>Ga0318561_10000108_pt1 | contig 18067 bp, 18 predicted proteins | sample GRESIP065b5f23_FD_202526 | JGI IMG/M metagenome (GOLD analysis project Ga0318561, IMG submission 202526) | Tropical soil microbial communities from Luquillo Experimental Forest, Puerto Rico - GRE.SIPMG.065b5f23 | ecosystem: Environmental > Terrestrial > Soil > Tropical forest > Bulk soil... | reverse complement strand
GCTGCGCGCCGGTTACGTCGAGCTGATGCGCGACCTCTACACAACCGAGGCTTATTTTGGGCGACTCGACTCGTTATATCTCGATGCTCGGCTGGAACTGGGTCGCGCGCGGATGCGCTATCTGCGGCGTCGCCCGCTGCGCTGGCTCAAGCTCAATTTGCAACTCCTCGCCCAAGCGGTCGGGCTCTTCGTGCTGCTGATGCGCGGCGTGCCAGATCCGGCGTTGCGTCGCGAGTATCGCCGTCGCTTAATGCGAGCCGCCTGGCGTCAGCGCAACCCGCAGATGCTGCAGGAATACGCGCTCAAATGCGCAATGCACTACCACGCGCACCGCATGGTGCAAGAGATGCTGGCGCAGCCCCGGCTTTCCGCCCGCATCGCCGCCTGAGCCACGGGAGGGTACGATGGCGCACCCGATCGTCTATGGCCCGGCCTTCAGCACCTATGTCTGGAGCGCGCGGCTGGCGCTGGCGGAAAAAGGGGTGACGCACGAGCTGATCGAGGTGCCGCTCGGCGCCCAGCGCGAAGAGCCGCACCTCTCGCGCCACCCATTCGCCAAAGTCCCGGCCTTCGAGCACGACGGCTTCGCGCTTTACGAGACGCAGGCGATCATGCGCTATGTCGACGAGCGTTTTGCCGGCGCGCCGCTGCAGCCCGAAGACGTGCACGAATGGTCGCGAATGAACCAGATCATCGGCATCGTCGACGCCTACGCCTGGCCGAGCATCGCCGGTACGATCCTGGTTAACCGGGTGCTGAAACCCCGCTTTCTCGGCGGCGCGCCCGACGAGGCCGCGATCGCGGCAGCGCTGCCGCGCGCACGGCTCTGCCTGTCGGAAATCGACCGGCTGATGGAAGACCACCGCTTTCTCGCGAGCGAGCATCTCAGCCTCGCCGATCTGATGGTGGCTCCGCTGCTTTATTACTTCAGCAATGTGCCGGACGGCCGGGAGCCGATGGCCGAGCACCCGAAATTGCAGAACTGGATGCGGCAGATGGAAAGCCGGCAGAGCTTCCAGGTCACCAAACCGCCCCCTCTGTGACGAGCGGTGCTCCCTATCGCAGCCCTCCCCGCACGTGGGGGCGCGTTAGGGTAGGGGCTGCATCTTTGCTTCGCGGGCGGCGATCGCGGCTTCGCGTTCGAGCAGCAGGCGGGCGCGCTCGACGACTGGTACGTCGATCATCTTGCATCTTGCCGTCGACGGTGACGGCGCCGACACCCTCGGCGAGCGCCTTGTCATAGGCGGCGGCGACGCGGCGGGCATGTTCGATCTCCTCGGGGCTGGCGCGGAACTCCGCGTTGAGGATCGGCACCTGGCTCGGATGGATGACCGAGGCGCCGATGAAGCAGAGCCGCCGCGAGCGCCGGATCGTCTGCCGGAAGCCGTCGAGGTCGTGGTATTCGGCGACTGTGCCGATAAAGCCCAGCGGCATGATGCCGGCGGCGCGGGCGGCGAACACCGCCATCTGCTTCGGCATGAAGAGGCCCTCGGCTTCGGGCAGGATGCCGGCCGACAGCGCGAAATCCTCGGCGCCGAGATTGAGCGCGCAGAGCCGCGGGTGGGCACGGGCGATCTCGGCGATGCGGAAGAACGCCGCCGCGGTCTCGACCATGGCAATAAACAGGGTCGCCCCGGGTGCCATGCCGCGCTCGGCTTCGACCTCGTCGACGATCTCGGCGAGCAGCCGCACATGCTCGGGGCCGTCCACTTTGGGCAAGGCCAGCGCCACGACGCGCGGGCCGACCGCCGCCTCGATGTCGCGCACCGCCATGCGCAACGGCCGGTTGATGCGCACGACAACGTCGGCGCCGCCGCGCGAAACGATCTCGGCGGCTTCTGCCACCAAGGTGCGCGCCCGTTCCTTCTCCGACGCTGCGACGCTGTCTTCGAGGTCGAGGATGATCGCATCGGCCCCGCGCCTTGCGGCGCCATCGACAAAGCGCTTGGCAGTGACCGGCACAAACAAAAGCGAACGCCACACCGGCAAGGGCGGCAGACTCATGGGCGATCACCCCCGAGATGGATAATGTCTTCGCGCGCGAGTCCGTCGATATCGGCCGGCCCGAGGCCGAGCGAGCCGAGGATCTCGGCGGTATGCTCACCCAATGCCGGCGCAGGATGGCGCAGCCGGCCGGGTGTGTCGGACAGGCGCGGGATGATGTTGTGCATCGGCAGGCGGCCGGTCTGCTCGTCGGGCAGGTCGATGAGGATCTCGCGCCCGATGACGTGTGGGTCGGCCATAAACTGGTCGATGTCGTAGACCGGCGCGGCGGTGACCTCGGCGCGCTCGAAGATCGCCATGTTCTCAGCCAATGTGCGTGCCGCGATGAAGGCGGCGATCGGCCCCTCGCAGGCCTCGGCGTTCCTGACCCGGTCGGTGTTGGTGCGGAACCACGCGTCGGTGATCATGTCCTCCCGGCCGATCGCGCGGAACAGCCGCTCCGCCATAGCCTGGATCGAGGCGGAGATGCCGATGTACCGCCCGTCTTTGGTGCGGAAGACATTGCGCGGCGAGGTCGTCTCCGAGCGGCTGCCGGTGCGTTCGCGCACCGTATCGGTCAGACGGTAGATCGCCGCCTCTGTCGCGATGAACGAGAATAGCGGGTCGAGCAGCGGCAGATCGATGACCTGCCCGGCGCTCCCCTTCGTCTCGACCTCCCGCAACGCAACCATGACCGCGAACGCGCCGTAGAGACCGGCGACCATGTCGGCGAGAGCGGTCGGCGGCAATGCCGGCTCGCGGTCGGGAAAGCCAGTGCGCGAGGCGTAGCCGGACATGCTCTCGACCAAGGTGCCGAAACCGGGCCGGTCGCGATAAGGACCGTCTTGCCCCCAGCCGGACACACGCAGGATGACCAGCCCGGAATTGCACCGGTGCAGGAGCTCGGGGCGGAGGCCCATCTTTTCGAGCGTGCCGGGGCGGAAATTCTCGATCAGCACCTGCGCGGACGCGACGAGGTCGAGAAACAGTTCGCGCCCGCGTGGTTCCCTCAGGCTCAGCGCCACGCTCTTCTTGTTGCGGCAGTAGACCTTCCAATGGACGCTGACGCCGTCGGTCTGCCAGGCGCGCAGCGGGTCGCCGCGCTTGGGGTCCTCGATCTTGATCACCTCGGCGCCGAAATCGGCGAGCTGCAGGCTGACTATATTGCCCGAGACGAGGCGCGACATGTCGACGACCCGCACACCGTCAAGCGGACAGGGCGCTCCCGGCTCGAACGATTTTTCCGGCACACGCATTGCTCAGACCCTATTCTGCGGCGCTTTGGAGCCGCATTATGCTGGACCGCATTCTCGTTACCAATGACGACGGCATCGAAGCGCCGGGCTTGGCGGTGCTCGAACGGATCGCCGCCGCGCTTGCGCGAGAAGTGTGGGTCGTCGCGCCCGAGCACGACCAGAGCGGCGTCTCGCATGCCGTCAGCCTGCACCACCCGGTCCGGGTCAGCGAGCGCAGCATCCGGCGCTACGCGATTACCGGAACGCCGGGAGATTGCGCGGTGATGGGCGCGTGTCACCTGATGCCGAAGCCGCCGCAGCTGCTGCTCTCCGGTGTCAATCGCGGCGCCAATCTCGGCCTCGAGACGGTATTTTCCGGTACCGTAGGCGGGGCGATGACCGGGATGCTGCTCGGCATTCCATCGATCGCGCTGAGCCAGGGCTTGACCGATCGCGCGCATGTGCGCTGGGACACCGCAGCTGCGCTCGGCGCTGGCGTCGTCCGGCGGTTGCTGGCGATCGGCTGGGGCGCGTCGACCTGCCTCAATGTGAACTTCCCCGACCTCCCAGCCCCCGATTGCGGGCCGCTGACCTTGGCGCGCCAAGGCCCCGGGCTCATCCAAGGCCTGCAGGTGGAGACCCGCACCGACCCGCGCGGACTTACTTATCACTGGATCAGCTTCCGCCGCGGACCCCGCGACCAGGGACCGGAAAGCGACGTCGAGGCTTTGGCAGGCGGCCATATCGTTGTGACGCCGCTGCGCTATGACCGCACCGACGAAGAAGCCTATACGGCGCTGGCACAGATGCTGCCCCGCTGATTCGGCCAAATCCTGGTGATGTCATCACGACGTGGCGCGTATAATGCGTTAACGGCTCTTGGGAGGACGAGACCGATGGCCTGCGATCCGAAAGAGGCGGCGTTGGCGTTGCATCGGTTCGGGTTCGGGCCGCGAGAGGGCTCGATCGCGGCAATCGCCGAGGATCCGCGCGGTGCACTGTTCGCCGAACTCGAACCAGCCAATGCAGGACAGATCATCAACTCGGGTCTGCCGACGAGCGGCGCCGCCAACCGTGCCGTCTTCGAATACCGTGCCGAGCGCAATGCCGAGCAAAAGCGCCAGCGCCGGGAGGGGGCAGCACAGCCGGCAATGGAGGCACCCCCGGCCCAGTCCGACCCGCCGCCACTGCCGCGCCGGCTGTTTCTGAACGAAGCCAAGGCGCGGATCGATGCGGCGCGCGATGCTGAAATCGGGTTGGTCGAACGCTTGGTGTGGTTCTGGTCGAACCATTTCTGCGTCAGTCAGGACAAGACCGTGATGGCCGGCGCCTATGAACGCGAGGTGATCCGGCCGCACGTGCTGGGCCGGTTCAGCGACATGCTGCTCGCCGCCGAGGGGCATCCGGCGATGCTCATCTACCTCGACAATGCCCAATCGATCGGCCCCGACTCGGTTGCCGGCATCAATCGCGACAAGGGCCTCAACGAGAACCTCGCGCGCGAGGTCCTCGAATTACACACGCTCGGCGTGCGCACGGTGTACACGCAGGACGATGTCACCAATTTCGCCAAGGTCCTGACGGGCTGGACGATCATCCCGACGGTCAACAACCCCGACCACGGCGGCGAGTTCGTCTTCATCAAGCGGGCGCACGAGCCCGGCCCCAAAACCGTCATCGGCAAAGAATACGACGACACAGGCACCGGGCAGGGCCGGGCAGTGCTCGCCGACCTCGCCCGCCATCCGGCGACCGCCAAGCACGTCGCAACCAAGCTCGCGCGGCACTTCATTGCCGACGATCCGCCGCCGGCGCTCGTCGAGCTCCTGACGCAGCGCTTTCTCGACACCGATGGCGACCTCAAGGAGGTCGCGAAAGCGCTGATCGCTTCCCCCGAAGCTTGGATGCCCGAGCAGGCCAAGATCAAGCGCCCGGGCGAATGGATCGTCGCGGCGCTGCGCGCGACCGGGGAGGCGGGCGACATCCGCCGCATCGTCCAGGCGCAGGCGATGCTCGGCGAACCGTTGTGGCGGCCGCCGGCACCGAAGGGCTTCTCGGACGATAACGCGGCCTGGCTCGACGGTCTGGCGCAACGCCTCGACATGGCCAACGCCTTTGCGCACCGCGAAGGCCTCGCCCTCGAACCGGAAGCCACCATGGAAGCGGCGCTGGGGCCACTCGCTTCGGCGGAGACCCGCCAGACGGTCGCCCGCGCCGAGAGCCGGCCGCAGGCGCTGACGATGTTGCTGATGGCGCCGGAATTCCAGCGGAGGTGATGATGTCCCCAACCAGACGCGATCTGCTGCTCGGCTCCGGCGCATTCTTCGCCTGGGCCGCGGTGCCGCGCCTCGCGCGTGCCGAGCGCCGCGATCCGCGGCTTCTCGTCATTGTCCTGCGCGGTGCGCTCGACGGGCTCGCTGTCGTCGCGCCGGTCGGCGACCCCGATTGGAAAAAGCTGCGCGGTGACAAGGCGCTGGCCCTCGACGGGACCGCGCCGGCGCTGCCTCTCGACGGCTTCTTTGCGCTGAACCCGGCCATGGCGAATTTCCATCGCCTTTATCAGGCTAGTCAGGCGACGATCGTGCACGCGGTCGCGACCCCCTATCGCGAGCGCTCGCATTTCGACGGGCAGGACGTGCTGGAGAGTGGACTCCCGAAGCCCGGCGGCGCCGATACGGGCTGGCTCAACCGCGCATTGGCGGCGCTCGAACCCGGCGGGCCAGCCGATCCGCACAACCGTCAGGCCTTTGCCGTCGGGCCGATCGCCCCGCTCGTCGTGCGCGGCCGGGCGCCGGTCTTGGCGTGGGTGCCGCCAAAATTGCCGCCGGTCGGCGACGAAACGACAAACCGCCTGCTCGATCTTTATCGCCATACCGACCCGACCTTTGCGCGTGTGCTCGAGGAGCGCGTCGGCCTCGCCGCTATCGCGCGCGCCGGCGGCATGACCAGCGAGCCGAGCGAGGAGCGTCCGACCCCGCAAGGCGGTGGCATCGCGCAAGTGCGCGCCTATTTCGCCGACACTGGCGCCGCCGCCGCGAAATTCCTTGCTCAGCCCGAAGGGCCGCGGGTCGGTGCGCTGGCCTTCGACGGCTGGGACACGCATGTCGACGAGGGCATTGCCAAGGGCCGGCTCGCCAACCTGCTCGGCGCGCTCGACGGCGCGATCGCCGCGATCGAGACCAATATGGGCGAGGCCTGGCGCGAGACCGTCGTCGTGCTCGTCACCGAATTCGGCCGCACTGCGCGCATCAACGGCAATGACGGCACCGACCACGGCACGGCGACGGTGGCGCTGCTCGCCGGCGGCGCGCTTAAGGGCGGGCGCGTCGTAGCCGACTGGCCCGGCCTCGCTGAGGCCAATCTTTATGAGAACCGCGACCTGAAGCCGACGACCGATCTGCGCGCTGTCCTCAAGGGCCTCCTCGAAGACCACCTCCGCGCCGATCCACGGGTCCTGGAGACGGCAGTGTTCCCCAACAGCGTCGGCGCGCAGCCGTTGCGCGGCCTCCTCGCCTAGGGTGACTAAAAGACTGCGGTGCGGTCGTGCGTGCTTCCTGCCTGGAATTTTATAGGGCCGACAACCGTTCTGTTGAATTTTCTTTATGATCTCTCGGTAATACCAAAAATTCACCACACCGATAAGGAATAGAGTCGCACAGAGGCCGTTCTTTGCCGCGACGGCGACTTGCCGCCAAAAGTAGGAGATCAAGATGTTCAAGTATATCCGGATGCCTGCCGGCATCCTGGCTTTGACGATTGCTGCGCCGGTATTGGCGCAGCCTGCAGCTACCACGATGCCGAACCCGACTTCCCCGCCGGCGACGACGGTGCCGAGCAAAGCCGAGATGGTCGACCTCAATTCCGCGACCGCGGCGGAATTGAAGGCACTGCCCGGGGTCAGCGACAGCGACGCCGCCAAGATCATCCAGGGCCGGCCTTACACCGACAGGAACCAGCTGGTCGGGAAGAAGGTCGTGTCCGAGGCGACTTACGAAAAGATCAAGGACCACGTCGTCGCCAAGCACCCGAAATCGTAAAGCGATCCCCGCAGGCCGTTCCGGGCCATGCCGGGACCGCCTGCGGGGAAGGTGCGAGCCTTCTACTCTTCGGCACAGGCCGAACCCGATGCCGAAGGGTCATGGTCGAGGGCTTTTTGCGACTTGCGCTCAGCCCGGCGCCAAGACGATTGGGCGATTGGCTATCTCCAACAGCTTTTGCACCTTTTCGACCGGCATCGCCAGCTTCTCGGCAATTTCCTCGGGCGTCGGCTCGCGGCCGAGATCGACGAGTAGCCGACGGGATACGCGTACCAGCTTGTTGATCGTCTCGATGAGATGCGCCGGGATCTTCTCAGCCATTATCGGAACTCGCAATGAAGGGTCAGCCGCAATACCCGATCACGGTCGGGGTAGACGCCGAATGAAGTCGATCATTGCGGCATTGACTTCGGACGCCCGCTCCTCTTGGGTGATATGCCCGCAGCCGGGCAGCATGATCGGGCCGTGGAGCTGCGGCACGAATTTCGGCATATCGGCAATGTGGCGTTCCATGCCGGGGAATTTGACAACCGGATCGCGGTCGCCGGCGATGTAGAGCGCCGGCACTCGCATCGCTACTCCATCGAACGGCGCGAGCAATTCCCAATTCCGGTCGATGTTGCAATACCAGTTGAGCCCGCCGCGAAACCCGGTGCGGGTGAATTCGCTGGTGTAATAGTCGACATCGGCCTCGGTCAGCCAAGCGGGCAGCGGCGGCGGCACCGCCGGGACGCGCGCGAACAAACCGCCCTGCAGGGGCACCATGCCGAAGGGCTGCGGCCGAGGCGGCGCATCGCCCGAGACATTGATCCGGCCGATGCGGAACGACGTGCGTACGTTGCGGTCGTACTCCGCCTCGGCGACCCCCGGTTCCTGGAAATAGAGCTGATACCAGACGGTATCATCGGTCCGCGGCATGGCCGTCGTCGGCCGCACTGTCCCGCGCGCCCGGAATGGCACGCTCAACGCGATCACTGCCGGGAAGCGGTCGGGGCGCAACTGCGCCGCAAGCCACGCCACCGGGGCGCCCCAGTCGTGCCCGGCGATCACCGCCCGTTCGATGCCGAGCACATCGAGCAAGCCGACCATGTCGCCGAGCAAGTGCAGCAGCGTATAGCGGTCGATCTCTGGCGGGGCATCGGTCTGTCCGTAGCCGCGCATATCGGGCGCAACGGCATGAAAACCAGCCGCCGCCAGCGCCCTCAGCTGATGCCGCCAGGAATACCAGCACTCGGGGAAGCCGTGGCACAACAGGACCGCCGGCCCGGCTCCCTGCTCCGCAATGTGCATCCGAATGCCATTGGTTTCGACGATACGGTGCTTTGTCTCTGCCGCTGTCATCTTCTGGGCCATCAAAAAGCTACTTGAGACTACGCGGGAACGGAATGAACCCATCCCGGTTCGACATTTTCACTTTAGACAGCGACTGCGCGTCGAGCACCTCGTCGGTCCCAACGATCCCGTTGAGATTGAGAATGTAGGCCGACACCGCATAGATCTCGTCATTGGTCAGCGATTTCGTCTCCGGGAACGGCATCGCCCGCCGAATGTAGTCAAACAGCGTCGTCGCGTACGGCCAGTAGCTGCCGACCGTCTTCACCGGTGTCTTGCCCTCGGCGAGAGACCCCATCCCGCCGACGAGGGCGTCGTTTGGTCCACCGACGCCTTTTTCACCGTGACAGGCTTGACACTTTGCGACATACACCGCCTCGCCCTGACTAGCCGTGCCGCTGCCCGGCGGAAGCCCTGCGCCGTCGGGACCGATGCTGATGTCCCAAGGCGCAATGTCGGCGGGCGCAATCGGGTGTCCGAACTGCGGCGCCTGCGCCAGGGCGGGCGCCGCGACAAACATCGCCGCGCACAGTGCGAGATGCTTACACGTAGACATTGGTCGCCTCGCCCTTTTCGTCGATGCGCCAGCTCGCGATCGCATTGTAATGGTAGACGCCGCGCAAGCCGCGCTCCGCGGCAAAGGCGGCGCGCGTCGGCTGCACCATCCCGGTGTCGTCGGTGGCGCGGCTTTGCAGCACCGCCGGGCCGCCATTCCATTGCCAAGACGCGCGGAAGCGCACCGGCGCCTTGGGCAGGATCGGGCCCTGCAGTGCCGCGGGCGCCCAGCTTTGCCCGCCATCCGCCGACACCTCGACCTGCCGGATGCTGCCATTGCCCGACCAGGCCAATCCGGAGATCTCGTAGAAACCCGGCCCCTTCAGCGTGATCCCCGGTGCCGGACGCGTGATCACCGATTTCACCTCCATCGGAAAAACGAACTGCCAGGCCTTCTCGTCCTTGAGCAGGATCGTGTATTTCGAGGTCTCGTCCTTGGTCATGGCCGGGCCGGAGGTCAGTTTCAGACGGCGCAGCCATTTGACGTTCATATTGCCCTCGAAGCCGGGGAGGAGCAGCCGAACAGGATAGCCGTTCGACGGGCGCACCGCCTCGCCGTTCTGGTAAAGGCAGAGGAGCGCGTCATCCATCATCTTGGCGAGCGGAATGCTGCGGCTCATGCCGGCGGCATCGGCGCCCTCGGCGATCACCCAGCGCGCGTATGGCTCGACACCGGCCTCGTCGAGTAGCGTCGAGACTTTGACGCCGGTCCATTCCGAACAGCCGAGGAGGCCGTGAATGGCGGCGATGCCGAGCGGCTGCGCCTGCGGGGCATTGAGCGCGCCGCTGTTGCCGGCGCATTCGACGAAGGCGATGCGGGACTGCATCGGGTAGCGGTGCAGTGCCTCGATCGTGAACACGAGCGGGCGCCGTACGAGCCCGTGGATGACGAGCCGGTGCTGGTCGGGGTCGATATCGGGTATGCCGGAGTGGCTGCGCTCGAAATGCAGGCCGCTGGGCGTGATCATCCCGTCGAGCAGGTGCAGCGGCGTGCGCGCCGTGCCGATGCCCGGCAGCGGCGGATTGGGTGGGATGACCCGCGCGACCTTGTCCTCGAAACGCGAGGGCTGGCCGTAGGGGGCAAAACCCGCCCCCGGCTCCTTCATCCAAGGTTGGACGGCGAGCGGCTCTGCCATCGCGCTCGAGACGCCCGCGCCCGCCGCACCAGCGACGGCTGCACCCTCGAGAAAAATCCGACGACTGAGAATTCCATTGCCGGCCGTCGGCTCTCCGAAGGGCCGCGCGTGACGCCGAGCAGATCGCGCATTCTTCATTGGCAGTCTCCTCTACGGTCGTTTCGAAAAGCCTGAACGCCGAAAGCTGCTCACTGCGGCGTCTGTGATTGGCCCGGCCTCGCGCCGTCGAGATTGGCCGCCAGAAAGGCGCGCGCTTTCTCTTCGGCATCCTTGGCCGCGGGCTCATTGTATTCGACCCAGTGGCCGAGAGCGCGGGTACCAGGCTTCAATTCGACGACGTCGAAGGCATGATGGGCTCCGGGATAAACGATCAAGCTGATCGCCGCGCCGTCCGTTCGTGCATGCTTCACCATTTCGCGGCACTGCTCGGCCTGGTTCCACTCGTCGGCCTCACCGATCAGCACCAGGGTCGGCGCCGTCATCCATGCCCCGGGGAGGCAATTGGGATAATAGGCGATCGCGGCGCGAAAGTGCTGGTCGAAATATTGCGCAGTCAAGCCGCGCTCGACGGCGTAGAGCGCCGCCGAGCCGCCCATCGATTGGCCGAGCACGGCCACCCGCGCCGCATCGACAAAATCCAGCTGCGACAGGTAATGCAGCGCCGCGTAAGCATCAAACGCTTGGTCGAGGGAACGGCCGCCGCAGCCGCTGGCGATGCCGCGCGGGCCGAGGCTGTCGACAGTAAGCGCCACATACTCCCACGAGCCCAGTTGATCGGCTATTTTCGCGGAGTGGCTGGAGATGCCGCCGCAGCCGTGCAGCACAACGACCGCCGGATAAGGTCCGGCGCGGTTGGAACGGCTGCCGAGTATTGCCGACAAACCGGTGTCCGGTCGCGCCAGATAACCGCGCAGGTGGGCCGGCGTCTGTTTCGGGAGGTTGGGAAATTCGATCAGCTCCCCGGCGCGCCCGGTTGCGGCACCGAAGAACGAGGCAAACCCGATCGCGAGCAGGAATATCCGGAGAGCGATCCTCATTCATCAAGTCCTGACCAAAGCGTGCGGAACTCGGCCAGAATGTCGAGATAGAGCCTGCGCATGAACGGTACGATCATCTCGGGCAACTGCTCCGGGCTGACCCATTTCCAGGCGTCGAATTCTGGATGATCGGTGACGAGGTCGATATCGGCGTCGGTGCCGGTAAACCGCATCGCGAACCATTTCTGACGATTGCCGCGATAGCGTCCGCCCATTAGCTCCCGGGCAATCTCGTCCGGTACGTCGTGATAAAACCAGCCACAGCTCTCGGCGAGGATTTCGGCTCGGTCGGTGCCGATCTCCTCTATCAACTCGCGCAGCGCCGCCTGGCGCGGAGTTTCGCCGGTATCAATGCCGCCCTGCGGCATCTGCCACTTCACCAGCCTCGCCGGCATCCGGATGCGGTGGCCAACGAAGGCCAAGCCCTCACGGTTGAGGAGCATGATCCCAACCCCCTGACGGTAGCGGGTGAGCTCGTATTTCGCCGCCGCCAAGGCCCCGGGCACGGCGCGTGGCTTCTACTCAGGCCACTCTTGTTGCTTCGGTCAGAACGGGGGTAATGCAGAAGAAATACGCCCCGTTCTCCTCCAGCTTGGCGAATTCGTCGAACCACTCCGCGGTTTCTTCTTCTGTCACGCCCCGTCTGCTTACGACGAAAGGCCTGATGACCTGCGCGACCCAATAGCTGAAGCTGGCGGGATTATAGGAAGTGTTCAGGATTGGGATCGGCGTCTGCCGCAGAGGCTGGATCCCCGCCCGGCGAAGCCGTGCCGCCAGGATGCCCGGCAGATCCCGCACGGCGAATGCGGCGCCCAGGCGGTCAGTACCCGCTGCATCCGCGGCGCATTCTCGGAGTGCCATACCGCCGAACTCCAATCCGTCGCGATGACGATCAGCCGCCCGCCCGGACGGAGCATCCGGTGGATGTGGCGCAACGCGCCGTCGAGATCCGACAGATACTCCAGCGCCTGAACGGCAAAAACGACATCGAACTCGGCGTTCCCGTACGGCGCCGCTGCAATATCCGCCTTGCGACACTCGACCCAGGCGAACTCGGCACAGTGAGCTTGCGCTGCTGCAATCTGATCAGGGCTGATGTCGATGGCACAGACCCTCCCCGTCGGGCCGACAAACTGGGCGGCCTCATGCGTGTAATAGCCGCCTCCGCAACCCAGCTCTAATACCTGCTCACCGGTCCGCAGATTGAGCGTCTCGAGCACTACGCCGCGGCGGAGAACCAGATCGTGCGACTCGGCGATGGCCCGTTGCAGCCGCGCCATATCCCCGGCGAAAGACAGCGTGCTCATGGCGCCTCTCCTTATAATTCCTCATTCACCATCATAACTTCGACCGCTTAGTTTGAGATCGTCGACCATTGCTTACTCCTCCCTGCCATGCGCTGAAATTGCTCGCCCACGCTCCGCCTCAGTCTTGCGCGAGGTACTTCTGCGCCTCTTCGATTTCCGGCCGATCCCCGTCGCCACCGATGGTGAGTGCCGTCAGCGCCCGATAATAGCGCTTGGCCGCTTCGGCAGACCCGCTTTCACGGGCCGCGGCGGCCGCTCCCGCAATAATCCGGAAGCGGTTCGGCATGACCTTGTCCGACGCTTCGAATTCAACCAGCGCCTCCTTGTTCATACCTGCCGCCAGGTAGAGTTCGCCTAACAGCGCGCGGATCGGCACCAGCTTGTTCTCCATCGCGACGTTCTTCTCGCTGGCGTCGTCGAGATCGGCCGCCCTGCGCATTGCGGCAATCGCCTTGTCGCGCTGGCCATCGGAGAATATGACCCATGCCGCGACCGCCTGTTTCTGGATACGGGTTTGTCCGGCCCAGTAATCATCCTTGGCCGCGTCAAGCTTTGCTTCGATCTCGTCGAGACGGACGATCTCGGCGCGGGCTGCTGCTGCATTGCCCGAACGGGCGGCGCCGAGGGCGCGGGCGAAGTATGAGATAGACTGGGTCGCCGGAAACTGGCTGGCGCGAACACTCAATTGCGAGGCCTCATCCCATTGCCCGCGTTCGAGCGCAAAGCGTGCGGGTATGGCGGCTAACGCCGTGTCGCTTCCCAGTCCGCCGGAAATCGGCAACACCGAGTCGACAAGCTCTTTGGCGCGGCCGTCCTCCGCCCGTTGCAGAAAGGCGTAGACGAGAAAGTCTGTCTGGTGACCCACGGGCAGACCGTGACTTTCCGCGGCAGCTTTCGAGGCGAGATTGGAGCGGACCGAATCATCCCACATGCCAAGCATCGAATAAATGTGCGAGGGCATATGCAGGGCGTGCGGCGCCCCCGGCGCGATCTTGTCGTAGAGTTGGGCCGTTGACACGCACATTGCCGCGAGCGGCGCGAAATCATAGCTGTGGATCAGGTAGTGCGCGATGCCCGGATGGTTCGGCTGCTTTTTTGCTTCCTCATTCAAAATCGCCGCAGCTTTCAGCTGCTTGGTATAGTTCTTGTCGTTGAAGTCGACCGCGCCGTTGAGCGCCAGCGCGTAAAAGATCGCCGCTTCGGAATCATCCGGGTAGTGCTTGTGCAAATGCTGCATCGACTGCTCGTAGAGCCCAGCCCGCATATTATGGTCGATCTGGTCGTAGTCCTTGTAGAAGACCTCGATTGCGGCGAGGTATTCGGCTTCGCGCGGCGTCTGCGCCTTCGCGGCTTTGCCCTCCTGTATCGCCTTCGAGCCGGCCTTGAGGTTGGTAGCCGGGAAGGGCGGTACGAGCGGATTGCGCAGCTCGCTCATTGCTAAGCCCCAATAGGCGATCGCGCAGTCGGGATCTTCGTTGATGATGGCCTGGAAGGCTTTGATCGTTTCGGGGTAGAAGAAATTGTGCAACAGCGCCACGGCGCGATCGAATTTGACCTGTACTGCGGTACATGAGATCAGGAAATGCACAGTCCCGAGCTGATCGTCGGTGGTCTGTTGGGTATTGGCCGAAGCGGCCATAGCGACCGTTGCGACTGCAAGCGTGAAATTCCGAAGACTCACGGCTTCCTCCCTCTCATTCGTCGAGCACCTCGCAGCTGCCCAGATTGGGACTGTCGGCCATGCTGCGGGCATCCCGCTGCACCAGCGACGACCGCAGCTTCTAGAAAAGACCCGGCGATTGAGAATGCCGTTGCCGGCCGCCGGCTCGCCGAAAGCCGACACATGCCAGCGAGATCGCGCTTCTTCGTTGACAGTCTCCCTCCGGTATTTCCGCGTCGGAGGCTGGACACGGGCAACAAAGTGCGAGGTAGGTCCCAGCGGTTACAGGCCAGCGACGAAGAGGCTGCCTTGAAAGCGCTGGTCCATTTCCGGATGCTGGCGGCCGTCGGTCAGCATCGGTAGATGGGCCGACACATAGGAGGTCAACTCGCTCATCGAGATGATACCATCGTGGTTCTCGTCCGCCTCTCTGCCAAAGGCCTCGATCAGCACCTTGCTGAATGCGCCATTTTTCCACTTCTCATCCTCACGGGAGAATTCATTCGCGCTGGAAGATGTCAGCACCGTCACATTGCTCATGGACATCGCCGTACGCAACAAATCAGCGTTCGGGGTCAAGCTGGAACCATCGGTGGTGACCGCCCCGGACTGGCAGGCATCGAGCAATAGCAGGACACGGCCATGATGGGCCAGCTTGGCCACTTCAGCCTGGAAATCGTCCGCCGAGATAGCGGTCCCTTTGAGCTCGGCAAGCGTCCCGGCATTAACTCCATAAGGCAAAAGGTAAAAGCGGTTGTCTATGACGGCGCCGTGACCGGAAAACAAGACAACCGCCAAGTCTTCGCCTGCGGTGTCTTTGGCCATATCGCGCTGCATTGAGTCAAACGCGTTAAAGATTCCGGCCCGATCCGCGGTCGCATCGTGCAGGTACTGCGGCACGACGTCGGCATAGAGGCCACCTATTTTGTTGTATTCACTGCGTTGCGTGTTGACGAGAGCGTTGGCCACGTCACTGGCGTCCTTGTCGGCGAAGTTCAGGTGCAGCTGCACTGCCTTGTTGCCGTAATCACTGATGCCGATGGTCAATACGTGCAGCCGCGCGCCCGGAGGCTTTGCCGCCCCGGTCGCGATCTGGACATCATGGCGGGCGGCCGCCAGGTCGGCGATGCCCAATGCCCGTGCAGTCTCCATCTCCTGAAGCACGAGCGGAAGCGCATCCGGGCGGTTCAGCTTTGCGATTGCCAAGACCGGTACCGTGTCGGCCGCCGCGTCGACTCCGCGATTTACCTGCCAGCGCAGCACCCCGTAAGCGCCAGGTGTAGCGGCGTAGAAGCCTTCAGGTGTCCAGGCAACCCAGTTCTTTTTGTCGCCCAGCACCTGCAGGGCCACCAGTTCGCGTCCGTCGTCCATGCGGTGCCAGCGGATCGTGCCGTCCCCATAAGCGGCGACGACTAGCCGACCGTCTCCGCTGATGTTGACCGCTCGTACTTCAGTCGACACAGGACGATTCCAAAGAGCCTTGCCGTCGGCATCCACGGCGCGAAGCGAGAAAGCGGTGCCAAGGACGAAACGATGGCCGTCTGGATGGATCGCAAGGCTTCGCGCGATATCAGTTGCTTCAAGATCGATCGGCTTACCCCCAAGCTTCGGGTAATAGTTGTTATCCCAACTTTCGATAGGGACCCCGTCTTGCTTCGGCGGTCGGGTCACGTCATCATCGGGCCGATCCCCAGATAGTGTTAGTGATCGCAGATCAAAGCGCAGCGGGGACTTACCGAACCGCTCAAAATCGAAGTCAACGACCATTCCATCTGCGGACACTGCGAAGTTTTTCTCCTGATCCCGGAAAAAGGCACCGGGTCGCTGGTGAGCCCATCGGGGAGTGCCATTCGACCTCAGCACAGTCAGACAAGGGTCGCCAGTTGCGACCACAAGCTCGCCAGCTGTCATCGGCACGAGGCCGAACACCGTATTAGTGCCACAGGTCCGCCGGATGCGACGCGTTCCGAGGCCGCCTCGGTCCCAGGCAAGGATTGGCGAGTTTGACGGTTCGTTTACGTACCGCCCACCGGCAAAGAGGCTCTGCCCGTCGGTCGACCAGGCGACTGATTTCAAGTTCCCATTTTTTAAGTCATCGGTGTTCGGTCCCGGCAGCCGCGCCAGGCTGTGTCCGTCCAGAAGGTCCACCGCTGACACGTCGAAATACCCCACCGCCAACACGTTGCCGTCCGGACTGAAGGCGAGCCCGTCCGGCTGATATCCGCTTGGCGCGGATTGGGGAGGCACAATCGGCTTAAAGCTGCGATCGTAAAGCCGGATCTTGCCATCGTCGGACGCTGTGGCCAGTCGCCTGTCATGCGCGAACGCGATGCCAACAGTAGTCGCGCCGTAATCCGTATCACGAAACGTTTCGGCCCAATTCTTGTCTCGGTCGAAGACTCTAAGACCACCGTTTTGATAGAGTGTCGCGGCGAGATAACGGCCATCTGTGGAAAAGGCGAGGCCATGCGTCGTCGAGGACACGTCGCTTGCTATCCTGCCGGTCATCTTCCCCGTGCTTGGGTCGAATCGGTAGATCGGGTGGTCTCCCGGCCCCTCCATCCATCCTGCGGCAGCCACGAAGTTGCCGTCCGCACTCATTGCGACCGCATAGACCTTACCGACGTTACCCGGCCCTGCAGGCACCCGGATCGTCTGCAAAAGTTTGCCGTCGGAAGCCGACCAAATCCGAATGGTCTTGTCCAAAGAACCCGTGGCGATTATCCGGCCGGTTGCGTCCGCGGGCGCCATCCAGATGCCGGCCGTATGCATGCCCGGATCGACTATCAGAACCGGGCGCTCGTACAGACTCTGTCCCGCAGCAAACGGGCCGCCGAAAATCGCCAGAGATAACACCAGCAGCGTTATTGAGCCGCCTCTTCCTGTCAAAAGTCTGGCCATTTCGCGGCCTCCAACTGAGTTTGAATAGTCTGACGGGTCAACGCGTCGTCTTTCCGATGATTGTTGTAGAGGGCGGCCACTGCCTCCGACAGCGCCTTAATCACTGGTTCGACGGCGGCCTTGACCATGGCGTCAAGGAGACCCTTTTGCCCGGAAGCGTTCGGGACGAGATCGCTGACCGATTTGCAGAATTGTTCAAGACCCGTTGCGCCCTGTGCAAGCCTAGTATCGAGACTGAGTAAGCTCTCAGGATTTCCGCCCTCGCCGAGGCTGTGATCAGCCCAGCGATGACACCGTCGAAATTCGCCTTCGCCACGCCGTAAGCTAGCCGCCCCTGCGCTTTCTGACCCTCATTGCCATACTTCTTGAGCGACGTGACGCAGACTTCCGCCTTGGTGCGTTCCTCTGCTAGCCGGCTGACCGCGTCAGGCCAATTAATGGCTGCCGTCTGGCCGAGCACCGGCGCCGCACACATAAGCCACACGACCACAGCCCAAACATGCTTGGTTCTACCCCCCATGAGACACCTTTTCACCAGCGCCTCGCATTTTACGGTTAAGAAGCGTGGGCGCAAATTTATCGGCCCGAAAGTGACCTAGGTCACACATGCAGAAATTTCTTGGGTTTTGCTGTTACGAACTGAGCTTGTGAAGTGACGAGCGCTTCTCACCCGAGACCGGAGGGATAGTTGCCCAAAGGCTGACGGCTTGTTGCGATAAGCATGATCACATAATTGCTATTCTGGCAGGCACTTTCGCCGTTGACATAGAAACCCGCCGAGCCCGGCATCGGGTTTAGTAGGCACTCCACAACTTATAGAAGAGTTTCTCGCCGATTATTTGCAAATTGAGGGAGCAACATTCATCAATTGCTCAATTTATGAT
>Ga0318561_10000096_pt1 | contig 18571 bp, 7 predicted proteins | sample GRESIP065b5f23_FD_202526 | JGI IMG/M metagenome (GOLD analysis project Ga0318561, IMG submission 202526) | Tropical soil microbial communities from Luquillo Experimental Forest, Puerto Rico - GRE.SIPMG.065b5f23 | ecosystem: Environmental > Terrestrial > Soil > Tropical forest > Bulk soil... | reverse complement strand
AGCTCCGGCACCTCGGGCTCGGGCTCGGGGGCTGGCGCGGGAGTAGCTTCAGGCGTGGCTGGCGCTGGCGTCGGCTCAGCTTCGGGCTCAGGCGGCGTCACCACCGGCGTAGCCTCTGGCGGCGCGGTCGGTTCAGGCAGCGGCTCAGGCGCCGCTTCCGCTGGCGGCGCCACTGCGGGGGGGGGTTCCTCGACCGGCACGGGCGGTGCGGGCGCCTGGAGTTCCGGCACGGGCTCGGACGGGTCGATCGCCGGCTCGGGCGGCGGGGGTCGTTCGGGCGCTTCACCTGGTGGAGGCGGCGGCTGCTCTTCGGCGAGTTGGGCGCCGACCTCGTCGGTGCTCTCCGTCAGATCCTGTAGCGGTTCGCCGCGGATGGCGGCCTCCAGGTCCTCGTCGGTCGGGATGCGATCGAGCGGCGGGTACTTCTCGTTCGACATGCGCGCGCGGATCATGTCCTGGGCGCGGCGGTTGGCATCCAGCGCGTCGGCGCCGGCGAACGTCGCGTTCTGCTCGGCCGCGCGCCGAGCGCCGGCCAGGTCGGCGTGTGCCTTGTCGAGCGCGGCCTGCCACTGGTTCAGGTCGCCGGGCACCCGCCCGCGCGCGTTCTCGACGCGCGTCACCAGGCCTTCGGCGCTCATCTCGGCACGATCGGGCAGCTTGGTGCTCAGGTAGTGCACGCCGCTCGGTGCCTCAACCTCGAACTGGAAGAGCGGCTGTCTGTTGTAGGTGCCGTTCTGCACCAGGCGCAGCGGCCAACCGTCGACCGTGCCCAGGTCCGAGCGGTTGGCTTCGCTGTTGGCCAGCACGTCGCTCTCGCGCTGCGTCGTCTCGAGCAGGCGGTCGCCCACCTCGGCGCGGCTCAGCGGCATGCCGTCGATCGTCCACGCCATACCCCGCGAGCCACCACCGGGCAGCTTCGCGTAGGCCGCGGCGTCCTGCTCGCGATTCGCGATCTCGCTGGTCAGACTGTCGATCTGCTTGGGCAACTGCTGCATGCGCAGGCCGGCTTCGGCGTAGGCGTTCTGTTGCGCCCGCTGCTGGGCACGCAACGTCTTGCCGGCTTCCTCCACCTGGAGCAGCCGCATGCCCCACGGGTCGCCGCTGGCCAGCATGCGGAAGCGCGCGGCGTCCATCGTGCCCTCGTCGGCCTCGTCGACCGAGCGCTCGGTGACCTCGCGGCGCATCATGCTCCTGATCGCCTTCCACTTGGCCAGCACGGTCGACCAGAGGTAGGCGTCGAACGGCCACTCGGTGACGTAGGTGTACACGCGCGCACCCTTGCCTGGGTCCTGGATGATCGGCAGGCCGCCGGCGTCGTGCATGATGTCGCCCGTCACAGGATCGCGCGCCAGCACCGGGCCGTAGACCGTATTGCCCTGGCGCAGGATGCGCCCCTCGCGCTGCTCGATGTCGCGCGGGCGCCACGGCGTGTCCAGGTGGTGGATGGCCGCCAGCCGCCGCTGCACGTTCACGCCCGCGCCCAGCTTCTCGGTCGAGCCGATCAGCACCCGCACGTCGCCGTCGTTGACGCGGTCGTACAGCGCCTGGCGCTCGGCCTTGTTCTTGGCATCGTGCACGAAGGCGATCTCTGGCTCGGGCACGCCGCGCGCGATCAGCTTGTCTTTGAGCTTCTGGTACACCGACAGCGCCGCGCGCCGCTCTTCGGCGTCCTCACCGTGTTCGTCGAAATAGTTGTCGACGATCGCGCGCTGCTGGTCATCGTTGGTCACGCCCTCGAGGAGTTTCTTCAGCTCGTCCGGGTACTCGTCGGCGGTGACACTGGCGCGCTCCTTGGGCGTGCCCAGATCCGCGAACACCAGCTGGGTGCCCTTGCTGGGCGTCTCGTTGTTCCACACCTCGTGGATGCGATCCGCGGCCTGCTCGAGCTTGGAGTTGGGCAGTTCCGGGCCGCCGACCAGCGTCGGGTCCAGCGACGCCTTGCGCGCGTCGTTGGTGATCTTGAGCATGTTGTCTGTCTTGCGGTCCCGCGGGTCGAGCGTGGCGGCGCGGTCGGCCAGGATCTGCTGCTCGGCCTTGTGCCAGTCGCTCGAGGGGATCTTGACCGCGATGCGTGAGCCGCCCTGCATGCGCGGCTTGAGCGCTTCCATCGACGGCACGTCGACCGACATGCGCACGTCGGCGAAGTTCTGGAACATGTTCGAGAGCTCCGGCGCGTTCACGAAACGCGAGAAGCGGTAGAGCATCTTGTTCTCGCCGGTGATCGTCGTCTCGAAGCTGGGATACGCCTCACCGTACGTCTTGGCCCAGGCGTCGAAGTGCTGCATGCCCAGCCGCTTCAGCTCGTCCGGCGACAGGTAGCGCATCATCGTCCACAACTCGGCGATCGAGTTGCTGATCGGTGTGCCGGTGGCGAACACCACGCCGCGGCCACCCTGCTGCTGCTGCAGCCAGCGCACCTTGTTGTACATGTCCTGGGCGCGCAGGCTGTGCGAGTTGGGCAGCCCCTTGACCGAGCCCATCTTGGTCGGGAACTGCAGGTTCTTGTACAGGTCGGCCTCGTCGATGAAGACCTGGTCGACGCCCAGGTCCTCGAAGGTGAGCGCGCCTCTGGCGTGGCTCGACTGCCACTTCTCCAGGCGCTGCGCCTGAGTCTGCACCGCCTCCTTCTGACGCTTGACCATCGCTCGCAGCTGCTTGAAGGTCTGGTCCTGGCCGCGCGCGTTCTGGCTGCGCGTGCCAGGCTCGTCCATCGAAGGATTCCAGGCGATCGCGTTTTCGTCGGCGTACTGCCGGGCGATGTTCTCGATCTCGCGCAGGTCGTCGGTCAGGAACCTGAGTTGCGTCTCGGGGTGCAACTCGAGCATCGAATACTGCGACTGCGGCACGATGACCGCGTCCCAGTCGCCGGTGGCGATGCGCGACATCAACGTGTTGCGCCGCGCGGGGGTGAAGTCAGCTTCGGTCGGCACCAGCAGGCGCGCCTCGGGATACAGCCGCTGGAACTGCTCGGCAAACTGCGGCACCACCGCGTTCGGCGTGACCAGCATGTTCTTGCGCGCCAGGCCCAGGCGCCGCAGCTCCATCGCCGTCGCGGCCATCGTGTACGTCTTGCCGAAACCGACCTCGTGCGCCAGCAGCGCCGTGCCGTTCTGGATCACGCGCCACACCGCGGCCTTCTGGTGCGGGTACAGGCCGATGTCCTGCGCGGCGCCGTCGAATGTCAGGTGACTGCCGTCCCACTCGCGGTTGCGGTAGACGTTGATGTTCTCGTTGTAGTAGTCGGCCAGCCGACCGGCGCGCTCCGGGTCGGACCACACCCAGCGCGTGAACTCGTCGCGGATCAGGCTCTTTTTGGCTTCGGCGAGGCGGGTCGGTTCCTCGAGCAGCTTCTTGGTGTCGCGATCGACCACGCGCGTCTGCTTGCTGTTGAGGATGTCCTCGACCAGCTTCATCGCCGGCACGTCCTGGGTGTCCCACTGCGCCTGCTTGGCGTAGTCCTGCCACCAGTCGTAGTGCGTGTTCTCACCCACCCACGCGGCGTTAGCGGGCAGGTAGGAAAACCACTGCTGCTCCTGCATGTTGCTGTAGCGATCGCTACCGAGCAGGTCGTAGACGAAGCGATTGACGTCGGTCGACGGGATCCACGGCGTGCCGAGCTGGACGCTGATGTCGGCCGGCGCGATGTTCACCGGTTGCACGGCGGCGAGCGCGTCGACGTTGGGCTGGAACTCGGGGTTGCGCTGCGCCGCCTGCTGGGCATCCTTGAGCTTCTGGCGCACGTTGCCGCTCAGGTACTCGTCGGCCAGCGCGTAGCTGCGTCTGGTCAGGTCGGGATCGAGGAGGGTGCCAGCCTTGGGATCGTGGTAGATCAACCCCTGCTGCAGCAGGTCGCTGGCCACCTCGCCGATCGGGCGGCCGGTCAGCGAGGAGATACGCGCCAGGTCGAGCTTGCCGCTCTCGTTCAGATTGACCAGCAGTCCGTCTCTGGGTGTCTCCGCCTGGTCGACCGGGCGGCCCGCGCGCATCAGGCGCTTGCTGAACAGGTCACTCTTCAGCGCGTCCAGATCCGCCTGGCTGATGTTCGGCCGCGCCGCACGGCCGGCGGTGCTCCAGCGCTGCCTGGAGGTGTCGTTCCACTTCTCGAGCGAGCGCAGGAAGTAAGCGCGCGGGTCGTCGCCCATCACCCGAGTGTTGATGGCGTCGTTCAGCGGCCGCCACTTGCGCACGTAAGCGTCGTAGCTGCGGCCCAACTCGGCCTGCGCCGCGGCGAGCTGGGCATTGCTGGCGCCCGCGCGCTGCAGCTCGAGCACGTCCATGCCCTTGCCGTTCAGCTCGAGCATGGCTTTGACGCGCGCCGCGCCGTCCTTGACGCTCGGGAAGGTGGGCTCGACGCGCTGGCCGCCGCGGGTGACCAGCAGCTTGCCGTCCTGGAGGCTGTACGCGCCCTCGGCCGCGGCGTTGGGGTCGACGCGCGTCGAGAGGTGCACCTCGGGCTGCTGCAGCACGTCCTCGGGCAGCTTGGCCAGCACCTGGGGCAGCGCCTGGTCCCACGGGCGGGTGGCGACCTTGTTCAGCTTGTAGTCGTTCGGGCTGAACTGGCCGCGACCGGCCCCCTCGACGCCGAGCAGGTTGTCGGGGTGCTGGTCGTAGTAGGCATTGCGATTGAGCGTGACCGTGCTGCCGTCGTCGTGCGGCACCTGGATCTCGTTCGACTGGATCCACGGCTCGGCCGCAGCCTCTTCGGCCGAGATCGGCGCGTCACGCTTGCGCATGAAGAGCATGTCGGTCTCGACGTGCGTGTCGGGGAACGTGTAGCGCGGTAGACGTACGGCGCCCAGCAACTCGCCCTCCTGGGCCAGGCGCGTGCGCATCTTGATCGCGTCTTCGCCCGCGGCGTCAAGCGTGTAGCGACTGGTCAGATAGCCGAGCACGCCGCCAGGCCGCAGCTTGTCGAGCGTCTTTTTGAAGAAATAGTTGTGGATCGTGCGCAGGTACGGCTCGTTCACGTAGGTGGCGTCGGCGACTCTGAAGTTGCCGAACGGCACGTTGCTGATGGCCACATCGACCGAGTTGTCGGCGATCGGCGCGGCCTCGAAGCCGATGCCGGCGTGCACGTCAGCCTCGGGGTACAGATGCCGCAGCAGCCCGCCGGTGATGCTGTCCAGCTCGACGGCAGTCAGGCCGCTCTTCTCGGCGATCTGGTCCGGCATCAACCCCAGGAAGCGACCGACGCCGGCGCTTGGCTCGAGCACGTTGGCGTGCTCCAGATTCTCGATGCCCAGCCGCCGCATCGCCTGCCACATGTGGCCGATGATCTCGGGGCGTGTGAAGTGTGCGTTCAGCCGCGAGTCGGCGAGCGCCGTCCACTCGTCGGGCGTGAGCATGCCGCGCAGCTCGTCGCCCAGCGCCACAAGCTCCGCGTCAGGCGTCTTCTTACGTGAGAGCGGGAACGCATCACCGAAGGCGGTGTCGCCCATGCCGCTGTAGCGCGCGAACGCCTCCAGGTCCTGGATGGTCGGATCGGCGCCGCTCTGTTCGAGCGCCTTCAGGCGACGGATCGCCTCCAGATTGGCGCGGAAGCGCTCGCGCGGGCTGGCGGTTGATTCCCAGACGGCGTCCGCGTCGGAGATGCGGTAGTTGCGCGCCAGGTGCACGTCGGGCCGACTGGGGTCGACGTTCGGACCGGGCGTCGGCGCGGGTTCTAGCTCTGGGGAAGGAGCGCCAGCACCTCGCGGCGTGCCTGGTCCCACGCCATCCACGCCGGGACGCCCGTTTGGATCAGGTCGTTGACCAGGTTCTTGCAGCGCTGGACCATGCGGTTCAACTCCGCGTCCACCTGGTTCTGCTTCAGCAGGTCCCGGTAGCTCGTCGGGTCGTTGTCCTGGAGCCCCTGGAGCGCCTGTTGTTTCAGGTCCTGGTCGCTCGGGGGTTGAAACGCCTGCACGCGCTCCAGTTTCGCCGATCTCGGTTGCCGGTGTGGTTACCGGCGCGAGCACCGCGTGCTCCTGGCGGAGGAAGTCCTCGTTGACGCCGCTCAGCGTGCGCGTGCTGCTCGACTGGCGCACGTACCAGTTGCCAGCAGGCCCGCGCGCCAGCACGGTGTTGATGCCGGCCGGCGAGGTGTACGTCGCCCCGTGCCAGTCGGTCTCACCGGGCTGGAGCGGGTGGTCGACATACGCGACCATCCCGCGCTCGCGTTGCTCGTAGACCCACGGGCTTAGCGCGATGCCGCGCCTGGCTGCTTCAGCGCGCACGGCATCCAGCGTCTCCTGATAGCGCGGACCGATCCTCTCGCCCTGGTACTGGATCGCGAAGGGCTCTCCCTCGGGTGGTGGAATCGCGATGGCGTTCTGATTGCGCGCTATAGCGCTGTTCACCTGGTCCTTCGCGTACGTCTCGGCGGTCTCGGGCTCCAGACCGTACATGCGCCGCACGAGAGCTTGCGCGTCCTCGAGGCTCGGATGGCCGATGTCCATGCCGTGCTGCCGGTTGTCCTCGGTGTCCCACATGCGCGTGACGTACGTGCCGTCCGGGCGCTGGGCGATATGCACCGCGAGGCCGGTGTGGTCGGGCGGATGACGCTCGAGCGTGTCGGGCAGACCCTGTTGCTCTGGCGGCGGCGGGGCGTTCCGGGCGGCGCGCTGACGAGCGGGCTCCAGCGTTTCAGCGGCGGCGGCGGCGGGTGGATTCCGACGATAGGCCAGCTCGTCTCTGATCGCCTGGACCTCGGGCGACTCGATGTATTTCGCTGTCTTCTTTCTCGTCAGGTAGTTGACGCGCTTGTTCAGCTCACTGTCGCTCTTGGTACTGAAGTGATACGTGCGCTCGCGCTTGGCCGCGGCGTCTTCAGGCGATAGCGGCGGTGTCGGCGGCTGGTACTCGGTCTGGCGGCCGCCGCGCACCACCGGCGGCTCGGTCATCGGCTCGGGCTGCGTCTGCGAGCCCTCATTGAAGCCGCGCACGAGACCGGTCCTGATCGTCTGGCCTTCGCGCGTGCGGCCATCGGCCGCCAGGTCGCCACCGGACAGCAGCCTCGGGTCGTTGTGCGCCTGGACCACGCTGTGGTCCTGCTGGGCGTGCTGGCGACCCACCCGGAAGGCCTGCGCGGCTTTGATCGCGGTTGGCGTCGCGGCTTCCTCGGCGGCCATCGCCTGCTCGTGCGCCGTGCGCGCCGACAGATACTCGGTGTCACTCAGGTTGCCCGCCAGGTGGGCGGCCTGTGCCTCGCGCGCCGACTGACTGGCGCGCAGCGTCGCATCGTGCAGCGCCGCGAAGGTCGGATCGGCGTTGAACATCTCGTCGCGGGTGATGTCCTGCTCGGGCGCGGCGATCGACCAGCTGCCGACTCCCTCGTCGGTTGACGGGTTGTAATCGGCTTGATTCGCCAGTGATTCGTTGACCACCGCGGCGCCGTATTGCCCGCGCAATTGCTCCAGCGCGGCGCTGTCGTCAGCCGTCTGGCCCTGCGCCAGGATGTTCGAGACGGCGGTGTCCACGTCCTCGGGCGGGGCCGCGCCTGGCACGATCGGCGCGGCATCCGCGCTCGGTGCGGCGGCGGTCGTGCGGCGCGCCAGTTCGTCCTGACGGATCTGCTGGCGGCCGATCGCTTCGGGCGTGATCGCCCACGGCGCGGAGCGCGCCTGGTCGAGGGCGTGGGTGCGGATCGCCTCCTGCAGCGTGTCGGTGGGGATCACCGAACTCCAGTCGCGGTAGTCCTGCATCTCGGGCGTGGTCAGGTCGGCGGCCGGCTGCTCCTGGTCGAAGAGTCCAGGCGCCCCAGACTCGCGCATCTGGGTGGCGGCGTCCGGATACTGGTCCATCGCCTGGCCGACCGCTTCGTCCATCACCTCGGGCGGCACGTTGTTGATGTTGTCGGCGACGTCACGGCGCAACTCGTCTTCCGACATGCCCGCCGCGCGGTTCTGCATCACCCGATCGAGCAGGTTCGGCACGCCCAGCGTGGCGAAGTCGGTGCTCGCCTCGCCGCGTTGCCGCGTGCGCAGCGCCTGCTGGACCGCCTGCGACCCCAGCGCGCCGATCGCCTGCTCGCCATAGTGCAGCGCCGGCGGCAGCGCCAGGCCTGCCGCGAGACCGACCGCGGTGCGCGTCGGATCCCACTGGCCGGTGTCCGGGTTGTAGCCGGCCATCTCAGCGCCCTGCAGGCCGCCCAGCGCGTGCCAGCCCAGCTCGGTCGCCTGGGCGGCCACCGGCAGCGCCTGCTGGCCGAAGGGCACCGCCGCGCGCGTGCCCTGCAGCGCGGCGTCCGTCGCCGCGGCCTGCGCGCCAGCCTCACCCGCGGCCTCGAGCCCGTGCGCCGCGCCGGCCAGCCCCATCGTGCCCAGCGCCAGCGGGTCGGTGAGCTGCTGGCCAACGAAGCCGAGCGCGGTCTTGGGCGTGATGTGGATGGCGCCCTGTGGGTTGGCCTCGCTGGTCAGCGCCGAGATGCCCTGGTTGGCCCAGCTGCTGTCGTCGGGGATGTCGCGCACGCCGGGCAACTCGGTCGGCTCCAGCCGACGTTGCCCCGTCAGGCCCTGCCAGCCCGCCTGAGCCACGTCCGGGTGCTGGATGAGTGTCTGGGCGATACCGGGGAAGCCGCCCGTCAGATTCGGCTGTGAGGCGCCCTGCGCCAGGCCCTGCACCACGTCCGACCACGGGTCATTCGACGGCGGGGTGGCCAGCGCGGCTTGTTGCTGAGCCTGCTGGTCGTTGAGCGCCTGCGTCTCGGCCAGCGACAGTGCCTGTTGTGGGCGACTGGCGAGCTGACCCAGCGCCTCAGCGCCCTGAATCAGCCCGCCGACGACCGGCCAGTTCGGACCCTGCGGCTGCGCCTGGTCGGGGATGGGTTGGCCGGCCAGTGGCGGCGCTGGGGCTGGCGGCTGCGCCTGCTGCGCGGGGTCCAGGTGACCCACGCCCAGCTTGTCGAGCTGGTCGCTGATGAAGCTGGTGACGGCGTTCCAGTCGTCGCCGAGCTGCGGAAAGACCACTAATTACCCCAGCGCTGGACCTCGGTCGACTCGGCCGCGACACCGCCTTCGTGCCACGCCCTGGCGTCCTCGAGGCGAAAGCCCCACAGCGAGGAATGCACCACGTTGCCGCACCCCTGACAGGTGTAGACCAGGTAGCGGAAGCCGTCGCTCAGCCAGGCGTTGTAGGTGACCACCGGCACGCGCTGGTCCTTGGGCGTCCAGCAGATGTTGCAGCCGACCCACACGAAATCCGGCTCGTCGACGGGCGCCTCCGCCGGCGTGTCGGTCAGCGTGATCGCGGTGCCCGCGTAGACCACCGTGCCTGGTGGCTGGTTGCCGCTGCTGCCGTGGTTCTTGACCGTGAGGCGCCCCTGCGCCGATTGATTGATCTCGACGACCTCGAGCAGGCCTGCGCCGTCGACGGTCACCCACTGGCCTTCGGTGAACGTCGGGAAATCTTCGAGCGTGTCCCATTCGGCCGCGGCGTCGACCTCCGGCATCAGCACATCGCCGGCCAGGTGCGCCACACCCTCGACGTCGTGGCTCTCTGGCGTGGGTGGTTCGATGACCGGATCCTCGGCAACTTCCTGGCTCGGGGTTCTACGTTGCGCCATCTGGGAAAGCTCCTTTATGCCTGGGTAGTCGTCATCGGGCGCATGCCCGTCTGCCACGCGCGCTGTTCACGCGCCATGTAATCCGCGTCGGTGCCGAACAACTCGGCGTTCTGCATCAGCCCCGTCTGCTGCATCGGGTTCATGCTCTGGTAGCCCAGCGCGGTCACGTGTGGCGCGCCGTAGCCGCTCATGCCCGTGTTGGGATCCGACTGGCCCGTCTGCTGCCAGCCGGCGACCATCGACTCGGCGTACGGCGCCCAGTCGTAGCCGGCCGTCTGCAGGCCGTACTGCAGCGCGGCCTGGCCGAAGGGACCCATGTTCTCCCAGTCCTGCAGGCTGGGTGCGGCGGGCATCGGGCCGCCCTGGCTCAGGTCGTTGATCGTGTTGCCGAAACCCACGCCCCACGGGTCGTTGGGGTTGGCCGCCACCGCGGCAGCATTCGGGTCGGCCGCCACCGGCGTGTTGCCCAGCCCACCCACGTTGTTGCTGATGTAGCTGGTGTTCAGCGGCGTGTACTGGTAGTTGTAGCCACCCCCCGAGACGCTCTGGGTTGGCTGCGAGGTGCTGGAGCTGCTCGTCGAGGGCTGGCTCGGACCGGCGTCGTACGGCGACAGGAAGGAGTACGGGTTACTCGATGTGGTGCCGATCGTCCAGCCGGAAGCCACCGGGTCACCCATGTCTGAGCCCCAGCCCGCCTGACCCGTACCGGATGGGTCGCCGACGTGGATGCGATAGTCGCCACCGACGAAGTAGCCCGTGCCGCTCGAGGGGCTGGGCGTACCGCTGCTCGGGCTGGGTGCCTGGTCCTGGCTGGTGTTGGTGGCCTGGTTACCGGAGGTGTCCGCAGCCGCGTTCCCAGAATCGCCGCTGGTGTCGTTGTAGCCAGCGCTCTGCTGCGTGTCGCCGCTGCCTTCGTCCTGGCCGCTACCGACCCAGTCCCAGTCACCTCCTCCCGTTTGGAGTCTTGGGCGTGGGGGTGCTTTTTTTGGTGGTGTCTTGGGCATGAACTGCGCGGGCATGCCCGTGGTCGACAGGCCATGCTGCGACAGGAAGCCCGCCAGCGAGGGCTGCGTCTGGCCGCTGGCCACCGCGGCCAGGTAGTCCGGGCTCTTCGGGTTGGTGCCCGTGTAGTTCATCGGGTCCTGACCGTTCCAGCTCGAGCGCTGGCCAGGTGCCCACGGCGTCGGCGCGCTCGAGACGTCGGGACCGTTGGGACCGAAGAAGAAGTTGTAGGCCGGATCGCCGCGGTACATGATGTAGCCGGTATCTGGCCCGGTGAAACCGTTCGAGGGTGACACGGGGCGGCCACCAATGATCGGCAGACGGTTGCCGTTGTCCGGCGTGTTCTTGGTCCCCTGCGAGCCGCCGAAGGTGCTGCCGACGCGATCGCCACCACCTGGCGCGTACACGCCGCTCGAGTCGACGTAGTAGCCCTGATCGCGCAGCGCCTGGCGGCCAGAGTAGGTATTGGTGTCCTGGCCAGCGACCATGTTCGTGTCGCCGCCCGAGCTGCCGCCACTACTGCCGCTGCTGGTAGTCATCGGCGAGTCGCTGCTCCCCGAGCTGCCCGTGTCGGTCATCGAGCCGCTACTGCCGTCGCTGCTGCTGCTGGTGCCGCCGCTGCTGCTGCCGTCGTCCTCGCCGTCGCCGCGGCCCACGAGCATCTCCCAGCCGTCGCCGCCATAGCCGACCCAGCCGTTGCCGGCGCCAGTGCCGAACCAGGCGTCTCCGCCGCCGCCGCCGATGCCCGAGTCGTCGCCGGTCATGTCGACGCCGGCCTGCTGCTGCTGGGCGGCCGTGTCAGCCGACTGACGCGCTTGCCAGTCGGGATACCAGTCCGGGTTGGTGTTCCAGTCGGGCTGGTCGATCGGCGCCGCGGACGCGCTGGGCGCGCCACCTGAGGTGCTGGACGTCACGGGCGCTGCTGCAGCGCTGGTCGCCGCCGCCTGGGCTGGCAGCTTTTGCTGGCCTGGCGCGCCGCCCTGCTGATAGGCCTGCAGCGGATAGAAGCCGTACGCCGCGGCAGAGGTGCGGTCGTAGGCCTCCACGGGATTACCGGAGTTGTCCCAGTTGGCCGCCTTCAGCTCGGCCAGGATCTGGGTGTTGGTGCGCGGTCCGTTGGGCGTGTTGTAGAGCGCTTCACCGGCGGTCGACTTGCCGACCGGCTGATACGAGAGGAAGCCCACGCGCTGTCGCTGTGGCGCTGCCTGGCGTACGGGCATGTTGGGCGCCATCGGCCAGATGGGGTAACCCAGGTTGCCCACGCTCAGCGCTGGGTAGCTGCTGAGCGCTGAACCCGCGTAGGGGATCGGGCCTGGTCCGCGCACGGGGATGCTGCGCAGCGTCTGCGTGCGCTGCGCGGGCGTGGCTTTCGGAAAGGTCGGCCACAGGCTGGCGTTGCCGGCGCCGCTGCCGACGTCGTTTTGGACGTTGTTCTGCAGCGTCGGTGCCGGCAGGCTGTTCGCCGCGGCGCTGCCCATCACGTTGGGACCAACCTCATTGTTGCCGCCCACCAGCGCCATCGCGTCGTCGCCCGCGCCCTCGCCGACGTCCGGCCACTCGCCGCCGCCCGAGCTGGCACCTGTCCAGCCGGCCGCCGAGCCGCTGTAGCCCGGCGTGCCGCCGTTCGCGGTGCTGCCCGGGTTGATGTAGTCGGTGTACTGGCCGCCCGACTGCGCGTTGCCACCCAGCAGATTCGCGGTGTTGACGCTCTGGGTGCCGTAGCCGGTGCCCGAGCCGATGTCGCCACTGGTCGGCGTGCGCCCGCTCAGGCGCGCCAGCCAGGGCGAGGCCGCCGCGGCGCGCCCCCAGGTGCTGAGCACGTTCGAGCGCGCCTGGGTGCCGGCCATGCGCTCCTGCGAGGCCTGCTGGGAGGCGGCCATCGCCTGCTGCACGTCCAGCTGGTGGTAGAGGCTCTGCTGCTGGATCTGGTCCTTGCCCTGCTGGTAGGCGACCTGAATGTTCATCAGGTCTTCCTGGGTTTTGGCTTGCAGGGTGGCCTGCGCGTACGCGGCGTCGAGCGCCTTTTGCTGCATCGCCGCCTGCGCCTGGATCTGCTGCTGCAGCCACTGCGTCTGGGTCGTCAGCGAGGTGTTCTGCATCGTCTCCTGGCCCTGAATCTGGGCCTGGAGCTGCGCCATCTGCGCCTCGTAGAGCTGCTGGTTCAGGTCCTTCTGACCCGAGAGCATCGTGTTGTATTGCGTCGGATTCCAGGGCACGCTGGTCACCGGCGCCGCGCTGGGCGTCGAGATCGTCGGGATGTTGGCCGCCGTCTGGCTCGGGTCGGTGGCGTAGGGATTGGTCCAGTTGGTGATGCCGGCGTAGGGATCGGTGCTGCCGGAGCTCCCGAACAGGCCGCCGGTGCTGGTGTCACTCGGCAACTGGAAGCCGCCCGTGCCGCTCGTGTCGGTACTGCCTGAGCTGCTGCTCGAGCTAGTCGAGCTGCCACTCGGAATGCCGTAGGCCGAGTACTGGCTGGGGTCGATGTTGCTGACGTTGAACGGGTTGTTCGGGTCGCCAGTGACCGTGACCTGCTGCCAGCCGGTGTCGGTCTGCTGGTTGTACTGATCGCCCGGATTCCAGCCCGTCGAACTACCCGAGCTGTCGGTCATGTTGCCGCTGGCCTGACCACTGCCAACCAGTGAGTCCGGCGGCGCCTGGTCGAGGTCCTCGCCGCTCATGTCCTGCTTGCCGGCGAGCGCCTGCGCGATCTGCGGGTTGCTCATCGGATCGGTGAAATCGCCGTCGTCGCCGCGCACGCGGTAGTCCAGGTGCGGGCCGCTGCTGTTGCCGGTGGTGCCCACCTCGCCGACCAGATCACCAGGCATCACCTTGGCGCCTGGCTGCACGGCGATCGCGCTCAGGTGGTTCAGCTCGTGGACCTGGCCCGCCCTGTCCTGGATGGTGACGCTCAGCCCCAGGTCGCCACGCTGGCCGACGTCGACCACCACGCCGTGCACCGGTGAGATCGCCGGAATGCCCTCGAAGGCCTGGAAATCCACGCCTTTGTGGTAGGGCGTCTCGTCCTCGGTGTCCTCGCCGAACTGGTGGCCCAGGCCGACAATGTCGCGCGCGGCGATCGGCAGGCCTGCGCCACCTGGGGGCTGGTCCATCGGCTGACCCAGACCGGGACCAGCTCCGATGGCGTCCAGGTCCTCGCTCTGCGGGAAGTCGCCGGCGCCATCCTCGCCACCCCCGTAGCCCGGCAGGTAGTTCTGCAGGCTGGGATCGACCGGCCCGCTGGCGGTGCGCTGCTGCTGACCGATCTGGCTCAGGAACTGACCCACCGGGTTGCCCCAGTCGAGTTGGGGCAGACCCAACGCCTGGGCCGGATTGGGCAGCGCGTTCAGCTCGGTGGCGGGCATATTCGCGTACGGGTTGTTGATCTGGCCGGGGTTGATCTTCGGCGTGGGGAACAGCGTGCCCAGCGCACTACCCGCGGCGTTGCCGAGCCCGCTCAGGTCGAGGCCCCCGCCGCCCTGCGCCGCGACCTGAGCGGCGGTGTTTGCCTGAGGCGGGTTGGCCGTCTCGGGATTGCCGCCCATATCCGGGCTAGCAGGACTCGGCAGGCCTGGCAGGCTGGGCAAGCTGGGCAGGCTCAGCGAGGGCAGCCCCTGGCGATCGGCCGCCACCTCAGCCGCGGTGCGCGCCTGGGGCGGATTGGCCGTCTCGGGGTTCGGCGTGGTCAGGTCGAGGCCTTGCGGCACGGGACCGCCGCCCAGACCGGCTGGCTCGTTGCCGCTGGGAATGCCGTGCGGCGTGCCGGTGCTGTTGACGTCTGGCACCAGGCTCGGATCGAGCGTGCTGCCGTTGCCGCCCAGCAGGTTGGGCCAGCCGCTATCCCCGCCTGGCATGGGTGGCGCGACCGGGTAGGCGCCGCCGCTGCCGTACACATTCGCCTGATCCTGCGCGGTTTGCAGCACGCTCGGGCTGGGCGTGTAGGGCGGCGTGGGCGGGATGACCGCTGGCGCGGGGTAGGCGCCGCCGCTGCCATAGACGTTGGCCTGGTCCTGGGCGGTCCGCAGCACGCCCGGACTCGGATAGCCAGCTGGGTTGATGCCATCTCCCTGCTGGGCACTCACGCCGGCCTGCGCCTGGTCGGGACTCGCGCCTGGCGCCGCGGGTGCCTTCGTCGGCGGCGTAACGATCGACGGCGTCGGCATCATCTGGCCGCCGCCCATCAGGTCGGTGTTGCCGGCTTGCGGCATGGGCATCGGCTGGCCCAGGTCCTGGGTGATGTCGTTGGTCGAAATCGGCGCGTTGTTCTGGTCCAGGTATTTGCTGATGCCGCTGGTGTCGATGTTGCCGGCGAACGCGCTCGGATTGATGATCACCGTGGTGCCGTCCGAGCGCTGCTGCACGATCGGCTGATTCATCTGGCGCTGCGCGATGGCCACCTGAGCGGTCAGGTTCGCGCGCTGCACGCCGAGCAACTGCGTCTGCAGCTGGTTCTGGGCCGCTTGCTGCGCCTGGCGGAAGGCCTGCGTGTCGCGGTCCTGCTGCCACTGCTGCTGCGCGCCGATGAGGCTGATCTGGTACTGGCGGTTGGCCTCCTGGACCATCATCTTGAACTGGTTCGGGTCGTACAGCGGCACCTGGCCGGTGATCTGGCCCTGCGCGTTGGCGACCGCCTGACCAGGGTTCAGCGGCGTGACGGGGTGATAGCCGGCGTACATCGCCATCGGGTTGATGCCCAGCCCACCCACGCCGCTCTGCGCGTCGCTCAGCCACGTGCCGTTGTAGGCGTCGTAGGTGTCCTGCTGGCCAGTCCTGGGGTTGACGCCCGTCACCAGGCCCGAGCGCGGCACCGAATGCAGCGTGTTGCTGCCTTGCTTGGCCTGCGGCGGCAACACGTCGTGCGGCGTGCCCGTGGTGTCGTAGCGCACCACGCTGCCATCCGGACGGCTGCGTTCGATGTAGTGACCGTTGTTGTCGACCGCCCACGGCGTACCGTCTTCGGCCTTGCCGCCGGTGATCGGGTAGCCGCCCGTGCTGTCGCCGCCCGACAGGTCGACCGTCGTCGGGATCGCGCTGCCGGCCGTACCCGCGCCACCGGCGCTGCCCGCGCCACCGGCGAGGTCGGGTGCGGGGCCGAGAGGATCGGTGCTGGCGGCGGGGTAGGGTGGTGATCCCATGTGATTCCTCTCAGAGCGGGGTCAGGTTTGGATTCGACTGCAAGCCGATCGGCACGACGTCCATGCCGTAGTCGTTGGTCGGGGCGGCCATCAACCCCGCGGGCAACTGGTCCATGCCGTAGTCGTTGCTCGTGTCGGTGATCGTCGGCTGCGGCCACGCCGCGGCGCTCTGCAGCGTGGCCTGATCGAGTTTGGGCATGTCGCTGGCGATGCCAGGCGACCAGGCGCTCTGCTGCGTGCTCGTCGACGGCGAGCTGACGGCGAGCTTGGGCATATCGGTGGCGATGCCAGGCGACCATTGCGACTGGCCGCCCTGAAGCTGGCTCATGTCCAGCTTCGGCATGTCGCTGGCGACGCCGGGTTTCCAGTCAGTCTGGCTGGAGCCCTGGCCGTCCAGCGTGCGCTGCAGCAACCCGACCGCGTCGTAGTCGCCGCCCGTGCCGCCGTACTTGTCGGCGCCCAGCTTGATGTCCGGCCCGATGCCCAGGTGCAGATGTGTCGGACCCCCGCTCGCGTCGCCGGTGTTGCCGACGGGCGCGATGTAGGTGCCCGAACCGACGCGCTGGCCGACTTTCAGCGCGGAGGGCGAATCGAAGTGGGCGTAGTAGTACTCGTTGCCGTCGTCGCCTTTGATCTCGAGCGCGTTACCGCCAACCTTGTCCCAGCCCGAGAGGTCGACGGTGCCCGACTCCATTGCCACGACCGGCGTGCCGCGCGGCGCCATCAGGTCGGAGCCGCCCTTGACCGAACCCCAGTGATCCTGCACCTGGCCGCTGAAGTTCTTGACCGGGAACACGTAGCCATTCGCGCTGTTCTGCGCGGCGACCGGCTGCAGCGTGCTCATGTTCAGCCTGGGGAAATCGCTCGCCACGCCAGGCTTCCAGCTCGAGTCGCTGGTCACGTCCGAAGTCATGCCCGAGAGTTGCGGCGTACCGCCGGCGAACAGCTGGCTGTAGTTCTGGCCGGCGCGCTCGGGTGAGACGCTCACCTGGCCGTAACGCTGGCCGAAGGTGGCCAGATCGGCACCGCTCAGGCCTGAGCGTTCGCCTGTGCGGAGTGTGTCGCCCAGATAGCCGCCAGGCTGGAGCGCCCAGCGCGCCGCGACCTCGGGCTCAGTCCGCGCGATCTGGCCAGCTTCGGCCATGCTGACGCCCATCGCCTGCGCGAAGTTCTTGAGTTGGCCACCCGTGTAGAACTGAAACGGGCCAAAACTCTGGCCATTGTCGCCAACGCCACCATTGAGGCCGCCCTCCGTTTTCGCGATCGCCATCGCGGCGTAGGCACCCTGCGGCGAGAGTCCCGCCTGGAGGGCGATGTTGCCCACGTCGTTCAGGTTCACACCTCAAAGCGTGCGACCTGGAGGCCCAAAAGGTGAAACGAGACGGTACTTAGCCGGCGGCGCGCCGCTTCAGCTCGTTCTGCATCTGCCGCTGGCGACGCCGCGCCAGGCGCTGCTCCAACTCCGGGTCCTTGTTGGGAATCGCGCCGATGGTGCGGCCCTGCTCGTAGTGGTCCAGCTCGGCGCGCCGGTTCTTGTGCGGGTGGTCCCACGTTTTCTCGTTGAAGCCGTAGGTCTTCAGGTACGCCGGCGGCTCGTTGACGATGCGGTGGTGAATGCTCTCTTTGCGCTCAGCCATCTCTCAGCACCCGTCGTAGCGAACGGCGTCGAACTCGCGCGCGCGGCCGACGCTCAGCATCCAGGCGATCGCCGCGCGGTTGGCGGTCGGGTTATACACGCTCAGCCCCGCCTGGCCCTGAGGCGTGGTGCGCCAGGTCGACGGCAGGAACTGGCCGAGTCCGCTCGCGCCGCTGGCGTTGTGGGCGTTGGGGTTGCCCTGCGACTCTCTGGCGACGATGCACGCCACCCGTCCACCGGCCACAGGCCCGCTGACGCTGGTGGGTTTGGGTGGCGGCAACTCGCCGGTACCACGCAGGTAGGTGTATGGATCTACCCCCGTGGAGTTGACGGCGCCCTGCAGATCGACCGCGCTCACGTGCGCCTCCGCTGCAGCCTCCGACACTTCGGCGCTGACGTCGTCGGCGTGCGAGATCATGATCGCGGTGCCGAGCACCAGACCGAGCGCCATGCCAGCCACGAAGGCACTGGCGCGCGCCACCTAGCCGAGACTCCGCACGACAAAGATGAACACCAGCACCAGGAACGCACCGGCCACCACACCGACGCGGATCTGGTCATCGGTCACGCCGCCTCCTCGACGTCGTGATTGAGCACCAGCGCGGCGTTGAGCCACATGCGCGCTTCCTGAAGCTTGCGGATCCCGAGCGTGCGTTCGGACGAACGCGGCACACCCACCTGCACGAACTCGTACAGATCGGCGAGCTTGGCCGAGATCGTGCGCATCACTTCGATGTCCTCTTCGCTCGGCGGCACGTACTCGAACGGATTCGACAAATTACTCTTCCTCGCTTTCGCGGAGATCGCTCCAGGTGATGCCGAACGCCGTCAGCATGCTGATGACGATCATCGCGGCGTCCTGGTGGAGCGTCCAGCTCTCGAGCTTCGTCGGTCCCTGCATGCGCACCAGGCGCACCATGCCCTGTCGCGTGGAGGGCGTGATCAGTAAATGACCGCTCGGTGAAGGAAGGATGACGGTCGGCTGCAGCTGCGACGGCAGAAACTCTTGCGGGGCGTACACCGTCTGGGGTGGGGTCATGGCGATGACTTGTGGGGGCAGCTCCTGGCCGCCGAAGCCGTAGCTTCGCGCGGTGGCGGCCATCGCCTGTGCGGTCGCCGCGCGCGATTCCTCCTCGTCGAAAATCAGCACGGTGCCCTGTTCGGGTTGCATGCGCTACCTCACCATCGGCGTGACTGGACTGCCACCTGGCACCGCGCGCCCGACCTGAGTGCCGCCGCCGGGTGGGGGCGGAGCTGGGA
>Ga0318561_10000090_pt1 | contig 18933 bp, 14 predicted proteins | sample GRESIP065b5f23_FD_202526 | JGI IMG/M metagenome (GOLD analysis project Ga0318561, IMG submission 202526) | Tropical soil microbial communities from Luquillo Experimental Forest, Puerto Rico - GRE.SIPMG.065b5f23 | ecosystem: Environmental > Terrestrial > Soil > Tropical forest > Bulk soil... | reverse complement strand
CGGCCGGACCAGCGGCTGATCTTTGATCAGGCCTTTCATGTCTTCTGGCGCAACCCCGATCTCCTAAGGAAAATGATGGGGCTGGTATTGCCGGAATTTCGCATCGACGAAGAGGAAGACCCGCGTACAGCAATGGCCCGGCGACTGGCCGAAGCGCTTCATCCCGACAAAGGCGAGAAACGCGGAGAGGCTGAGGAGCCCGAAACCGAGCTCGATGCGGCGATGACCTTTTCCGACCGCGAGCAGCTACGGGGCATGGATTTCGAGAGGATGTCGCTAGAGGAGCTGGCGCGGGCCAAGGCCGCGATCGCTCGGCTGCGGCTCCCGGTGCAGGACGTCCCGACGCGCCGCTTCGCGCCCGACCGGCACGGCTCCCGCGCCGACCTCCGGGCGACGTTTCGCGCAGCATTGCGCTCGGGCGGTCTGATTGAGTTGAAGCGGCGCAGCCCGCGCCGGCGCCCACCGCCGCTCGTCGTCTTATGCGACATCTCCGGCTCGATGAGCCGCTACAGCCGCATCTTTCTTCATTTCATGCATTCGGTCACCAACGACCGCGACCGCGTCTATACGTTCGTGTTCGGGACGCGGCTTACCACTATCACCCGCTATCTGCGCCATCGCGATGTCGATTTGGCGCTCGAGCGTGTCGCCCAGGCGGTCGTCGACTGGTCGGGAGGCACCCGCATCGGCCATTGCGTCGGCGAGTTCAACCGGCTGTGGTCGCGCCGCATGCTCGGTCAGGGGGCGATCGTGCTGTTGATCACCGACGGGCTCGACCGCGACGCCGGGGCCGGGCTCGCACATGAGATGGACCGGCTGCACCGCTCCTGTCGGCGGCTGATCTGGCTGAACCCGCTGTTGCGTTACGAGGGTTTCGAGCCAAGATCAATGGGGATGAGGGCGATGATGCCATATGTCGACGAGTTCCGGCCGGTGCACAATTTGGAAAGCCTCGAAACCTTGATCGAGGTGCTGAGCGCACCGCTCGCCCGGCGCGGCACGGCAGCCTCGGCTTGGCAGCAGAACGAAGAGAGGGCAGCATGAGCGATACGGCGGAAATCCTCGAACAAGCGGCTCGATGGCGCGAGGCGGGATCGGGGGTGGCGCTGGCGACCGTCGTCACCACCTGGGGTTCCTCGCCGCGCCCGGTCGGCGCCAAGCTCGCAGTCGACGACAGAGGCGCTATGGTCGGCTCGGTCTCAGGCGGCTGCGTCGAGGGAGCGGTCGTCAACGAGGCGCTGGAGGTGATCCGCGACGGCAAACCGCGGCTCTTGGATTTCGGCGTCAGCAACAACCAGGCGTGGGAGGTTGGGCTCGCCTGCGGCGGCAAGATCCAGATCTTTGTCGAGCGCGTCGGATGAAAGGGCGCATACTCGACCATGTCGTAGCGGCAGCGCGCGATCACCGCTCTGTCGCCCTGGCGACGGATCTCGCTAGCGGCCGGCAGTTGCTGCTCGACGCCGAGCAGGTCGAGGGCGATCTGGCGCTGGACGACCCGGTGCTCGATAGAGTGCGCAACACTTGGCGCAGTGGTCGCAACCAAACCATCGAGACGGCGACTGGCCCTGTATTCGTCGAGGTGCTGACCCCGCCGCATCGTTGCTTCATCGTCGGCGCGGTGCATATCGCTCAGCCGCTGGCCAGGATGTTGGTAATGACCGACTACGCGGTAACGGTCATAGACCCGCGTGAATCCTTCGCCACCGAGGCGCGCTTCCCGGGAATAGAGATGACGTCCGAGTGGCCCGATGAAGCGCTCGAACGGTTGAAGCCGGACCGTGGCTCGGCGGTGGTCGCCTTGACTCATGACCCAAAGCTCGACGACCCGGCATTGGCTGCTGCGTTGTGCTCTGACTGCTTCTACATCGGCGCGCTCGGCTCGCGCCGCAACCACGCCGGGCGCTGTGCGCGCCTCAAGGAGCAGGGCTTTACCGATAGTGACGTCGCCCGCATCCACGGGCCGGTAGGCTTGTCGATCGGCGCGATATCGCCGGCCGAGGTGGCGGTCTCGATCGTTGCCGAGATGACCCAGATGCTTCACCGCGGCGAGAAAGCCGAAGCGGCATGAAATTCGGCGAGGTCCCGGTTGCCGAGGCCGAAGGTGCGATCCTCGCCCACAGCCTGAGGATCGGGACTATCGCGCTCAAGAAAGCGCGGGTGCTGTCGCGCGCCGATCTCGATCTGATTACCGAAGCCGGTCTCTCGCGGATTGTCGTCGCTCGGCTCGAAGCGGGCGATGTCGGCGAGGACGAGGCGGCACGACTGGTGGCCGCGTCGGCTGCTGGCGACGAGATAGAGCCGGCTGCGCCGTTTACCGGCCGGGCCAACCTGTTTGCTAAGGCGCGCGGCCTTCTGGTTTTTGATCGCGAGCGGCTGGACCGGCTGAACCTCGTCGACGAAGCGATCACCCTCGGCACCTTGCCGCCATTCGCCGTGGTCGAGCCGCGCATGATGGTCGGCACAGTCAAGATCATCCCGTTTGCCGCGCCGGCGGAGGCGGTCGAACGCTGTGTCGAGGCAGCGCGCTCGGTTGGGCCGCTGTTGCGCGTCGCACCATTCCAGCCGCACTCGGTGGGGCTCATCCAGACCCGGCTTCCTGGGTTGAAGGAGAGCATTCTCGACAAGACCCGTGAAGTCACCGAGGGCAGGCTAAACGCGCTCGGCTGTCGGCTGGTCGTCGAGGAACGGTGCGGCCACGAGACCGCCGAACTCGCACCGCTGATCCGCGACGCGATGGGTCACGGGATCGACATCCTGCTGATCCACGGAGCCTCGGCCATTCTCGACCGGCGTGACGTGATCCCGGCGGCGATCGTTGCTGCAGGGGGCCGGGTCGATCATTTCGGCATGCCAGTCGATCCGGGCAATCTTTTGCTCCTCGGCCATGTCAACGCGCGGCCAGTGCTCGGACTTCCCGGCTGCGCCCGCTCGCCCAAGGTCAACGGGTTCGACTGGGTCCTCGAGCGGCTGGTTGCCGGGTTGCCGGTCGGTCCCGCCGAGATCATGCGGATGGGCAGCGGCGGCCTGCTCGCCGAGATCCCGTCGCGGCCATTGCCGCGAGCTGAGGCGACGCAAGCTTCCGAACGGAAATCTGAGGCGAAGCCACAAGGCCCCCGTATCGGCGCGCTGCTGCTGGCAGCCGGGCAATCGAGGCGGATGGGCGGACCGAACAAATTGCTCGCCGCGATTGACGGCACACCGATGGTCGCGCATGTCGCAAGAAGGCTGCTCGCCTCGCGGGCGCGGCCGATTGTCGCCGTGCTCGGTAACCAGGCGGACACGGTCGACATCGCACTCGGCAAATTGCCGGTCAAACGGGTTCGCAATCCCGAATTTGCGGCGGGCCTCTCGACCTCGCTAAAGCGCGGCATCGCCGCGCTGCCATCCGATCTCGACGGCGTGATCGTCTGCCTCGGCGACATGCCGCTGATTTCCGGCCGCCATCTCGAACGCCTGATCGCGGCCTTCAACCCGCTCGAAGGGCGGGCGATCATCGTTCCGACGCGGCGCGGCAAGCGCGGCAACCCGGTCCTGTGGTCAAGGCAGTTCTTTCCCGAGATGACCGGTCTCGCCGGCGATGTCGGGGCCAAGCATCTGATCGGCGAACATGCCGAGTTCGTCGCCGAGGTCGAGATGGACGACGCCGCCGTGCTGGTCGACATCGACACGCCCGAAGCCCTCGATGCATTCAGGGAGAAGCGAAACTCCGCTCGGGAGCAGGCGCGCTAAGGGGAGATGCAGGTATGGAGACAACCCCGTTTCGGGACTACCAGGCAGGCACACAGCCGCCCTACGACGCGCCGGACTACGGCAGCACCCACAAGCGGCATCCGCAGGAGGGACTGGTGCGACTGCCGCACACGATCACGGAAACATCCGGTCCGCTCTTTTCAGTCGCGCAGTTTCCGCCGATCGCCGACCTTTCGGTGGTAAACGGCAAAGCCGCTCTCGGCGAACGCATCATCGTGCACGGCCGCATCACGGATGAAGACGGCCGGCCGGTGCCGCACACCATCGTCGAGATCTGGCAGGCCAACGCATCGGGTCGCTACCACCATCCCGCCGACCAGCACGACGCGCCGACGGATCCGAATTTTCACGGGGAAGGTCGCGTCTACACCGACAGTGAGGGCTGGTATCGCTTCACCTCGATCAAGCCCGGCGCCTACCCGTGGCGCAATCACCATAATGCCTGGCGGCCGAACCACATCCACTTCTCGTTTTTCGGCCCGGGCTTCGCCCAGCGGCTGGTCACGCAGATGTATTTCCCGGGTGATCCGCTGCTCGATCTCGACCCGATCTTTCTGTCGATCCCCAATCAAGCGTCGCGCAACCGCCTCGTCTGCAAGCTCGATATGACCGTCACCGAGCCCGAATGGGCGCTGGGTTATCGCTGGGACGTCGTGCTGCGCGGCCGCGCAGCAACGCCGGTAGAGGGCGCCCCGAGCTAGGGGCTACCGGCCGGCAAAATTACGACTGCTCATTTCTTCTCAACGTTCCACAGGAAGACGACCGGCGCGATGATGATGCCGTCGAGGTTCTTGCGATAGGCCGTCGGTACTACGAACTGACCCGTGGGGACGTACGGCACGTTGTTGGTGTAAGCCTCCACCTGAATGTCGGCGGCGAGTTTCTTCTGTGTCATAAGGTCGGGCGCCTTAAACCAGGCGTCGATCAGCGCCTCGATCTTGTCGTCAGTCGGCCAGCCGAACCACGCCTTTTCACCGCTGCCGCGCACGAGGATGTTCACCGCGGGCGAAAAGAAGTCCGGGGCCGAGGTCCAGGTGTGGAAAATGCTCCAGCCATTCTTCTCCACCGCCTCTTTCGAGGTGCGGCGAGTGATCAAGGTGCCCCAGTCGCTGGCCTGCAGTTCGACATTGAGTCCAGCCTTTCTGAGCGCATCCAGCGTCACCAGCGCCTGGCCGTGCACGATCGGCTGATCGGTCGCCGACAGCAGCACGATCTTTTCTCCCTTGTATCCGGCCCGCTCTATAAGCGGCTCTGCCTCGGCGGGGTTCGGCCCGTTGAGCAGTGCCTCGGCGCCGGCGTTGGTTTCGAACGGCGTGCCGCAACCGAAGAGGGCCGCGCAGGTTTTCCAGTATTTCGGGTCGCCGGCCGCGGCACCCATGTAGTCCTTCTGGTTGACGAGGTTTAGCACCGCTTGGCGCAGCTTCACATTGTTGAACGGCGGCTGGATGTGGTTGAAGCGCAGGATGCCGTGGTTGCCGAGCGGGTCGACCGTCGTGACCACAATATCTTTGTTGGCGGCGAAAACCTGGACGAGGTCGGCTGGCGGCTGCTCGTACCAATCGGCCTCGCCGGCATTGAGCGCTGCCGCGGCGGTCGCCGTATCGGGGATGTAGAGCCATTCGACACGATCGACCTTGGCCACCTTGCCACCGGCGGCGAAGCTCGGCGCCTCCTCGCGCGGCACGTAATCGGCGTTCTTGACAAAGACGGCCTTGTGGCCGGGTTCCCATTCTTCCTTGACGAATTTGAACGGACCGGACCCGATCGCTTCGGGGATTTGTTGGTAGGCGTCAGTCTTGGCGAGTCGCTCAGGCATCATGAACGGCACGTTGCTGGAGAGCTTGCCGAGCGCGTCGAGGATCAGCGGGAACGGGGATTTGAGGCTTATCGTGACGGTCTTGTTGTCGACCGCCTGCATCCTGCCGATGGCTTCCATCAGCTTCTGACCGAGCGTGTCCCGCTTGCCCCAACGTTCGAGCGAGGCGACACAATCAGCGGCGCGCACCGGCTGCCCATCGTGCCATTTGAGGCCGTCGCGAAGGATGAAGTTGTACGTCAGCTTATCGTCGCTGGCCGTCCAGCGGTCGACCATTTGTGGCTGCGGCTTGAAATCCTTGTCGAGCGAGAACAGCGTGTCGAAGACCAGGTAGCCGAAATTGCGGGTGACGTAAGCAGTCGTCCAGATCGGATCGATGCTCCGCAGATCGGCCTGCGGGATGAAGCGCAAGGTTTTGGGCCCGGCCTCGGTCCAGGCGGTCGTCGGGACGAGAGCAAGGGCGACCGACGCTACGGCCGCCGTCCGGATTAAGCGAGCGAAATGAACCATCGGTTCGCCTGTTCGAGCATTTATTGCCGCGCCGACCTTATGCGATCCGGGTTCACACCGCAAAAGCCGCACCATAAAGTGCTCCCGATCGTCGGAGGGGATGGAGGAACAATGAGCGCCGACCGGGATATCGCCTACGCCTCGGCGGTTTTGTTGCTCGATCTTTACCGGAGCCGGGCGCTGTCGCCGGTCGAAGTAACACTGCGCCTCCTCGATCGTCTGGACACGCTGCAACCCAGGATCAACGCGTTCTGCATCGTCGATCGTGATGGCGCGCTGGCAGCCGCACGGGAGTCCGAGCGGCGCTGGCAGCGGGGTGAGGCGGCCGGGCGGCTCGACGGGGTTCCAGTGACTATCAAGGATTTGATGCTGATGCGCGGCTTCCCGACGCTGCGTGGGTCGCGCCTTGTCGATCCCGATCAGGATTGGTCGGAAGACGCTCCCGCCGTCGCGCGCTTGCGCGAGGCTGGTGCGGTTATCCTCGGCAAGACCACGACCCCTGAATTCGGTTGGAAGGCGTTGGGTGACAGCCCGCTGACCGGGATCACCCGCAATCCGTGGGACCTTACGCGCACGCCGGGCGGCAGCAGCGCGGGCGCCGCTGCGGCCTGCGCTGCCGGCATCGGGCCGTTGCATCTCGGCAGCGACGGCGCCGGCTCGATCCGCGTTCCCTCCGCGTTCACCGGCATCTTTGGACTGAAGCCGAGCTTCGGCCGGGTCCCGGCCTACCCGCTCTCGGCGATGGGTCTGCTCGCTCATCTCGGCCCAATTGCGCGGACCGTGGCAGATGCCGCGGTGATGCTGACCGTCTTGTCAGCTCCCGACCATCGCGACCCTTTTGCGCTGCCGCCCGAAAACACGGATTGGCGCGATGGGATCGAAGGCGGCGTGCGCGGCTGGCGGATCGCCTACAGCCCGACCCTTGGCTACGCAAAGGTCGATCCAGAGATTGACGATGCGGTCACAAAGGCGGTGCGGCAGTTCGAGACCCTCGGCGCCGTCGTCGAAGAAGTGGGCACGATCTTCCCCTCGCCGCGGGAGGCTCTGTTCACATTATGGGCGGCGGGCGCGGCCAAGCTCCTCGACGCGTACCCGCAAGAGAAGTATATGCTGGTCGACTCAGGTCTGGGCGCGACGGCGGCCGAAGGCCGGCGGATCAGCGCCGTCGACTATCTCGGCGCCGATCTCGTGCGCACCGCGCTCAGCCAATCGATGGCAGCATTCCACCAGAAACACGAACTGCTGCTGACGCCGATGATGCCGATCCCGGCCCTGCCGGTCGGGCAGGATCTCAACGATCCGGCGACCGAGCGGCATTGGATCGATTGGTCGCCGTTCAGCTACCCGTTCAACATGACGCGCCAGCCGGCGGCAAGCATCCCATGCGGGTTGACCCGAGCCGGTTTGCCGATCGGCCTGCAGATCGTGGGACCGCTCTATGCCGACGCCCGCGTATTGCGCGCCGCACGCGCTTTCGAGACGACCCAACCCGAGCGGCGACCGCCACTCCCATAAAGGGCGTCGGGAAGGATCTGAAATTTTGGGAAACACAGCACAACTTCTATTACAATTTACGGCAATTTACGGCGTTGGTCAGATGTGTATCAAAAGCTCGATTCGGATCGTCGGGCTTCAACGCTGCTCGAAATTGAGCACACCGACAGTAATTCCAAACTGATGCTCTTACATCCTGCTTTACTATTCGGTCCGCTGACTGTAAACTGGCGTTGCTCCATGACCGTCACTTAAGAGAGAAAGAAAGGCAATGTCCGGGCGTTACCGCCATTGTCTGGGTTGCCGTTTAACCTGTGCCTCGATCATATTCTTAAGTGTTTGCGCTGCGGCACAGGCTGAGGACTCTACTGCGTCGATCAAAGATGCCGAACAATACCTCGCAACCGGAAACCTCAAGGCCGCCGAGGTCCAGTTCAAAAAAGCCGTTCGCCAGTCACCGCAGGACCCAGTAATTCGCGCGCGGCTCGCCGAGGTGTATCTTCGCCTCGACGACGCCGCTTCGGCGGAGCGCGAGGCCCGTGCCGCACGCGAGCGCGGCGGTGACGAAACAGATTATTTACCGATTCTCGCGGATGCCCTACTTCGCCAATATAAATTTGCCGACGTCCTCGATTTGATCCAACCCGGGGATCGAGATGCAGCTATGGAAAGCAAGGCGAGGGCTGCGCTCGGTATCGCGGCGGCTGGCCTACGCGACCAGGGCAGGGCCGAAGCGATGTTGCGCGATGCGATACGCTTGGATCCAAGTGCGGCACAGCCAAAGATCCGACTCGCCCAGCTCCTGAATGCGAAGAACCCCGCGGAGGCCGACAAGCTGATCGACGAGGCGGTAGCCGCCACCCCGCACTCGGCCGAGGCCTTGCAGGTGAAGGGGGAAATGCTGCGGAGCCGAGGTGATCTGGACGCGGCGACGCATCTGTTCGACCAAGCACTGCAAATCGATCCCACGGAGCTGCTCGCTCTTTTGGGGAGCGCCGACATTGCCATAACTCGCGGTGAGTTTAAGGCCGCGGACGAGATCCTTGACCCAATTCTGCGGGCCACCCCCGATAGTTTTATGGCCAATTACCTCCGTGGCTCGGAACTCATCAAGCAGCAGCAATATGCCTCGGCAGACGCCACTCTTGGCCGCGTCACCAACAAATTTCCGTTGTTTCCGGCTGGCTATTATCTCCAGGGAACGGCCAAGCTCGCGCTCGGTCAATTCGCGCAGGCCGAAGAAGCGCTGCACCGATATCTGAACAATGTTTCCGACGATCGGAACGCGGTCTGGCTTATTGCGATCGCTGCATTGAAGCAACATGCCGCGCCTCGGGCGATCGAATACCTCAAACTCCTACTCGATAAAGAGCCGGCCGATGCCGCCACACTGACCTTACTTGGCAATGCTTATATGGCTGATAGCAAACCAGAGCTCGCGCTGCAGCAGTTCCAACAAGCTGCAGCCCTCGATCCCGAAAACCCGAAAATCAAGACGAGCATCGCGATCTCGAAGATCGATGCGGGCCAAACCGAGCAGGGGCTCGCGCAGCTCGAGCAGCTGTTTGCCGGCGAGGACACTGCATCTGCCGCCGGACCCACTCTTGTCTTGAGCGAACTGCGCGCCGGACGGGTGGGTAAGGCAGCCGAAGTCGCCGCGTCACTGGTGGGCCGGGACGCTGGCAACCCGCTGTATTTGACGTTGCTTGGCGAGGTTTGCGCTGCGCTGCAAGATTATGTCGGGGCGGAAGCGGCGTTTCACGCCGCGAAGGTGCAGGATCGGACCTTTACGCCGGCCACCCGCGACTTGGGTCAGCTGTATCTGGCAACCGGGCGCGCCGACGAAGCCAGGAAAGCCTACATCGGGCTTCTGTCGAAAACGCCGGATGATCCCTCGAACTCCCCCGCAAAAAAGGGGAATGACACCAGCGCTCTTCTCGGGCTCGCAGACATCGCGATCACGGAAAAGAAATGGACCGAAGCCATCAACCATCTCAACCGTGCGCGAACCATCGCCAGAAATGATCCGGCACCCGGGCTCAAGCTGGTCGAGCTTTATGAATTGCGTGCAGACTGGGATAGCGCCAAGGCGGTCACGGTCGAACTCGGCCAGCAATTCCCGCAAGATGCAAATGTCGCAGAGGCGCAAGGCCGGGCCTCCCTGGAGGCCGGCGACAGAAGCGGTGCGATAGCTAGCTACAAGCTTGCTCAGCAACTAGCGCCGGATTCGGTCCCGATCCTCTCTCGCTACGTCGGCTTGCTGCGCCAAGCGGGGTACTTTCGCGACGCGCGGGACGTGCTGCAAGACACTGTCGTGCGAAATCCGCGAAACGCATCCTTCAAGGCTGATCTGATCCGGGTCGAAGCCGAAGTCGATGGTTTGGACACGGCCCTTTACGAGGCTCGCGGTTTCGCGAAGGACGATCCGGACAACGACCTCTACGATCGCGTATCGGCCGAGCTTTACGAAAAGGTGGGCCGAGCCGGGGACGCGGCTGCCCTGTTGGAGAAGGCGGTCGCAGCGCGGCCTGCGGACGACGATCTCAGGGTCGGGCTTTCCCGGCTGTACACGCGAATGGGCAGTCTCGCCAAAGCCGAGTCCGTGCTGACCGCTCGGTTGCAGAGCGATCAGAAGAATACTGCCGCAGGCGCCGCGTTGGCAGCCCTATACTTGACAACGGGTCGGCCGGACGGCGCCAAGAAGCTCTATTTGGAGGTTCTCTCCCAGACCCCGAACGACGTCGTCGCCCTTCTCGGCCTCGCCGATCTCGCTGTCGTGGAGAAAAAGTGGCCGGAGGCGATGGATTACATCAAGCGGGCGAGCGCCGCCCGACCGAATGACCCTGCGCCCGGACTTCTGCTCGTCAACATGTACGGGCTGCAGCAAGATTGGCATAACGCAATCGGCACAGCGACCGAGCTGGTCAAGAAATTTCCGACAAATATAGATGTAATTGACAAGCTCGGCCGGGTGCAGATTGAAGCCGGAGACCCGAACGGCGCGCTTTCCACCTACGAGCGCGCCCACATGATAGCTCCAAACTCCCCGTCGATTTTATCCAGTTACGTCAGCTTGCTCAGATCTGCCAAGAAATTTCCCAAGGCACGGCTGGTGATGCGAGCCGCTCTACGTCGCGATCCCCAAAACGCATCCCTCAAAGGCGAACTGGTCCGCCCGCTCTACGTCGCGATCCCCAAAACGCATCCCTCAAAGGCGAACTGGTCCGCGTTGAAGCCGAGATCGGTGGTTTGGAAGCAGGCCTCGCAGCGGCGCGCAATTTTGCCAAGAACGATCCCGACGACAGCCTCTATGACAGGGTGTCGGCCGAACTTTACGAGAAAGCCGGTCGCGGCAAGGAGGCGATCGGTCAGCTCGAAAAGGCGGTCGAGGCACGGCCTTCCGACACTGATCTGGCGGTTGCCCTTTCTCGTCTGTACAGGCGAACCGGTGTCCCCGATAAGGCAGAGGCAGTGTTGAAAGCCCGGCTAAAGGCCGCCCCTAAGGACTTCGCCGCCGGCGCGGCATTGGCGTTTTTCTATGTCGAGCAAAAACAGTACACCGCCGCTCTCGCCGAGTATTCGCGCCTCGTCGAAGAACAGCCGTCTGACCCGTCGGTGCTGAACAATCTTGCTTGGCTTTATCAGCGACAGGGTGAGATGGCGAAAGCTCGCGAACTGGCGGAGCGGGCATTTGCCATTTCGCCGCGTGACGCCAACGTAGATGATACCCTCGGGTGGATCTTGTTGGGCCAGGGCGAAGCCACCAACGCGTTAGAATATATCAGCGCCGCCAATCTTTCGACCCCTCGCGATCCCAACATCCAATACCACCTCGCGGTGGCGCTCCATCGCGTCGGCCGAGCCGCGGACGCTCAAACGATGCTCGAAACTCTGCTCGGCTCCAGCGTCTCATTTGCAGACAGAGCCGACGCGGAGAAGCTGCTGCACGAGTTGAAGGCAGGCTAAGCGCGGGGATCGGGCTGGGTTTGTGGAGCGGCTAGGATCACCTTGGTACGAACGTGATGCTGCCGACGCGTGTCGGAATTCTTCACAACTCCACGGTCGCTTGGCAGAGCGGAAAACCTATGATAGCGTTTCCATGCTCTGATCCCCTCGATGATCCGGTTTCCTCTTATTAACCGATGTGTTTTGGGTTGCTTAAACGCACACTAGCTTCGGTTTCATTTGCTGCGGCAGTGGTCGTCCTCATCATTGTTACGGGCTCAGACGCTCGGGCGACGCTGACTGAACAGATCGATGCTCCCCGTGCAGCGCTGACCGGGTTCACCGGGTCATATGCCACTGTCTCCATTAGCCTGGTCGATAAAAATACCGCGGACGACATCGGGATTTTGACCGACGTCAACGGACAGACGTTCTTGAAGAGCCAAAGCGGCGTTAACTCCCTCGCGAATGTATCCGGATTTGGCGACGTCATCTTCAGTCTCGATAGCGGCAGCGGGTTTCCTGACGCCGCGAACTTTGCCAGCTTCCTGATCACCGGCACGACGGGGCTATGGACCTCCGACGCTGCTGTGCTCATCAATAATGCCGGTGGTTACAGCGCGGCGGTCCGTGCTTTTGCGTGCACGGCACCTTGCACACGCCCTCCGGGGGCTCTGGGCACCGGGTTGGTGGGGAGGTAAGGTCTCCGAAGGGCTAGCTTGGGTCCCGTTCACACAAGTTTGGCGCTTCGCGCTTCTTTCAGTATCGCTATGGCGGCGCTCGATTGCGAGTGCCGCCATATTAGAGCCGAAATCGAGGCGTATCAGTCGCCCGATTTGGCAGTGCGCCGACGCTTCGGCGGGGCGCACGGGTCCTTGCGTGCAACCCGCCCGCGGTTTCGAAAATGCCGTATTTGCCTTTCCCTGCTCCCTCCCTCAGAACCGATTTTTTCTCCCTGCTAAACACCCAAGTTCTACCCTCAGCTTTTTTCATGCTCGGATCGTAAGGTGTTAAAAAGGCTTCATTATTTGCGTTGAGGCAGATCGTGATGCGCTGCGGATGCTATTTTTCTCCCTGTTCTCAGGGAGAGGCGCGGTGCCGCACCATCCGAGTGGACTGATCCCCGACCCAGCCTTCAGCCGGCTCGTCGCCGAGGTTCGTGCCTGCAGGATCTGCGCGCCGCACTTGCCGCTCGGTCCGCGCCCGATTGTGCGCGGGCGGCCTTCTGCGCGGCTCTTGATCATCAGTCAAGCGCCGGGCAAGCGAGTGCACGAGACCGGGCTCCCGTTCAACGACCGAAGCGGTGACCGGCTGCGCGGTTGGCTCGCGCTCGATCGCGAAACCTTCTATGACGAGGCTCGGGTGGCGATCCTCGGGATGGCCTTCTGCTATCCCGGCAGCGACACCAAGGGCGGCGATCTGCCTCCCCGCCCCGAATGTGCACCGCGCTGGCACGACCGGTTGCGCACCTATTTCTCCGCTATCGAGTTGACCCTGCTCGTCGGCAGCTACGCGATCGACTATTACCTGTCGGGGCCCCGCGCACGCTCGATGACCGAGGTGATCGTACGCTGGCGCGATTTCCTCCCGCAGCTCTTCGTCCTGCCGCATCCAAGCTGGCGTACCACGCGCTGGTTGCGCGACAACCCATGGTTCGAAAACGAGGCTTTGCCGGAGCTGCGATCTCGGATAGCGCAAGTGCTTTCGGCGACGCCCCAGGCGGAACCCGTTCCGCCGCAAAACACACCTGCGGCGCTGGGATCCCGGATCGGGCTTTGAACCTCGCTTATGAGTTTGCGTCGACCAATGATCGTTGGCTATCGAAGCTTTCGACATCCCGATCTTCGCGGCGCCCTTGCGGAAGCCAGGCCGGCACTGGTTGTGGATTCTCGGGCTCATCCGATGCCGACCGCGTTTGACGCTGAATTAGCGCCGCTTTCAGGCTCGGCAAAGCCATCGGGGACGAGGGCAGTCGCGCATTGTCGTGGACGATACCCGCTTTGCTCCGGCGGCTCGCGGCCGGTCGCGGGGCTGCGTGCTGTGCAACCTGCAGCCTCGCCGCGAGTTCAGTCCTCCTCCTCGATACGTGCCATGTCCTCGTCGCTGAAGCCGAAATGGTGGCCGATCTCGTGGATCAGCACGTGGCGGACGACATGTCTGAGGTCCTCGCCGGTCTCGCACCAATAGTCGAGAATCGGCCGGCGATAGAGAAAGACCATATCGAGAGTGGGCCGGGGATCGCTGATGCTCTTGTGCGGGAGGGCAACCCCGCGGTAAAGGCCAAGGATATCGAACGGGCTGTCGAGGCCCATCGCTTCCTCGGTCTCTTCATCGGGAAAGTCTTCGACGCGGATCACGATGGGCCCGAGATGCTGCTTGAGGCGGCGCGGGATGGTCTCGAGGGCGCGTCGCGCCTGCTCCTCGAGATCGGCGAGCGATGGCGGCAGATGCTCCGTCATGGTATCAATCCCGGTAAATATGGAGGTTGCGATGGTCGAGAAACTGGTCGGGGCGGCGCGGCAAGCGGCATTACGCGAGATCCACGGCTGGGTCGAGGTCGAGGACCGCGACGCGATCCGCAAGAGCTATCATTTCGGCGACTTCTCGGAGGCGTGGGGCTTCATATCGCGAATGGCGCTGCTGGCCGAAAAAATGGACCATCATCCCGAGCTCTTCAACGTCTACAACCGGGTGGAGGTCATCCTCTCTACGCACGACGCCGGCGGCCTCAGCGACCGCGACATCCGCCTCGCGCACGCGATCGACGAAATCGCGCCCGAACGGGACCGGCGCCCGCCGCGACCCTGATCGCGAGCGCCTCGGCGAACCTCATCGCCGAGCCGTTCGTGTTTTGGTCAGCGAAAGGGCATCGTCAGAACGAGTGTCACCAATTCCACCCCCGGATCGTGCTTGCCGATGCCGGCATTCGACATGTGGTACATGCCGACCCCGAGGCGACTGAGGTTTTCGAAGCGATAGGCGAATTCCGCGCCCTCACGGAACTCGGTATGCGCTCCGAGATCGATGCCCGTGCCGTGTGTGAAATACCCGACCGCGGCAGTCGGCGTCGCCACGAACCTCTCAAAGAAATTGATGTCGAAGCCGAAGCCGCCATACCCGTAGAAGGCACCTTTTCCGGTACCAAAGGCGCCGACGAACGGCGCCAAGATCCACGCCACGTCGCCAAACCGGTACTCACCGAGCGCCAAGCCGGTCGCTCCGCTCCCCGGCCTCACGCTGTTCGGCAGCACGTCGAAAGCCCCGCCGCCGATTGCGATACGCGGCGGATCGGCTGGCGATCCGAAGGTGATTTGCGCGGTTGCGGGATGCGCTATCGCGACACCCAGCGCGATCAGGATGCTGGTGCCTGCCCGGCGCACGGATCGCCTTCGGCTCACGTTTGTCCCCCCGTTGAGCATCTATGGCCGCGGGGCATCCTAAAAGGCGAGCCGTCTCGCGCAACCAAAACCCTCCGGACGGGCCTCAAGCCTACTTCATGCGCTCCGTCGCCAGTACCAGCTGCTCGCGAATGCCGGGCTCCATCGCCGAGTGCCCGGCATTGGGCACGATTACGTATTCCGCTTCAGGCCACGCACATGCGAGTTCGTCGGCGCTGCGAATTGGGCAAACCATGTCGTAGCGTCCTTGCACGATGATGCCGGGAATGTGCCGGATTTGCCCGACGCGAGCTATCAGGTCACGGTCGCCGGTAAACAAATGATGGCTGAAGAAATGAGCTTCGATTCGCGCCAGACCCAGCGCAAGCCTGTCCTCACCAAAGGCCGCCGCGGTTTCCGGGTTCGGCAGCAATGTTGAGCAGGCCCCCTCATAGACACTCCAGGCGCGCGCGGCAGGCATGTGGGCGCGAGGGTCGGGGTCGAGCAAGCGGCGGCGGTAGGCGGCGAGTATGTCGCCTCGTTCGGCTTCCGGTAGGAACTCGGAGAAGGCGCGCCAAGCCTCGGGAAAAACTCTACCCATGCCATAGAGAAACCAATCGATTTCTCCTTCCCGGCAGAGAAAAATCCCGCGCAGGATCAGGCCGGCGCACCGCTGGGGGTAGGTTGCCGCATAAACAAGCGCCAATGTCGAGCCCCAGGAGCCGCCAAAGACGAGCCACCTCTCGATGCCGAGCAAGGAGCGCAGCCGCTCGATGTCCGCTACGAGATGCGCCGGGGTGTTATCCTTGACCTCGCCGAGCGGGGTAGACCGGCCGGCGCCGCGCTGATCGAAGATCACGATCCGCCAATAGTCGGGATCGAAAAACCGACGGTGAACCGCGGTGGCGCCAGCGCCGGGGCCGCCGTGCAGAAACAGCACCGGCGCGCCGCGCGGGTTTCCCGACTGTTCCCAATACATTGCGTGGCGGGCATCCAGCCGCAGGGTGCCCACCCGGTAAGGGTCGATTGGTGGATAGAGGTCGCGGCGGCTCGTCATCGTGCGGCAGTTCGCGGGATCCTTCATCGATTATGTCCCGCGGCCCGCTTCGGGTCGACCGTCGACGCGCCGCTATAGCGACCCACCGCTCGGGTCGAAGGACTTGCCGCGGCCAAAACTAGCACCCGTTTCCCTGGTGCACGGGAAAATACTGGCAAAAACCCGTTCTGGCACCCTCAGGGTGCCGGCTCGAGGCCGCCAAGTCTTTGGAATCGTGTGGATCGTCCAGCAAATTCCCTAAGCAACCGAACAGGGAATTAAATCGGCCGAACAGGGACGCGATGCCGGCCGAACAGGAAAGCAGCAGAGAACCGCCAGAGAACTCCGCCATCCTAGCATTTCAGCTCCCAGAGAGAGCGGCCCGCGAGTCGCAGGGTCACTCCTCGCCGCCGAAGCGTGCCGACCAGTCGGCGATTTCGATTTCGTCGACCCGGCGGAACAGCAGCGGCAGTGGTGCCACCTGTTGGCCTCGCGGCACTTCGTTGAGCAGCGCGGCCGCCGCCGTCGCCGGCCAGCGGAGCGGACGATCCGCCACTCCGAACGCGTCAAGGATCGTTTGCGCCGTGTGCGGCAGAAACGGCGAGGATATCCGGGCGGCGAGACAGGCGAGATTGAGCGCCGTGCGCAGGCTGCAGGCGGCGGCTGGCGGATCGGCACTAAACGCCGACCAGGGTGCGGCGCGCTGCAGGTACTGATTCCCGGCTGCCCAGATCGCCCGCGTTTCGGCCGCGGCTCGACGAAACTCCATGGCCTCGTGGTGCTCGGTTAGCTCCCTCAGCCGGATGTCGAGTTCTTCGAATAGGGCGTGTTCGAGCGGCCCTGGCGTCCCACCATCGGGCACGAGTGCGGCGAACCGCGCCTCCCCGAAGCGCACCACTCGGTTGACGAAATTGCCGAGCACATTGACCAGATCGGCGTTGACCCCGTTCTGGAAGTCGCTCCAGGTGAAGGCGCTATCCGCGTTCTCCGGCGCATTGGCCATCAATCGCCAGCGCCAGTAATCCGCTGGCAGAAGCTCGAGCGCCTGGTCCATAAAGACGCCGCGCCGCTCGGAGGTCGAAAACTTGCCGCCGTACCAAGTGACCCAATTCAGGGCCTTCAGACGGTCGACGAGCCTCCAGGGCTCGCCGCTGCCTAGCAAGGTCACCGGAAAGCTCACGGTGTGGAAGGCAACGTTGTCCTTGCCCATGAACTGCACATAGGTGACATCCTCGGCACCCTCGGGCAGCCGCCACCAGCGGCGCCATTCCCCGCCGGTAGCATCCGCCCACTCTGCGGTCGCCGCGATATACTCGATTGGCGCGTCGAACCAGACGTAGAACACTTTGTTGTCGAAGCCGGGACGCGGACGACCATTTTTCGTGACGGGCACGCCCCAGTCGAGGTCGCGCGTGATCGCCCTCGGCTGCAACCCTTCGTCGAGCCATTTATAGGCGATCGAGCGCGCCAGAGGCGGCCACTGGTGCGCTGCATCCACCCAGGCGCGGATGCGTTCGGCCATCCGGTCCTGCAGCAGGAACAGATGGGTCGTGTCGCGGACCTCAAGGCGTTCGGACCCGGAGACCTTCGACCGCGGATTGATCAATTCGACCGGGTCGAGCAACGAGCCGCAACTGTCGCACTGGTCGCCGCGCGCACTCTCGTACCCACAGATCGGACAGGTTCCTTCGACATAGCGATCGGGCAGAAAGCGCCGGTCGTCGATCGAATAGACCTGTGAAGTGGTCCGTTCCTCGATCAGACCGGCTTCCTCAAGGCGCTCGGCAAAATGCTGGGTCAGCTCCCGGTTCTGGAAGCTGGAGGAGCGGCCGAACCAGTCGAACGACAAACCGAAGCGGGCGCAGACATGGCGCTGCAGCGCGTGCTGCTGGTCGCAATAGCTGCGCACATCGAGCCCCGCCTCAAGCGCGCCGAGCTCGGCCGGGGTGCCGTGCTCGTCGGTGGCGCAGATGAACAGCACCTCGTGCCCCTGCATCCGGCGAAACCGGGCATGCACATCGGCCGGCAGCATCGAGCCAGCAAGGTTGCCGAGATGCTTGATGCCGTTGATGTAGGGCAGGGCGGAGGTGATCAGGTAACGGCCCATCTCTGTCTCTGTACAGTATGCGACGAGAGCGCGGGGACCACTCGTCCCCCGCGCCCGCGGCGAGAAAAGTCATATAGGCCCGGAATTATCGCACGCCAGCCGGTTCTGGCTGCATGGCGGGCGAGAACTAGCGCGGCGGTCACTGCGATCGTCGTCTGAACTCGGGATTGTTGCCGTAATGCTTAGGTTTCGAACTTCGGCTTCCAACATTTTACCCGAGCATAAGCCTATGGCCATTCGATCTCTGTTCCATGCCAGCTAGTTAACCTGACGCCGCCCTGCCGTGCCTTTCGCTTGGCGGCAGAAGGTCGACAAGGCGGCACCGAATGCCGCTCCGGCCAATTATTTAACCAGGAGCATCGAGCAGGCGCATCGATGATGCGCCATTAAGTCATTGTCTTCCCCGCTGTCGAATTCGGCAGCATATCGGCAGTTTATTTAGCAAGCATAAGGAATAGAGTAGAGACGGCACATCGGTGGAGACTTTCACCCTTCGGGTGCGCTGAGCATCTCGACGGTGCCCCGTGCGGAGACTGCGCTCGTTGTAGTCTTTGATCCGCGCGGGCCTAGGCGGGCATACATCGACTACTTCCGCCTCAACCCTAAACCTTTCGGCCGCAAACATCAGACATCTGCTGGCCTTGACACTACGTCGACGATCCAAATTTTTTCAGTGCTTCCAACCAAATTTTCTCCAAATGAGTGCTAATTCGAGCCGCTGACCCGATTTAGATCTGCCGTGGACGAGTTGCAGACGTCAGTGCTGATAGAAATGCAAAGTACATACGCGGGCAGGAGCGGACGGGACGGAAAGTAGGATTTTGGACGAGCTTGGTTCTCCCGAAATTTTCTTGTTCGACGGCTTCCGTCTCGACCGCCGGGGTGGCGTTTTGTACCG
>Ga0318561_10000086_pt1 | contig 19191 bp, 20 predicted proteins | sample GRESIP065b5f23_FD_202526 | JGI IMG/M metagenome (GOLD analysis project Ga0318561, IMG submission 202526) | Tropical soil microbial communities from Luquillo Experimental Forest, Puerto Rico - GRE.SIPMG.065b5f23 | ecosystem: Environmental > Terrestrial > Soil > Tropical forest > Bulk soil... | reverse complement strand
TAATAACACCGAACGTCAGCGCGAGTGGGTTTACCTCCTCCCTCGGTGGCTGACAGCAGGCCGCGAAAGAATTGCGGTCTTGCGCACGACCGATGTGACGCGCACGCGCGTTGCATCATTCGCCGGTCCGCGGGTTCCGGTTTCTTCGCGGGCCGGCCCTTATTCGCTACGCGCCGTTTCAGTGAGTGCGGCGCGTTCCCCGCGTCGAGGTTCTGAGCCCCCCGGCGCGTCCGGCTCGCCGGCCGCACGCCGCGCGTCAGCGCTAATTCCGCGCGCTGCGGTCGGCGGGCATTTTCGGATTGTGGCGCTCAAGTGTGGAACAAATGCCCTACACCACACGCACACGCCGGCTGTCCTCGATCACGCGCGCACCCTGCCGCAAGGTAATCGGCGTGCCCGGCCAGCGTTCGCAGGCGGCGTGGCAAGTCCGGCCCGTCGAAACCCACACAGCGGGTCGGGCGCTGACCTGAGCTACGGCTGCCCCAGTGGAGGGCGATGCACGAGTACAAGTTCTTGCAGACGATCTGTGAAGATGGTCGGCCGACCGATTGCGTCCCTTTCATAAACCGGTTCCCACCCTTCGCGCTTCAATGCCCGGAGTCGCGTCTCCTTCGCCCATAGCAATTCGTGCCCCTTTTTTCTCAGACTGAGAACGACCTCCTCTTTTTCCGCGTCGCTGAGTGGGTCAAATCGCGCAACTTTAGGTTCGGTCCATTCCTTAGAGGCGTCGAAACAAAGCGCGGCGAGAGCGGCGAGATCGATCATGGCTCTGCTACCATTTTTGCTACCCAATTAGACGGGACGCGATGGAACGGGCTGGTATGACGACGGGATTGTGAGTGCGTTTTAGGCCCGAAAACATTGACTAAATGGCACGCGACGGAACGGGTCGGTATGGCCAAAACCGAATTAGGAAACCGCTGCTCTATCCAACTGAGCTACGGGACCGCTAAGTCTTTTCAATCACTTGCGCAGGTAGCGTTTCGTTCTAGCCTCACAATAGCCTCCTGCGGCGGGATGGCAGGCCGCGCACCATAGCATAGCTGCTTGCGGCTCCGCACGACGCCGACTTAAACGGAAATATCAAGCTCGATGGCGTCGCCCGGCAAGCGCGTGATCCTGTGCGTGGCCTCGAAGAAAAAACCCTTTCGGGCGTGGTCAGCTGATAAAGGCTGTAGTAGTCGATCCCCTCGGGGAGATGGTCGGGGTGGTCCTTGATTTGCCAATGCTTGATCTCGACGGCCCGCAGGTCCTCGCCGATCGGCTTGCCTGCCGCTTCCCCTATTGCTCGTTCCGGACCTGACATGGTCGCATCCTCTCGGCTTCGTTGTTCCCTGCACGCCGCACGGCTGTCACAGCCAAGGCGAAGACAACAACGCGTGGCAAAGCCGATAGGTCCGCCGGATCGTGCAACGCTGGCATTTCATCCGCGCTCGCAAGGCGCCCAAGCTTCAGGCGCCCAAGCCTTCGTCCCCGATCGCGCCCGGCCTCATGCAAGCCTTGATAGCGCGCCATTGACGGATGAATGCGAACGGGCGCAAAACCAACGGCGGCACATGGCGCGTCATGCCCTACCGCAGCTTCAACGATCCGAGCCACTGGCGCGAGCGCGCGGAGGAAGCGCGCGTCCACGCCGACCGTATGACCGATCCCGAGGCGAAACGCATGATGCTCGAGATTGCCGAGGACTACGAGAAGCTGGCGAGGCGGGCGGAAGAGCGCCTGGTGTGGGAGCAAAACAGCGGGCAGCCAAGTTGAGGCGCTGCGAGGACAACTGAGAACGGGTGAGCGACCCAGTCGCGTCGTCGCGTCCGCAGTGTCGTCCGCGACGTGTACCGCGGCCGTCCGGCGACCTTTGCCACCCGAGAAACCGGTTGCCGCCGGGAACGATAAGCGGAATCGTTCGTTGCGGCCTCATCGGGGGCGCAGAGGCACGGCCATGCGAACGCGTATCGCCGCAGTGAGCCTGGTCGCCGCGGCCGTCTGCGCTGCGCCGCGGCTCGGCCTCGCGCAGGGCTCCGCGTTCTGCCTCAAGACGACGGCGGGCGCGGTCAGCTGCAGCTACCAAACCATGATCTTGTGCGAGCAGGCCAAGCAGCCCAACTCGCGCGATCGATGCATTCCGCGCTTCGAGATGGATGCGACAACGGGCAGCTCGGCGGCGCCGCTCGGCAGCCCGCGACCAGCCGGCACCGCGCCTGCGGCCACCCATCCATCGCTCGCGCGGTGATGAACTGCAAGCGCAGTCGTCTGCTGCGATCGCTCCTGCGCGCAGCCGCGCGCGGGCACGCCCCCACACGGGCGTTGCGCCGGCTGACGCGCCATCCTCGGGCAGCTAATATGGCCGCAAAAAGCGGCGCGTAGCGCCGCTGACGATCGGGAGGATGGCATGAAAGCATTGTGCGTTTTGGCGCTCGCGCTGCTCGCTGCTGCGACCGCAAGTGGAGCCTGCGCCGCCGATGCGATCAAGATCGGGGTGATCTACCCGCTGACCGGCAACGCAGCCAGCGCCGGCTCGTCCGCCAAGGACGCGGTCGAGCTCGGAGCGGACATCGTCAACAGCGCGCATCCCGAGCTGCAGGGCCTTCCGCTCGCGGCGACCGCCGGCCTGCCCAATCTCGGCGGCGCGAAAATCGAGCTCATCAACGTCGACCACCAGGGCAATCCGCAAGTCGGCCAGAACCAGACCTTGCGGCTGATCACGCAGGACAAGGTCGTGGCCATGCTGGGCGCCTACCATTCCTCCGTTGCGCTGGTGGCAACGGCGGTCGCCGAGCGCCAGGGCATTCCTTTTCTCGTTGGAGATTCGGTGGCGCTCAATATTACCGGCCGCGGCTTCAAATGGATCTTCCGTACCGGACCGATCGCGTCCGACTTCGCCAACGCCTACACCCAATTCCTCAACGACCTGAAGAAGGCCGGGCGCAAGATCGACACGATTGCCATCGTCAACGAGAACACGGATTACGGGACGTCTGTCGCCGCCTCCATCAACGAGGCGGCCAAGCGCGCCGGCATCAATGTCGGCGCGCAAATTCCCTACAACGCCAACAGCACGGATGTCTCCGGCCAGGTTCTCCAGCTCAAGCAATTGAAGCCCGACGCCGTCATCTTCATCAGCTACACGGCGGACACGATCCTCTATTTCAAGACGCTCAAGAATCTCGACTACCTGCCGCCGATCATCATCGGCGACGATGCCGGTTTCTCCGACCCGGCGTTCATCCCCAACGTCGGCGACATCGCGCAGGGCGCGATCAATCGCAGCGCCTGGGACGTCGGCAAGGCCGGAAGCAATACCTACAAGATCAACGAGATGTTCAAGGCGCGATTCGGCCGCGATCTCGACGATACCAGCGCGCGCTGGATGCAAGGCTTCCTCGTCCTGGCGGATGCCATCAACCGCGCGGGCTCGACCGAGCCGGCCAAGATCCAGTCGGCGCTGCGCGAAACCGATCTCAAGCCCGAGCAGCTCATGATCGGCTACCGCGGCGTCAAATTCGACGATACCGGCCAGAACACCCTGTCGGCGACCTACCTCATCCAGCTTCAGGGCAAGGCGTATAAATCGGTGTGGCCGGAGAACCGGGCGACCGCCAAGCTCGAATGGCCGATGACGGGCTGGCGGAAATAGGCCTGCGGAGGTTTTAGCCCATGAAATTCGAGGGCGGATGCTATTGCCGCAAAATTCGCTACGTGGCAGACGGCGAACCTCGCCTCAAGGCGCAGTGCCATTGCCGCGAATGCCAGTATATCAGCGGCGGCGCGCCGAACATGTTCATGCTCGTGGAGCCGCAGGGCTTTCGTTACACGAGCGGCGAACCGCGCAAATTCTCGCGTTCCGATCTCGAAAGCGCCGTGACGCGCGAATTTTGCGGCGAATGCGGGACCCATCTCGCAACGCGACGACCGGGTCTGCCACTGATTATCCTGAAGGTCGGCACGCTTGACGATCCGAGTCTGTTTGGCGCGCCGCAAATGGCGATCTATACCGTCGACAAACAGCCCTTCCATATTGTTCCCGAAGGCTTGCAGACATTCGAGCGTTTGCCTCCGCGCTAACCGAAGGCGCTAGTGCAACGGTGAGAATTCCGCCGGCAAGAAGATGTCGGCCTGCTGGGCCACGAGCTGATCAGGACCGCCGGGCGGCGGCCAAACCCCGTCCGCCACCGCCTTCGTTCGCAATCGTTGACGCTCGTCGAGGCTCGCGTAGGGCCAAATATGCATGAACCGCGTCACCGGCCCGCTCACGCTGTACATCGCCGCGAGCAGCGGTGAAACCGTGACCCGGCCGGGCACTGCGTTGCGCCACAATTCGATCGTCTTCGCAAGACCGTCCGGGCGCAGCACGTAGGTGCGCACTTCATAGAACGGACCGTACTTGCCGGGTGTCATGCGGGGTATGAACGGGAAGGAGACGTAAGTATCCATCGTCATGCCGACGGTGAACTCGCCGACGCCGAAGGGGTCCTTCGACATCAGAACCGCGGCGCGCTCGGTCGCCAAGCTTGCTCCGTCATCGCAGCAGCGGATGAGCAAAATCTGATTGAGCGCGCCAAGGTCGGAGTACCAGCAGGCCAAGAACTCGCCCGCGGGCTGCACCGCCGGGAGCCGGTGCCGCAAGCGAGCGAGCGCGTCGGGATGCGTTCCGGGACGAACGATGATGATGGTGACGTCATAGGTCATCGTGGCTTTTCCTCCCGCGTTGCGACCGCGGCGTTCGCTCGTCCTGTTGCGACAGCGCTGCGACAACGCCCGTCCTGCAACTCGCATTGACACTCTGCCGATATCGGTTCCTACTGTGATCGGACATCTGGTCAAAAGGCTAATGCGCAGCAGCCGGGCCCACAATGGCGGCCGCGGTCGCGGCGTTGCAAAAGTTCAGCCGTCCGGGAGGAGAACGTGACGAAATCATCCGCGATGATGGCGGCTGCGATTGCTGCGGCCGCAGCTGTGATCTCGGCGCCGCCGGCGCAGGCCGCCGGGACCGTCAAGATCGGCATTCTGTGGCCGCTCACCGGCAACGCGGCTGCCGCCGGGCAGGCGTCGAAGGCCGCCGCCGAAGTCGCCGCCGAGATCGTCAACAACAAGCATCCCGAGTTGGGCAATCTGCCGCTGGCCGCGACCGAGGGCCTGCCGAACCAGGGCGGCGCCAAGCTCGAGCTGACCTTCGTCGACCATCAAGGCAACCCGTCGCTCGCCCAACAACTGGCGACGCGCTTGATCACCCAGGACGCCGTCCATGTGTTGATGGGAGCCTATCAATCGTCTTGCAGCTTCACGGCGACGGCCGTGGCCGAGCGCTACGGCATTCCCTTCATGGTCGGCGAATCGGCCGCCCTCAACATCACCGGCCGCGGCTTCAAATGGGTGTTCCGCGGCACGCCGATCGCCAGCGATTATGCCGCGACCTACATGCGTTTCTTCGAGGACATGAAGAAGCAAGGCAAGAAGATCGCCTCGATCGCCGTGGTCAACGAAAACACCGACTACGGCACCTCGGTCGCCGACTCGATCGAAGCCGCGGCGAAGAAGAACAACATCCCGGTCGCGATCCGAATTCCCTATAGCGCGAGCTCGACCGATGTCTCCGCGCAGGTGCTGCAGCTCAAGGAAAAACAGCCCGACGTCGTGATCTTCATCAGCTACACGTCGGACTCGATCCTCTACATGAAGACGATGAAAAATCTCGACTACTTGCCGCCGATGGTGATCGGCGACGACACCGGCTTTTCCGATCCCTCCTTCATTCCCGCCGTCGCCGACGTCGCCCAGGGCGCGATGAACCGCAGCGCCTGGGATATCGGCAAGCCCGGCAGCACGACCTCCAAGATCAACGAGATGTACAAGGCCAAGACCGGCCGCGACCTCGACGACACCAGCGCCCGCAACATGCAGAGCTTCTTCGCTCTCGCCGACGCGCTCAACCGCGCCGGCTCGACCGAACCCGAGAAGATCCGCGACGCGCTCACGAAGACCGATCTCAAGCCCGAGCAACTGATGATGGGTTACAACGGCGTGAAGTTCGACGACACCGGTCAGAACATCCTCGCGTCCACCTACCTGATCCAGCTCAAGGACAAGGCATATCAGCTGGTGTGGCCGGACAAGGCCGCGGCCGCGAAGCTCGATTGGCCGATGAAGGGTTGGAAGCAGTAATCGATGCTGCTGGCGCAAGTCATCGTCGGCGGCCTCCTGTTGGGGGCCATCTACGCTTTGTTCTCCTCGGGTCTCACGCTGATCTGGGGCATGATGAACTTCATCAATTTCGCCCATGGCGAGTTCGTCATGCTCGGCATGTACGTGGCGCTGCTCGTCGTGGTGTGGCTCGGCGGGGGGCCGGAGGCGTTCGGCTTTGCCGCCGCGTTTGCGCTGTTCGTGCTTGGTGTCGTCGTCTATCTCTCGCTCATCCGTCATGTGATGCGCGGCCCGATGCTGGCGCAGATTCTTTCGACCTTCGGGCTGGCGCTGCTGCTGCGCTACACCGCCTTTTGGATCTTCTCGGCGAATTTCGTTTCGCTGCCGCAAGTCTCGCTCTCCGGCACGCTCAACGTCGCCGGCATTCTCATGCCGGTGCCGCAGCTCGTGGCCGGCGTTGCGGCGATCGCGCTGACCTTTGCGCTGCATCTTTTGCTCACGCGCACCACCGTCGGCAGCCAACTTCTGGCCGTGGCCGAGGATCGCAACGCCGCGATGCTCATGGGCATTCGCCCCGATCGCATGCAGGCGCTCGCCTGGGGGCTGGCGGCGGGCAGCGCCGGCATCGCCGGCGCGCTGATGGCGGTGTCGTATCCGTGGTCGCCTTCGGTCGGCGAGACATTTGGCCTTACAGCCTTCGTCGTGGTCACGCTGGGCGGCTTCGGCAGCGTGCCGGGCGCAATGTATGCCGGGCTCATCATCGGATTGATCCAAGCATTGTCGGCTTATTGGTTCGGTCCGATCTACAAGGACATCGTCGTCTATGCGCTATTCGTTGCGCTGTTGTGGTTGCGGCCGCAGGGATTGATGGGGAAGGCGTGAGGAGGATGGCGTCGTGAGATGGGGCCTCCCTGCGCTCGCGGCTCTGCTGCTGTTCTATCCGTTCATCTTCACCGGCCCCTTCTACTGGGACATCGGGGTTGCATTTCTGCTCGCGGCGATCTCGGCGTCGGCTTGGAACATCGTCGGCGGCTATGCCGGTCAGGTATCGGTCGGCCACAGCATGTTCTTCGGCGTCGGCGCATATACGCCGTTGCTGTTCTATCATTTGTGGGGCCTGCCGCCGGTCGCGGGCGTTCCCGCCGGCATGCTCGTCAGTCTCGGCCTCGCGGTCGCGATCGGCATGCCGACGTTTCGCTTGCGGGGCCATTATTTCAGCATGGCGACGATCGCGGTCGCCGAATTGATCCGCATCTTCGTCGGCACGTGGGAGCTCGTCGGCGCCGCGATCGGCTTGCAAGGACCGGCGGTCGGGCGCGCCTGGTGGGACCTCACCTTCCGCAGCGAGCTGCCGTACTACTACATCTTTCTGGCCGCGCTGGCGGTCGTGCTGTACACGACCTTCGCGGTCGAGCGCAGCCGTTTCGGTTACTATCTGCGCGCGATCAAGGCCGGCGAGCGCGCCGCACGCAGCCTCGGCGTGCCGGTGCGGGAGACGAAACTCAAAGCGCTGATGTTGAGCGCGGTCTTTACCTCGCTCGCCGGATCGCTCTATTCGATCAAGACCGGGTTTATCGATCCGGAAAGCGGTTTCGGCATCCTGGTCTCGGTGCAGATGGTCATCGTCGCCGCCTTGGGCGGCGCGGGGGCGCTGTTCGGGCCGCTGATCGGCGCGCTGATCCTGGTGCCGCTGCAGACCGCGACCAATACCTGGTTCGGCGGCGGCGGTTCGGGCCTCACTTACATCCTTTATGGCGGCATCATCGTGGTGCTCGCGCGGTTCGAGCCCGGCGGCATGCACGAATGGTGGCAGCAGCGCGCGGCGCCCTTTTTGACGAGGCGTAAGCATGCTGCTTAGCGCGCAAAACGTCTCCAAGGCATTCGGCAGCTTCCTGGCGGTGCGGGGCGCCGATCTCGCCGTCGCCGAAGGCGAGATCATCGGGCTGATCGGTCCCAACGGCGCCGGCAAGTCCACCTTCTTCAATTGTCTTGCCGGCGACACGGTGCCGACGACGGGCCGCGTGCTGTTCGACGGCGTCGACCTGACGCGCTCCTCCGCGGAGACGCACGCGCGCGCAGGCATCGGCCGCACGTTCCAAGTGCCGGCGACGTTCGAGGATATGACGGTCCTCGACAACGTGATGGTCGGCGCTTTCCTCCGCCATCGTCATCGCGCTGACGCGCGCGAAACTGCGCTGCGGATCATCGAAATGACCGGCCTCGCGCGCCAGAGCGCGCAACGCGCGCGTTCGCTCGGCACGCCCGGACGCAAGCGGCTTGAGATTGCCCGCGTGCTCGCGACCGGCCCGCGGCTGATGCTACTCGACGAGGCGCTTGCGGGCCTTACCCCGACCGAGTTGCAACAGGCGATCGCGCTGGTGCGCCGAATTCACGAGCTCGGCGTAACGCTCGTGATCGTCGAGCACATCATGGAAGTGATCATGACGCTTGCCCAGCGCGTGCTGGTCTTCAACCAGGGTCACGTGATCGCCCACGGCAAGCCCCGTGAAATTGTCGCGAACGAGGCGGTGATCGAGGCCTATCTGGGCCGCGGCCACCGCCGGCGGAGAGAAGCGCCGTGAACGAGTTGCAGGTTTCGCATCTTGAGGTGCACTACGGCGATCTCATCGGCGTCGCCGACGTCTCGCTGCGAGTCGAGGAAGGCGCCATCGTCGCGCTGCTCGGCTCGAACGGCTCGGGCAAGACCACGACGCTCAACGCCATTGCGGGCTTGGTGCAGCCGAGCGGCGGATCGATCGAATGGTGCGGGGAATCGATCACACGGCAGCCGGCTTACGTCATCGTCGCCAAAGGGCTTGCGCTTTCGCCGGAGGGTTGGCGTCTGTTCGTTTCACAGACGGTGGAGCAGAATCTGCGCCTCGGCGCCGCCGTGCTCGCCGACAAGGCGCGCATCGCGCCCTTGTTCGAGCGGGTCTACGCGCTGTTTCCACGGCTGGCCGAGCGGCGCCATCAACTCGCCGGCACCCTTTCCGGCGGCGAGCGGCAAATGTTGGCGCTCGGCCGCGCGCTGATGAGCGAGCCGCGGCTGCTCCTGCTCGACGAGCCGAGTCTCGGGCTCGCGCCCGGCGTGGTCGAGGCGCTGTATGAAACCCTCGACCGGCTGCACAAGGAGGGATTGACGCTGCTGCTCGCCGAGCAGTCGATCCCGCTCGCGCTCGATATCGCCAACTACGCCTATGTGCTGCAGACCGGCCGCACCGTGCTTGAAGGCAAGGCGGCCGATTTGGAAAAGGACGAACAGGTGCAGGAAATCTACCTCGGCATCGGAACGCGCGCCGGCGCCGAGGGCGCAGGGCGGTCGAGGTAAGCGCAGTAGCGACAGCGTATGAATAGGTGTTGAGACCACTAAAAACCGGCGACTACTCCGCCGCGACCGGTGTTGCGCCGGCATTGAGCTTGGGGTTGAGTTCGCAGGCCTCCTCCCAGCTCAGCACGTTGAGCGATTTGACGAACTTGCCGACGCCATCGACCTCGGCGCAGAACAGCCCGAGCTCGATGATCTCTTCGTCGCTGAAGTGCTCGGCGAGATCGGCATAAACCTCGTCTTTGTCGATGGAGTGCTCGCCCTGCTTGAAGAGATCGGCATAGTGCAGCGCCGCTTTCTCACGCTCACTGAAGCGCCTGCTGTCCGCATAATCGAACAGGTCGCTGATCGTGTCCTCGGTGAGCCCTTCCGCCTTCGCGACGGTCGAGCGTACCGTCGAGCAATAGCCGCATTGATGCGCGACCGAAATCTTGATGCGGCACATCTCCTTGAGCTTGTGCGGCAGTACGCCCTGATAGAGCAGCTTGTTCCAATACTCGACCCAGGCGATGCCGAGCGGGCTGCGCGTCATCAGGCTGACGACGCGCGGATCGGGCGCTCCGGTGCGCCTGGCCGATTCGATCAGCTCGCGTGTGTGCGGGCTCTGTTCGCTGTCCTCGATGTAGCGCAGCCTGGGCATCGGTTTTCTCCCGGTGTTTGATCTAGGTACGGGTGTTCATGCTCTCGCGAGCCGTCAAAGACCACCGCTCACCCGCACCGCGGGCGCGCGAGAGCGGCGATCAGCGTGACGTCGACGCTCGCCGGTGCGCTCACATTCCCTTGACGAGCTGGCCGCGGATTTCCCCGCCGGGGTGAGCGCCAGTGTGGACATTGACGTACCAGCGCCCGGCCATGAGGTCGGCGGCCTGCGCGTCGGTCAGATTGGCCGAATTTTCGAACGGGCTCGTGCTCGGCGTAATCGGCACGGCGACGCCGGCGTTCTTGCCGGGTTCCGCCGGCCCGTGGAAGTGGGCCATCGTGGCCGGGCCGGACAGCCCGGAATAATTGCCCTTCCAGGTGAGCTTCTTGCTGGCGGTGTCGTAGGTTGCGGTCACCGTGCCCGTGCCTTTGCTGTCGTTCGGCGGCACTGCCTCGCTGGCTTTGAGATCGGCCTTGAACGAGAGCGTCTCGGCGACTGCGGGAGACGCAAACATGACGCACGCGCCGAGCACGACGCCCGTCAAGCCGGAGCGCAAGACCATCGGACCAATCATCGAATCCTCCCTTGTTTTCCCGAAGCGTATCGCGCTTCAACGTTGCTTTGTCGCGGGACGCTTCGCCTTCACGAGCCGATCGTAGTCGCTTTGGGTGCGAGCGGCGTAAGCAATGGCGAAAGATGCCAGCGCATCGTCCATGGCGTCGTTTTTTCCCATATATCCCGTGAGCACCGCCGGATCTGCCGAGCGCGCATGGGCGCGTGCGAGCGTGCGCCCGCACAGATGCGCATAGCTGGCCAGCGCTCGCTCTTCCACCAGCTCGCTGATCGATCCGAGCCGCCGGTTCTTCAATTGCCGCACGTAGAAATATCGCCGCGACGCGTCGTCTTGCGTCCAACCCAGGAAGACGTCGCTCGCCGCCTGCATGGCGCGTTGGCCTTCGACCACGCGCTTGCCCGGGTGATCCTCGAATTTCGGCCCGAGGCACTCGAGGACGGATTTTTCCGCTTCTTTGACCTGAAGAAACAGCGGAGCGCCGTCGCCGCTCATGAACAGGCCGATGGCGCAGAAAGTGCCGACGCTTCCCACCCCGACAACTTTGAAGGCCACGTCCTTGAGCGCGTAGCGCTCGATGAGGCGACGCCGCTCCGGCGCAAGACAGTCCTGGTAGGTCGCAAACACGCGCTTGGAATCCACTCGATCCCGCGAGTCATGTTTTGCGGTGAAATGATAGATGAGCGGCGGCCGGTCTTCGATGCGCGGCTTCTTGCCCTTCACCAAGTGCGGAAAGTTGTCGTCTTCTTCGAGACGTCCGACCGTCTTGGAAACGATGGTGGTGAGCTGTCGTTTGAGGGCGCGGTCATCGATGCGTTCGATTTCCCGCGCCAGGTCGATCTTGCTGTGCCAGATTTCCAGCGGCGACAGCTTGGCGAGAATGCCCATTCGGCGCCGGTATGCCTGCGCGGTCTCCGCCGCGATCGCCCGCGCCCGCTTCTTGGGAAGCTTCGTTGCCAGCGCGGCAACCGCGACGCTTGCAACCAGCCGCTTGAGGTCCACCGTGAAGTCGATCCCCGCCAGCGTCTCGTCGAAATCATTGATGTCGAATACGAGGTTCTCCTCCGGGGTCGCGAATGCGCCGAAGTTCATCAGATGGCAGTCGCCGCAAGCCTGGACGGAAATGCCGGCGCGCGCTTGATGCTTGAGGTCCTCGGCCATCAGCGCGGCGGCGCCGCGCAGGAACGCGAACGGACTGACAAGCATGCGCTCGTAGCGAACCGGTATCAGCTCCGGCACACGGCTACGATCGCCCGCGGCCAGGATGGCGACCGGATCGCGATCGCCGGACCCGAGCAGCTCGGCGTGCCGCTCGCGCGGCACCTTCGTGCGCAAGCGCTTGCCGTGCGCATAACGCTCGGCGAGCGGGCCCCAAGGGGTCTGGGTCATCTGGCCTGCGACGTAAAGCATTTGAAGCGTCGAACCGGGCTCGCCGCTGCGGGTGCGCTCAAGCGGCGCCAGCGGGATGTCCCGATGGTGGATATTACGCGAGGAGCCGCCCCGGTTCCTAGTCTGCAGATGCGTCCAGCCGTGATGCCCGGCCTGCCAGTCCTCAAACGAGCCTGAACCGTTTCTGACTTTGTGTTGGCGGCTGTGGCTTGCGCGGGCAGCGGATGGCGGCTCCAGGGTAGACGCGCCTGCCTTTGTCGCCGGATTCGGGCAATGATACTCTCCCCCGTCTGCCGACACGGGAGCGGATCATGCGCATATTGAGGGTCCTTATCCGGATTGCCGCGCTGTTCGCCCTCACAGCCCCTGCCGCGGCCGCGAGCCGAGCCGACTGGGACGCTTGCAAGGGGGATGATCCGGATCGCAGCATTGCCGCCTGCACGCGCATCATCCAAGGCCGCGGCGAAACTGCGAAAGATTCCGCCATCGCCCACCATGAGCGGGCGCTCTCGTACAGGAGCAAGGGCGACTCCGACCGCGCCATCGCCGACTTGAGCGAGGCGATCCGGCTCGATCCCAAATACGCCGAGGCCTACTACCTACGAGGCGTCTCCTACCGGAACAAGGGCGATCTCGCCCGCGCCATCTCCGACTACAGCGAGGCGATCCGGCTCGATCCCAAGCTTGCCGCCGCCTACAACAACCGGGGCAACGCGTACAAGGACAAGGGCGATTTCGACCGCGCCATTGCCGACTTCAGCGAGGCGATCCGGCTCGCTTCCGAGGTCGAAGCCGCCCATCCGGAAACGATCATTCGCCGCCTTGCGCACTACAACCGCGGCGGCGCGTATGGGAACAAGGGCGACTTCGACCGCGCCATCGCCGACTTCAGCGAGGCGATCCGGCTCAATCCCAAGTCCCCCGAGGCCTACTATAATCGAGCCGGGGCGTACGCGAACAAGCGCGATCTCGAGCGCGCCATCGCCGACTTGAGCGAGGTGATCCGACTCGCCCCCGAGGTCGCAGACGCCCGCCGGGACCGGGCTCAGTTCTATCAGATGCAAGGGAACTACGAGCGCGCCATCGCCGACTTGAACGAGGCGATCCGACTCGATCCCAAGTCTGCAGTCGCCTACAACAACCGGGGCAGCGCGTACGCCTTCCAGGGCGATATCGACCGCGCCATCGCCGATTTCAGCGAGTCGATCCGGCTCGAGCCCAAGGTCACAGCCGTCCACTACAACCGGGGCAAGTTGTACCAGCTCCAAGGGAAGAGCGACCGCGCCATGGCCGACTTTAGCGAGGCAATCCGGCTCGATCCCAAGTTCGCACCCGCCTACAACGACCGGGGCTTCGCATACCTCAACCAGGGACGTACCGACCGTGCTATCGCCGACTTTAACGAGGCGATCCGGCTCGATCCCAAGTTCGCCGACGCCTACAACAACCGGGGCAAGTTGTACCAGCTCCAAGGGAACATCGACCGCGCCATCGCCGACTTGAGCGAGGCGATCCGGCTCGATCCCAAGCTCGCCTCCGCCTACAACGACCGCGGCAATGCGTACGGTGCCCGGGGCAACATCGGCCGCGGCATCGCCGACTTTGACGAGGCGATCCGGCTCGAACCCAAAAACGCCCTCGCCTACAACAACCGCGGCTCCGCATACCTCACCCAGGGACGTATCGCCCCCGCCATCGCCGACTTCGACGAGGCGATCCGGCTCGATCCTAAGTTCGTCTTCGCGTACAGCAATCGGGGTCATGCCTACCGCGTCAGGGGCAACAACAACCGCGCCATCGCCGACCTGAGCGAGGCGATCCGGCTCGAGCCCAAGTTGGCCTTCGCCTATGTCGATCGGGGCAACGCGTACCGTGCCAAGGGCGACAAGGACCACGCCATCGCCGACTTCAGCGAGGCGATCCGGCTCGATCCCAAGTCCGCCGACGCCTACTACAACCGAGGGCTCGCCTATCTCTACAGCGGCGATCTCGCCAAGGCTTTGGCCGATGTCAGGGAGGCGAGCGAGAGGATCGACATGACCCCATGGCCCGCGCCGATTGTCCGCTCATTCCTCGGTCGGATGCCTCCGGGAGCCGTGCTCGCCGCCGCCGACGATGCGGACGCCAAGAAGAAGAAGAGCCAGGTCTGCGAAGCCAATTTCTACAGCGGCGTACTGGCGCTGCGGCTCAACGCGAAGGACGAGGCGGTGCGCCTGTTCCGGCTGGCGGCGAGCGACTGCGCGAAAGACGTCAACGAATGGTTCGCCGCCAATGCGGAGCTCAAGGCACTGGGCGCGGCGCCTTGAACGAGCCAGGGTCGCTATGCCGTCAGCACCTCGAGCACGTGGCCGTTCGGGTCTCGGAAATAAAAACCGCGTCCGCCACGACGGTGATTGATCTTCATGTCGTCGAGGGAGCCGGGTCCGCTGCCATACGCAATGCCCTCGGCGCGGACGCGATCGAAGATGCCGTCAAACTCCGCCTCATCGACCTTGAAGGCGTAGTGATGACTCTCGAACTTCGTGTCATTGTCGAAATCGAGGGTCAGCGTGTCGTTGACCCGCAACGGCGCGAAGTGCGAGAGCGGGCCTTCATAGCGCAAACCAAGGATGCGGGCGAGAAAGCGCGCCGATGCTTCCTTGTCATGCGCCGGGACGATCGTATGGTCGAGCACAATGGCCATCGGCACCTCCTTGCGGGTGATCCCCGTCATTGCGTCTGAGATAGGACGCTGCGTTGCCGATTTTAAGGTCCGCCGAGCTCGGCGTTTGCCTTCGAGCCGCGCCTCCGACGATCGAGCAAGCTCAGTGGTAGTGGATCGTAATCGTGGTCACTTGGTCGCCGGCATGGCGATCGACAAACCCCAGAAAGGATGAGAGCAGTTTGCGTTCGTCCTCGGGCGTGGCGGCGCGGACCTTGGCGGTGACGGCCTCGGACGCGCCACGGCTGAGCTGAAGCGTGCCCTTGAACTTCTTGTGTTTCCACCGGGCCGCGTGCTGGCTCTTGCGCCCGACCCGCACGTAGGTTCCGCGGCCGCTTTTCCGGATCGCAGCCTCTTTGGCGACGAGAGTTCCATAAAGGCGTGCCCGTGCGCGCGGAACGATCTCGACGATTTTCATGGGCGCCCCCTGAGTCGCTTGCTCCGGGCAAAATATACAACGACCGCCCCCCGCAACACTACCCGGGAACGGCGCAGAGCGGGTCGGCGAGGCCAAGCGAGCCTCGCCGCAGTGCCGCCCCATTCCGACGGTTTCGTTGCCGCATGGGCGGGCGTTGGAACGTCGCTCTTGCGCGGTTTTGCTGGATTTCGTGCATGGTCGGCGCCGTCGTCCTGCCGACGGCGGCCGCGCGCACACAGGACCGTCCGTTGAGCGCTTGCCGGTTCGAGGTCGCCGGCACAGGAAAGGTTCGTGCGATCACCGACGGCCGCAGCTTCATCCTCGACGACGGGCGCGAGATTCGCCTCGCGGCCATCGAGGTTCCGCTCGCGCCCGCCGCCGGTGACTCGGGGCCGCGCGCCGAGGCTGGTGTTGCGGCCCGCGCGGCGCTCGAATCGATGCTCGCGAGTCAAAGCGTCGAGTTGCGCCAAAACGGCGCGGGTGCCGACCGCTACGGCCGCACCCTCGCCATGGTCTACGTCATGCGCGACGGCGCTCGGCAATCGGTCGCGCACGAGATGCTGGCGAGAGGATTCGCACGGGTTTCGGCCCATGTCGGCGATCGGCCTTGCGCCGAGGAGCTTCTGGCCCAGGAACGGGGAGCGCGCCGCGCCAAGCTTGGCCTCTGGAGCGAACCGTATTATGTCATCGTATCGGCCGAAAGCGGGGCGCAGCTTACGGCCGAGCGCGGCCGTTTCACCGTGGCGGAGGGAAACGTGGTGTCGGTCCGCGAGAGTGCAGGCACGATCTATATGAATTTCGGCCGGCGATGGTCGCAGGCGCTGACCGTCACGATCTCGAAGCGCGATGAGCGCGTCTTCGCTGCCGCCGGCGTAGAGCCGAAGACGCTCGAATACCGTCGCGTCCGCGTGCGCGGATGGGTCGAGGAGCGCAACGGCCCGCGCATCGAGGCCACCCGCCCGGAGCAAATCGAGATCGCCGAGCGCAACTGACGGAACGCGAAGAACGCCATCGTGGACGCCGCAGTGAGACAACCCAGCGTTCTCGGCGCCAGACGGCTGGCGCCGGCCGGCGCCGCTGCGTTTGCTCTCCTGCTCGCGAGCTGCAGCTCGTCGCTGCTCTCGATCGGCGCGCCGCCGGGCTCGCTGCCCGAGGCGCCGGGGCAGGCCCAGCAACAACCACAACCGCCGGCTCCGACCTCGCGCGAGCACCAGCGCATTCTCGCGGCCTATAACGGCGCCTACGACGATCCCAAGCTCGAGGGCCTGCTCAACCAGGCGGTCGCAAAGCTGGTGGCGGCATCCGAGCGGCCGGACGTGCATTATCGCGTCACCATCCTCAATTCGGCGGCGGTCAACGCCTTCGCGCTGCCGACCGGACAGCTCTACGTGACGCGCGGATTGATCGCGCTGGCCAACGACACGTCCGAGCTCGCCTCGGTGCTCTCCCACGAAATATCGCACGTGATCGCGCGGCATGCCGCCATACGCGAGGACCAGGCACGCCAAGTGGCGCTGGTGAGCCGTGTCGTGCAGGATGTGCTGAGCGATCCGGAAACGGGAGCGTTGGCGCTGGCGAAATCGAAGATCGCGCTCGCAAGCTTCTCGCGCGCGCAGGAATTAGAGGCGGACGGGAGCGGCATCGGCATCGCCGCGCGCGCCGGCTACGATCCTTACGGCGCCGCGCGCTTCCTCACCTCGATGGGACGCAATGCCGAGTTGAAAGCCAACCCCACCCAATCGCACATCGACCCGCGCGCGCCCGATTTCCTCTCCTCCCATCCCGCGACCCCCGAGCGGATCAAAAATGCGCAGGCGAGCGCCCGCCAGTTCAACGCGCCCGGCGCCGGCGAACGCGACAAGGCGGCCTATCTCGCCAGCGTCGACGGCATGGTCTACGGCGAGGATCCGAGCGAAGGCTTCGTGCGCGGCCGCCGCTTCCTGCACCCCCGCCTCGGTTTCACCTTCCTGGCACCGGAGGGATTCGTGCTCGACAACACCGCGCAGGCGGTTCTGGGCGTCAAGGAGGGCGGCGGCCAAGCCTTGCGGCTCGACGTCGTGCGCGTGCCCGCGGAGCAGACGCTCACCGATTATCTCAACTCCGGCTGGATCGAGAACATCGACCCGAAAACCGTCGAGGAGGTCGTCATCAATGGGCTGCCGGCGGCAACCGCAACCGCCAAGGGCGACCAGTGGATGTTTCGGCTCTATGTGGTGCGGTTCGGCAGCGACGTCTATCGCTTCATCTTCGCCTCCAAGCGCACGACCACGGAGGTCGATCGTGCCTTTCGCGAATCCGTCGGCACCTTCCGTCGCATGACGCTGGCGGAAAGCCAGGCGGCAAAACCGCTGCACATCAAGATCGTGACCGTCGCAGCCGGGGACACGGTCGAGCGCTTGGCGAGCCGCATGGCGGTCTCAGACCGCCCGGTCGAGCGCTTTCGCGTCCTCAACGGGCTTGGTCCCAACGATCACGCTAGTCCCGGCGACCAGGTCAAGATCGTGGTCGAGTGAGTCCTCTGCTGTCATGCCCCGCGAATGCGGGGCATCCAGTATCATTGTGCATTCTGTGGTTACTGGATCGCCCGCCTTCGCGGGCGATGACGCCAACCAAAAATCATCACGCGGGTAGCCTTTCCTCCGGTTCGGCGGCATCATCGCGCTTCGCGAGATCCAGCGGGGTGAAGGCATGAACATCGGTTTCGTTGGCCTGGGCGCCATGGGCGCCGGCATTGTCCCGCGGCTCATGGCCGCGGGCCACGCGGTCACGGGCTGGAACCGGAGCAAGCAGAAGGCCGAGTCGTTGATTGCCGCCGGCATGCGGCTGGCGCCGACGCCGCGCGCGGTCGCCGCGGCCTCCGACGTCGTGTTCTCGATCGTAACCGACGCGGCGGCGGTGCGCGCGGTTGCGCTCGGCGGCGACGGCATCATCGCCGGCCTGAAGAAGGGCGGCATCTATGTCGACATGAGCACGATCGCGCCGGACGCGAGCCGCGCGATCTCCGCCGAATTCGCCAAGCAAGGCGTGGCCATGCTCGACGCGCCGATTTCGGGCAGTCCGGTCACGCTGGCGCAGGGCAACGCCGCGGTCATGGTCGGCGGCGACAAGGCGGCGTTCGAGCGCATCGAACCGGTTTTGCGCGCCATCGGGCCGAAGGTGACCTATATCGGCGCCAGCGGTCTCGCGGTGCAGATGAAGATCGCGGTCAACCTCCTGCTCATGGTGGAAGTCATCGCCTTTGGCGAGGCGGTCGCGCTCGCGGAAAAAGGCGGGGTCGCGCGCGAGATCGCGGTCGACGCGATCCTCAAGAGCGTCGCCGCCTCGCCGGTGCTGGCCTATCGCGGGCCGTTCATCCTGGACGGGAAGATGCCCGCCATCCCGCTCGCCGATGTCACGCTGCAGCAGAAGGACATGCTGCTGGCGCTCGAGCTCGGCCGCAAGCTCGGCAGCCCGGTGCCGCTGGCGGCGGCCGCCAACGAAATGATGAATGCTTGCCGCGGGCTGGGGCTCGATCATCGCGATTTCGTCACCGCGCACGACGTCTACCGCCGTCTGGGGGGACAGACGTAATGCGTCGCCGCAATCAAACCGAGGATGAAGCTAATTGAGGTATACCAATGGTGAAGCGAGCCGTGCGAAGGAGCAAACGAAAAATCACCCGCGCGGGCGCGGCAACCAAGCCCGCGAAAATGTATCGCACCAGTATGCGCGACGTGCCGAAGGTCGCGGGCCTCAAGCGCAAGGACGGCTGGGTCGACATGCAGGTGCAGTTCCTGATCGACAAGGCATCCGCAGCCGCCGACCATGTGATCGGTTGGACCGTGCTCAAGCCGGGAGCGCGCCACGAGCGCCACCGCCATCGCAATTGCGACGAGTTCTTCATCGTGCTCAAGGGCCACGGCCATATCTATACCGACGATGGCCAGGCGCCGTCGGGCGAAGGCGACGTCGTCTATTCGCCGCGCAAGTGCTGGCACGGCTTCAACAACACGTCGAACGCGGATGTCGT
>Ga0318561_10000080_pt1 | contig 19498 bp, 17 predicted proteins | sample GRESIP065b5f23_FD_202526 | JGI IMG/M metagenome (GOLD analysis project Ga0318561, IMG submission 202526) | Tropical soil microbial communities from Luquillo Experimental Forest, Puerto Rico - GRE.SIPMG.065b5f23 | ecosystem: Environmental > Terrestrial > Soil > Tropical forest > Bulk soil... | reverse complement strand
GGCAATAACACCGATCGCATTCGGCGCCTCGAACGCGTTTTGGAGCACACGCGAGTGCGTGGATTCGACGTTGACTGGACAACGCCGGCGCTGGCGCAGGCCGTCCAGGCGGTCGGCACGCTGGACAGCCACGAGATGCCGACGCCGGTGCGGCACATCCTGGACCAGTTACTCGTCGAGTTCACCACCATCGGCTTCCTGTCCGACGACAATCCCGGTCGCCGTAAACAGCCCGTGGCGACCATCGCGGCGCCGGTTTTCGACCATCGTCGCCAAGTCGCCCTGATGGTGGCCGTGCATCCGCTGTGCCCTCTCAGCGCGCGGCAGATCCGGCTCATCGGGAAGAAGCTCACCGACGAGACGGCGGCACTCACAAAATCGCAGCTGCACGCGGTGGAGCGGGCCGTCTAAGTTCGGCGTACACGGGAGATGTCGACGGGAGGACGAAGAGCCGTGGCGGGTGACTACGTTGTGGACGAGCTTGCCGGCTTCGTCGTCGGCGCCGAGCCGTCGGACCTGAGCGGGCGGCCTCGGGCGTTGCTCAAACGCAACGTGCTGGACAGCGTTGCCTGCGCCATCGGTTCCCTCGACGGTGAGCTGATCGCGACGATTCGCGAGCACACCGACCAGTTCAGCGGGGCCCACACCGCAACGCTCGTGGGAGGCGGACGGGCGTCGGTCGATCAGGCGGCGTTTTTCAACGCGGTGCTGGTGCGCTACCCAGATCTGCTCGACACGTATCTGACGGTGGGAGGGCTGTGCCATCCCGCCGACAACTTCGGTGCGGTCCTGGCGGTAGCGGAGCACGTCAACACAAGCGGAGCGGATTTCCTGCTGGCCCTCGCGGTCGCCTACGAGATCCAGTGCAGGTTCAGCGCCCAAGTTCCTGTCATGGCGCGCGGCCTCAACCACGCGCTGCAACTGGCGATGTCGGTCGCGGCCGGGTCGGCGAAGCTGCTGGGGCTGGATGCCGAGCGCACGGCCAACGCCATCGCCGCCGCCGCGGCCGATAACGTGTCGCTTGCAGCCGTACACGCCGAGCCGGTTTCGAACTGGAAGGGCATTTCGCCGGCCATCACCGGCATGCGCGCGGTGTACACGACCTTGCTTGCTCGCCGCGGCATCAGCGGACCCAAGTCATTGTTCGAAGGCCCGCACGGCTTGGTGCAGCTCTTCGATCAGCCAATCGACTTCCACACCGCCGACCGAGGGCTCACCTGCGTCGAGCAGACCTACTTGAAGCAGTACTGCGCGCTTATCCACGGGCAGGCCATCATTGACGCCATTCTGGCGATCCGCAGCGACAACGATCTGCGTGCCGACGACGTCGCAGGGGTAACCCTTGAGGTCTTTCAGAATGCATACGACATCGCCGGCGGGGGAGCCTACGGCGACAAGGATCATCCACGAACCAAGGAACAGGCCGACTACAACCTCAAGTACCTGAGCGCGGTTGCACTGCTTGACGGCGGGGTCGGTCCCGAACAGCTTGAGACCGAACGGGTTGTGCGCAGCGATGTCCAGGACCTGCTGGCTCGGATAGAGGTCAACGCGGCCGCCGACCTGACCGCGGACTATCCGCATCGCACCGCGACCCGTGTGCGCGTGGTCACGCGCGACGGGCGGGAATTCGGCCGCGAGGAGACCGATTACGAGGGATCACCCACCCGGCCGATGTCCTGGGAACGTGTCGTCGACAAGTTCCATTGGCTTGCGGAACCGTTCTGCGGCGAAACGCTGCGCGCTGACATCATCGCCGCGGTCGATCACATCGACGAGATCCCCATTGCCGAGCTCGCCGCCCTGCTCGGTGCGGCGAGCTCCACCGCCCAACGTCCGCGCAGCAAGGCGCGCTTCTGACTCCTGCGCGCCCTCTTGCATGGTTCGCCATCCGCGTTGAATGATCGGCCATGCGCAAAGATCGCGGGATCAACCGATGGGAATTGGTCACCTGTGGGTTCGCAGGACACGTCACCTATGCGCCCGATGAGGAGGCACTCGCCGACCGGCTCAGCGGCAAGACCGGGCTGGGCGAAGTGTGGCGCTGCCTGCGCTGCGGTGACTTCGCGCTAGGCGAGCCACATGGGCGTGGTCACGCCGAAGACGCGCCGATGATCATGCGCGGCAAAGCGTTACGCCAGGCCTTCATCATCCGCGCCCTGGCGGTCGAACGCCTGTTCCGGGCGGTGGTGATCCTGCTCGCGGCGTATGCGGTGTGGAAGTTTCGGGGTGCGCGGGGCGCCATCCAAGCCACCCTCGACCGCGACCTGCCGATCTTTCGCGCCGCCGGATTCAAGGTCGATCAGATGACGATCGTGCACGAGCTGGAAAAGGCGCTGGCAGCCAAGCCATCCACGTTGGCCGTGCTGACCTTGATGCTGGTCGCCTATGCGGTGGTCGAGCTCATCGAAGGCGTCGGCTTGTGGTTGTTGAAGCGCTGGGGCGAGTACTTCGCGGTCATAGCCACCTCGGTTTTCCTGCCGCTGGAGATCCATGACCTCACCAAGGGCATCACGATGACCCGCGTCGTCACCTTCACCATCAACATCGCCGCCGTGATCTACCTGCTGATCTCGAAACGACTGTTCGGCCTGCGGGGCGGTCGCAAAGCCTACGACGAAGAACGACGCGGTGAACAGCTCCTCGACGTCGAGCGAGCCGCCATGACCGCCACCTGACCCGACCAGGCGACAAGTACGCGGCGAACCCGAATGGGCACTTATGCGATCAGCGGAGCGGCTTCCGGGATGGGCCGCGAAACTGCGCAGCGGCTTCGCGGCGACGGGCATACCGTGATCGGTGTCGACGTCAAAAATGCCGACATCGTCGCCGACTTGTCGACGCCGCGCGGACGTAGAGAAGCCGTCGACGGCGTCCTGGCGGCCTGCGGCGGCAAGCTCGAGGGAGCCGTGCTGGCTGCCGGCCTGGGCCCCGCCCGGAGCCGGGATCGGCCCCGCCAGATCGCTCAGGTCAATTACTTCGGGGTCGTTGAGCTGCTCGTCGGTTGGCGACCGGCACTGGCCGCGGGTGAACGCGCGAAGGTCGTCGTCGTCTCGAGTAATTCGTCGACGACAGTGCCTGCGGTGCCCCGGCGAACCGCGCGAGCCCTGCTCGCGCAGGACGCCGAGAAAGCGGTGCGATCGGTGCGCCTTTTCGGTCCGGCCGCGCCCACGTTGATGTATGCGGCATCGAAAATCGCTGTCACCCGTTGGGTGCGGCGGCATGCGGTGCTACCCGACTGGGCGGGTTCGGGTGTGCGCTTGAATGCCCTCGCGCCCGGCGCCACCATGACGCCGTTGTTGGAAGAACAGCTGTCGACGCCCGGACAGGCCAAGGCGGTCCGGGCGTTCCCGGTTCCCATCGGCGGCTTCGGCGACGTTCGGCACATGGCCGACTGGATGTGTTTCATGCTGTCGGATTCGGCCGACTTCCTTTGCGGCAGCGTGGTATTCGTTGACGGCGGCACCGATGCGCATTTCCGGGCCGACGACTGGCCCAAGCCGTTCCCGGCGCACAGGCTGCTCGGCTATCTCCGCCGGTTCAGGAGCATGGCGTCGGCAGGGGAATAACAAGATTTTGTGACGCGTTGGTCACCAGTGTTGGGCATGTGCCTTACGCCACAAAGCCGCTTTTCGTGACGTTTACCGCGGCGCGGCGTGCCCGTAAAACAGTCGCGGTGCAATTGAATGAGTCGGCTCACCGGCCGAACGGACAAGGGATCGAAACTGTGCCAACACTGCAGGCCTGGATCAATCAAAACCCGACGAACTTCGACGTACTAGCCCCGATTAAGGCGCGTGCCTACGACGCGTTACACGCGATGCTGAGGAGCAAGCCCGGCCAAGCGCGCTCCGCCCCAACCATCATGCGCAGGGGTGCCGAGCGCTGCTAATGCGCCGCGCGGTCGCGCTCGCGTCGACGGGCCCGGGAAGCGCGCAGATTCGCGGCGTTGCCGCACGTCTTCACGTTGCACCACACCCCGCTGTGGTTCTTCGAGCGGTCGTAAAACGTCGCCGCACAACCGTGGTTGTGGCAACGCTTGATCCGCCGCCAGGTCCCGTCCCGCTGGCTCAGCAAAATCTCCGCCCAGAGCGCCGACGCCAACCAACGCCATCCGCTACCGGTGGGTTCCAGGCGTACGTCGCCGGTCCCCGACAGCACCAGCGATGCGGAAACAGCGCCCGCCGCCTGCCCGGTCGGTGGTTCGCCGGCGACCAGCTTCGCAATCGTGTCGCGCAATGCCCGTAGCTTCGATACGTCCGCATCGCTCAGCGCCGGCGGCTGCACGTCCAGCCCGCGCGAGGCCGACCACGTCCCCACCGCGCCGGCCGCCCAGGCGCCCGCATGCGCGGTGTCGGTCAGCAGGTCCGGTCCGGATTCTCCGATCGCCACCGTGTTGAGGAAGTCCTGAACCAGTCCCAGGCCTCCGGGGGCCGGAGCGAGCTTGTATCGCTGTGACGCAGACCATGAAGACATATACAAAACATACTTGCCTATGTCGAACCGGGTCAACTACCGTGACAGATGCAAAGCTTGTTTGCCTACGTCAAGGAGAACGGATAAATGGTCAACATCAAGGGGTCGACGGTTGTGGTCACCGGCGGACAGCGAGGGCTCGGCAAGGCCATCGTGGAGGAGTTCGTGGAGCGGGGTGCGGCCAAGGTATACGCGACGGCGCGGACACCGAAACCGAGCGAGGACCCTCGTGTGGTGGGTGTCGAGCTGGACGTCACCAAGCCGGATTCCGTCGCAGCGCTGGCCGCTTTGGCAACAGATGCGGACATCGTCATCAACAACGCCGGGGTCTCCGGCGCTCGCAAGCTGCTCGCCAGTGACATCGAGGAAGTGCGGGCGGTGTTCGAGACCAACTACTTCGGAGCGCTCCGGGTCGCCAAAGCCTTCGCGCCGATCCTGGCCGACAACGGCGGGGGAGCCTTGGTGGACATCAGTTCCGTCTTGTCCTGGACGGGCGGATTCGGTGGCTACGGAGACTCCAAGGCCGCCATCTGGTCGTTGACCAACTCACTGCGCATCGAGCTCGAGAAGCAGGGCACCCTGGTCACGGGGGTGCACCTGGGCTACACCGAGACCGACATGACCGCCGAGTTCGACGTACCGAAGAACGACCCGCGAGACGTGGCACGCCAAATCGTCGACGGCGTCGAGCACGGCGATGCGGAGGTGCTGGCCGATGACATGACCCGCTACGTCAAAGCGGCCCTGTCGGGTCCGGTGGAGGCGCTGCGAGCGAGCTGAGAGGCCAGTCGTAAAAGGCCTGTCCGGAGGCAGATCCCCGTCTTGTGACGATGGGTCCAGCAGGCCGTGGGGGGCTCGGCCATATGGGCCCAAAAATGGGCTTGTGCACTTCGGACAGGCAGCCGGGTTGTCCCGGTAAGACCACAATCGCAGCGCAGCCGACGGGCCTCGACGGCCAAAGGTCCTCAACACATTGGCACAAAGTCACGTAAAGCGTTGGCGAGGCCACGTGTTTGGATAGCGACATGGAAGCTGAACCCCCGGAACGCATTGTGAGCGCCACCCGCGTGATCTCGGCCGACGCCGATCGGATTTTCGAACTGATCGCCGATCCCTCCCGCCAGCCGAGCTGGGACGGCAACAACAACCTCGCCTCCTCCGCCCCCGGGCAGCGCGTCCACCGGGTCGGCGATGTTTTCAAAACGACGTTGACCAATGGAGCCCTGCGGGAGAACCACGTCGTGGAATTCATCGAAGGCAGCAAGATCGCCTGGTGTCCGGCGGAGCCCAGAAAGCAACCGCCCGGGCACCTTTGGCGTTGGGAACTCAACCCCATCAACGCCACCCTCACCAGCGTCACTCACACCTACGACTGGACGGCGCTGACCGACAGCAGCCGGCTCGAACGGGCTCGCTCGACGACGCCCGACATGCTGCGCGAGTCGATGGACCGGCTCGCCGTGCTGGCACAAGCCCCCGATTCGGGAAGTGGGACATAATATGGCGCTTCCACCCCCGGGTGACGACCGCGCTGCCATCGTCACCGGCGCATCGTCCGGCATCGGCGAACAGTTCGCCGGGATCCTCTCCCGGTGCGGCTATCGGGTGGTGCTGGTGGCCCGCAGCGCGGAGCGTCTCGAGGCGCTCGCCGCGCGGTTGGGACCGCAAGCGCACCCACTACCGGCGGACCTCGCGGATCGAACCGAACGAGCCGGCCTGCCCGGCCGCGTCGCGGACCTCGGCCTGGTCCCGGACATCCTGATCAACAACGCCGGGTTCTCGACGCTCGGACTCGTCGCGAAATCCGTTCCAGAGCAAGAGGTTAACCTGGTCGAGGTCGACGTGGCCGCCGTGGTGGATCTGTGCAGCAGGTTCCTGCCGGGAATGGTTGACCGTCACCGAGGCGCCGTGCTGAACGTGGCGTCGATTGCCGCGTTTGGTCCCCTGCCCGGTCAAGCCGCGTATGGCGCCGCCAAGGCTTTCGTGTTGTCCTACACCCACAGCCTCCGCGCTGAGGTGCGCGGCACGGGGGTCACCGCGACCGCGCTGTGTCCGGGGCCGGTGGACACGGGATTCGGCGAGGCGGCCGGCTTTTCCAAAGAGGAAGCCGAATCCGCCCTGCCACGGGTGATGTGGATTGCGGCCGACAGGGTGGCGCAGGCCGGAATCGACGGTCTTGCGGCCGGCAGGGCCGTCGTCGTCCCGGGTCATGTCAATCGGGTCGCGTCGGCCCTTTTCCGGGTCGCGCCACCCGAACTCTTGTCGCCCCTGCTGGCACGCGGCCACCCGGCTTTCAAACGGGACTGAAACGGGACTGAAACGCGACTAGAACGTCTTAGCGATCAGCCGTTCTTGCCGCGCACCCACTGAAACGTGCCGTAGGTCTTGACGCGGACGCTGACGAATCCGTTGCTTTCGAGAAGGTCGCCGATCTCGTCGTCGTCGAACACGTGCGCACCGACATTCGGCAGCATCTGCCAAAACCGAGCGGCACGCCCGACGGTGGGGACCGTTATGGCCAGCCGTCGGCCCGGTCGCAGCACCCGCGCCATCTCGGCGACGGCGGCCGTCGGATCCGGAATCAGTTGCAGTACGGCGGTCGAGACCAGCGCATCAACGGTGTTGTCGCGCAGCGGAAGTCGCTGTGCGTCGGCCTTTATGAAGCCGACTTGCGGCCCCGCTTCGTTGCGGACGGCGCGTGCCAGCATGGGCTCGGAGATGTCGACGCCCAGCGCCAACCCATCCGGACCGGCCGCCCGAGCCAGCGATGCGGTGACGTTCCCCGGGCCCGAACCGATGTCCAGGGCCACCCCGCCCGGCGGGATGTTCAACCAGTCGATGGGCAGTTGCCATGCGCTGATAAGCCGGCGGGAAAGGGCTTGGGCGTTGTCGTAGAGCATCGACCCGATCGGTGATGCCCACGCCGCCTGGATCGGGCCGGTGTTTTTCGCGACGGCCTCGTCGTCCGTCGATCCGGTGCCCAGCAGGTCGAGATAACCGTTGCTGACGTTCGGCTGCGCCGGCGGATCGGCGAGTAGATCCACCGCTCGCCGCAACGCGGGAGGCAGCGAAATGTGCACGTCGGTCACGCATACTCCTTCGATCAAATACCAAGTGGCAGGCCTAAGAATCGGCCCGGAAGCGTCGCGAGCCCTGCTCCGACAAGCCTCGATTGGCAGCTCGTTTTTATAGCCTAGCCGAGCCGTCGGGCTCCTCGACCGTCGTCGGATGTGGGATTGATTACCGCCTGACGGCGGCGTGCTCGCGTACCAGGGCATACAGGCGCCACTCGCCGGGCACGCCCTTGAGCGCGCTCTCGCCGCGATCGGCGAACCTGCGGCGCGACCCGGTGACGATATCGCGCACCGTCGAGGACACCAGCACTTCGCTGGATGCGGCCAGCGCCGCCACCCGTGCACCGATGTGCACGGCCATGCCGGCGACGTCGGCGCCGCGCACCTCGACCTCGCCGGCGTGAACGCCGATCCGCACCTCGATGCCAAGCACCCGTATCGCATCGACTATTTCGTCAGCACACGCCAGCGCGGCGCTGGGGCTGGTGAACGTCGCGACGAACCCGTCGCCGGCGGTGTTGACCTCGCGGCCCCCGAATCGCTGCAGTTCGTGGCGGATGATGGTGTCGTGGTTGTCCAGTAGGTCGCGCCAACGGTCGTCGCCGATCAGGGCGGCGCGCTCGGTGGATCCGACGATGTCGGTGAACACGATCGTGGTCAGCAGGCGCTCGGCGTCGGAGACGCCGCGCACGCCGGTGATGAATTCCTCGATCTCGTCGAGCATGGGCGCGGTATCGCCAACCCAATACAGCGCATCTTCGCCCGGTAGCTCGACCAAGTGTGATCCGGCGACGCGCTCGGCAAGGTAGTGAGCGTGCTCCACGGGGCTGAAATTCGGGTTGTCGCGATGCAGGATCAGCATCGGCACGGCGATGTGTTCAAGCCGGTCGCGGACATCGGCCTCTCGGATCTTCTTGATGAACGCACGCGCCATGCTGGGTGACGCGGCCCGGTTGCCGGCCATGTCCCACCACGCGCGGAACGCGTCGTCGCCCGCCACCGAGGGGGCGATGATGCCGAGAATGTCGAAACCCTGCTCGACGGCGTCGGGCTCGATCCCGATCGTCGTGAATGGATCGGCGGCATCGATCTCGGCGCCGATCGGGTAGTCGGGAGCCCAAAGCGTGCGTGCCGCACCGTTGACGATCACCACGCCGTTCACCCGCTCGGGGTAATCGGCCGCCAGAACGAGCGCCGCCAACGAAGTGAAACCCGGCGCAAAGATCGTTGCCCGCTCGCAGCCGACCGCGTCCATGACCGCGATCACGTCTTTCGCCCAGGTTTCCGGCCCGATCATGTCCGACGAGGAGACCCGCGACGACAGGCCAATCCCGCGCTGGTCGAACCGGATCACCCGGCAGAAAGTCGCCAGGCGTCGATGAAAGCGGTACATCGACGGCTCGAGGTCGACACAGTCGATCGGGATCAATGGGCCCGGCAGCACGAGCAGATCGATCGGGCCATCGCCGAAGACCTGATAGGCGATGTCGACCTCACCGCAACTGGCGTACCGTGTCCGCGGAACCGGCGCCACGGCTTCAGGTTAGTGCAGGCCTGTGACAAGTCGCAGACAAGTCCGAAGCAAGGCAGAACACCTGCTAGCGACCGATGATCGGGACCAGGTAGCGGGCGGCGTAGTCGCGGACGGCCGCCTGGTCCGAAGTGTCGAGTCGGTCCGTGGGAAACACGATGATCCCCAGGGCGATGCGCAGCAGAATGTCCGCGATGTTGGCCAGGTCCGGCTCGGCCATGTCCGCCCCGCATCGCCGCAGGGTGTGTGCGATACCGTCGGCGAATTGGCCAATCGGGAAGACGTCCGATCGCGAAAACATGCCGAGCAGCTCGGGTTCGCTCTCGGCGATCCGGGAATACAGCGGCGAGTCCTGGACCAGGCGCACCCCGAGGGCGAACGCCTCGATCACGGCCTGCTGTGGGTTACAGCCGGTGGTGGCCTGATCCAGCGTGCTGAAGAAGAGCCCGGCCTCGCGCAGCACTACATGTTCGAACAAGTCGTCCTTGGTCGGAAAACGTCGGTAGATGGTGCTGCGGCTCACCCCGGCGCGGGCGGCAACGTCTTCGATGTTGGCGCGACGCACGCCGTACGTCTCGAAGACGGTCCGCGCGGTATCCAGGATGGTGCGGTCGAGATCGGTCCGTTCGGCGAGATCGCCGTCACCGCTGTTTCGCATGGATCACACTCCCCGCCAGGCTCGACGCAACAATGTTAGGGTGACACAAAGATACGTATTTGTTTCTCTGGTTCACAACGGGGTATGCGCGCAGGGGGTAGGAGTTCGGATGACAGCGCAACGAGCTGACCAGGATTTCGACACCGGTGTTCGCGAGGCGGTCCCAATGCCGGTCGACGACGATGTCGCAAACGCCTCGCCGCGGCTGGGTCCCGAGTCGTTGATCTGGAAGTTCTACGGCGATCACCGCACTCAATTCTTCGGGTTTCAGCGCGTCGCCGGCGTCGAGAATTGCATCGAGCAGCTGGCCCAGGGCGTGCTCGATCACTCGGTGATTTTCAGCGATACGTTGGGACGGGCCAAGCGGACCGCACCGCCCCTGATGAAAACCGTCTACTCCGACGACCCGCACGAGTGGGGTCGTAAGGTCCGCGATTTCCACAAGCCGATCAAGGGCACCATCAGTGACGGTTCGAGGTATCACGCGCTCAATCCGGAGTTGTTCTACTGGGCGCACGCCACGTTCGTCGACCAGGTGATCTACACGACCGACACGTTCATCCGCCGGTTGTCCCGTGCGGAAAAGGAGCAGATCTTCGACGAGGGCAAGATCTGGTACCGCCTCTATGGGGTCAGCGACCGCGGCCAGCCGCAAAACTATGACGATTTCGTCGCCTATTGGGACGAGATGCTCGAGCGGTTCGTCCCGCACAAGACCGTGCTGTACGGCACCGGCTACATCAGACAAGGAGTGTCGGGCCCGCGTTGGATTCCCGGGCCGGTCTGGAAGATCTTGTCTGCGCCGCTCAACGCCTACACCCGGCTGGTCCTGGTCGGCACCCTGCCCCCGCAGATGCGCGAGGTCTGCCGGCTGGAGTGGGATGAGAAGAAGGAGAAGCGATTCCAGCGCTTCGCCGGCGTCATGCGCGGGCTGAATCCGCTGATCAACCGGCTACCCCTGTGGTTCGTCTACACCCCCTGGGCGGCTGACGCGTGGCGCCGCGCGGGCATCGACCCGCGGGGGCTCCACAACCATCGCCCGATCGTCGCCTGACAGCGCCTCAGATGCGCAGGGCGCATTGAAGCCCACCGCCAAGACCTGCTTGAGTTGTTGCGGTCCGGATGACAATCGGTGGTTATCCGGTACTGAAACCGAAGGAGGGGCGCGGCGATGCAGATGACGGACAATACTGTGCTGGTCACCGGGGGTGGCACCGGGATCGGCCGCGGCCTTGCCGAGTCGTTGCACCGACTCGGCAACCAGGTGGTTATCGCGGGCCGACGTCGTGAGCCGCTGCGAGCCGTCGCAGAGGCCAATCCGGGCATACAGACCCTGTCGCTGGATCAAGGCGATCCCGCCGACATCCGCCGATTCGCCACCGAGCTGACCGACCGCTATCCGGACCTCAACGTCGTCGTCAACAACGCAAGCATCCAGCGCCTCGAGGACCTCACCACGACCGGTCCGAGCGCGGCGGAATTGACCATCGCGATCAATCTGCTGGGCCCGATCCGGCTCACCGCGGCGTTGCTGCCGTCGCTGCTGAAGAAGCCGCGGGCGGCGATCGTCAACGTGTCGTCGGGGCTGGCGTTCATGCCCAGCGCGCTCACACCGACATATTGCGCAACCAAAGCGGGGCTACATTCTTACACCCAGTCGCTGCGCTACCAGCTTCGCGAGACCTCGGTCCAGGTCATCGAGGTCATTCCGCCGCACCTGCAGACGGGGCTGCAGCGTGGACGGGGATTCGACACCAGCGACCCCAGGGCGATGCCGTTGGATGAGTACATCGCCGAGACGATAAGCCTGTTGCAGACGCAACCGGACGCCGACGAGATCATCGTGGAGCGTGTCAGGCCGTACCGGTTCGCCGAGCGCGACGGCGTTTACGACCAGGTTTATTGCGCCCTGAACGAGGGGATCGCCGCGCACGTAGCCCGGGTACGGAACAGCTGAGCCGCCCGCCGAAAACCGATGGCCGCAAAGAATTCGCCGTGACATAGCGCAACGTTCAATCCTTGTATGCCAACGGCACTCGAGCGCGGTTGTCCGGCCGGTCGGGGATGCGACAGGATCGGTGGCATGGCCAATATCGATTTTTCGCTGTTGGACGTTCCCAGATCGGTTCCGATCGAGGACCACGAGGAGTATCTCCGCGCCGCTATGAGCTGGCACTTCGGCGGGGACACAGGTTCCCCATTCTGGCTGCGGACCGCCAAGACGCTGGACTTCGATCCGTTGGCCGACGTCAACACCCTCAACGATCTGCGCCTGTTCCCGAACCTCGTCAATGAACTGCGCACTGCGCCGGTAGAGGATCTCATTCCCCGCGGCTATGGCTCCCAGGGCTCACGGGGTTCCCAGGCGCCGCTGCCCCAGATATTCGAATCCGGCGGCACCACCGGGGCTCCGAAACGGACTGTGCAGATGCCGGATTGGATTGCGCAGGTTGTCCAATGGCAGACGGAGGACTTCGCCACGGGTGGCTTTGTTCCGGGGCGGGGCTTCCTGTGCCTGATGCCGAGCGGTCCGCACGGTGTCGGCTACTTCTCCCGCCTGGTCTCCGAGCGGCTCGGCGCGGTCTTCCACGCGATCGACATTGACCCCCGCTGGGTGAAGAAAGTCGCCGCCCGCAACGCCGCCACGGAAGTGGCCGCCTACGTCGACCACGTCGTCGAGCAGGCCGTGTTCGTTCTCCAGACGCAGAACGTCGCGAATCTGCACACCACCCCGCCGCTGCTCGAGGCCATCGCCCGAAACGACCGTGTGGTGGATCTGGTGAACGACAAGATCCGCTACCTGTTGCTCAGCGGTGCCCACGTGGACGCCGACACGCTGGACCTGCTGCGCGAGATCTTCCCGAACACCACGATCACCATGGCCTTCGGCAGCACCATGGTGCTTTCGCAAGCGGTCACGCGAACCGTCGACGGCGGCTCGTTCGTCTTCGACCCGAGGACGCCCTACGTCGTCTTCTGGGTGGTCGATCCCGACACCGGACAGCAAGTGCCATACGGACAACGAGGCCAGGTGGTGATGAACCACATCAGCAAGGGCATGTTCATACCGAACAATCTGGAGCGCGACCTGGCGATCCGGATGCCCGGGCCGGCGGGGCAACTCAGCGATTCCGTAAGCGAGGTGCGGCCCGTGACCACCTTCGAAGGTGAGGCCGTCATCGAAGGCGTGTACTGAACATGGGAGTCGAACAAGCAAGCGTTGCAGCCGATTTGGTTTGTATCGACGCGCTCGGCCCGGGTGGCGAGTATCGCACCCGCAACCGCGAGGTCATCATGAGCACCGCCGGCGTCGCGGTTGCCGAGCTGAGTATCGTTCCGCCGCTCTATGTTTCGCGCACCATCGGCGCGCAACGCAAGGTCCGGCCGCTGCCGGCAGCGCAGCGGGAAGCGGCACTGGCCGATGCCGCCAACGTCTTCGCCACCGCTGTCATCGGCGGTCTGGACTTCAAGAACTACGTCCGCATGGCCAGCCGGATCTCGGGGCTGCCGATCGCGGTTACCCGGGCCGGGGCACGCAGCGTGGCCGAATCCGTGGCCACGGCATTCGATGCGGTGCGTCCGGCCCGGCCCACGGGCGCCGCACTCGACTGGCGCGAGGAGCGCACCCGTAACGGCAGTGCGGTGTGGGCACGGCGCGGGGAGGTGTTTGCCGTGCACGCCGCCGGGAACGGCCCGGGCGTGCACGGTCTGTGGCCGCAGGCGCTAGCGCTGGGCTATCGGGTGGCAGTGCGCCCGTCGCGCCGCGAGCCGCTGACCGCACACCGGTTGGTGAACGCCTTGCGCCAGTCGGGATTTCGCCCCGACGACGCCGTCTATTTGCCCACCGACCACGGCGGCGCCGACGAGATCATCCGGTCGGCCGACCTCGCCATGGTGTACGGCAGTCAGGACGTGGTGGACAAATACGCAAACGATCCAACGGTGGTGGTGAACGGACCGGGGCGGGCCAAGATCTTGATCACCGCCGACCGGGATTGGCGTGACTACGTCGACCTCATCGTCGGCTCGATCGCCAACCTGGGTGGGATGGCGTGCGTCAACACAACCGCGGTGCTCTACGAGGGCGATCCCGCCCCGTTAGCGCGGGCGATTGCGGAGCGGTTGGCGACGATTCAGCCGCTCCCCACCGAAGACGAGCGGGCGATCCTGCCCACCCAGCCCCTCGAGAAGGCGCAGGCGCTGGCGAACTACCTGGCGCAGAAGGCCGCGCGAACGACGCCCCTGCTCGGCGCCGATCAGGTGGTCGCCCCCCTGGGTGACGGGTACGCCGCGCTGCGTCCGGCGGTGCACGTGATGGTCGAGCCCGGCTCCGGCGAGCTCAGTGACGAGCCGAACATCGAATTGCCGTTTCCGTGCGCGTGGGTGTCGCCGTGGTCGCGCGACGCGGGCGTCAAGCCACTGCGCCATTCGTTGGTCGTCACCGCGGTCACCGGCGACGAGGAGCTGATCGACGACCTGATCGCGGAGCCGACGGTCACCAACGTCTACTGCGGCCACCACCCGACCTTTTTTACGGCACCCGAAATCCCGCATGACGGGTTCCTGGCGGACGTCCTGATGCGCAACAAAGGTTTCGTCAGGGACTAGCTTCCAAAGCCTCCACGTGGAGACGGCGACTGGACGGCGGTCGTCGGCGCGCCATGACCCGGACCCGCCGGCCCGCGCGCCGGTACGGGGGGAGCTTCGGCGAGATGACTGGCCGCAAAGGCCGCGCCCTGGTCAATCACTGCCCCGTTGCTCGCGTAATTGTCGTGTGCGGCGAAATTCATCCCGTCGGCGCAGATCGGGTCCTCGGGAGCGCAAACCTGGATGGTCTTGGCCTGATACAGCGGGCCGATGACGACCGGCGGCTCCCCGAAGAAGTTCATCGCCCGGTCGTTTGGCACTGAGAAGAGCACGACTGAGGAGACGTGGTTGGCCACCTCGGGGTCCATCGGTTTGGGCACGGTCGCCGGATCGATCCCATGCGGTACGACAGCCGAGGTGACAAAGCCCATGACGGCCGCGCCCTGGGAATAACCGCCGAGCACCATCTTGGTGTTGGGGCAGTCGTGCGCCATCGAAACGACATGCGCGCCAGCGTCTCTGATGCCGGCCTCGCCGGTGCTCGTCCAGTCGTGGGTGGCGGGGTAGTCGACCGGATATACATCGAGCGACCTGGCGGCGACGCGCGGGCGCAGGGAGTCGATGAATGCCTGTCCGGTCGAGCCGACACCGGGAGGGTCATCGGTGCCGCGGGCGAACACCACCTGCACGTCCGGACACGGCTGGGCGGAGGCGGACGGGGTGGCAGCTGTGAGGACGGAAACACCCAGGCCCGACGCCGCGACCACCGCAGAAGCCAGGAAACGAGGGAATTGACGTGAGCTCATGCCGCAATGTTCCCACTGATGCGATCGCCTAAACCGCAACTTTTTCGGAAATTCCTGAAGTTTCGTAACCCGGCAAGCTCCCGCGTGACAACCCGAATCCGCCAGGTAATGCCAGGCCGAAGCGCGGGCCGGCACTCCGATATGGTCTGCTAGCTGGAGTGAATGCGGCAGGAAAGTGAACGTGATAAAGCAGGCCTATGAAGCGGCCACCAACTGGTTGGCCAACCCCGCGCGGGTGTCGGATCCCGACAAGCTGCGCAGCGTCGTTACCGGCAAGACCGTGATGGTCACGGGCGCGTCCTATGGGATCGGCGAAGCGACGGCGCGAAAAATGGCCGCCGGGGGCGCGACGGTACTGGTTGTCGCCCGGTCGGAGGAAAGGCTCGAAGACCTCGCGGCGGCGATCAACGCCGGCGGCGGCCGAGCTGTCGCCTACCCGACCGATCTCACCGACGAGGCCGCCGTCGGCGCGCTGACGAAGCAGGTCACCGAGGACCACGGCCCGGTCGACATAGTGGTGAGCAACGCCGGCAAGTCGCTGCGCCGCTCGCTGCATCACCAGTACGACCGCCCTCATGACTTTCAGCGCACCATCGACATCAACTACCTGGGACCGATCTGGCTGCTGCTGGGACTGCTGCCGGCCATGCGCGAGCACGGCGGCGGGCACATCGTGAACGTCTCAAGCGTCGGTGCGCGTGTCGTACCCGGCCCGCAATGGGGTGCCTACCAGGCCTCCAAGGGGGCTTTCGACTTTTGGCTGCGCAGCGTGGCGCCGGAGCTGCACGCCGACGGCGTGGCCGTCACGTCGGTCTACTTCGCGCTCGTGCGTACCCGCATGATCGCGCCGACACCGATACTGGGCCGGCTTCCCAGTTTGTCGCGGGACGAGGCCGCCGACGCGGTCGCCAAAGCGGTCATCGAGCGGCCCCGCGTCAACGAACCGCCCTGGATGTGGCCGGCCGAGCTGGCCTCGGTGCTGCTGGCGGGGCCCGCCGACCGCGCTGCCCGGCTGTGGCACCGCCGCTTCTTCGCCAATGCCGATGCCCGTGAGGCCCGACGATGACCGCTTTGGTGTCCGGCGACGGCCTGGTTGCCACCGCGGCCAGGGCGCTGCTGCGCTCCGGACTGCTAAGTCCGCCTTCCCCGGTCGCGGGGCTGCGGCTCGTTCGCGAGGCGCGCCGGGGCGGCACGAATCCCTACACCCTGTTGGCGGTCACGGCGGCTCGCTGGCCGAACCGGGCCGCAATAATCGATGACGACGGCGCCCTCACCTACCGCGAGTTGCAATTGGAGACCGAATCGCTTGCCCGCGAGTTGTCCGGCGACGGCGTTGGACCCGGCCAAGCGGTGGGGGTCATGTGCCGCAACGGGCGGAGCTTCGTCAAGGCGGCCTTCGCCGTGGCCATGGTGGGCGCCGACGTTGTGCTCGTCAACACGGATTTCCGTACCGACGCGCTGGCGTCCGCCTTGAGCGCACATCGGGTCACAGCGATGGTCGCCGACGACGAATTCGCGGAGCGGGTGCGGGTCGCGGATGAATCGGTCGCCGTCATCGACCCGGCGACGGTCACCTCGCAGGAGGGGGACCCGCGACCCGGGGTGACCGGATCCGGCCGGATCGTTCTGTTGACGTCGGGCACAACCGGCAAGCCCAAAGGCGTGCCGCGCACACCGCAGATGCGTTCGGCAGTGGGCGTCTGGGTCACGATCCTTGATCGCACCCGGTTGCGTACCGGGTCGCGAATCTCGGTGGCGATGCCGATGTTCCACGGGCTAGGGCTCGGCATGCTGATGCTCACGGTGGGGCTCGGCGGCACGGTGCTCACGCAACGCCACTTCGACGCCGAAGGCGCGCTCGCGCAGGCATCGCTGCATCGCGCCGACGCGTTCACCGCGGTGCCGGTGGTGCTCGCGCGCATCCTCGACCTACCCCGGCGCGTGCGGGCGCGAAACCCGTTGTCCTGTTTGCGGGTCGTGATCTCGAGCGGGGACCGGCTCGACCCCACGCTCGGTCAGCGGTTCATGGATGCCTACGGCGACATCCTGTACAACGGCTACGGCTCCACCGAGGTCGGTATCGGCGCCCTCGCGACCCCGGCCGATCTGCGGGACACTCCCGAGACCGTCGGAAAGCCGGTCGCGGGCTGCCCGGTGCGCATCTTCGACAAAAACGACAGGCCCGTCGGTCCGCGCGTTACCGGACGCATCTTTGTCGGCGGCGAATTGGCGAGTGAGGGCTATACGGGCGGGGGCGCGAAGGCCGTCGTCGACAGCATGACCAGCACCGGAGACATGGGCTATCTCGACAATGCGGGCCGGCTCTTCATCGTGGGTCGGGAAGACGACATGATCATCTCGGGCGGCGAGAACGTCTATCCGCGCGCGGTTGAAAACGCACTCGCCGAACACCCCGACGTCGCCGACAACGCGGTGATCGGTGTTCCCGACGAGGGGTTCGGTCATCGACTGGCCGCCTTCGTGGTCTTGCAGCCGCAGAGCGAGATCGATGCGCCGACCTTGCGGGAGTACTTGAAGGGCAAGGTTTCTCGCTTCGAGCAGCCTAGAGACATCCACATCGTCGACAGCATTCCGCGCAATCCCGCAGGCAAGGTCGCGCGCACGGAGCTGTCGACCTAGCCGGCGAAAGGTCAGCCCTCTTGAGCTTCGAGGGCAGCGACCCTGTCGGCTAGCCAATTGGGCGCCAGCGCCGAGATCGCGGTGGCTCCCCCCGTCGCGCCCAGTACGCCCGTCCAGGCGACCGGCCCCAACGGCGTGCATCCGAAGAACTGGCTGATAACAGGGGTCTGGACAATGCCAACCAGCACGCCGGCGCTGCCCAGCGCGGTCGCCACGACGAGTGGGCTGTGCCGGCGCGTGAGCAGGGTTTGCGCCAGCTGCGTTGTCACCAATGCGGTCAATCCCATTGTCGCAGTGCGACGTTCGCTGCCGGGTGTCCAGCGTCCGATGGCCCAGGCGGCCGTCGCGCCGGCGGCCGTGACGGCACCTCGGGTGACGATCTGGCGCATCAGCGGAGCGTCCAGGGAGGGTTTAGGCCCTGTCAGGACCGCGCGTTGGTGCGCGCGCCGTGCCTCCTCGGCCTCTTCGCCGGTTTCGTACGCGGCCTCGTCGGGTTCGACGTACTGCGATGTGACCGCGACCGCAAGCGCCGGGAACATGTCGGTGAGCAGGTTCACCAACAGCAGCTGACGGGTTCCCACCGGGGCCCGGCCGGTGCCGAAAGCGGTTCCGATGATGGTGAATAGCACTTCGCCCACATTGCCGCCGACCAGGATCGTCACCGCGTCGCGAACACCGGACCACATACTGCGGCCCTCGACCAGCGCGTCGAGCAGCACGCCCAGGTCGTCGTCGGTCAAGACGATGTCAGCGGCGCCGCGCGCGGCCGACGAACCACGACCGCTCACCCCGATGCCCACATCGGCCATCCGAATCGCGGCGGCGTCGTTGGCGCCGTCGCCGACCATCGCCGTCACTCGACCGCAGCGCTGCAGCGCGGCGACAATCTGTACTTTTTGTTCCGGGCTGACGCGGGCGAACACCTGAACGTCGGCGGCGAGTTTGGCAGACTCGTCCTCGTCGAGACCGGCGAGTTCGGCGCCTGTTACGACGCGTGCGTCGGCGGGCAGACCCAACTGGCGGGCAATCGCCCGTGCGGTGATGGGGTGATCGCCGGTTATCAGCACCACGTTGCGGTCGGCGTCCACCAGCGCCTCGATCAGTGGGCGCGACGAGGGCCGCGCGGTGTCTGCCAAACCCACATAACCGAGCAACTCGAGGTCCCGAGCGGCGGCGTCGACGGCATCGGCGTCAGTCTCCTCGTCGTCGGTGGTCCCGTTGTCCCAGCCGCGCCGCGCCACGGCGAGCACTCGCAAGCCTTGTTCAGCAAGGCTGCGCACCAACGATTCCGCATGCTCGCGGTCTGAGTCCGGATCGGCAAACCGGCAACGCGGCAAAACCACCTCGGGAGCGCCCTTGAGCATCAGGATCGGTGATGACGGGTCGTTGCTCAGTGTGCCTATCGCGGCGGCAAAACCACGACTGGACTCGAACGGCACCTCCGCGAGCACCGTCCACTCCGAATCACCTTGATTGGTAAGCGAAGTCGCTGAGGTGACGATGGCTTCGTCGGTGGCATGGGCGTGTCCTTGCCCCTCTTGGGGTTGGGTAGACGCCCACGCCGCCGCCCTGAGCACGGCAGCGGACTGCGGATCGGCAGCGTCCGGGAATGGATCCTGTGCATTGGCAGCCGCCGGTACGGCGCACACGACGCGCAGTCGGTTCTCGGTCAGAGTGCCGGTTTTGTCGAAACACACGGTGTCGACGCGACCCAGCGCTTCGATAG
>Ga0318561_10000075_pt1 | contig 19854 bp, 17 predicted proteins | sample GRESIP065b5f23_FD_202526 | JGI IMG/M metagenome (GOLD analysis project Ga0318561, IMG submission 202526) | Tropical soil microbial communities from Luquillo Experimental Forest, Puerto Rico - GRE.SIPMG.065b5f23 | ecosystem: Environmental > Terrestrial > Soil > Tropical forest > Bulk soil... | reverse complement strand
CTCTCCTTCAGTTCGGCAAATATCTGATCGGGCGGGGTGAAGCTGAAATCGGCCAGCTCGACGACGATTTCCTGCTGGTCGGGCCGGTCGCGCTGATCGTGAATGATCAGCGGCGCTGCCATCAGCAGCTGCTCCTGCAGCCCCTGGTGCGAATGCATCCAAAAGGTGCCGCCGAAGCGCAGCGGAAAGTTGTAGTCGCCGGCCGCCGCCGGGCGGGATCGGCGGTCCGGAAATGCCGGGCACTCCGTCCTGCTGCCAAGGCGGCGTCAGCCCGTGCCAGTGGATCAGGCTCGGCGCGTCGATTTTGTTTTCGACACGGACGCGAAACGGCTTGCCGACATCGGTCGTGATGCCGGAGGTGCCGTCGGGCTGGCGGATGCCATAGACCGAAGCCGGCTTCCCGTTGACCTGGATATTGCGGCGCTGCAGCTGAAGGATCGCCCGGGGCGCATTGCTGTTGGGCCCGCCGCCAGGCGGGTTCTGCGCCCGCGCGGTCGTGCGAAGGCCAGCCGATGCCGCAAGCGCCCCCATTATTATGACGGTACGGCGGGAAAGCATCACCCAATCTCCCCGACGAAGTGTTCTGCACTAATTCCCACGGGCGCGAAGCATTGGCAAGGAAGCCCATGCCATCATGCAGCGCCCAGATTCTGTCCTTGGATCCTGATCCGCTGCGGTGTCGCCGCCCGCGTAAGCGGGTTAGGCGTGATGGGTCGCGCCGGTATCGCCGGTGGCTCCAGTTGCACCCGTGGCATCGGTATCGCCAGTCGCGCCCGTGGCGCCGGTATCGCCGGTCGCACCCGTCGAGCCGTCAACCGGCGTGTCGTAGTGATATGTTCCGACTACGGAGATTTTGTGCTCCGTGTCGACCGGGAACACTAACTTTACTGGTACGTCGCTCCCTTTGACGCCGGCGGGTACTGTGACCGCACGAGACTCGCGACCACTCGGATCTGGTTTTAGTGGCTGGAGATTAGTCCCATCCTTCTCTCCGAACTTGACCGCGGATACGTCTTTCAATCCCGAGCCGATGATCGTCACGTCTTTTCCGCCCACCGCGGGACCGTGGGAGGGCTCGATCGTGTAATAATAAAATGTCCCAACTTCGTGATTCGGGGGAGTTATGCTGGAAAAGACGACGAAGACTTTTGCCTCATTGTTTTTTGGCTGCGCGGGCGGACTGTTCACGGTGACCAGCCCGTCGTTCTCAAGCTTGAAGTTCGTTCCCGGGGTCGCCCCGAAATTCACTGCGCTTACTCCCGTGAATCCGTTTCCGGTGATCGATACCTTTGTCCCGCCGGAGTGGGGTCCATACGAAGGGTCAAGCTTGCCGACCACAGCGCCGTCGGCCGCGGTGCTTCGAGCCAATGCGGTCAGTGCCTGCGAACGTCCCGCTCCTGCCTGTTGGATACCGAAGAACGCCGCCGTAAGCGTTGTGATCAAGCCGGTAACCGTGCCAGCTATCGCCACAATGTCCGTCGCCTTCGTGGTCTCGTTTAGAGGGATTGCAATCAAGGTGATGACCAAAACGAGGAGCGCGATGAGCAACGCAGCGACGATGAGCCAGAAGCCGTAAATAATCCGGAGCGCCTCCAAGGCTTTGTCATCGTCTTTTGCTTGCGGTGTCTGGCGCGACTGCCATGCTATAAGACCGACGACGAGGACAAGAAGGAGCAGCCCACCACCTACCAGCCCGACTGTGGACAAACCTTCTTGCACTGGAGCGTGCGTCTGGATCGGTGCCTGCTGGACGGGAGCCTGCCCACGCGCGGGCAGTACCGCGATGATCGCAAAAAAGCCGATCAAACATGCAAGGTATCTAAGCATTGCTTCCTCCCTGTCTGGTTCTTTGCTACTCCATTTTAAGCGTCATCGAGATCTCCTTGGGAGCTATATAACATCAATCGAGGGTTATGGTAAATGCAATGACGATGGTCCTTGTCTCGGCGTTTCGCGCTCTTGCTGGCCAGGCCGATATTGGCGGCCGACCTTGGACCCAGCACTCAGCTGATCCTCGCAACCATAGTCGCCGAATATTCGCCTCAAGTGGGAACGGCTATGTACCAAGAATTGTCTCGGCTCCCCGCGAGGGCCTTAGCAAAGCTGACACAGACACCAAAACTGAGGAGACAAGGACTTTGCGGTGTCGGCTGACAGCATCGAGTGCCGCGCCAGCGACGTAAACGTAGCCTCGCGATCGTGCACCATCATGTATGGCTCGAAGGCGGTTTCTCTATCCGCTCCCTCCACTTACGAGCTGGTCTCGACAATCACCGAAGTCGGCGTGTCGGCGGGCGCATCTGCCGGCACCTGTACAGTCGGCCTTTCGCCCCTCAACTGCACCGTGTCGCCTTCTGAGTTCTTGGCGGGTTCCGGCGGTGGCGTTCATTGCACGTTCAAACCATCACCCCCTTGAGCTGTCCCAATGGCGATGATCTTAAAATCGCTGCCCTCGTAGTGGGCGCCGACGGCGGCACTTTGGCGCCTCCGGACCAAGCCCTTTTAAGCGGAACTAATGCCTTCAGCAGGGAGGCGGTCGCTATTCTATGGTGTTAACCGCGTGAGAGCGCATTTTCTTCATCGAATACGTCGCGGGTTATAGCCCGAGCATAAGACGGGCAAACCAGTGGCCGCGGGTGTCTCGTCCGCCGGACAACCGGCGGGCATCGGCGGTGTTGATCCCTTTGGCGCGACAGCGGGAAATCGAAATGGCCGATCGTGAACTAATCGCCGCCATCCTGGCGGTGGGAATGCTGCAGACCTTACCAATTCCACGAAGCCGGGCGCCGGGCGGGGGTGGTCCGATTAGTGAAGCTGAGGAGGCTGAGGAAGAAGCCGCACAGCGCGCCGTGGGGCACGCCGTTGACCTTTATCGATCCGTATTGGAGGGGCTCGGGGTGGATCCGTTCGCGGGGCTACCTGGACACGATACGCCGCAGCAGTGATCGCGACATCAGCTCGACACCCGTGCAGGCCCCGATATCATCCCTGAATGACCTCTACGTTGGCGAGATCAACGTTTTGATCTTATCTGCCCGCGTCGGCAGGAACGCAAATCGCAGTGGTGGGATGCCGGGAGGCACATATCTTGTTGTCGCTGGCGAGGTCAGGCTGCTATTCGCAGGGGTTGACATAATCGTGTTACAGGCTTCGGTCCGGGGTGCGGCCATGTTTGCTTCGAAGGTCGTTAGAGTCGCGAACAGGAAAGCCAAAAAGTCAAACTGCAGCTCGGTGCGCAGGCGCGCGGCGGTTCTGCCGCACAGACTTCGTAACGGCTCCGTCGAGCAGGCCCTATTTCTTCATCGTCCGACGTCGACGAAGGTGTTGGAGCTCCAGCGCCAGATCGGGAACCAGGCGGTGGTTGGGCTCCTGGCAAGGCAACCGATCACGCAACAGGAGCGGGCGAGGACGGGCCAGGGGGGCAAGATCAACGGGTTGCTCACGGCAATCCAGACGCTCAAGGCCCTTCGGATCGATACGTGGAAAGAGACAGCCGCCGCGAAAGAGCCCAAGCCGGGGCAGCAGGTGTTGGAGATCATTATCGCGATCGCGTCGGAGGGTCTGGGTGGAGTGGTCTACGGGCTGATCGACGAGATGATGAAGGGCAGCACCAAGCATCTTCTGACGGAGTTCTTGGCCTTGGCGGGGCTCGAGGCCGGCGATCTCGCCGCTGAGGCCATATTCCACAAGGCCCTGCACGAGAATCAGGAGGACCTTGAGAAAGGCACCAGGAGGGCGCTGCAATCGAGCAAGCAGTCGAGCGCGACCGCGCTGGCGACCAAGGGCGACATCATCAGTGCGTACGCTGAAGCGCTCAAGCTGCAGTCCGTCCAAGAATTCGTGGCGCAGTCCGGCGAGTTCAACGACTCCGCCGCGAACATGACAGACCAGGACCTGGCGGCGCGGTATGCGGCGCTGAAGCTCACCTACGACAAGTTGATGGCCGATCCGTCGGCGTTCCTTCGAGAGCTGACCACCGGATTCATCCGACTGCTGGACGAGGTTACGCTGGCCGAGAAGGACAAGGAGCACGAAGGGAAACGAGAGCGGACGTGGGCCGAAGAGGACGAGCTGCACTGGGCCGATTTGCGGCTCGGAAACCTCATGGTGTTCCCGTGGCCCAGGGGTCACTCACTCGGCAAGTGGAGCAAACCGGATCTCGGTTTCTCCGAGTACAACGCCACCGGAATCGGCGTGAATACGAAGACCTTGGAGACATTACTCAACGGCAAGGTAGGGAACATCCCCGTGTCGATGGGCTTCCGCTACCGAGTGGCTAATCCCTTCTATCGGATCTGGGAGGGCGATCTCGGCCTCGCTGATGTGCGGTTCACGCGGGAGCCCAACGGGGCCATCCACATCGGAAGCGATATGGAGACGACGGGCGGGAGTGGCTGGCATCCTACTATACGGGCAGTAGCCGCAAGTTCGACGATCACGAGCGCTTTCTGTACGCGTTGCTTGGTGCGCAAAAACTCTACGACGCGACGAAGCATACGCGCATCGGCGAAATCAATCAGGACTACTAGTATTACTGAATCATAAAACTCTGGCCGACTTCACGCCCGTTTGTCAGACATGGAGATTTCACCCGACATCTATGGCAACGAAATGGGTGATGGACGGTGGACCCCACCGGATACAGGCGAGTGATTGCAACTAAAGACAGAAATTTTTGGTTTTGACTTGGTAAGAATGCAGTAACGAGGAATCGTACTTACAATTTATCGTTGCGGATGGTGGCAAAGAGGACCCGTCTCTGGCCACTCGACACCAGTTGGCAAACAGCCGAGCGACCATCATATCCACCGGTAATGCGGGCGCAGCGGGATTTCTTACCAGCGACGGCCCCTATCCCGGGCTCCAGCTAAAGCCGATTGATGAGCATCCGGACGCCGGCAAGACCACACTGACCGAGAATTGCTGCTGTTCGGCGGGGCGATCCAGCTGGCGGGCGAAGTGAAGGTGCGCGGTGAGCGCCGGCGGGTGCGCTCGGACTGGATGGCGGTCGAGCGCGAGCGCGGCATCTCGGTGTCCTCGGCGGTGATGAGCTTCGAGCATGAGGGGCTTGCGCTGAACGTCGCTGACACGGACGAGGCGCGGACGGGTATGGCGTTATATTGGAGCGGCTGAGATTGCGTGTGGATCCGCCGGACACTGGAGGGCTACTACAACCAAAGCGGGATTTTGCTGCTGATTCGCTGCAGATTGCACAGCCGGTGAATTTGTAGACATCCGTGGGTTGTGCCTCTCGCCAGCGGCGGTTGGCAAAGCGGCCGGCCGCCATCATATTTAGTGCCGTGCCGGGCGAGACGGCATCCTACAACAACCAACGCAGTTGATGAGTACCCTGACCGACGAGATTTTGCGCCGGCGCACCTTTGCGATCATTTCGCACCCGGACGCCGGCAAGACGACACTGACCGAGAAATTGCTGCTGTTCGGCGGGGCGATCCAGCTGGCGGGCGAAGTCAAGGCGCGCGGCGAGCGGCGGCGGGTGCGCTCGGACTGGATGGCGGTCGAGCGCGAGCGCGGCATCTCGGTGTCCTCGGCGGTGATGAGCTTCGAGCACGAGGGGCTCGCCTTCAACCTGCTCGACACGCCGGGCCATCAGGATTTCAGCGAGGACACCTACCGCACGCTGACCGCGGTCGACAGTGCGGTGATGGTGCTCGACGCGGCCAAGGGCATCGAGGAGCAGACCAGAAAGCTCTTCGAGGTCTGCCGGCTGCGCGATGTGCCGATCATTACGTTTGTCAACAAGCTCGACCGCGAGGCCCGCGACCCGTTCGACCTGTTGGACGAGATCGAGCAGTCGCTCGCGGTCGACGTGACGCCGGCCTCGTGGCCGATCGGCATGGGGAGAGACTTTCTCGGCACCTACGACCTGTTTGCCGATGCGCTGCTGCTGTTCGAGCGCGCCGTCCACGACCGAGTCACCGAGCCGGTGCGCTGCAATGGCCTCGTCGATCCCGAGCTTGCTCGCCGCCTGCCGAAAGCGGCACTCGCCAAATTGCGCGACGAGGTCGAGATGGCGAAGGGGCTCTGCCCGCGGTTCGACCTCGAGGCCTATCGCGAAGGTCATCTAACGCCGGTTTATTTCGGCAGCGCGCTCAACAATTTCGGGGTGCGCGAACTGTTGCGCGGGGTCGGCGAGCTGGCCCCGCCGCCGCGCCCGCAGCCCGCCCAGGGGACCAATGGGCCGCGGCCGATCTCGCCCGACGAGCCCGATGTCGCCGGTTTCGTCTTCAAGGTGCAGGCCAATATCGACCCGCAGCACCGCGACCGCATCGCCTTTGTTCGCATCGCGTCGGGCCGTTTTCAGCGCGGCATGAAATTGAAGAACATCCGCACCGGGCGGGTCATGTCTGTGCAGGCCCCGGTATTTTTCCTGGCGCGCGAGCGCAACCTCGCCGAGGAGGCTTGGCCCGGCGACATCATCGGCATCCCCAATCATGGGAGCCTGCGGATCGGCGACACCTTGACCGAGGGTGAGGCCATCCGCATCACCGGCATCCCGAATTTCGCGCCGGAGATCCTGCGGCGGGTCAAGGTCGAGGACCCGATGAAGTCGAAGCATCTGAAGCATGCGCTCGGGCAACTGGCCGAGGAGGGCGTGACCCGCGTCTTCAAGCCGCTCTCGGGAGGCGATTGGATCGTCGGCGTCGTCGGGCCGCTGCAGCTCGATGTGCTGACCGCGCGCCTTGCCGCCGAATACGACCTCCCGACCCGCTTCGACGGCGCCCCCTATCAGGCGGCGCGCTGGCTCGACGCCGACGACCGCGCCGAACTCGAGCGCTTCCGCATCAAGAATCCGTCTGCCAGCGCCGAGGACCATGACGGCGTCCCGGTCTTCCTCGCGCGCAACGCCTGGGATTTGCGCACCACGATCGAGGAATGGCCCCAGATCCGCTTCAATGAGACCCGTGAGCAGAATTGAAGAAACCCCTTCGGTAGCTTTCCGCAAGCATCAATATATTTTCAGACTGCGATTCGCATGCGCATCGACTGGGACCCAAATAAGAGCCGGTCCAATCAGCGAAAGCATGGTGTCAGTTTCGAGAGCGCAGCGCTGGTGTTCGACGACCCGAATCAGCTATCAATCCAAGATCGCTACGAGGGAGGCGAGGAACGTTGGCAGACGATTGGGCTTGTGAACGGTATCGCCGTCCTGATCGTGGCCCATACATTTAGTGATGATGACGGAGAAGAAATCATTCGCATTATTTCGGCCCGCAAGGCGACACCGAGGGAAAGGCGGCGATACCATGAAGGGATTTGACAAAATAGCCGCGGAGCTGACCGCGTTGGCCGATTTGTCGGATTCAGATATCGATACGAGCGACATTCCGGAACGCGGCGATTGGACGGATGCCGTTCGGGGAAAGTTTCTTCGAAAAGGTTCGCAATCAAGGGAGCTGGCGCCCGTGAAGCGCATGTCGGATGAGCAAAAGGGCGAGATCCGGGAATTGCTGCAACGAGGGCTGAGCCGTTACCAGATTGCCGACCAAGTAGGTGTAACGCCTGGTCAGGTTAGCGCAGTTAGGGCTTGGGTTACGATGCGGCGCGAGCTTCCTGAGCCTGCCGGAGCCGAGGGCGATGAAATAGTAGAGGCCGTCGAAACCACCTTCGGCTTGGAGCAGGACCTGCAGGAGGCGTTGCGAAGGAATGTTGCACAGCTCGAACCTGGCTTGACCATCATAGATGGCGACAAAGAGCGCAGGGTCAAATCTGGCGGCCGGATCGATATCCTAGCGAAGGACTACGCCGGCGGGACGGTTGTGATCGAGCTCAAGGCAGGGCGTGCTGATCGAGATGCTATCGGACAGCCTCTTGCGTACATTGGAGACCTGTTGGACGAAGCCGAGTCGGTACGGGGAATTTTAGTTGCCGCTGAATTCGCACCCCGGGCTATTGCGGCGTCGAGAGCTGCGCCAAATATTCGTCTGGTGCGTTACGGGATTCAATTCTCGTTCAGTCCAATCGGGTCACGTACAGCCTGAGATCCAAGAACCCGCGCGTCAACAACACGGCCGAGATCGAGCTCTTCCGGGGAAGAATCCGTCGGCAAGCGCCGAGGACCATGACGGCGTGCCCGTCTTCCTCGCCCGCAACGCCTGGGATCTGCGCACGACGATCGAGGAGTGGCCCGCGATACGCTTCAACGAAACCCGCGAACAGAGTTAAAAAGCGCAGTCACCAGAACCGGCGATAAAGGGATTCGCAAATGGCTGACGAGCTCGTCTTTTACACTAATCCGCAGTCACGCGGCCGGATCGTGCGATGGATGCTGGAGGAAATCGGCCAGCCCTATCGCACCGAGCTGCTCGAGTACGGCACGACGATGAAGGCGCCCGCCTATCTCGCGATCAACCCGATGGGGAAGGTACCGGCGATCCGCCATGGCGACACCGTGGTGACCGAAGCGGCCGCGATCTGCGCTTATCTCGCCGATGCGTTTCCCGAGGCTCGCCTGGCGCCGCCGCCGGGCGATCGCCTGCGCGGCTCCTATTATCGCTGGCTCTTCTTCGGCGCCGGCCCGCTTGAGGCGGCGTGGACGAACAGGGCGATGGGCTTTGTCGTGCCGCCGGAGCGCGAAAGGATGGCGGGTTACGGACGCTTCGAACACGTCGTCGACGCGCTCGAGGGGGCGGTGTCGCAAGCCGAGTATGTGGTCGGCGACAGTTTCACCGCCGCCGATGTCTATCTCGGGTCCGGGATCGGCTTTGGCATGCAGTTCGGTGCGATCGAGAAGCGCCCCGCCTTCGAGCAATATTGGCAGCGGATCAGCGCGCGGCCGGCAGCGCTGCGCGCCAAGGAGATCGACGACGCGCTGGCGGCACAGCAGCAGGCGCAGCCGACGGGCTAAACTCACGACAAGCCTAGCGCCGCCATTCCGTCGAGGGCGCGCTCGCCTCGCCGCGTGGAAATGGGGCGGGCGCGGGCAACGGGACGACCGTGTCGGCCTGCTCGGCCATTTCGGCTTTGCGGGCTTCGGCGGCGCGCTTCAGCCGATAATAGGCGCGGATCGTTAGCGGGACCGAGCTGACATAAACGATGCCGACCGCGGTCAGGGTCAACCACGGCTCGGTGGTCAGGAACCCGGTCGCGACGCCAAAACCGAGCAGTGTCGGGATCACCATGTCGTGCGGAATGCGGATCCGCTTCAGCGATACGGTGGGCACCTTGCTGATCATCAACAGCGCGATGCCGGTGACCGTGACCGCGTTCAAGTAGGGCGAGCGGAACAGCCAGTCGCCCCACTCGAAGCTCAGGAACATCGGCACCATGACGAGCCCCGCGCCGGCCGGCGCCGGCGCCCCGGTGAAGAACGGCGCGGCGTATGACGGCACCTCTCCCGGCGCCTCGGTATTGAAGCGGGCGAGGCGAAGCGCGCAGCACACCGCAAACAGCAAGGCGATCGCCCAGCCGAACCCATGCAGCTCAGACAACGTCCACAGGTAAAGCACTGCCGCCGGAGCCACGCCGAAGCTGACGAAATCGGACAGGCTGTCGAGCTCGGCCCCGAAACTCGACGTCGCTTTCAGCAGGCGCGCCATGCGTCCGTCGAGCCCGTCGAAGATGCCGGCGGCGATGATCGAAAACACCGCGGCGACGAAATTCCCGCCCATCGCAAAGCGCATCGCCGTCATTCCGGCGCAGAGCGCGAGCAACGTCAGGACATTCGGCACCATGCGGTTGACGGATATGCCGGAGAGCCGCCGCACCCGCATCCGCGACCGCCGGCCTCTTGCCGAACGCATCCTCAAGGTTCTGTTCCCTTCATTGCGCCACACCCTGGCGCGGCGGCTCCTGCGCAAGCTGATCGGCGAGCACGCTTTCGCCGCCGATCATCCGCTGCCCCGCTGTCACCATCGGGACATATGCCGGCGGGCAATAAATGTCGACTCGCGAGCCGAAGCGGATGATGCCGATCCGCTGACCGGCGGCAATCTCCTGGCCTTCATAGAGGTCGCAAACGATACGCCGGGCAATGAGCCCGGCGATCAGCACGAAGACGATTGCGGGCCCGTCCGGCGGCGTGATCCGAATCGCCAGGCGCTCGTTGTCCGCGCTCGCCTTGTCGAGGCTCGCATTGAAGAAGCGGCCCCTCGTGTAGCGCAGCGCCGCTACCCTGCCGCCGGCCGGGGCGCGCACGACATGCACGTCGAGGACATTGAGAAAGATCCCGATCCGGCAGAATTCGGTCTCTCCTGCCGCCACCTCGGAAGGCGGCGCCGCTGAGGCGACGGATACGACAACCCCATCCGCCGGGCTGACCAGCAAACCGGCGCGCATCGGCGTCACCCGCCAGGGGTCGCGGAAGAAATAGGCGATCCACAGCGTCGCTACCGCGGCGATCCAGCCAAGGGGACGCCACACAAGGAACAACGCGATCGTCGCGAGCGCGCCGCCGAAAACGAATTTGAGTCCATCCGGATGGAGCGGCGCGAGGAAGCGACGCAGCACCGAAGCCGATCAGGTTCCCTCGCGGCGCCACGCCGCGAGCAATCCGCCGACGATCAGCAGCAGCGCCGCGATCCCCGGCAGTAGCGGCATCTCGCTGAAGCCGGTTATCGTATAGTCGCCATTGGCGCGCAAGCCCATCCAGTTGCGTCCCGCCGCGGTCCGGTCGGGCGAGACGCGGCGGACCTCCGGGATATTGCCCGCGCCCGCCCAGAAGATGCCGCCGCCGGTCGCCGTAACCACCGGCGCCAATTTGTTGGGCGTCGTGCGGACATCGGCGAATTCGACCGGGTTGAGCGGCCCGGCAGCGGCCAGCGCCGCGCGGGTCCCATCGGTGACGTGGTACAGCCCCATCTCAGTGATCGGCAGACTGCCGGAGCTGCGCCCGCCGCTCTCCGGCGTCAAGGTCAGGCTCCGGCTGGAGCCGTCGGGCGCGGTCACGGTGACTGGCCGATCGTTCGGTTCGAGCGACTGCCGGGTGACGACGATCCGGTCGCCTTCGACCGTCGCGCGCAGGTCATTCTCTTCGAGATCGGGCTCTTTCATCAGCCAGTACGCCAAGCGACGCAGCAATTCTGCCTGCGGGCCGCCACCCTCAAAGCCGCGCGCCCAGAACCACATCTGATCAGACAGCAGCTGTGCTACGCGTCCCTGCCCGACGCGGTCGAGGACGAGAAGCGGCTCGCCGCGGTCCCCGCTCATCACGGTGGTGCCGCGCTGCACGCGTGAATCGACCTGCCGGAACCAGCGCCCCCAGGTGGGTTGACCGCCTGTCGGGCCCGCCCCCGGGAGGTCCTCGGTGACCGGGTGGCGGCGCCCGAGATCCGTCAGCTGCGGTTTGAACCCCTCCCCATACACGTCGCCGGTCGGTTCGGTCGGCAGGACCGTTCCGAGCGGGGTGCGGGAAAGGCTGAGCGGCGTGCCAAAGCTAGGGCCGGCCGCTTCGAGAAAAGCCCCGCCTTTACGCACATAACGCGCGACGTTTTCCAGATAAGCCTGCGGGATGACCCCGCGACGGCTGTACCGGTCGAAAATGATCAAATCGAATTCGTCCAGCTTGACGTCGAAAAGTTCGCGGATCGGAAAGGCGATCAGTGACAATTCGCGGATCGGCGTGCCGTCCTGCTTCTCGGGAGGCCGCAGGATCGTGAAATGAACGAGATCGACCGACGCATCGGATTTGAGGATATTGCGCCAGACACGCTCGCCGGCATGCGGCTCGCCCGACACCAGCAGAACGCGCAACCGATCGCGAACACCATTGACGACGACGACGGCGCGATTGTTGTCGAGGGTCAACTCGCGCGGTCCGGGCTCGGCCTCGAGTTCGAGAATATTGGGTCCGCCGTGATCGATCGGCAGCGTCAACTGAACATCTCGGCCGACCGGCACAGTAACTCGTTGTGGCGGGCCGCCGTCCTTGCGCCACGTCACGACCGCCTGGCCTATGGCGGTGTCCTTCTTTTCCGGCAGGTCCTCGACCCGGATCTTCAGCTGCAGTTCCTTGCCGACCAGGCCAAAGCTCGGCGCCTGGCCGACAACAAGCCGGCGGTCTGCTTCATCCGGCTGGCCCGAGAGCAAAATGTGGAGAGGCGCGCCGATCGTTTCCGACGCTGCCTTCGCGTCGGCGGGCACATCGTGCACCTGCCCATCGGTGATCATCACCACGCCGGCGAGACGTTCCCGCGGGACATCGGACATCGCCCGGGTAAGCGCCGTGAACAGCCGGGTTCCGTCATCGCCGGCGCCAGGCTGCGGCTTGCCCGCACGGATCACACGCACATCGAGATCGCGCTCGTGCCCGAGCCGATCGCTGAGCGCCGCCAGCGCCTCATCGGTGGCTTGCTGGCGCTGACCGATGCGCTGGCTGGGAGACTCGTCGACGACGATGATCGCAGTATCGCGCTGCGGCGAGCGCTGTTCCTCGATTATCGAAGGATTGACGAGAGCGGTGAGGAGTATGGCCATTGCGATCGCCCGCCACAGAAGACCTCGCGCGCGGCGTAGCACTCCAAAAGCGAGAACGAGCATGCAGGCGCCGCCGAGCGCCGCGATCGCCGTCCACGGCAACAGCGGCGCTGCCGCGATGGTGTAGGCGCTGCCGGTCATTGGCCGAGGCGCTCCAGAATGGCCGGGACGTGGACCTGGTCCGACTTGTAATTGCCGGTCAACGTATACATGACGAGGTTGACGCCAAAGCGCATCGCCATCTCACGCTGCGGCTCGCCGCCGGGAACCACGGCAAAGGCAGGGCGGCCCTGTCCGTCGATCGCCCAAGCCCCCGCCCAGTCGTTGCCGCCGACAATCACGCTGGACACCCCGTCGTTGACCCGGTCCTCGACCGGCTCGACCCACAACGTCCCGACGTTCCAGCGCCCCGGAAACTCGTGCATCAGATAGAAGGATTTGGTCAGCACGTGATCGGGCGGGATCGGCATCAGCGGCGGCATCTTGACCCCGGCCACGAGGTGGCGAAGGCGCTGCGCCGAAGATTCCGCTCCGCCGATGGGGCCTGGCGACTGGTCGTTGCCGTCGCGCGTGTCGAACAGGATCGTGCCGCCGGTGTCGAGATACCGGTTAATCCGCTCCACGGCCTTCGGCGAGGGCGGCGGCTGTGCCGACACGACCGGCCAATAGAGCAGCGGAAAGAAGATCAGGTCGTCCTTCTCGATATCGACGGAGAGCGGGTCTGCGGTTTCAACCGCTGTCCGACGGTTCAACGTCGCGGTCAGACCGAGAAGACCAGCCCGGCTCACGGCATCGACCTCCTGGCTGCCCGTGCGCACATAGGCCAAGCGCAACTCCGATGTCGCCTCCACGACAAAAGCATCATCGGCATGCGCCAACGACGGGATGCCTAGCGCAGCGAGCAAAAGCACTGCGGCAACCCGCGCCCGGCGCCATCGTAATAGGCCGCGTAACGCGTAGGCGATCAGCAAATCGCCGAGCGCGAGGAGCAGTGCGGCAGTCAGCAGCGGCGGCCGCAGATCCAACTCGCGGCCGGTCGCAAAGTCGTCGCGCAGGGTCTCCGGCGGCAGACCTTCAATGGGCCGCAGCTCACCAATTCCCGCTGACAAATTGAGCGCGCGCCGGGCATCGGCAGTGCCGTAGAAACCCGGCGGGTGCTGTGGCGAGACTATCGCGCTTGTCAGCTCTTTCGCCGGGATCGGGCGCGCCGTCGGCGGAGCCCGCTGCAACCGGCCGAACCCGTCGAGAGTCTCGATCGGCGGTAACGCCTCTTCGCCTGCTTCCGTCACGCCCTGGCTCATCACCTCGATCCGCCGCAACATTTCGACAAAGAGCCCGGAAAGGGCGAGGTTCGACCAGTCGGCGTTTGCTGTCGTGTGGACGAGGACAATCCAGCCCTTTCCCCGCCTTTCGGCGGTGACGAGGGGCGTACCGTCGACCAGACGCGCCCAGGTCTTGCCCGCGAGGTCGAGATCGGGTTCGGCCAGAACCTGCCGCGACACCGTCACCTCAGAAGGGACGGCAAGTCCCGCAAACGGGCTGTCCGGCTCGAACGGAGCGAGCTTTGCCGGCTGTTCCCAGGACAACGCCCCGCCGATCGTGCGGCCGCCGCCATGCCGCAGCCGCACCGGCAGCAAATGGTCACCCTGCGCCGCCAGTTGCGGCCCGGCGAAACGCAACAGCAGCCCGCCTGCCTCGATCCACTTGACGACGGCCGCTTCCTCGCCCGGCGAATCCGGTCCGGTGTCGGCAAAGACCAGGACGGCGAGCTCGCGCTTTATGAGGTCCGACGCGCTGCCGCGGCGGATCTCGGTGAATGGCGCGAGTGCCCGCTCCAAATAGTAGTTCTCCCCCAGCAACGGCTGTCCGCGGGGATTGGATGCCGCGACAATCCCGACGGGGCGCCGCCGCCACCGCTCGTCGATCAGCAGTACCGAGCCGGCAGACTGGTCACCCTCGACTTCGATGCGGGCCATCCGGTTTCGGAGTTCGCTCGGCATCGCCACCTGTACCTCGGCCGCCTTCGCTCCCGGCTCGATCGTCGCGTCCTGGCGAGCGAGCAGGCGTCCGTCCTCGCCGCTCGCACGGACCTGAAACAGCCGTGGCGCCGATGCCGGCAACGAACGCAGCGTGACGGTGAGATCCTGCGCCTTGGCATCGCCGGCGGCCAGCAAGACGGGCGCCTTCCCAGATTGCGCGGCCAGATAACGCAAGGTTCCTCGATTGGCGAGATAAGCGGCCAGCTCGGCATCGCCGCGCCCGTCCGCGATCCCATCGCTGACCCAGATCGCTGAATTCGCCTCTGGCAGAGAAAGAGCTTCCAGGCGGGTCAACGCAGCCCGGCGGTCGGTCGGCCACGGTTTGGGCAGCAGGGCCTGCACCGCCGCCCGAGCGTCAGCGGCGCGCACCGGCCGTAATGCCGGCGCCGGCTCGTCCCCGGCGTTCAGAGCAGTGGTGACGAGAACAACCTGCCGGTCTTCGCGTTCGGCCTCAGCCAACAGATCGTTGAGCGCCGACTGACGGACGGGCCAGTCGCGTGCCGCCGCCCAGCCGTCATCGACGACGAGCAGGATCGGTCCTGTCGAGGCGAGACGCGCCTGCGGATTGAGCAGTGGGTGCGCGACCGCCACGATTACGAGCGCGGCCAGGGCCATGCGCAAAAGGATCAGCCAGATTGGAGTTCGGGCCGGCGTCTCCTCGCGCGGCATTAGGCCGAGCAACAGCCGGATGGCCGGAAACGCGAGGTGGCGTGGTGCGGGCGGCGTGACCCGCAACAGCCACCAGATGATCGGCAGCCCCGCCAACGCCACGAGCAGCCACGGCGAGACAAACGCGAGCGAACCGAGCGCCAGCATCAGCCGGTCTCGATTGTTTTGCCGCTTAGCCTGACCCTCTCCGCGCAAGCGGGAAGCGGGGGGGACCCGCGCAGCGGGAGGGTGAGGGGCAGCGAGCGAGATAGGCGGTCAGACCGGTGCGTCATTTCGGCTAACCATCTTCACCGCCGCCGGTCGGGCGACAATGCGGCGTAGAGCGCCAGCAAGGCGAGGTGGGGCGGATGATCGGTGCGATGAAAGCCGAAGCTCCACCCGACAGCCGAGGCGATCGCGGCGAGACCGTCGCGATGATGCTTGAACCGCGCCGCATAATCCCCGCGGATGCTCTCGACGCGGCCGATCACCACCTGGTCGCGCTCCTCGACGCCCTCGAAGCGTACACGTCCGTCAAAGGGGAGGTCTTCTTCTGCCGGGTCGACGACCTGCAGCAGATGGCCCTTGAGACCGGCTCCGGCAAATCTCGCCATTGCGGTGCTGATCGCCTCGAGCGGCGACAGAAAGTCGCCGATGAAAACCAGTTGGGCAAATCGCGGCAACGGCTCGAAGTCGGGAAGACTTTCCCCCTCGGGTCCCTCGCGGCCGATCATCTCGGCAACCCGCGACAGCGCAATCCGTCCGCTCATCGGCCCCATGCCAGTGCCGAGCAGCGTCAGGCGCTCCCCGCCGCGGACCAGAAGACTCGCCAGCGCGAGCAACAGCAGCTCGGCACGATCAAGCTTTGTCGGCCATGCCGCCCCCGGCAGGTACCCTGCAGAGGTGTAACCCATCGACGCCGAGGCGTCGCGCCACAGCCAGACGCTCTGCGCGGCCTCCCATTCCGTTTCGCGGACGTAGAGCCGCTGCGATTTGGCGCTCTCCCGCCAGTCGATCCGCGCCGCCGCATCGCCCGGCGCGTATTGGCGGAACTGCCAGAACGTCTCGCCCTGGCCAACCCGGCGGCGGCCGTGCACCCCTTGAGCCACGGTCACCGCAACGCGCTCGGCTGCGACGAGCAGCGGCGGGAGGACAGAAGCGGCCTGCTCGGCGCGGCCGCGCAACGCGGCGGGCGCCGGGACGCCGCCCGTCAACAGCCCCGCACCGGCGCGCCATTGAGAGAGGCTCAACGGAACGGCGCCGAAATCTGCTCGATCACTCGGGTCACGCCGAGACCCTCTGCACGGCCGGCGAAACTCACCGCCATCCGGTGCCGTAGCACCGGCGGTGCCAGAGCGAGAACATCGTCGACCGAGGGGCTGAACCGGCCATCGATCAGCGCCCGCGCCCGGCAGGCGAGCATCAAGGCCTGACTCGCGCGCGGCCCCGGCCCCCATGACACGAACCGCTTGACCGCGTCGACGGCGCTGGTATCCGGCCTTCCGGAGCGCACCAGCGACAGAATCGTCTCGACGACGCTCTCACCGACCGGGATGCGCCGAACCAGGCGTTGCGCCGCCATCAGCTCGGCAACATTCATGGCCGGCCGCGGGCGATCCTCGATGACGCCGGTCGTCGCGATCAGCATCTGCCGTTCCGCTTCGAGGTCGGGATAGTCGACGTCGATTTGCAGCAGGAAGCGGTCGAGCTGCGCCTCGGGCAGCGGATAGGTCCCCTCCTGCTCGAGCGGGTTCTGGGTTGCCAGCACGTGGAACGGGCGCGGCAGCAGATGGTATTGGCCGGCGATCGAGACGCGGCCCTCCTGCATCGCCTGCAACAGCGCCGATTGGGTACGCGGGCTGGCGCGGTTGATCTCGTCCGCCATCAACAATTGGCAGAAGACCGGGCCGGGAATGAAACGGAAGGAGCGCCGCCCGGTCTCGCTTTCCTCGAGGACCTCGGAGCCGAGAATATCTGCCGGCATCAGGTCGGGGGTACACTGGATTCGCTTGTCGTCGAGCGCGAGGATCGTTCCCAAGGTCTCGACGAGGCGGGTCTTGGCGAGACCAGGGACGCCGATGAGGAGGGCGTGCCCGCCGCACAGCAGCGTGATCAAGGCTTGCTCGACCACGTCGCGCTGACCAAAGATGATTTCGCCGATCCGTTCACGGACGAGGCCGAGGCTGCGTCCCAGCGCTTCGACCTCTTGAACGAGATCGGGGGAGGAGGCATTGATGGATGCAGGAGAAGCCAAGCGGAGCGATCCTTCTTCAAAGTCTTCGCGAAGCGTAAACCTGACTGAAAACGGTGGGCCCGGCAATTCCCCTCCGGCGGGCCCGCCGACCGGGGGATGGGGGCCGCTGATCGATCGTGGCGATCTTGAGATGCGCATCGCCCGCGACGGCACCTGGTTTTATCGTGGATCTCCCATTGGCCGTCAGCCGCTCGTCAAGCTTTTCGGTTCCGTCCTCCACCGCGAGCCGGACGGCAGTTATTGGCTCGTCACCCCCGCGGAGCGCGGGCGCATCGAGGTGGAGGACGTCCCCTTCCTCGCGGTGGCGCTGACGGCGGAGGGCGAAGGCCGGGCCCAGCGACTGATCTTCCGCACCAATCTCGACGAATTTGTGACGGCGGGACCCGACAATCCGTTGCGCGTGGAGACCGCTGCGAGCGGCGGGCCGGTACCCTATATTCTGGTGCGCGACGGTCTCGAGGCGAGGCTCGCGCGGCCTGTGTTCTACGATCTCGTTGATCTCGGCACCGAGGAACGGTTTGAGGACGCGGCGGCATTCGGGGTTTGGAGCGAAGGGATGTTCTTTCGGCTGGGCGAGCCTGGGGCGGATTGGGAATGACCTGCCGGTCCCCTCGGTCGGCATCGGGATCGAGCCGTTGAGGCCACACGAAAAGTTGACCTCCGATCAGGTCATTGAGCGGTTTTTGCAGCTCGGGAAACCGGGAAGAAGGGGCTTCGGGGGTGCGTCCGACGCTGCCGAGGCCGCTGCTCTGAGGGAAGCAACCCGCGGAGATCATGACCTCAATCCCGGGATGACGCCGCCGAGCGCTGCGCTGCGCCCGGCGGCGGTGCTGGTGCCGCTCATCGACCGCCCGGCTGGCATGTCGGTGTTGCTGACGCAGCGCACGCCTCACCTCAGCGCGCATGCCGGGCAGATCTCGTTTCCCGGCGGCCGCATCGAGGAACGCGATACGGACGCGACGGAAGCGGCGTTGCGCGAGACCGAGGAAGAGATCGGGCTGACGCGCGAGCATGTCCGGGTGATCGGACGTCTTGATACCTATGTGACAGGTACCGGCTTCGAGATCACTCCGATCGTCGGCATCGTCAAAGCGCCGTTTCCGCTCGCGATCGACCCGTTCGAGGTGTCGGAGGCGTTCGAAGTGCCGCTTTCCTTCATTGTCGACCCGTGCAATCACCGGCGGATGACGCGCGAGGTCGAACGGCGGGCCCGGGTTTTTTTTGTGCTGCCGTTCGAAAATCGAAACATCTGGGGGGCAACGGCCGGCATGCTGGTCAATCTGGCGGAGGTGCTCGCCGGTTGAGGAGAACATGCTCCGGGTTTTCCTGACGGTCGTTTTGCCGCTGCTTCTGCCGACCGCGCTGTATCTGTTGTGGGTGAGGGCGTCGGGCGCCTCAGCCGGACGCGGCACGATTCCATGGAGAAGAGTACCGTGGCTCTGGCTGGCCGGCGCTGGCGCGGCGCTGTTGACGATCGTGCTCATCGTCGTAACCGTCCATTTCGGCTCGCCGCAGCAGGGAGTCTATGTACCGCCGCACTGGGACGGCGATCGGATCATCCCCGGACATCTCGAACCGGCGCCCGGCCGATGACCGAGCCCGGTCATATGCAGCGCATCCCGCGTCAACCATGGATGATCGAGCCCGCGACGCTAGCTGTGCTCGAAGCGCTCGCGGCTGGCGGCGCAGAGGCACGGTTTGTCGGCGGTTCGGTGCGCGACGCGCTGCTCGGGCGGCCGATCGGCGATATCGACATCGCCACCCCGGCTCCGCCCGAGCGTGTCATCGAACTGTTGGAGAAGCGCAGCATCAAGGTCGTGCCGACCGGTCTCGCCCACGGCACGGTGACTGCGGTCACCGGAACGCCGCCGCGGCATTTCGAGATCACGACATTGCGGCGCGACGTCGAGACTTACGGGCGGCATGCCCGCGTTGCCTTTGACGCCGATTGGGCGGCCGACGCCGGGCGCCGTGACTTCACGATCAATGCGATCTTTCTCGATCCCGACGGCACGCTTCACGATCCGGTCGGCGGCCTTGCCGATCTGCGCGCGCACCGGGTGCGATTTGTCGGCGACCCAGCCACCCGCATCGCCGAGGACGTGCTGCGGATCTTGCGCTATTACCGCTTCGAGGCGCGCTTCGGGACCGGCGAGGGAGATCCGGGCGCACGCGCCGCCTGCCGCGCCGCCGCGCCTCTGTTGCCGAACCTGTCGGCCGAGCGCGTGGCGCAGGAGCTCGTCAGGTTGCTCGAGACCCTAGACCCGGTGCCGGCACTGCAGATGATGCAGCAAGACGGTGTGCTCACCGTGATCCTGCCGGAGGCGCGCCGGCTCGACCGGCTGCGCCAAATGATCGTGATCGAGCCGGATGCCGACCCGCTGCACCGCCTCGCCGCGCTGATCGATGCCGACAGCGGGGGAGCCGGCGCGCTCGCCGAACGGCTGCGGTTCTCGAATGCGTGGCGCGATCGGCTTC
>Ga0318561_10000074_pt1 | contig 19950 bp, 14 predicted proteins | sample GRESIP065b5f23_FD_202526 | JGI IMG/M metagenome (GOLD analysis project Ga0318561, IMG submission 202526) | Tropical soil microbial communities from Luquillo Experimental Forest, Puerto Rico - GRE.SIPMG.065b5f23 | ecosystem: Environmental > Terrestrial > Soil > Tropical forest > Bulk soil... | reverse complement strand
GGCGGCCATACTTTGATTACGACTTAAGGCACGACAGCTATCGAAAAGCGTAAGCTCTCTAGCACTCGGGCCTGAATAAACGTGGCTGCGGTGCAGCCAGGGACGCAGCTAGAGACGAAGCGCGATCGGCGAGAGGAACCACCGTGAGCGAGCAGCCACGTCAAGAGCAACTGGACCTAGCCGACCACGCGAACGCCGCGAGCAGTGACTCCAAAGTCACCGCACCGAGCGGTCCCGTGCAACCCGGGCTGTTCCCCGACGATTCCGTGCCCGATGAGCTGGTCGGCTACCGCGGGCCGAGCGCCTGCCAGATCGCCGGAATCACGTACCGGCAGCTGGACTACTGGGCCCGTACGTCGCTGGTGGTCCCGTCGATCCGCAGCGCGGCAGGCTCGGGCAGCCAGCGGCTCTACTCGTTCAAGGACATCCTGGTTCTCAAGATCGTCAAGCGGTTGCTGGACACCGGTATCTCGCTGCACAACATCCGCGTTGCGGTCGACCATCTGCGCCAGCGCGGCGTTCAGGATCTGGCCAACATCACCCTGTTCTCCGACGGCACGACGGTTTACGAGTGCACGTCGGCCGAAGAGGTTGTCGACCTGCTGCAGGGCGGGCAGGGCGTGTTCGGCATCGCCGTATCGGGCGCCATGCGCGAGCTGACCGGCGTCATCGCCGACTTCCACGGTGAGCGCGCCGACGGCGGCGAATCGATTGCGAGCCCCGAAGACGAGCTGGCCTCTCGGCGCAAGCATCGCGACCGCAAGATCGGCTGACCGCGCGCCCCGGCATTGCATGCGTCCGGACGTGAACCGGCCGGGTAAACTGGGCTGAGCATCGAACTCGAGCGGGAGAGTTCCGTGACCGCCAGTCACGGACGCCGAAGGAGCAACACCTCTCCGTCAACCTCTCAGGCACCCGGACCGCGCGAGATAACGATGCCTCTGGAAAGCGGTGGAGATCGGTAACGGTCCACACCCGCCGATGGGGAAAGGCGCCGAGACGGCACGCGGCGCCGAATCTCTCAGGCGCCTGGCGAACGGGTGAAGACAGAGGGAGAGGGCCGCTAGTCCCTCGACCTCAGGAGTTCGCCAGTGACCGACCAATCAACCTTCGCGGCCCGGCACATCGGCCCCGACAGCCAGGCCGTGGCGGCCATGCTCGCCGTCATCGGCATCGACTCGTTCGAGGAGCTCGCATCCAAGGCGGTCCCGACTGGGATCCTCGACAAGCGCGCCAACGGCGACGCCGCGCCGGGTCTGGACAAGTTGCCGCCGGCCGCCGGCGAGACCGAGGCGCTGGCCGAGCTGCGGGCGCTGGCCGACGCCAACACCGTCGCCGTGTCGATGATCGGGCAGGGCTACTACGACACGCTCACGCCCCCGGTGTTGTTGCGCAACATCATGGAGAACCCCGCCTGGTACACCGCATACACGCCCTACCAACCCGAGATCAGCCAGGGCCGGCTGGAAGCGCTGCTGAATTTTCAGACGATGGTGGACGACCTCACCGGCCTCGAGGTCGCCAACGCGTCGATGCTCGACGAGGGCACCGCCGCCGCCGAGGCGATGACGCTGATGCACCGTGCAGCTCGTGGCACGACGAACCGGCTCGCCGTCGACGCCGACGTATACGCCCAGACCGCGGCCGTACTAGCCACGCGGGCCAAGCCCTTGGGCATCGAGATCGTCACCGCTGACTTTCGAGACGGCCTGCCGGACGGTGACTTCTTCGGCGTCATCACCCAGCTGCCCGGCGCGAGCGGCCGGCTCACCGACTGGGCCGCCTTGGTGGAGCAGGCGCACGACCGGGGCGCCCTGGTCGCCATCGGCGCCGACCTGTTGGCCCTGACGCTGATCGCACCGCCCGGTGACATTGGCGCCGACGTCGCCTTCGGCACCACCCAAAGATTCGGTGTACCAATGGGATTCGGCGGCCCGCACGCCGGCTACCTGGCGGTGCACACCAAGCACGCCCGTCAGTTGCCGGGACGGCTGGTCGGCGTGTCGCTGGATGCCGACGGTTCGCCCGCCTACCGGTTGGCGCTGCAGACCCGCGAGCAGCACATCCGTCGCGACAAGGCGACCAGCAACATCTGCACCGCGCAGGTGCTGCTGGCGGTGATGGCCGCGATGTACGCCGGCTACCACGGCGCCGACGGGCTTACCGCGATCGCCCGCCGCGTGCACTTCCACGCCGAGACCCTCGCCGCCGCATTGGGCGACGCACTGGTGCACGACAGGTATTTCGACACCGTGTTGGCCCACGTGCCGGGGCGCGCGCGCGAGGTGGTGGCCGCGGCCAAGACGAAGGGCATCAACCTGTGGCAGGTGGACGACGACCACGTCTCGGTGGCCTGCGACGAAGCCACCACTGACGACCACGTGGCGGCGGTCATCGACGCGTTCGGCGTGGCGCCCACCAAACCGGGCCGGGTCGACATCGCGACGCGCACATCGAAGTTCCTGACCCATCCCGCGTTCACCCAATACCGCACCGAAACGGCGATGATGCGCTACCTGCGCATGCTGGCCGACAAGGATATTGCCTTGGACCGCAGCATGATTCCGCTCGGCTCCTGCACGATGAAGCTCAACGCCGCCGCCGAGATGGAACCCATCACCTGGCCGGAATTCGCCCGCCAGCACCCGTTCGCCCCGGCATCCGACACCGTCGGACTGCGCCGTCTCATCGCCGACCTGGAGAGCTGGCTGGTGCAGATCACCGGCTACGACGCCGTCTCGCTGCAACCCAACGCCGGCTCGCAGGGCGAGTATGCCGGGCTGTTGGCGATCCACGACTACCACGCCAGCCGGGGCGAGCCACACCGCGATATCTGCCTGATCCCGTCCAGTGCGCACGGCACCAACGCCGCGTCGGCAGCGTTGGCCGGGCTGCGGGTGGCCGTGGTGGCCTGCCGCGACAACGGCGACGTCGACCTCGACGATCTACGCGCCAAGGTGGCCGAGCATGCGGACCGGCTAGCGGCGCTGATGATCACCTATCCGTCTACCCACGGCGTGTACGAGCACGATATCGCCGAGATTTGCGCGGCGGTACACGACGCCGGCGGCCAGGTCTACATCGACGGTGCCAACCTCAACGCGCTGGTCGGCCTCGCCAGGCCGGGGAAGTTCGGCGGCGACGTCAGCCACCTGAACCTCCACAAGACGTTCTGCATCCCGCACGGCGGCGGTGGGCCGGGCGTCGGGCCGGTGGCAGTGCGTTCGCACCTGACCCCGTTCCTGCCCGGTCACCCATATGCCCCGGAGCTACCCCAGGGACATCCGGTGTCGTCGGCGCCCTACGGGTCGGCCTCGATCCTGCCGATCACCTGGGCCTACATCAGGATGATGGGCGCCGACGGCCTGCGGGCGGCGTCGCTGACCGCCATCGCCTCGGCCAACTACATCGCGCGACGCCTCGACGAGTACTTCCCGGTGCTCTACACCGGCGAGAACGGCATGGTCGCCCACGAGTGCATCCTGGACCTGCGCGGGATCACCAAGTCGACCGGGGTGACGGTCGACGATGTCGCAAAACGCCTGGCGGACTACGGATTCCACGCGCCGACGATGAGCTTCCCGGTGGCCGGCACGCTGATGGTGGAGCCCACCGAGAGCGAGAGCCTGACCGAAGTCGATGCCTTCTGCGAGGCCATGATCGCCATCCGCCGCGAGATCGACCGCGTCGGCGCGGGGGAGTGGCCAGCCGACGACAATCCGCTACGGGCCGCCCCGCACACCGCTGAGTGCTTGCTGGTCCCGGATTGGGATCACCCGTACACCCGAGAAGAGGCGGCCTATCCGCTGGGCAAGGACTTCCGGCCCAAGGTGTGGCCGCCGGTGCGCCGCATCGACGGCGCCTACGGGGACCGCAACCTGGTCTGTTCGTGTCCGCCGGTGGAGGCGTTCGTTTAGCGCGACCGCTACGACATCTCAGGCGATTCCGTACGGACCGGCGTCGGCGGCGGAGGAACTCGAACCCTATTCAGCTACCTGCAAATACTCCCCGACAGTATAGCTAAGCTAGCAAAAAGACATCCCTACAAATCACGCTAGTTATCTGTGACTTTGGGCAAAATGTGGGCATCGTTTGGGCACCGAACCAACAGGGAGGGGAGGTTTCACCGCCGAAAACAGCACGGCTGCGCCAACGCCATCGCGTTGACCGCGCCGACGCTGGAAAATGTTCCGGCTGGTGGCGATGATGGTCGGGACTCTATGCCGAAAGCTGGGCCGGCCCAGTGATCGGCTGGTTGAAATCGATCCGAACATTTTTCGGGTCGTCGTCGGGATCAACCCGCACCTGGACAATCTTGCCGGGCTCCACGGCGGCTCGCTCGGCGGGTCCGAGAAGTTTTCTCACGACGGTCACGCACTGTTCGCGACCAGGGATATGCACTGCCAGTTTGATTATGCACAAATAGCGCCGCGTCTTTCTCGGCTCGCGAACGTAAATGGCGGGAAGAAACAAATAGCCTGCATTCCATGCCTCGCCCCTGGTCTTTTTAAACGATAGAACCTGCGCGGTTCCTCTCAGTGTGGCCCTTTCATCTTTTGGCTCGTGCGGCTGTCGCTTCGACCACTTGTAGGCCCACACGGAGTAAAGCACCCAGGCTCCGACGACAATTGCGGATACCACGGGGTGGTGAATGACCAGATGCCAGAGAAAAGAAAGGGCAGGAGGAATTTGACTTAGATCTATCCGCTGCTCGACGGGATAGGTCAGGTTCACCGGGTCCATGGGCGCACGCTAGCCCCGACCTGCCGCTACCGATCCCAGGTAACGTGGCGAATGAGACTTCGCTACCACATCGCAACGGCGATACGCAGGAATGGGCTAACCGCATCGCCACCGTCTGCGCGCTGGCCTAGATCCTGGTGGACGTAGGGTCAGCTCGCGGCGCCAGCCAGCAGCGCGTCAATGAGATCCGTAGGTGGTGGCCTCACTCCCTGCCCACGTCACTCCCCATAGATGGCAGCCAGCAGCCGCAAGCCAGTTTGCGTGCATTCGGAACTCGGCTGCCGGAGCGCTTTTGGCGGGTTAATTGGTGGGATTGCAGCGCCCTCGCATGATCGGCAGGCCCGGCCCGGTCAGGTCGTCGCAGTAGGTTGGCCGGCCGGCCATCGCCATGATTAAAGCCAGTGTTGTTCCGTGCACCAGGGCGCCGGAACCGCTGGCGAAAGGACCATCACTAGCCTGCAAGCGCAGACCGGCGGTTGCGCTGCGGCTAGGCACGGCGAAGTCCCGGGACGCGTAGAACCGCGCGACCGTGGTGACGACATCGATCGCGGGTGTGCGAACGAGTCCCAGGGGCCGCCGGATATCCTGACCGTGCACAACCACCTCACCCAGCCATGCCGCGGTGTGTCCGGACGGCGCCGCCGTGCTGCTAATCACGCGACGGAACCGCTCGAGGGTCTCGGCGGGGTTCCCGCCGCGATGCTCCGCCAGACGTCGGTCGTTGTGGAGGTCGAAATTGAACCGGGCGCCCACAACACTGGCGATCCACCGCAGCCTGCCGATACTCGCCGCCGCAGTCAGGTGGGCGACGACCTCCTCGACGGTCCACCGCCCGCACAGCGAAGGCTGGCGCCACTGGTCCCGGTCGAGTCCGGCAAGATCATCGGCAAGGGCAGCGCGCTCGGCGTGGACCATCGACCATATCGCGTGTCGTGAGGAAACTGCGGGCATTCGAACCTCCGTGTGAACACGAGTAGGACAATGGTTCTGACTCGCCGAGGGCTCTGGAATCATCGGGACACGGGCTGACCGAGCTGAGCAGTCCGAATTCCGTCAGCCGAAGCGCTCGATGATCGCCGCGGCGATCTGTTCGGGCGCATCCTCCTGGATGAAATGCTTGGCCTCGGGCAGCTCGACGATGACGTGGTCAGGGAATGCCGCGCGCATCCGGGGGAGCGTCGGGCCGGGGCGGAAGGCGAAATCCTTCATGCCCCAGACGAATAGCGCGGGCTTGGCACCCAGCCTGGCCGGCACCTCCCGGCCCAGCCGCGACAGCAAGGGTTCGGCGCCCAGGATCTGTTTGGGCATCTCGGCCACGCCCCGCCGCGCCTCGGGGTTGGGCTGCACGGCCCGGTAGTGCTCCATCACCACGGCGCTGGGCCGGCGCTCGGTGCCCGCGGGAATCAGCCGCTCGACAAAGAAATTGCGATGCAGGATCGCCCACTGCATCGGCGGGCTGCCCATCACCCGGCTGAAGATCTTCGCCGTCAACTCGTCCGTCTTCCAGAACCAGGTGTTGCCCAAGATGACCCCGCGCACCCGCTCGGCACGTTCAACTGCGACCGCCATCCCAATCGGTCCGCCCCAGTCCTGGCCCATCGTCAGGTAGCCGTCGAGGCCGAGGTGATCGACGAACTCGCCGACCACCTGGGCGTGCTCGTCGATCTTGTAGCCGAATCCCGACGGCCGCTCCGACAGCCCGAAACCGAGGTAATCCGGTGCGATGCAACGGAACCGGTCACGCAGCGCGACGACGATATTGCGATACAGGAAGCTCCAGGTCGGGTTGCCGTGGCACAACAGCAGCGGCGGGCCGTCGCCCTCGTCGATGTAATGAATGCGTCCCTGCGAGCTGTCGAACCAGCGCGACTGGAACGGATACAGCTGGGGATCCGGGGTGAAATCGATGTTCATAGCGCTCCTTCGGTAACGCCCACGATCGTATGTGCCGGGCGTGACACCTCCGAGCTGGCGGCTGAGGGCGGGGTTTTCAGGCCGGCTCGCGAGCGTAACGCCACTGCGAGTTTCGGCCTGCTTTTTCGCCGTGGCGTTACGCTCGCGAGGGGTCGAGCCGGGCGGCTTTTAGCCCAAAAACGTGTTGATCGCCGTGCCGAGGTCGGGGGAGGCCGAGGTGGCGAGGTTCTGGTAGCCACCGCCGCTGAGCTGGGCGACGGCTTCCCACGTTGCCCGGTCCGGGTCAGCGCCGAAGTCGATGACATTGACCACGATCGGCTTGGCCGGGTCGGCGGCTTTGCGGATGAAATCCTGCAATCCCGGCCCGTCCAGAGTTTGGTCGGTGTGCGGCCCAGCCGTGATCACCAGTATCGAATTCGTTTGGCCGGCACGGTAATTGGCCTGGATCTCCTGGTAGAGCAGCCGCAGGGTGGTAAACGACACCGCACCGCCGGCCGACGAATACTGCTTGTCCAGCGCGGCCGCAATTGCCGCCGAGCGCGGCTGACCGTTGACGGGGTCGGCCAGCGGCCCGCGCGTCACCTCGGAGCGACCTTCGTGGCCGTCGAAAGTCCAAAGCCCCAGGACAGCGGTGGGCGGCAGCGATTTGACCTTGCCGTCGAGCGCCGCAACCACGTTGGCCAGCCGGGTTTTCCCGCCTTCCTGGGTGGGCATCGACTGGTCGAGCATGATGGTCGCGGCCAGTCCGCTCGACGGGGCGGCCATGGCTTCGGCGAGCGTGGCGCGCATGGCATCGTCGCCCACCGACGGGGCGGAGGGCAGCGCCGCGAAACTGGTGACCTGGCTGCTCGGGGGTTTGACCCCGTTAACCCGGAAGCCGGCCTTGGCCAGCTTCGCCAGTTGCTCGGGCTTGTGCATGAAGCGGGCGAACTCGCTGGCCGCCGAGGTCTGCTCCTGTGTCAGCCATGACCCGCTGAGCAGCACCGTGGGATAGTCGGCGACAGGCGCCGGCCCGGGCGGCAGCCAGGAACCCAGCGTGCTCTTGGGATCCGACAGTGACTGGCCGCGCTGGAACACCTGCTGCTCGGTCGTGACTACCGCGTGCACCGGTGCGGTCGCCACGTCGCCGGGCTTGAGCAGCGCGTTCATCGCCTCCGCCAGCGAGTTATCCGCCAACTTGGGTTGCGCGCCCAGCAGCGTGCGCACTGCACCGGTGCCCTGGGTCGCCGGTGCGCCCGCGGGTACCGACGCGACCGCCACCGCCTCCCCGGCCAGAAACGATGCGTCACCGTTGCCGCTCATCGGCAGAGCCAGTCGCAGCGATCCCCACGTCGGCAAGTTGAAACCGGCTAACGCGTTCGGGTTGGTTTGCAGGCCGGGTAGCGCCGCCCAATTCTGGTTAGCCAGGGCCGGTTGCAGTTCCGGCCGGACGGCGAGCATCACCGGCGACGTCACCAGGGAACGGCTGTCGGTGATCGTTTTCTGACCGGCGGCCGCGGCGAGCCGGGCCGCGGAGATCGAGCTGCCAGGGAGCCACAATGCCGGCTGGCCGCCCAATTCGGCGGGCCATTTGCCGACAAAACCGCCGAGGACGGCGTCGGAGCCGGCCGGTTTGACGCTCACCACCATGCAGTGGTCACCGATCGGACCGGCCGATGAGTTGTAGCTTTCCGCGAACTGCTGCACCGAATCGGCGATCGACGGGTCGGCAATGACGGCGACCGTCTCTTTGCCGCTCACGCAGCGCACGGCGGCGCTGTGCGAGCGGTTGGAGAGGACGTCACCGAAGAAGGTCCACAGGATCACGGTGCCCACCACCACGACGACGGCGACGAGGGCGACGATAACGCCGATGCTGACCCCTCGGCGCCCCCCGTCGCTGCGATGACCGCCCCGCCAGGCGCCGAGTCCCCGGTGCCCGCCAGGGGGATGGGACGGCGGGGGCTCCGCGCTCGCCGCGCCCGCCGGCCGCGGCGGAAATTCCGGATAGTCGTCGGAGGTGCCGGCCGCGAACGTGTCCTCGGCGGGGAGGTCCTCGTCCTCGTCCTCGTCCGCGTAGTCGCCTTCGTCGGCGAGGAAGACTTCCTCGCCCGCGTCGTAGCGGTAATCGGCCCCCGGCGGCCGAGCCGACCCGGGGTACTCCGCGGCATCCGGGTAGCCGCCGTCAAGGTGGCCGAGCTCTTCGTCAGAGGGTTCGTCGACGGAGTCTTCGGGGTCGGGCTTGCTGTGCCTACCCATACCGGTGCCCGCCGCCTTTCCGTCCGACCACCACGTGGCCCGTTGTGTGCTCGGCGCAGATTCTAGTCATCAACCGCATTGCCGCATGTCAAGCCGGTTTCAGTCACCGGCGGCGCGGGCCTTGAACTCACGCCGCCGCCGATGCAGGATCGGCTCGGTGTAGCCGTTGGGCTGCTGCCCGCCGCACAAGATCAGATCCTGGGCGGCCAGGAAGGCAATGCTGTCGTCGAAGTTCGGCGCCATCGGCCGGTAGGCCGCGTCGCCGGCGTTCTGCTGATCCACCATCGGGGCCATGCGCTCCAGACTGGCCCGGACATCCTCTTCGGTGATCACGCCGTGCCGCAGCCAGTTGGCCAGCAGCTGGCTGGAGATCCGCAGGGTGGCGCGGTCCTCCATGAGCGCCGTGTTGTGGATATCGGGCACCTTCGAGCAGCCGACACCCTGCTCGACCCAGCGCACCACATAGCCGAGGATGGACTGGCAGTTGTTGTCCACCTCCTCGCGGATCTCCTCTGAGGCCCAGGCCAATTCCTTGGCGAGCGGAATGGTCAGCAGCTCGTCAATGGTGGTCCGCTTCTTGCCCGCTAGCTCTTCCTGCACGGCGCCGACATCGACGTAGTGGTAATGCATCGCGTGCAGGGTCGCCGCCGTCGGCGAAGGGACCCACGCAGTGGTGGCGCCCGCCTTCGGCTGGCCGATCTTCTGCTCGACCATGTCGGCCATCAGCTCGGTCATCGCCCACATGCCTTTACCGATCTGAGCCTTGCCCTTGAAGCCGGCGGCGAGGCCGGTGTCGACGTTGGCGTCCTCATAGGCCTTGATCCACGTCGTGCTCTTCATCGCACCTTTGCGGATCATCGGGCCGGCCTCCATCGAAGTGTGGATCTCGTCACCGGTGCGGTCCAGGAAGCCGGTGTTGATGAACACGACCCGGTCGGCGGCGGCCTTGATGCAGGCCTTGAGGTTGACCGTGGTACGGCGTTCCTCGTCCATGATGCCGACCTTCAGCGTGGCCTGCGGGAGGCCTAGGACGTCTTCGACGCGGCTGAACAGCTCGCAGGTGAACGCGACCTCGTCGGGTCCGTGCATCTTGGGTTTGACGATGTAGATGGAACCGGTGCGACTGTTCGTCAACGGCCCATTGGCTTCGCCGGTTTTGAGCCCGTGGATCGCCGTCAAGCCGGTGAACAGCCCGTCCATGATGCCCTCGAACACCTCGTTGCCGTCCGCGTCCACGATCGCGTCGTTGGTCATCAAATGGCCGACGTTTCGGACGAACAACAGACTGCGGCCGGGCAGGGTGAGCTCACCCCCGTCGGGCGTGGTGTAGGTGCGGTCCGGGTTGAGCACCCGGGTGAAGGCCTTACCGTCCTTGGTGACCTCCTCGGCCAGGTCGCCCTTGTTCAGCCCGAGCCAGTTGCGGTAGCCGAGGACCTTATCGTCGGCGTCGACGGCGGTCACGGAGTCTTCGAAGTCCATGATCGTGGTGACCGCCGACTCGAGGATCACGTCTTTGATGCCGGCCCCGTCGGTCTTGCCGATCGGTGACTCGGGGTCGATGAGGATCTCGATGTGCAATCCGTGGTTGACCAACAACACCGACCAGTTGGGCGAGCCAAGCTCTCCCCTGTACCCGACGAACTTCTCCGCGCTCGCCAACCCGGTGGCATCCGCACCGCTAGCGATCCGCAGCTGGCCGTCGACGATGCTCAGGCCCGTCGCATCCGCCCACGAACCCGACTCGAGGGGGACCGCCTGGTCGAGGAACCCGCGGGCGTAGGCAATCACCTTGTCGCCGCGAACCTTGTTGTAGCTCGATCCCTTTTCGGCGCCGTCGCTCTCCGGAATGACGTCGGTGCCGTACAGCGCGTCGTAGAGAGAACCCCAGCGGGCGTTGGCCGCGTTCAGCGCAAACCGCGCGTTGAGCACCGGAACCACCAGCTGCGGGCCGGCCGTCTTCGTGATCTCGTCGTCAACACCGGAGGTGGTGATGGTGAAATCACCGGGTTCGGGCTGCAGATATCCGATTTCAGCGAGGAACTCGCGGTACGCCTCGGCATCGATCGGCTCGATCACTCGCTGCCGGTGCCACTTGTCGATCTGGGCCTGCAGCACGTCGCGCCGGTTCAGCAAATCCTGATTTTGCGGAGTGAGGTCGGCGACGACCTTGTCGACACCCGCCCAGAAGCTGTCCGAGTCGATATCGGTGCCAGGCAGAGCCTCGTTGTTCACGAAGTCGTAGAGCACTCGGGCGACGCGCAAGTTCCCCACCGACACGCGATCAGTCATGTTTCTCCTCCATAACGGGCCAAGTTGCAACTTCCTGGCCCTCAACAGGCGTTGTCGCCAGCCTACCGACCTGTAGCCTGACAAGCGTTACCCGGCCGACCCCCAAACAGCAGGTCCAGCCCGCTTTTGACCGGCGGCCGTTGGAGATCATACGGGCTCCATGCGGCCCTACCCGGGCAAGTCGCACTACGCGTCGCGCATGGTGCCGACCAGGTCCTCCACCAGATCTTCCATCGCCACCATCGCAACGACACCACCGGCGTCGTCGGTCACCAAGGCCAGGTGGCTGTTGCTGCGGCGCATCCGCGACAGGGCATCGGCCAGCGGCAGCGACTTGGGAACCCGTGGCAGCGGTCGCACCAAAGCCAGATCGATCACCGTCTTGGGGTCGTCATCGATCATCAACACGTCCTTGATGTGCAGGTAGCCGATGAACTGTCCGTCGAGATCCACCACGGGAAACCGGGAGTAACCACTTTGGGCCAAGGCTTGTTCGACCGCGCCGACCACCGGCCCGGAGCCGGCCGCGGCCACCGGTATCGCCCGGACATCGGTTAGCGGAACGGCCACATCGCCGACCACCCGGTTACGAATCTGCAGTGCCCGAGTGAGCCTGGTGTGCTCCTCGGGATCCAACAGCCCTTCGGACACCGATTCGGCGATCATCGCGCTCAGCTCGGCGGTGGAGACTGTGACGTCGAGTTCGCCCTTGGGTTCGACGCCCAGCGCGCGCACCACCAGGGTGGCGCACTTGTTGTAGAACGCGATGAACGGCCGCGCGGCGCGCACATAGACCAGGTACGGCGGTACCAGCAACATCGCGGTGCGCTCCGGGCCGGCCAGCGCGATGTTCTTCGGCACCATCTCGCCCAGCAGCACATGCAGCGTCACCACGATCGCCAGCGCGATCATCAACGACAACGTGTGCAGCAGCGCCGGGGGCATACCGGTCAGCCCGAGCGTCGTGCGCAGCAGGCTGGCGACCGCGGACTCGCCGATCCGGCCGAGCAGCAGTGAGGCGACCGTGACGCCCAATTGCGCGCCGGCCAGCATGGCCGGGAGCTGCTCACCGGCACGGATAACGGTGACTGCCCTGGCTTTGCCCTGCTCGGCTAACGCTTCGAGGCGGTCGCGTCGCGCCGAGATCAGCGAGAATTCAGCGCCGACGAAGAATGCGTTCATCCCGATCAGCAGGATCGCCAGCAGCACTCCCAGGGCGTCGTTCATCAGTGGCCCCGTCCTGCGGCGGTGTCGGTACGACTGCCCTGTTCGGTCAACTCGACCAGGTCGATCCGGCGACCGTCCATCCGGACCACCGTCGCCTGCCAAAGCGTCGAGGCATCGAGCAGGCCGTCCGCGTCCAACGCGGTCAGCTCCACCGTTTCCCCGGCCGCCGGGATGTGGCCGAGCTCGCGGAGCACCAGGCCGCCGATCGTCTCGTATGGCCCCTCGGGAGCTCGATATCCGGTGGCGGTGGCCACCTCGTCAATGCGCAGCAGGCCCGACACCCGCCAGCCGCCGCCGGCCGCGACCACGTCGGGCGTGGCGTCGTCGTGTTCGTCGCGGACGTCACCCACGATCTCTTCGATCAGGTCCTCGACGGTGACGATGCCGGCCGTGCCGCCGTATTCGTCGACGACCATCGCGGTTTGCAGGTTGTTGGCACGGATCTCGGCCATCACCGCGTCCCCGTCCAGCGTTGACGGCACCACCGGGACGTGTTGCGCGAGCGTGGTCAGCAGGGTGTGCGCGCGATCGGCCGCGGGAACCGCAAACACCTGCTTGACGTGCACGATGCCGACGGTCTCGTCGAGGTCACCGTCGACGATGGGGAAGCGCGAGAAGCCTGATTTGGCGGCCGCCGCAACCAGGTCGGCAACGGTGTCGTCGGTCTGCAACGCTTCGATCTTGGACCTCGGCGTCATCAGTTCCTCGGCGGTGAGCGTGCCGAACTGCAGCGATCGCCGCACCAGGGCGGCCGTGGCGGCGTCCAGGGTGCCGCTGCGCGCCGAGGTGCGCACCAGCGACACCAGTTCCTGCGGTGACCGGGCCGATCGCAGCTCCTCGGCCGGCTCGATGCCCAGCTCACGAACGATCCAGTTGGCCGCGCCATTCGTCAGGCGGATGGCCGGGGTGAGGAGCGCCGAAAACAGCGATTGAAAGCCCACGACGGCGCGAGCGGTCGACAGCGGGCGCGCCACGGCGAGATATTTCGGGACCAGCTCCCCAAAGACCATCGACACCGACGTCACGATCACCAGCACCAGGAACGCGATGATCGCGTCGGCCAGCCGGGCCGGTATTCCGATCGCGCTCAACGCCGGATGCGGTAGGTCGGCCACCATCGGCTCGGTCAGGTATCCGGTCGCCAGCGTGGTGATCGAGATGCCCAGTTGAGCACCCGACAGCTGAAACGACAGCCTGTGCTGGGCGCGCTGGATCAAGCGGTCACGACGGCCACCGCGGCGGGCGTTGGCTTCCACGACGGTGCTGTCCAGGGCGGTCAGCGAGAATTCGGCCGCGACGAAGACCGCGTTGCCGAAGGTGAGCAGCGCGATGGCCAGCACGCTGATGACGGTGACGGTGACGTTCATGACGGGCTCGGTGTTGACGCTGCCCGAGGCGCCGGGGACGTTGCTGGTCGCCGCTCCGTCTCGAAGGCCCGGGTCGGTGTGGGGGCCTCGGCGCGTGCCTGCGGCACGTCATCCCTTTCCCTCGATGCCGCGCAGCGCGTTGCTGCGGTGCTCAAATTCGCGTGAATTCACATGGTAGCGATGTCTCAGCTGCCAAGATCCTCAAGTCACCAACCCAACGGCAGCGGATGGCCCTCTGCGAAGCCCGCGGCCGACTGCACACCGACGACGGCCCGCTCGTGCAGCTCGGCCAGCGTCGACGCGCCCACGTAGGTACATGTGCTGCGCAGGCCGGAGGTGATGTGGTCGATCAGGTCCTCGACGCCGCCGCGGTCGGGGTCCAGCCCCATCCGCGCCGTCGAGATGCCTTCCTCGAACAACGCCTTGCGGGCGCGATCGAACGCGGTGTCGGCGCCCGTGCGGGCCACCACAGCGCGCTTGGACGCCATGCCGTAGCTCTCCTTGTAGGGCTGATCGTCGCGGTCGCGCATCAGGTCTCCGGGCGACTCGTAGGTGCCCGCGAACCAGGACCCGATCATGACGTTCGACGCCCCGGCGGCCAGCGCCAGCGCGACGTCCCGCGGATGCCGGACCCCGCCGTCGGCCCACACATGGCCTCCGAGTTCCCTTGCAGCAGAAGAGCATTCGACTACAGCCGAAAACTGCGGGCGGCCGACGCCGGTCATCATCCGGGTGGTGCACATCGCTCCCGGCCCGACGCCGACCTTGACGATCGTCGCCCCGGCGCCGAGCAGGTCCCGAGTGCCCTCCGCCGACACGACGTTGCCCGCGGCCAGCGGCAAACCCAGGTCCAGCGATGCCACCAACTGGATAGCTTCCAGCGTCTTGACCTGATGCCCGTGTGCGGTGTCGATCACGAGCAGGTCGACGCCGGCCTCGGCCAGGGAGCGGGCCTTTGCTCCGACGTCGCCGTTGATCCCGACGGCGGCGCCGACGCGCAACCGCCCGTGCGCGTCGGTGGCAGGGGTGTACAGACCCGCCCGGATGGACCCGGTGCGGGTGAGCACTCCCGCCAGCGTGCCGTCCGCATTGGTCACCACCGCGACGCCGATCGGGGCGTGCTCGAGCAGGTCGAAGATCTTGCGCGGTTCGCTGCCCACGGGGGCGGTGACGAAGTCGGTCGCGGCGACGTCGCGCACCCTGGTGAAGCGGTCGACGCCCAGGCAGGACGATTCGCTCACCAGCCCGATGGGGCGGCCCTCGAACAGCACGACGGCGACGCCGTGCGCGCGCTTGTGGATCAGCGCGGTCGCGTCGGACACCGAGTCGTCGGGCTCCAGCACCACCGGGGTGTCGAGAACGAGGTCGCGGCTCTTGACGAACCCGACCGTCTGCTGCACCGCCGTGATCGGGAGGTCTTGGGGCAGGATCACCAGGCCGCCGCGCCTCGCCACCGTCTCGGCCATCCGCCGTCCGGCCACCGCGGTCATGTTGGCGACCACGACCGGAATCGTGGTCCCGGAGCCGTCGGTGGTGGACAGGTCGACGTCAAAGCGCGACGCGACCTCGGACCTGTTCGGCAGGATGAACACGTCGTTGTAGGTCAGGTCGTACGCGGGCCGATGCCCGTCCAAAAACCTCATCTCAGTCGGCTTGCCCCGTTTCCTCCCAGTTACACATCGCTAGGCGGGCACTTCGCTGCGGTCGCCGCTCCACAGGGTGTGGAAGCGCTTGTCCGGGTCGGCGTCGATGCGGCCGTAGGTGTGCGCGCCGAAAAAGTCGCGCAGCCCCTGGGTGAGCGCGGCGGGCAGTCGCTCGGTGCGCAGCGCGTCGTAATAGGACAGCGCCGACGAGAAGCCCGGGATCGGGATGCCCAGCTGCGTCGCGGTCACCACGACGCGCCGCCAGCCGTCGATCGCGGCCTCGATCGCGCTGCGGAAGTAGGGCGCGACGATCAGCGTCGGCAGGTCCGCGTCTTCGTCGAACGCCTCCTTGATGCGGTTGAGGAACTTCGCGCGGATGATGCAGCCACCGCGCCAGATGGTGGCCAGGTCGCCCGGCGTGATGCCCCAGTCGTATTCGGCGCTGCCGGCCTGTATCTGGTTGAACCCCTGGGCGTACGCGATGATCTTCGACGCGTACAGGGCCTGCCGAACGTCCTCGACGAATTGCTTTGCATCGCTCGGCTTTTCACCCAGATGTCCCGACGCCAGGCCGGTGGTGGCCCGGCGCTGCGTAACCGAACCGGACAGCGCACGGGCGAACACCGCCTCGGCGATGCCGGTGACCGGCACGCCGAGGTCCAGGGCGGACTTCACGGTCCAGCGGCCCGTGCCCTTCTGCTCGGCCTCATCGAGGATCACGTCGACGAGCGGCTTTCCGGTCTTGGCATCGGTCTGGCGCAACACCTGGGCGGTGATCTCGACGAGGAAGCTGTCCAGGTCGCCCTTGTTCCATTCGTCGAACACGTCCGCGATCTCATCCGCGGTCTTACCGAGCCCGTCGCGCAGTAATTGGTAGGCCTCGCCGATCAACTGCATGTCGGAGTACTCGATGCCGTTGTGCACCATCTTGACGAAGTGGCCGGCGCCGTCGGGGCCGATGTGGGTGCAGCACGGCACCCCGTCGACGTGCGCGGAGATCTCCTCGAGCAGCGGGCCCAGCGACTTGTACGACTCGGCCGGACCGCCCGGCATGATCGAGGGGCCGTTGAGCGCGCCCTCCTCGCCGCCGGAAATGCCGGCGCCGACGAAGTGCAGGCCGCGTTCGCGCATCGCCCTCTCGCGGCGGATGGTGTCGGTGTAGAGGGCGTTGCCGCCATCGATGATGATGTCGCCTTCCTCCATGGCGTCGGCAAGCTCGTTGATGACCGCGTCGGTGGGGTCGCCGGCCTTGACCATGATCAGCACCCGCCGCGGCTTCTCCAGCGCGTCCAGGAATTCCGCTATGGACTCCGACCGCACAAACTTGCCCTCGTTGCCGTGCTCCTTGAGCAGCGCATCGGTTTTGGCGATCGACCGGTTGTGCAGTGCCACCGTGTAGCCGTGATGGGCGAAATTCCGCGCGATGTTCGAACCCATCACCGCCAGGCCCGTCACACCGATCTGCGCGGTAGCAGTCTTCGAATCCGACGAACTCATGTTTTCGCCTCTCAGTCGGAGAACTATTGGCTAAAGCCTTTCGACCACACTGTGGCACACCGGACTAGTGGCCCTCCAACGGGTTTCGCTTCGAATTGCGCTAGAGGTTGAACAGCCGCTGCAGCTCCGTAAGCCACGGTACGGCGAGCGCGACGGTGGGCACCACAAATACGGCCGCCGCGGCCAGGTATGCGGCCGCCGACAACATCAGGCTGTTGCCGCGGCCGGACAGTCGGCGCACCCGCAGCACCGTGCTGGGGCCCCCCGCGGCCAGCGCGCCAGACGGCGCCCGGCCGGATGCGCAGGTGACCAGCGCGCGGGCAAGGGGAGCGCGCCCGGTGGCGCGCACCGCGGCGTCATCGGCCAGCAACTCAACGAGCAATTGCACCGCGCGCAGCGCGTTGGCGCTGCGGACCAGCCGCGGGAAGGCGGCGTGCACCGCGGTGAAGGCTTCCAGCACAAGGTCGTGCCGGGCCCGCAGATGGGCTCGCTCGTGAGTGAGGATGGCCGCGACTTCGGAATCGTCGAGCGTGTTCAACGCCCCTTCGCTGACCACAACCCTGCTGCGCACACCCGGCAGACAGTAGGCAAGCGGTTGCGGAACGTGCAGGACGCGAAGGTCGCGCGTCCGGGCGCACGGCTCAGCAAGGGCGGCATCGTGTCCCACCCCGACCAGATCGACCACCATGCGGTGGTGGGCCCGCCGCCGCCGATTGGCGATGGCCACCCGCACCACCGAGACCATCAACCGCACACCGACCAGCATGGTCAGCGCGAAGACTGCGATGTATGCGGTCCACAGCGGCCACCCAAGCCGGCCGGCGGCGCCGATGATGCTGGCCGTCGGCCGCCCGTCGGGCCCCGGCATCAGCACGCGGGTGGCGATCGCGATGCCCGCGCTGAACGCCGAAAGAACTGCGGCCAACGCAATGGCCTGCCACAACACCATAGCGGCGCGGGGAGCGCGCAACGGCCACGTCGATCGCGCTAGCAGAGCCGGTGCCGGACCAGCCAGCAGCACCGCAAGGATGGTGAAGGCCAGCGCGGACACGCTGCTAGTCTCCCTCAGTCCTCCGTAGTAGCGCCAGTGGCTGGCGTATCGCGTTGGTTTGCTTCCAATTCGGCGAGTGCGCGCCGAAGTGCCTCCGCCTCGTCGGCGCCGACACGCTCGACGAAGTGCACCAGCGCGGCCTGCCTGCCGCCGGAATCCTCGGCCTGGGCCAGCGCATCGACCATCAGCCCGGCGACTAGCTCGTCGCGGCCATGGACGGGTGCGTACCGGTGCGCGCGGTCGTCGCGAATCTGGGAGACCAGGTTCTTCTTGGCCAGCCGCTGCAGCACGGTCATGATCGTCGTGTAGGCGAGGTCGCGTCGCGCCGACAACGCCTCATGGACCTGGCGAACGGTTTGGGGTTCCGGCGTGGACCACAAATGGTCCATCACGGCGCGTTCCAGATCACCTAGCCGGGTCAGCTTCGCCATAGTTCGTTCATCTCCATCAACGTTTAGACAAGCTTACTCCGACTTACTACCGACTGTCGTAACCCAAGCTAGCCAATGCCCGTGCCTAATACGAGCCAGCAAGCGCACGAGTCACAGTTAGCCATCGAGCCTTGCGAAATTAGGGCAGCCTTGCCTATGCTGGTGTCGGTCGAGCGACGATGACCGCGGCGGAGTCCTGAGGGCTGCAGTGACCCCCGGTCTACTCGATCGGTGGGCCCCGTGCCTTTGTGCACGGGGCCCACCCGTTTCTCCGGTCGGCGATTGCGCCCTGACGGTCCCGCTTTCGCCGATGGTGTAGACACATGAACGTGCCATCGACGCCGGACGCGATCGTCCCGCCGGATTTCATCGCACCGTTTGACGACCAGTTGGGGCTGCGGTTCACCGAACTCGGCCCCGATGGCGCCCGCGCCCAACTCGAGGTCACGCCCAAGCTGTTGCAGCCCATGGGCCTCGTGCACGGCGGTGTCTACTGCTCGATGATCGAGAGCATGGCCAGCGTGGCCGCCTACACCTGGTTCAACGCGAGCGGCAACCGCGGGAACGTCGTGGGCGTCAACAACAACACCGACTTCTTGCGCTCCATCGACTCGGGGACGGTGCACGGCAGAGCGGAACCGATTCACCGCGGCCGGCGTCAGCAGCTGTGGTTGGTCACGCTCACCGACGACAACGACCGGGTGGTCGCGCGGGGCCAGGTGCGGCTGCAGAACCTCGAGGCGTAGCCGCGACGGCTGAGCGCCGCTATCAAAGAATTGCGGGATTACGCTATCCAGCAACGGCTTTCGCGGCGTTAGCTGGCGACCCGGCTGGTTCCCGCCGAGCCGCGGGCCTCCGCGGCGAGTTCGGCCAGCTGCTCGAGCCGCGTTCGCGCGAAGGCTTGCTGGTCCGTGATTGTCAGCTGCCCGCGCCGGGTGCTCAAGAACGTCACCGTCCAAGACAGCAGCGTGGTGATCTTGGTTTTGAACCCGATCAGATACACCAGGTGCAACACCAGCCAGATCAGCCAGGCGATGAAGCCGCTGAACTCCAGTGGACCGATCTTGGCCACCGCGGAGAATCGCGACACGGTGGCCATGGAGCCCTTGTCGAAGTATTGGAACGGCTCGCGGTCGGCGGGGTCCGCCCCGCCCAGTTCGGCCCTGACCGTGTTGGCGACGTACTTGGCACCCTGGATAGCGCCCTGCGCCACCCCGGGCACACCTTCGACGGCCGCCATATCGCCGATAACGAACACGTTTGGATGTCCGGGGATGGACAGATCGGGCAGCACTTTCACCCGGCCGGCCCGGTCGAGTTCGACCGGCGATTGCTCGGCGAGGTCCCTGCCCAGCCCGCTGGCCTGGACCCCCGCGGACCAGACCTTGGTGGCCGACTCGATGCGCCGCTCGGTGCCGTCGGCGTCCTTGACGGTGATCCCGCCGCGGTCCACGTCGGTGACCATCGCACCCAGCTGGATCTCCACGCCCATCTTCTTCAACCGGGCGGCCGCGCGCTCACCAAGCTTTTCGCCAAACGGCGGCAACACC
>Ga0318561_10000062_pt1 | contig 20727 bp, 20 predicted proteins | sample GRESIP065b5f23_FD_202526 | JGI IMG/M metagenome (GOLD analysis project Ga0318561, IMG submission 202526) | Tropical soil microbial communities from Luquillo Experimental Forest, Puerto Rico - GRE.SIPMG.065b5f23 | ecosystem: Environmental > Terrestrial > Soil > Tropical forest > Bulk soil... | reverse complement strand
CCGCTGCTGATGGATGGCCGGCTGGTGGCCCGTGTCGACCTCAAGGCCGATCGGGCCACCAACTCGCTGCGCGTCGTGGGCGCGTTCGGTGAGCCCGACATTCCACGAGCGCGTGTCGCCGCGGCGCTGGCCGGCGAACTGGAGTCCATGGCGTCGTGGCTGGGCCTTGGCCGGTTCAGCGTGTCCGGCCGGGGCGATCTGGCCGGGGAGCTACGCACGGCCGCGAAGCGGGCCAGTTGATGGGAGAGGCACCGTCGACCAAAGAGCTCAAAGCCATGCTCTGGAAGGCCGCCAACAAGCTGCGAGGTTCGCTGTCCGCCGGCGAATACAAGGACGTGATCCTGGGGCTGGTTTACCTGAAATGCGTCGCCGATTCACATTGGAAGTTCCTGGCGGACAACGCAAGAGCCGACAACATCGGCCGCCTTGTCGACGACGCGACGGGCGCCGTGATGACGGCAAACCCCGTGCTGGCCGGAACCCTGCCGCGGCTCTACGAGACGCTGGACCAGCGCCGGCTGGGTGAGCTGGTGGACCTGCTCGACGGCGCACGATTCAGCCCGCAGGAAGGCCATCGCGCGCGCGACCTGATGGGCGAGGTGTACGAGTACTTCCTGGGCAATTTCGCCCGCGCGGAAGGAAGGCGGGGCGGCGAGTTCTTCACCCCGCCCAGCGTCGTGCGGGTGATCGTCGAGGTCCTGGAGCCGTCGAGCGGGCGGGTGTACGACCCGTGCTGCGGCTCGGGCGGAATGTTCGTGCAGACCGAGCATTTCATCGCCGCGCACGACGGCGACCCCACCGGTGTCGTGATCTATGGCCAGGAGAGCGTCGAGCAGACCTGGCGGATGGCGAAGCTGAATCTCGCCGTGCACGGCATCGACAACACGGGGCTGGGTGTGCGGTGCGGCGACACGTTCGTCAACGACCAGCACGCCGGCGTGCAGATGGACTACGTGATGGCCAATCCACCGTTCAACATCAGGGATTGGGCCCGCGACGAGCACGATCCGCGATGGCGTTTCGGCGTTCCGCCCCCGCGCAACGCGAATTACGCTTGGATCCAGCACATTTTGTCCAAGCTGGCTCCGGGTGGTCAGGCGGGGGTGGTGATGGCGAACGGCTCGATGTCGTCGAATTCAAACGAAGAGAAGGATATTCGCGCGCGAATCATCGAGGCCGATCTGGTCTCGTGTATGGTCGCGCTGCCCGCGCAGCTGTTCCGCAGCACCGGGATTCCGGTGTGCGTGTGGTTCTTCGCTTCGGAAAAGAACACTCGCTCGGGGCAGGTGCTGTTCATCGACGCCCGGGAGCTTGGCTACCTGGTGGACCGGGCCGAGCGGGCGCTGACGGACGAAGAGATCGTTCGCATCGGCGATACCTATCACGCGTGGCGCGGGTCGAGATCGGCCGCCGCGAAAGGCGCCGCATACGAAGATGTTCGGGGATTCTGCAAGTCGGTGACCCTGCACGACATCAGGGCCGCGGGCTACGCGCTGACACCCGGACGGTATGTGGACGCCCCGGCGGCCGCGGATGACGGCGAACCCACCGCGGACAAGGTCCAGCGGCTGACGAAGGAGCTATTGGCGGCGCTCGACGAGTCGGCACGATTGGACGGCGTCGTCCGTGAGCAGGTGGAGCGGCTGCGGTGCAGGTAAGGCTGGGTGATCATCTCGACTTCAGCAACGGGCGCGGTTCGCGGCCGCGGGAGGCGAACGGGCGGTTCCCCGTATACGGGGCCAACGGTGCGATCGGATATGCGCGGGAGCGCAACGCGGTCGGCCCGCTGATCGTGGTCGGTCGTGTCGGGTCGTACTGCGGCAGCCTGCATTACTGCGATTCCGACGTCTGGGTCACCGAGAACGCGCTGGTGTGCCGGGCGAAAAACCCTGGCGAGATACGATATTGGTATTACGCGCTGCAGACGTGCCGGCTGAATGAACACCGAGCCGGGTCGGGACAGCCGGTGCTCAACCAGCGGGTCCTTCGCGACGTTGTGGTGCGGACCGCGGCGGCGGAAGAGCGTCGTCAGATTGCCGAGGTGCTCGGCGCCTTCGACGACAAGATAGCCGCTAACCGGTGCGTCATCGATGCGGCAGAGGCTCTGATGGTTGCCACCGTCGAATCAGTGTGTGACCGCGTGCCGTTGTGCAGCTTGGCGAGTCGTTCTAGCGCATTTCTCGATCCCGAAGAATTCGACGACACGGTCGCCCATTTCAGCTTTTCGGCGTACGACGGCAGAGTGTGGCCGGAGCTAGTCGATCGCCGATCGGTCAACAGCGGCAAATTCCTCTTGCCGGCGCCGTGTGTGCTGGTTTCGAAGCTCAACCCACGGATTCCGCGGATCTGGGATGTCGTCGGCCTGCCCGACGGAATGTCCTTGGCGAGTACGGAGTTCGTCGTGCTGCGACCCCTTGACGTCGGTACGTCGGCGCTGTGGTCGGCGTTGCGACAGCCCGGCGTCTCGGAAACGCTGCGACAGCAGGCCGCCGGAACTTCGGGTAGCCGGCAGCGGATTCAGCCCCGTGATCTCATGGAGATTCCGGTGCGGGACGTACGCCGCTTGTCTCCGGAGACCGCGCGCGCGGTCGCGGACCTCGGTGCGTTGTGTCATGCGCGGCGCGCCGAATGCGTGCGCTTGTCCGCCTTCCGCGATCTGATGCTGCCGCTGCTGATGTCGGGCACGGTCCGGATCACCGACACCTGAGGTTAAAGGCAACCCACAGGTCGTCAACATCCTTTTCATTGAAACCGCGCATAGGCTCGTTCCGTCATACTCGGTGTCACCCCGTCAGGATTGGCAGGCGACGGTCCTTAAGGAGGAATCCATGTTGAATTGTGTTGCGCGCCAAGGCGGCGGCGGGGCCGGGGGCAGGTCGTAACGGCGCATCGCCAGCCCGAGCACACGCATCGCTGAGCCGCTCGGCGCGTAGCTAACGGATCGCCCACGCACGACTGTGATGTGGGGTTGCTATGTCAATCACTCACCGCGCCAATGCGTCTCGCGACGCTCCCTCCACGGCGGCCATTTCTGGAGCCGCCGTGGGGGGAGCAATTGCGTGGTGCCGCTGACGATCTCGGGTTCGCCGCCAGCACGCGTCCGCAGGATCGAACGTGAAACTACGCCACGTCGCGCCGACAAGCAGGGTAATGGTGGTGGCGATCATCGTGTCGATGGTCGCCTTTCTGGACAGCAACATCGCGAATCTGGCCCTTCCGGCCACAGCGCGTGACCTGGGCGGGGGCCTGCCCCTGCAGCAGTGGGTCGTTGACGGCTACCTGCTGGCCCTGGCCGCAATGATTTTGCCGGGCGGTTCCATCTCCGATCTGTTCGGGCGGGTGCCGATGCTGCGCTTCGGGCTGGCGGCCTTCGGGGCGGGTTCGGTGCTGGCGGCCGCCGCCGCCTGGCCGGCGATGCTGATCACGGCGCGGCTTGTCCAAGGTCTGGGTGGCGCGTTTCTGGTGCCGGGTTCGCTGGCGCTGATCAACTCCGCGTTCGACCGCGCGGACCGACCCGCGGCCATCGGGTCCTGGACCGCCTGGACCAGCGCCGCCTTGGCGCTGGGGCCGGTGCTGGGCGGACTCACCGTCGACGTCCTGAGCTGGCGATGGATCTACATCTTGTTGGCGATCCCGGTGGTCATCGGCTTCGCCCTGACGTTTTGGCTGCACCCGATGCCCGGGCGCGCCGAACGCACTCGCGTCGACGCGGCGGGTGCGGCGTTGTCCGCGGCCGGGCTCGGGGCCACCGCGTATGCGCTCATCGAGTCCCAGCAGCACGGATGGACCAGCCCATTGGTTGCAACCTCATCGGGCGTGGGCGTAGCGGCGCTGCTGGCCTTCGTCGCCTGGGAGCGCCGCGCCCCAAATCCGATGGTGCCGCTGCAGTTGTTCGCGATGCCCAACTTCGCCGCTGCCAATTTGGCGACCGCGTTCATATACGGTGGCCTGACGCTGGGCTCGATCGCTACCGTGCTGTATCTGCAGGAGGTCGCGGACTACCCGGCCATCGTCGCGGGTTTGATCGCTTTGCCCAATCCCATCGTGACGTTTCTGTTCGCTCGCCGTGTCGGCAACGCCGCGGCGCGAATCGGTTCGCGGGTCTTCCTGGTGGGAGGCTCGGTGCTGGCCGGGGTGGGGCTGCTGCTGATCTGCCCCCACGCACACGATTTCGACTTCGCCACCCACCTGCTGCCCGGGAGGCTGGTGCTGGCCGCCGGAATGGCCCTCACCATCACGCCGCTGAGCTCGGTCGTTTTGATGTCCGTCGAACCCGCCCACTGCGGAATCGCGGCAGCATTCCAAAACGCGGTGGGGCGGACGTCCGCGCTGACCGCCGTGGCCTGCGTGGGACTGGTGGCAGCCGGCCCGCTGAACGACGCCGGCTTCGCCCGGCTGCTGGAGGTCTCGGCCGCGCTGTACTTCCTGGGCGCCGTCGTCAGCGGCGTCGCCATCGTCCACCCAGCCGCCGGTGACGGCGCCGCGAAGACGCCTGCGCCCCGCGAAGCGGTCAGCGCGGTCTGAACGCTGGGGCGGTCCTCGTCAATCGCCCGACTAAGGTGAGCGCCGTGGCCGAGACCGCACCGCTGCGCGTGCAACTGATCGCCAAGACCGAGTTCCTGGCGCCACCTGACGTGCCCTGGACAACCGACGCCGGCGGCGGCCCGGCGCTGGTCGAGTTCGCCGGGCGGGCCTGCTATCAGAGCTGGTCGAAGCCCAATCCCAGGACCGCGACCAACGCCGGCTATATCAAACACATCATCGACGTCGGGCACTTTTCGGTGCTCGAGCACGCCAGCGTGTCGTTCTACATCACCGGCATCTCGCGCTCCTGCACACACGAGCTGATCCGCCACCGGCACTTCTCCTACTCGCAGCTGTCGCAACGCTATGTGCCGGAGGGGGACTCGCAGGTCGTCGTCCCTCCCGGCATGGACGACGACCCCGAACTGCGGCAGATCCTGACCGCGGCCGCCGATGCCAGCCGCGCCACCTACACGGAGCTGCTGGCCAAGCTGGAAGCCAAGTTCGCCGACCAGCCCAGCGCGATTCTGCGGCGCAAGCAGGCGCGTCAGGCCGCGCGCGCGGTGCTGCCCAACGCCACCGAAACCCGCATCGTCGTGACCGGGAACTACCGGGCGTGGCGGCACTTCATCGCCATGCGGGCCAGCGAGCATGCCGACGTGGAAATCCGGCGGCTGGCCATCGAGTGTCTGCGCCAGCTCGTCGACGTGGCGCCGGCGGTGTTCGCCGACTTCGAGGTCTCCACCCTGGCCGACGGCACCGAGGTCGCCACCAGCCCGTTGGCTACCGAAGCCTGATCCATAATTCCCATCCGTCACTGCAGTCACCAGCAGGTTACATGTGGCTTTATGCCCGCCCCAGAGCGACAACCGCATCATGACCGAGCCGTTGTCGCTGTGAGGCGGGCACTTTGGGTCATACCTCGACTTTCCGTGACTCGTGAGGCTGCTGAGACTGATGCGCGCCCGACGACGCGCAACGCGCGCTCGCGCGCGTGCTAATACCCTTGCCGCGGCCAGGTAACCTGAACACCGTGAGCACCGTCGGATTCGACGCCCCCGCACGGTTGGGATCCCTGCTGACCGCGATGGTGACACCGTTCAGCGCCGAGGGCTCCCTCGACACCACCGTCGCGGCGCAGCTGGCAAACCACCTGGTGGACGCGGGGTGTGACGGCCTGGTGGTCTCGGGGACCACCGGCGAGTCGCCGACCACCACGGACGACGAAAAGCGCGAGTTGCTTCGTGTCGTGCTGGAAGCGGTGGGTGACCGGGCCCGCGTCATCGCCGGCGCGGGCAGCTATGACACCGCGCACAGCGTCCGGCTGGCCAAAGCCTCCGCGGCCGAGGGCGCGCACGGACTCCTGGTGGTCACGCCGTACTACTCCAAGCCGCCGCAGAGCGGTCTGATCGCACATTTCACCGCCGTGGCCGACGCGACCGACCTGCCGGTGCTGCTGTACGACATTCCCGGGCGTTCGGTCGTGCCGATCGAGCCCGGCACCATCCGCGCGCTGGCATCGCACCCGAACATCGTCGGTGTCAAGGACGCCAAAGCCGATCTGCACAGCGGTGGCCAGATCATGGCCGAGACCGGTCTGGCCTACTACTCCGGCGACGATGCGCTGAACCTGCCCTGGCTGGCGATGGGTGCCACCGGCTTCATCAGCGTGATATCGCATCTGGCCGCCGGCCAGCTGCGAGAGTTGTTGTCGGCCTTCGGTTCCGGGGATATCGCCACCGCCCGTAAGATCAATGTCGCCCTCGCCCCGCTGTGCGACGCCATGGCACGCCTGGGTGGGGTGACGCTGTCCAAGGCGGGCTTGCGCCTGCAGGGCATTGACGCCGGTGATCCCCGGCTGCCGCAGATGCCGGCGACGGCCGAGCAGATCGATGCGTTGGCGGCCGATATGCGTGCGGCCTCGGTGCTTCGGTGAGCCGAAGGTGACCCAAAGGGTGGCTGACAAGTGGATGTAGACCTCGCCCCACCGGGTCCTTTGGCTCCGGGCGGGTTGCGGGTCACCGCGCTGGGCGGCATCAGCGAAATCGGCCGCAATATGACGGTTTTCGAACACCTCGGCCGGCTGTTGATCATCGACTGCGGGGTGATGTTCCCCACCCACGACGAGCCCGGCGTCGACCTCATCCTGCCCGACCTGCGCCACATCGAGGACCGGCTCGACGACATCGAGGCGCTCGTGCTGACCCATGCGCACGAGGACCACATCGGGGCGATCCCGTTCCTGCTCAAGCTGCGGCCGGACATCCCGGTCGTCGGCTCGAAGTTCACCTTGGCGCTCGTCGCCGCGAAATGCCGCGAGCACCGCATCAAGCCGGTCTTCGTCGAGGTCGCCGAGGGGCAACGCACTACGCACGGCGTGTTCCAGTGCGGATACTTCGCCGTCAACCACTCGATCCCGGATGCGCTGGCCATCGCGGTCTTCACCGGCGCCGGAACCGTTTTGCACACCGGCGACATCAAGCTCGACCAGCTTCCGCTCGACGGCCGGCCCACCGACCTGCCCGGCATGTCCCGGCTGGGCGACGCGGGCGTGGACCTGTTCCTGTGCGACTCGACCAACTCCGAGATCCCCGGTGTCGGGCCCTCGGAAAGCGAGGTGGGCCCGACGCTGCACCGGCTGATCCGGGGCGCCGACGGCCGCGTCATCGTGGCGTGCTTCGCCTCCAACGTGGACCGGGTGCAGCAGATCATCGATGCCGCGGTGGCACTGGGCCGGCGGGTGTCGTTCGTCGGGCGATCCATGGTGCGCAACATGGGTATCGCGCGCGAACTGGGTTTCCTGCGCGTGGACGATTCCGACATCGTCGACATCTCCGCCGCCGAGATGATGGCGCCCGAGCGGGTGGTGCTGATCACCACCGGCACCCAGGGCGAGCCGATGTCGGCGCTGTCGCGGATGTCGCGCGGCGAGCACCGCAGCATCACGCTGACGTCGGAGGACCTGATCATCCTGTCGTCGTCGCTGATACCCGGCAACGAGGAGGCGGTATACGGGGTCATCGACTCGCTGGCCAAGATTGGAGCCCGCGTCGTCACCAATCAGCAAGTGCGCGTTCATGTTTCAGGCCATGCGTACGCCGGGGAGCTGCTGTTCCTCTATAACGGCGTGCGGCCGCGCAACGTGATGCCGGTGCACGGCACCTGGCGGATGCTGCGCGCCAACGCCAAGCTGGCGGCGCGTGCCGGGGTACCGCAGGAGTCAATCGTGTTGGCCGAGAACGGTGTCAGCGTCGACCTGATTGCCGGCAAGGCCTCCATTGCCGGGGCGGTACCGGTCGGCAAGATGTTCGTCGACGGTCTGATCACCGGCGATGTCGGCGATATCACCCTGGGGGAACGGCTCATCTTGTCGTCGGGTTTTGTCGCGGTGACCGTGGTGGTGAAGCGCGGCACCGGCCGTCCGGCGGCTGCGCCACAACTACATTCGCGCGGATTCTCCGAAGACCCCAAGTCACTCGAGCCCGCCGTGCGCAAGGTGGAGGCGGAACTGGAGCAGCTGGTCGCCGCCAACGTGACCGATCCGGTCCGGATCGCCCAGGGCGTGCGCCGCACCGTCGGCAAGTGGGTCGGCGACACCTATCGCCGGCAGCCGATGATCGTGCCAACGGTCATCGAGGTCTAGAGAGGTCTAGGTTTTCTCCGCGTAGGCCGCCCATTCCAGCTGTGATGCCGGGAGGTTGCGGCCGGTGGGCTGCACGTAGCGCTCCACAAACTCATCGGGCCCGGCCTGCTCCACCAGCCGCCAGCCGTACTCGGCGATGAAGTCCGCGACCGCATCGGGCTCCAGGCCGAATTGCCATATCTGACGACGATCGCGCATGTTGCGGTACAGCGTCCGGGTGCCGTAGCGATTCGTCCCGTCGATGAAGTCACGCCGCACATAGGTGAACGCCAACCGGCTGCCCGATGCGGCCGGGCGCAGTCCCTCCAGGGTTCGCCGTACACCGGCTTCGGTGAGGTATTGCGTCACGCCTTCCCAGATGAAGAACGCCCGGTAATCGGTGTGATAGCCGTGCTCGGCCAACGAGGTGAGCAGGTCGTCGCGCTCGAAGTCCAGTGCCACCAACCGAACCGAGAGCGGCGGCTCGCCCAGCACCCGCCGGACCGCCTTCGCCTTCCTCGCGATGTTGACCGGGAAGTCCGCCTCGAAGACCGGGACGCGGACCTGGCGGGTCAACCGGTAGGGACGGGTGTCCAACCCGGCGCCCAGGATCACGACCGCGTCGATGGCTTTGATATCGCTGAGCGCGGTGTTGAGTTTGTCGTCGATGAAATGCTTTCTGCAGGCCATGTTGACCCACAGTCCGGGGCCGGTGAACTCCGACCCGCGGATCATCAGGCGGCGGGCCGGCCCCCAGCGCGTCGCGCCGACCAGCCATCGCAGCGGGGCCGGCAGGAACAGTTCCGCGAGGTCGTCGTCCACCAGGCGGCGCCCGGGTGGCTCGTTTTGTTCGACGGCCGCCAAGACCATCGGGCCAAACGCGGTCTGGGCCGCCGCATTTCGTGCCACAGCTGCTACTTATTCAAAAAGCCGGCGTCGACCGGCAATGTCACGCCGGTGATGTAACGAGCCTGGTCGGACACCAGCCATGCCACCGCGTTGGCGATGTCTTCGGCTTGCAGGATGTCCACCGGGAGGGCGTTGCCCATGGCCAATGGCGAATCGGCCGCAGCGGCCAGCTTGGCCAGCCACTCCCGGGTGAACTCGTTGTTGATCATCGGTGTTTCGACACCCGAAGGATGGATCGAGTTGACCCGGATATTCTGTCTCGCAAGCAGATTCGCGTATACGCGCATCAACCCGACCACGCCGTGCTTGGCGGCGGCGTAGCCGACGGAACCGGCATCGGCGCTGCCGACGCCCGCCAACCCCGCACTCGAACTGATCAGCACGATCGAGCCGCCGGCGCCCTGCTTGACCATGGGCGGTATCGCGACCTTGATGGTGTGGTAGACGCCGGTGAGGTTGACGTCGATGACGTCGCGCCAGCCGTCGTCACCGGATGCCATGGGAGCGATCCCGGCATTGGCCACGACGATGTCGAGGCGGCCGAACTCGTCGAGGCCCGCCTGCAGCGCGGCAGCCAGGGATTCCCGGTCGCGGACGTCGGCCGGTCTGGCCACGATGCGCGAGCCGGTGTCCTCGACGAGCTTGACGGTGGCCGCCAGCTCGTCCGGGGTGGCCAGTGGATAGGGGACGCTGGCGATCTGCTGGCACAGGTCGACCGCGATGACGTTGGCGCCGTCGGCGGCCAGTCGGACCGCGTGCGCGCGGCCCTGGCCCCGCGCGGCTCCGGTGATTAGCGCGACTTTGCCTTCCAGCGGCCGGCCCATCAGGGGCGCAGCTGCCCTTTGTCCGGATCGCCCGCGGGAACCGGCTGCAGCATCTTGATGTCCGGCGAGCCGGCCAGGTGCTCGCCGGCCGCCGTGAACATCTTGGTGACGGCCGGGGCGGTGCTGTGGGTCTTGAGCGCTTCGGGATCGGCCCACTGCTCGACGAAGACGAAGGTCTCGCCCGCCTCGTGCAGCGAGTACAACTGGCAGCCGGGTTCGTCGTGCACCTCTTGGACCGCGCGCGTGAGGATGTCGCGGACGGTGTCGACCGATTCGGGTTTGACGGTCATGGTGGCGACGACGACGACGGGCATGGTGGGGCCTCCTGGCAGCTCCGGGGGTGGGTGACGGCACGAGTTTCGTCACCGGTTGCCACCCTACCTACGCGGACTGGCAGTCGGTCTGTCAGTCTCCCGTTCGCTCCAGGGTGATGTCGAGTTGTTGCGCGGGACAGGAATCCGCGGCGTCGAAGCGGATGTCTCCGGTGACTCGCGGCAACGGGTGCGAAACGGGTTGCGGGAGAACGTATTCCTCGTGCTTTACCGTCCCGGCGGTCGTGCCGTTAGGGCAGTTGACCTCGGTGTGCTGATCGAGCGCCCATTTGCCGTTGTTGAACAGCAGCGAATTCACAACCGTCGTCCCAGAGGCGAGATAGGACTTGAACGTCATGCACTGGTCGGTGTTGCGCACGCACATCGTCTGCATGGCAACGCGTCGCACCCCCGGTTTCGAGGATTCGTGAAAAACGCTCGTCTCGTTGTAATGCCCGGCGAGGCCGTCGGGCGCAGACGGCGAACGCGGCGCTTGCGTGCCGGGATCCGCAGCCGAGATGCCCGCGTCGACGTCGCCCGTGCGCGTCACCGTGACCGGCGTTTGTGTCGCCACGGCGCAATCCGGACTCGGGTTCATGGCGACGTAGGAAGTCCCTGTCAGCGTGCCGTCGGGCTGAGGCTGCAGGATCCACGCCGTGAGTGACGGGCCCTTTATGCCGGTGTCGGTGCACGCGCTGTCCTCGCGGAGCGCCGTTTGCCAATGACCATCGACGTAGTCCAGGACCAAATCGAGCGGGGGATCTGACTTCCGCTTCGGGTTGTCGTCTGCCAGTTTCGTCGCCGTCGCGATGCACCCCGAATCGGTGCACGTCGAGCGCAGCGCATAGAAGCGGGATCTCGATTTCGTGGGCTTGGGCTCGCCACCCGCAAGTTGCTGGGTCCCGTCGAAATCAAACCGGTACGTGCCCGCGAAGCTCGGGGCGGACGGCCTCGGAGGCTTCGACGACCCGGTCGAGGAACCGCGTTCAGAACAGGCGGCCAGCACGGCAATGCTGAGCGCAGCCGCGCAGACGGTACGGGAGATCTGCATCTGATTCCTCAAGCTCGGCGGGACGGCAGATTATTGTCCAGAGCCTGGTGGGGCCCCGTCAACGAAACCCGGGCGCGGCCGGCACCGCCGTTACCAGTGTGGCGGATGGTGTAGATGATGTTCTTGCGACTAGGCTGGGCGTCATGCCGAGTAAGACCGTCGCCCGCTCCGGATCACGAACGAGCAGGTCAAAGGCCACTTCGCGCGGCGGGTCCCGCAGTGCGCGACCAGGGGCGCCTCGCAGGAGGGCGGCCAAGCCCGCGAAGCGCCGTAACCGGTCGCTGCTGGTCGGCGCCGGGCTGGCCTGCGGCCGGGCCATGCGCGCCACCTGGGTGATGGCCGCACGGGGTACCGGCGGCGCGGCCCGGTCGATAGGGCGGGCCCGCGACATCGAGCCGGGGCACCGCCGCGACGGGATCGCGCTGGTTCTGCTCGGCTTTTCCGTCGTGGTCGCCGCGGGCTCTTGGTTCGACGCGGCCCGGCCGGTCGGTGCCTGGGTCGACACGCTGCTCCGGACCTTCATCGGCGCGGGTGCGCTGGCGCTCCCAGTCGTCTCGGCCGCCGTCGCGGTGACGCTGATGCGGACCACACCCAACCCCGATGCGCGCCCACGGCTGATCCTGGGCGCCACCCTGATCACGCTTTCGGTTCTGGGCCTGCGCCATTTGTGGTCCGGTTCGCCCGAAGACCCGGAAGCGCGGCGCCGCGCCGCGGGATTCATCGGCTTCGCCATCGGCGGGCCGCTCTCGGACGGCTTGACACCCTGGATCGCCGCGCCCCTGTTGTTCATCGGGTTCATGTTCGGCCTGCTGCTACTGACGGGGACCACCATCCGGGAGGTGCCCGATGTGGTGCGCGGCATGTTCGGTGCCCGGCTGCTCGGCGATGGCGACGAGGCGGACTACGGCTACGGCTACGGCGACGATGTGGACTCCAGCGCACCCGAGGACTTCTCCGACGGTTATTACGACGAGAGTTCGCTCAACCCTGACGACGAGCCGCAGGCCTGGCCAACGACGGACTCTTCCGCGGTTTCCCTCGAGGATCAAGACGACATCCCGACCGTTCCGGAGCCTGCCATCGCGCGTGGCCGCCGTCGCGGGAAACGGCAGACCCAACAGCTGGACCGGGTCGTCGAGGGCCCCTACACGCTGCCCTCGCTGAGCCTGCTGATCGCGGGGGACCCACCGAAGAAGCGCAGCGCCGCCAACACTCACATGGCCACCGCGATCGGGGAGGTGCTCACCCAGTTCAACATCGACGCCGCCGTCACCGGCTGCACCCGGGGGCCCACTGTCACCCGCTACGAGGTCGAGCTGGGCCGGGGCGTCAAGGTGGAGAAGATCACCGCGCTGCAAAAGAACATCGCCTACGCGGTGGCCACCGAAAGCGTCCGCATGCTGGCCCCGATCCCCGGCAAGTCCGCCGTCGGCATCGAGGTGCCCAACACCGACCGGGAAATGGTCCGGCTGGCCGACGTGCTCACCGCGCCGTCAACCCGTCGTGACCACCACCCGCTGATGATCGGGCTGGGCAAGGACATCGAAGGAGATTTCATCTCGGCCAACCTGGCCAAGATGCCGCACCTGTTGGTCGCCGGCTCCACCGGATCCGGCAAGTCGAGCTTCGTCAACTCCATGCTGGTGTCGCTGCTGACGCGGGCCACCCCGGAAGAGGTCAGGATGATCCTGATCGACCCGAAGATGGTGGAACTGACGCCGTACGAAGGCATTCCGCATCTGATCACCCCGATCATCACCCAGCCGAAGAAGGCGGCGGCCGCGCTGGCCTGGCTCGTCGACGAGATGGAGCAGCGCTACCAGGACATGCAGGCGTCGCGGGTGCGGCACATCGACGACTTCAACGAGAGGGTGCGATCCGGCGCCATCACGGCGCCGTTGGGCAGCCAGCGCGAGTACCGGCCCTACCCGTATGTCGTGGCCATCGTCGACGAGCTGGCCGACCTGATGATGACCGCGCCGCGTGACGTCGAGGACGCCATCGTGCGGATCACCCAGAAGGCCCGTGCCGCGGGCATCCACCTGGTACTGGCGACCCAGCGCCCGTCGGTCGACGTGGTCACCGGGCTCATCAAGACCAACGTGCCGGCCCGATTGTCTTTCGCGACGTCGTCGCTCACCGACAGCCGGGTGATCCTGGACCAGGCGGGCGCCGAAAAGCTGATCGGGATGGGCGACGGCCTGTTCCTGCCGATGGGTGCGAACAAGCCGCTGCGGCTGCAAGGCGCGTACGTCTCCGACGACGAGATCCACGCCGTCGTCAACGCCTGCAAAGACCAGGCCGAACCCGAATACACCAACGGTGTCACCACCGCCAAGCCCACCGGCGAACGCGCCGACGTCGACCCGGACATCGGTGACGACATGGATGTGTTCCTGCAGGCCGTCGAGCTGGTGGTGTCCAGCCAGTTCGGCTCCACCTCGATGCTGCAGCGCAAGCTGCGCGTCGGCTTCGCCAAAGCGGGCCGGCTGATGGATCTGATGGAGACCCGCGGCATCGTCGGGCCCAGCGAGGGATCGAAGGCGCGCGAGGTGCTGGTCAAACCCGACGAGCTGGCCGCGACGCTGGCCGCCATCCGCGGGCTGGGCGGTGGATCCGACGACGACGGGGCCGACGAATAGCGCCGAGTGTGCGGCCAGCCGCATTTTCGACCGCGAATGTGCGGCCAGCCGCACGCTCGGCGGTTGTCATCGCTAGAGCACCAGTAGCATCCGGGAATTGCCCAGGATGTTCGGCTTGACGTAGCTCAGGTCCAGGAATTCGGCGACACCGATGTCGTAGGAGCGGCACATCTCCTCGTACACCTCGGCGGTGACCGGCGTGCCCTCGATCTCGGTGAACCCGTGCTTGCCGAAGAACTCCGTCTCGAAAGTCAACACGAACAGCCGCTGCAACTGCAGGTCGCGCGCGACCTCCAACAGCCGATCGACGATCGCATGCCCGACGCCGTGGCCGGTGATCGCCGGGTCCACCGCGACGGTACGGACCTCGCCGAGGTCGGACCACAACACGTGCAGCGCCCCGCAACCGATCACGTTGCCTGGAACGTCGGGGTGCTCGGCGACCCAGAATTCCTGAACGGCCTCATAGAGGGTCACCAGGTTCTTTTCCAGCAGGATCCTTCCCGCATACGTGTCGACGAGGTGTTTGATCGCGGGAACATCCGATGTTCGCGCGCGCCGGACCACCGGCCGGTAACCCCGCGAACTTTCGGTCACGGGTAACAGTATCGGCATCTCGGATGGCTGCCCTGGTCAACCGCTATTCTGTTGCCGTGTCGGGGCAGCCTCAAACGGGTCCACTAGCGGGACCGACAGGGCGTGCCCGCATCGCCAATCTCGCCAATATCCTCACGCTGTTGCGGCTGGTGTTGGTCCCGATTTTCTTGTTGGCCCTGTTCGCCGGGGATGGCCACCAAATCGCCGGTCGAATCGTGGCTTTCGTGATTTTTGCGATCGCTGCCATCACCGACCGGTTCGACGGTCTGCTGGCCCGAAATTACGGGATGGCGACCGAATTCGGCGCGTTCGTCGACCCGATTGCGGACAAGGCTCTGATCGGGTCGGCGCTGATCGGCCTGTCGATGCTGGGTGACCTGCCGTGGTGGGTCACGGTGGTGATCATGACCCGCGAGCTTGGGGTGACGCTGCTCCGGTTGGCGGTGATCCGCCGCGGGGTCATTCCGGCGAGTTGGGGCGGCAAGCTCAAGACCGTGGTGCAGGCGCTGGCGATCGGCCTGTTTGTGCTGCCGCTGTCGGGACCGTTCCTGGTGGCGGCATCCGTGGTAATGGGGATCGCGATCGTGCTGACCGTGGTGACCGGCGTCGACTATGTGGCGTCGACCATCAGGACCGTCAGGGAAGTTCGCCGGACCGGCTGACCGCGAACGGGAACCAACACCGCCGCCGCTGGCGTTCACCTAATGAGCGCCTGCCTGAGCAGGCCCGAGTGGACGAAGGAGAGCAGGATGCCGCCATTGGTGCGCGAGGTTATCGGCGACGTGTTGCGCCGCGCTCGAACGTCACAGGGCCGGACGCTGCGCGAGGTGTCGGATTCGGCGCGGGTGAGCCTCGGGTATCTATCCGAGGTAGAGCGCGGTCGCAAGGAGGCCTCCAGCGAGCTGCTCAACGCGATCTGCGATGCGCTGGACGTGCCGTTGTCGGCGGTCCTCACCGACGCCGGCGAGCAGATGGCCAGCCGGGAAGGCGCGGCTGTCGGCGCGTCGGCCACAGGGGCGAGCGGAACCACGATCGACGCCAGCACCAAGGTTGTCATTCCGCCCGTGGCGTCGCTGGCCGTGGCCTGAGTGCCGCGGGGTGGCGGGCGGTCCGATCCGGCGCCAGGGGTGGGGCGATCGTCGCCGAGCCATTAAATTGGGCGACAGGGTAAGCGCAGAGCCAATCCGGGGGCCTCACACGAGGCCCCGCCGGCACACAAGAAGCGAAGGTGGAGCTAACTCATGGCCAATCCGTTCGTCAAGGCGTGGAAATACCTCATGGCGCTGTTCAGCGCGAAAATTGACGAGCACGCCGACCCCAAAGTGCAGATTCAGCAGGCCATCGAGGAAGCGCAGCGCCAGCACCAAGCGCTGACCCAACAGGCCGCGCAAGTGATCGGCAATCAGCGGCAACTGGAGATGCGCCTCAACCGGCAGCTGGCGGACATCGAAAAGCTGCAGGTCAACGTGCGTCAGGCCCTGACGTTGGCCGACCAGGCCACCGGCGCCGGCGACGCCGCGAAGGCCACCGAGTACAACAACGCCGCCGAGGCGTTTGCAGCCCAGCTGGTGACCGCCGAGCAGAGCGTCGAAGATCTCAAGACCCTGCATGACCAGGCGCTGTCCGCCGCCGCTCAGGCCAAAAAGGCCGTCGAACAGAACTCGATGATGCTGCAGCAGAAAATCGCACAGCGCACCAAGCTGCTCAGCCAGCTCGAGCAGGCGAAGATGCAGGAACAGGTCAGCGCATCGCTGCGCTCGATGAGCGAGATCGCCGCGCCGGGCAACACTCCGAGCCTCGACGAGGTTCGAGACAAGATCGAACGCCGGTACGCCAACGCACTCGGTTCTGCCGAACTTGCCCGGGGTACCGTGCAGGGCCGCATGCTCGAGGTCGAGCAGGCCGGCATCGAGATGGCCGGGCATTCCCGGCTGGAGCAGATCCGCGCGTCGATGCGTGGCGAAGCGCTGCCGGCGGGCCGGACGCCCGGGGCCCCCGGGACCACGCCGGCCACTCCCGCGCCCGCGGACACCACGGGTGGCCAGGTTGCCGAGAAGCCCATTGGCCAGTAGCGCGGCGGACGGTCTGCGATGGCGGTGAGAGCGACTGAGCGCGGGCCGTGGCGCGCGTTATTGCAGCGGGGATTGGACACCGCTGCCGACCTCTCCGACTTGGTGGCCCGAAGGATCAGCGCCGCCACCGATCCGCGTGCCCGGCTGCTGCGGCGTCGCCGTCGCGCGCTGAGGTGGGGCCTGATATGTGCGGTCGGGTGTCTGTTTTGGGTGGTGGTGACGGCGCTGCTGGCGGCCTGGGGCTGGTTCGCGTTGCTGCTGGAGGTCACCGGCGCCGTCGCGGTCGTCCTGGCAATTCCTGCGACTTTGTTGCTGATTCGGTACCGCTGGCTTCGGTCGGAGCCGCTGCCGGCGCAGCGGCCCGCCAACGCTCGCCGGCTGCCCCCGTCCGGCTCCGCCGCCCGGCCGGCCATGTATGCCCTGGGCGCCTCCGAACGCGGATTCTTCTCGTTGTTGGGCGTGATTGAGCGGGGTTCCATGTTGCCGCCAGACGAAATCCGCGACTTGACCACAGCGGCCAATAAGACCTCCGCGGCGATGGCGGCCTCCGCCGCCGAGGTGGTGTCGATGGAGCGTGCGGCTCAATATTCCGAATCGTCGCGCTCGTACCTGGTTCCGACCATCAACGCGTTCACCGCGCAGTTGGGTGCCGGCGTTCGTCAGTACAACGAAATGGTCACCGCCGCAGCGCAATTGGTGTCCTCGGCTAACGGCGATAGCGGGGCGGCGTTAGCGGATTCGCAACAGCGCTACCGCGCCGAGCTGGTCGGGGCCACCGATCGTCTGCTCGGTTGGGCGCAGGCGTTCGACGAACTGGGCGGAATGCCGCGCTAAAACGTCGCTTTGAGCGAGGGCACTATCACCCCGGCCAGGCCGCGCACGGTCGCCTTGAACATGTCGAAGAAGTCGAAGTAGTCGCGCCACAGCGTGATTCGCCCGTTGTGGACCTCGAACACGCCGCAGACCCAGAACTGAAGCCGTAGCGGCCCGACGATCAGCGCGTCGGTGCGTTCGGTGAGCACCGCGGCGCCGTCGGCGGCCATGCGGTGGATCTTCACCTCGAAGGCGGCGCGGCCCTCCATCTGCCGGAACAGCTTGATGGCCCTGGCGCGGCCGCGAATCGTCGGCAGCCCGACGTTTTCGTAGACCAGGTTGTCGTCCAAAGCGGCCTCGGCGGCTTCAAAATCATCGTCTTGCAGGGCGTTCAGGAAACCCTCGACCGTGCGGGTGTTCGCGACGGCCGTGCCAGTCAGCTCGGTCATGGTTGCCAGCCTAGGGGTGGGTGTTGTGGCAGGGTAGGGCGGATGCGTGTCGCCGTGGTCGCCGGGCCGGATCCCGGGCACTCGTTTCCCGCGATCGCGCTGTGCCAACGCTTCGGTGAGGCGGGCGATGAGCCCACGCTGTTCACCGGCGTGGAATGGCTCGACGCCGCCCGCGCCGCCGGCATTGAAGCCGTCGAGTTGGACGGGCTCGCGGCCATCGATGACGATGTCGACGCCGGGGCCAGGATCCACCGGCGCGCCGCACAGATGGCCGTGCTCAACGCGCCGGCGCTGCGCGACCTCGCGCCCGACCTGGTGGTGTCCGACGTCATCACCGCGTGCGGCGGGATGGCCGCCGAGCTGCTCGGAATCCCGTGGATAGAGCTCAACCCGCATCCGCTGTACCTGCCGTCGAAAGGGCTGCCGCCGATAGGCAGCGGGCTGGCGCCGGGCACCGGCGTCCGCGGCCGGCTGCGCGATGCCATCATGCGGGCGTTGACGGCGCGGTCCTGGCGTGCCGGCCTGCGGCAGCGTACGGCCGTGCGGGTCGAGATCGGACTGCCGGCGCGCGACCCCGGCCCGCTGCGACGGTTGATCGCGACGCTGCCCGCGCTGGAGGTCCCCCGCCCGGATTGGCCGGCCGAGGCCGTCGTCGTGGGGCCGTTGCACTTCGAGCCGACCGATCGGGCGCTCGAGATCCCGCCCGGCTCCGGTCCGGTGGTGGTGATCGCGCCCTCGACGGCCTTGACCGGGACCGCGGGCTTGGCCGAAGTTGCGTTGGGGTGCCTGATACCGGGGGAGACACTGCCGGCGGGATCGCGCCTGGCGGTATCCCGCCTGGAAGGAGCGGATCTGACGGTGCCGCCGTGGGCGGTGGTCGGGCTGGGACGCCAGTCTTCGTTGTTGACGCATGCCGATGTGGTGATCTGCGGCGGTGGTCACGGGATGGTGGCCAAGACGCTGCTGGCCGGGGTGCCGCTGGTTGTGGTACCCGGCGGGGGGGATCAGTGGGAGATGGCCAACCGGGTGGTACGCCAGGGGAGTGCACGGCTGATCCGGCCGCTGACCGCCGACGCGCTGGTGGCCGCGGTTAACGAGGTGCTGTCGTCTTCCGGCTACCGGGAGGCGGCCGGAAAGGCCGCCGCCAGCATCGCGGGCGTCGCCGATCCGGTGCGGGTGTGCCACGATGCGCTGGCTCTTGCGGGGTGACTGGCCCGCCGGCCGGCCCAGTATGTTGGCTGACGTGCGGCTGACGGAGTTCAACGAGCGGATTGTTCTGCGGTTCGGCGCCGCGTACGGCGCATCTGTGCTGGCAGACCACGTGCTGACCGGCTTCGACGGCCGGACGGCCGCCCGTGCGATCGAGGATGGTGTCGAGCCCCGGGACGTCTGGCGGGCGTTGTGCGTCGACTTCGACGTGCCGCGCGACCAGTGGTGAGGTTGCCTCCGGTGCCTCCGGTGCCTCCGGTGCCTCCGGATTGAGTGGGCGTCCAGGGCGGTAAATCGCGCGAAATGGCGCCCTCAGCGCACACTCGACGCCGCCAGCGCACACTCGGCGGCGATGCGGCGTGTCGCACTTGAATCGAACAGATGTTCGTCTACTGTGGTGATCATTCGAAGAGGACGACTTGTCGGTGGCCTTCTCTAGTGTCACGGCCAACCGACCGATTACCGGTCATCGAACACCGACTACAGGAGAGGCACCATGACGCAAGCCCCCGACCGCGAGAAGGCTCTCGAGCTGGCGATGGCCCAGATCGAAAAGAGCTACGGCAAAGGCTCGGTGATGCGTCTCGGCGACGAGATGCGTCAGCCGATCTCGGTCATCCCGACCGGATCCATCGCACTGGACGTGGCCCTGGGCATCGGCGGCCTGCCACGCGGCCGGGTCGTGGAGATCTACGGACCGGAGTCCTCGGGTAAGACCACCGTCGCGCTGCACGCGGTGGCCAACGCCCAGGCCGCCGGCGGCGTCGCGGCGTTCATCGACGCCGAGCACGCCCTGGACCCCGATTACGCCAAGAAGCTTGGCGTCGACACCGATTCGCTGCTGGTCAGCCAGCCCGACACCGGTGAACAGGCGCTGGAGATCGCCGACATGCTGATCCGCTCCGGCGCGCTGGACATCCTGGTCATCGACTCGGTGGCGGCCCTGGTGCCGCGCGCCGAACTCGAAGGCGAGATGGGGGACAGCCACGTCGGCCTGCAGGCCCGGCTGATGAGCCAGGCGCTGCGGAAAATGACGGGCGCGCTGAACAATTCGGGAACCACGGCGATCTTCATCAACCAGCTCCGCGAAAAGATCGGGGTGATGTTCGGCAGCCCCGAAACCACAACGGGCGGAAAGGCTTTGAAGTTCTACGCGTCGGTGCGCATGGACGTGCGCCGGATCGAGACGCTCAAGGACGGCACCAACGCGGTCGGGAACCGCACCCGGGTCAAGGTCGTCAAAAACAAGGTGTCGCCGCCGTTCAAGCAGGCCGAATTCGACATCCTCTACGGCAAGGGCATCAGCAGGGAGGGTTCGCTGATCGACATGGGCGTGGATCAGGGCTTCATCCGCAAGTCCGGTTCCTGGTTCACCTACGAGGGCGAACAGCTCGGCCAGGGCAAGGAGAACGTCCGCACCTTCCTGATGGAAAACGCCGACGTGGCCAACGAGATCGAGAAGAAGATCAAGGAGAAGCTTGGCATTGGTGCGGTGGTGACCGATGACGACATCCTGCCCGCCCCCGTCGATTTCTGAGCCATCTCGCGAAGAGCAGGCGCGGGCGTTGTGCCTGCGCCTGCTCACCGCGAGATCGCACACTCGGGCCGAGTTGTCCGGCCAGCTATCCAAACGCGGATACCCCCACGAAGTCAGCGCTCGCGTGCTCGACCGGCTGGCCGCCGTTGGCCTGGTGGATGACACCG
>Ga0318561_10000044_pt1 | contig 22877 bp, 25 predicted proteins | sample GRESIP065b5f23_FD_202526 | JGI IMG/M metagenome (GOLD analysis project Ga0318561, IMG submission 202526) | Tropical soil microbial communities from Luquillo Experimental Forest, Puerto Rico - GRE.SIPMG.065b5f23 | ecosystem: Environmental > Terrestrial > Soil > Tropical forest > Bulk soil... | reverse complement strand
CCAATATCGAAGGCATGCGCCGTGCGGTGGCCGGCCTGTCCGTGCGGCCCGGTTATGTGCTCAGCGACGGCTTTCGCGTGCCCGGCCTGCCAATGCCGTCGCTGCCGGTGATCGGTGGGGACGCCGTCGCGGCCTGTATCGCGGCGGCCAGCGTGCTGGCGAAAGTCAGCCGGGATCGGCTCATGGTCGCGATGGAGGCCGACCACCCAGGCTACGGCTTCGCCGAGCACAAGGGCTACAGCACGCCGGCGCACTCGATGGCCCTGACCGAGTTGGGTCCGTGCCCTCAGCACCGCTATTCGTTCATCAACGTGCGGCGCGTGGCAACCGCGTCGGGTTCGCGAGTGGTGGCCGAATGCAACCCGGACCCTCCGGCCAAGCACGACGGCTACCGGTGAGGAAAGATGGGACCAAGTTCCGAGGGAGAAGGACGTCTGAGCAGATGAGTGCCGAGGATCTCGAAAAGTACGAAACCGAGATGGAGCTCTCGCTCTACCGCGAATACAAGGACATCGTCGGCCAGTTCAGCTACGTCGTGGAAACGGAGCGGCGGTTCTATCTGGCAAACAGTGTGGAGATGATGCCGCGCAACGCCGAGGGCGAGGTCTACTTCGAGCTGCGACTGTCCGACGCCTGGGTGTGGGACATGTACCGCCCGGCGCGGTTCGTCAAGCACGTGCGGGTGGTCACCTTCAAGGACGTCAACATCGAAGAGGTCGAGAAGCCCGAGCTTCGGTTGCCGGAATAGCCCCCGGACCCTTCCAGGCTAAGTGCCCGGCGCGAGCTGATCGTCGCCGTTGGACGGCAGTCGACCGCGGTTTTCTATGACGGCCCGCGCCACCTCGGCCAGCTTGATGTTCAGGGCCTGGGAGTGGCGCCGCAGCAGGTCGAACGCCTCGTTTTCGCTCATTTCGTGCAGCAGCATCAACATGCCGACCGCCTTGCCGATTTCGCGGTTGCTGAGCAGGCCCCGCCTCAGGCTGGCGGCGTCTTCTCCCTTGGCGATCGCGTTGATGGCCACGCTGGCGAACGATGCCAGCACCGCCGCTCGTCCGGCGGACTCGGCGTCGAACAGATTCGGAGTGTCGCTGAAGAGGTTGAGCGCGGCGCCCTTGTGCTTGTCGACGAGGAGCCGAAAACCCATCGCCCCGCGCACCGGTGTCTCGGCGACGAGGACGGACGCGAGCTTGGGCCAGTGCGATGGCGTGGTCAGGTCGGTGTCGATCTGGGGGGTTTCTTCCTCGATCGCGTCGATGCAGGGGCCGTCGCCCGCACGCCGTTCGAGATCGTCGACGTGCTGCGCGAGCCGGTCGCTCGCGCCCATGGTGACGTAGCGGTCGTTTTCGCGCACCAACAGGCTCGCGTGGTCACAGCCGCGGACGGCCAGGGTCGCAGCGACGCAGATGGCCGCGTACATCTCTTTGGCGTCCGAGCCCTGGTAAATGATCTCGGCGAGGGCCGCGAAGACGGTCGCCGGGTCGGCTTTGTCCCCGCCGGATGCCAGGCCGTTCGTGCCGGCATTCGATTCGTCTGCCATGTTGTCGAGAGTATCGACATTCGCGACCGTTCTTGGCCGGGACGAACCGAGTGCGATCGACGACTTTCGTCATCCTGGTTTCACCGGCAGTGCGGCAGGGAAGGACACCTGAGGTGGGCGTAACAGTCGCTGCGACCGGGCCAACCGGCGAGATCGGAGTCTCAACGGTGACGGTGCTGGAGCGCGAGCCCGCTGGCCAAGGCGCGGGTGGCCGGCCGGTGCGGGTTCACGTCGCAATGTAGTTTGACTCCATGAGGTTTCAGCGCCGGCCGACGTTTCGCTAGTGGGCCACGTAACGGCGCGTCGGCGCGCACAGCATCTCAGCGCGGATCGGTCTGTCATCCGGCCGGAGTCCCTGGTGGTCGAGGAGCCGTTGGAGATCCGCGTCAACGGTGCGCCGATCACGGTGACCATGCGCACGCCCGGCTCGGATATGGAACTGGCGCAAGGCTTTCTGCTCACCGAGGGGGTAATCGGGGAACGCGCGGACGTCCGGACCATTCGCTACTGCGGCGGGCGCGCTGACGATAATCCCAACAGTTACAACGTCCTCGACGTGACGCTGGCTCCCGGCGTCGAGCCGCCCGATCTCGATGTCACCCGCAACTTCTACACCACCTCGTCGTGCGGGGTGTGCGGCAAGGCGTCGCTGGAAGCCGTGCGGCTGATCGGCCGCTTCTCACCCGGCGCCGATGCCGCCTCCGTCGCCCCGGCCACGCTCAGGGCGATGCCCGGCCAACTTCGGTCCGCGCAAAAGGTTTTCGACAGCACCGGTGGGCTCCACGCGGCGGCGTTGTTCAGAGTGGACGGCACGATGCTCATCGTGCGCGAGGACATCGGCAGGCACAATGCGGTCGACAAGGTCATCGGCTGGGCGCTGGAACACGAGTCCATGCCGATGGCGGCCTCGGTGCTGCTGGTCAGCGGGCGGGCATCGTTCGAGTTGACCCAGAAAGCCGTCATGGCAGGGATTCCCGTACTGGCCGCCGTGTCCGCGCCGTCGTCGCTGGCGGTTTCGCTGGCCGAGGAGTCCGGGATAACGCTGGTGGCGTTCCTGCGGGACGACTCGATGAACATCTACACCAGGGCGGACCGGATCACGTAACGGTGCGCCGCCCCGGCTGTGCACGGACCGTCGACTGGGAATAACCCGTCTGTTCGGGGGCCGCAAGCGTCGATCGCGCCTCGCCTTGTCGGCGCCACCGTGCACTTTGGCGAGCATGACGACCCAAAAGACTATGACTCGGGTCCAGCTGGGAGCGATGGGCGAGGCGCTCGCCGTGGACCACCTGACGAGGATGGGGTTGCGGATCTTGCACCGCAACTGGCGCTGCCGCTACGGCGAGCTCGACGTCATCGCCTCCGACGAGGCCACCCGCACGGTGGTGTTCGTTGAGGTCAAGACACGTACCGGCGACGGTTTCGGTGGGCTGGCGTACGCCGTCACCGAGCGTAAGGTCCGACGGCTGCGCAGGCTTGCCGGGCTCTGGCTGTCCGGCCAGGACGCGCGTTGGGCGACCGTGCGCATCGACGTGATCGGTGTGCGGGTCGGACCTAAAAATTCAAGCCGCACTCCGGAAATCACGCACCTGCAGGGAATCGGCTGATGGCGCTGGGGCGCGCGTTCTCGGTTGCGGTGCGCGGATTAGACGGAGCGATCGTGGAAATCGAGGCCGACATCACGTCCGGCCTGCCGGGTGTGCATCTGGTGGGTCTGCCCGATGCCGCCCTGCAGGAGTCCCGCGACCGGGTCCGGGCGGCGGTCACCAATTGCGGCAACAGCTGGCCGATGGCCCGGCTAACGCTCGCGCTGTCGCCGGCGACGCTGCCAAAAATGGGATCGGTCTACGACATCGCGTTGGCCGCGGCCGTTCTTTCCGCGCAGCGCAAGCACCCGTGGGAACGATTGGAGAAGACTGTGCTGCTGGGGGAGCTGTCGCTGGACGGGCGGGTCCGGCCGGTCCGCGGAGTGCTGCCCGCGGTGCTGGCCGCCAAACGCGACGGCTGGCCGGCCGTCGTTGTCCCGGTGGATAACCTCGCCGAGGCCAGCCTGGTCGACGGGATCGACGTCTGGGGCGTGCGCACGCTGCGGCAACTGCAGAGCTGGCTCGGCGGCTCAGGGGGTCTGGATCACAGGATCAGCGCGGAACCGACGGCCGCGGAACCCTCTGCCGATCTGGCCGATGTGGTCGGGCAGGCGCAGGCGCGGTTCGCGGTGGAGGTGGCGGCCGCGGGGGCGCATCACCTCATGTTGACGGGGCCGCCGGGGGTGGGCAAAACGATGTTGGCCCAACGCCTTCCGGGGCTGTTGCCGCCGCTGTCGGAGAGCGAGTCCCTCGAGGTGACCGCGATTCACTCGGTGGCCGGCCTGCTGTCGGCGGGTACGCCGTTGATTACCAGGCCGCCGTTCGTGGCGCCACACCACAGTTCCAGCGTCGCGGCACTCGTCGGTGGGGGATCGGGGATGGCCCGCCCTGGCGCCGTCAGCCGCTCGCATCGTGGCGTGCTGTTCCTCGACGAATGCGCAGAGGTCAGCGTCAGCGCGTTGGAAGCATTGCGAACACCGTTGGAGGACGGGGAGATTCGTCTTGCCCGCCGCGACGGGGTGGCCTGTTACCCGGCCCGGTTCCAGCTTGTCCTGGCGGCCAATCCGTGCCCGTGTGCACCGGCCGATCCCCAGGACTGCATCTGTGCGGCGGTGGCCAAACGCCGCTACCTGGGAAAGCTTTCCGGGCCGTTGCTCGACCGGGTGGATCTCCGGGTGCAGATGAATCCCGTACGCGCCGGGGCGTTCTCGCTCACCGACGGCGAGTCGACGGCACAGGTTCGCCATCGGGTGGCGGCGGCGCGGGGGGCCGCCGGGGAGCGTTGGCAACCGCATGGATTTCGCACCAATGTCGAAGTCAGCGGGTCGCTGTTGCGGCGAAAGTTCCGGCCCGGCAACGCCGCGATGGCACCGCTCAAGACGGCGCTGGATAACGGGCTGATCAGCATTCGGGGCCTGGACCGCACATTGCGGGTCGCCTGGAGCCTGGCCGACTTGGCCGGCCGGGTATCGCCCGGGCTCGACGAAGTCGCCGTCGCCCTCAGCTTCCGGGAACCCGGAGCGCAGCGATGACGACAGCGGTCGACGATCCGGTATTGCGGGCCTGGGCTTACTTGTCCCGGGTGGCCGAACCGCCCTGCCCGGAGCTTGCCGCCTTGGTGCACCGTGTCGGCCCCGCGGAGGCGGCCCAGCGGGTCCGCCGCGGGCTCGTCGATGACGGCGTGGCCCGGTGCACCGAGGCGAGGCGCGAGATAGACCGGGCCGCGGCGGACCTCGAATTGCTCGCCAGTCGAGGCGGGCGATTGATCACACCCGACGACGATGAGTGGCCGGTGCTCGCATTCGCGGCATTCGGCGCCGCCGAAGTCAGGGCTCGGGGCGGGCCGCCGATGGTGTTGTGGGCGCTGGGTCCCCAACGGCTCGACGCGGTGGCGCAGCGCGCGGCCGCTGTGGTCGGAACCCGGGCTTCGACCGTATACGGCGAGCGGGTGGCCGGCGACTTGGCGGCCGGGCTGGCCGAGCACGAAGTCGCGGTGGTTTCCGGCGGCGCCTACGGTATCGACGGTGCGGCCCACCGCGCGGCGCTGGCCTGCGACGGAATCACCGTGGCCGTCCTGGCCGGCGGCGTGGACGTCCCCTATCCGGCCGGCCATTCGGCACTGCTGCATCGGATAGGCGAGCACGGGCTGCTGTTCACCGAATACCCGCCGGGTGTCCGCCCGGCCCGGCACCGGTTTCTGACCCGCAATCGCCTGGTCGCGGCCACCGCGGGGGCCGCGGTGGTCGTGGAAGCGGGGCTGCGTAGCGGCGCGGCGAACACCGCCGCCTGGGCGCGGGCCTTGGGTCGGTTGGTGGCCGCGGTGCCCGGACCCGTCACATCGTCGGCGTCGGCCGGGTGTCATGTGCTGTTGCGCAACGGCGCGGAGCTGGTCACCAGGCCAGACGACGTCGTCGAGCTTGTCGGTCGCATCGGTGAGCTGGCACCCGAAGAACCGCATCCTTCAACCGCGCTCGACGGACTGGGTGATGCCGAGCGCCAGGTGTACGAGGCGTTGCCCGGTCGCGGCGCCGTGACGGTCGATCAGATCGCGGTTGCATCGGGGTTAGCGCTCGAGCGGGTGCTGGGGCCGCTGGCGATCCTCGAAGTAGCCGGGTTGGCGCGGCGCGACGAGGGGCGATGGCGGATTGTTCGCGCCGCCACTGGCCGCACTGCGGCCCAGACTTCAACGCCGCGGCTCGTATAGTCGACCGGGGGGTCGGGTCCGGACAGGAGGCTAAGAGGATAAGTGGCAGGTCGACCTCTGCAAAGCTTCGAAGTCGTCCGCACCCAGCAACTCACACCGCACATGGTCCGGGTGGTGCTTGGGAGCAGCCGGTTCGACACCTTCGTGCCGAGCAAATTCACCGACTCCTACGTCAAGCTGGTGTTCGTCCCAGAAAATGTCGACATGGCCGGGTTGCCCCGGCCGTTGACCCTGGACAGCTTCGCCGATCTGCCCCCTGAGGAAAAGCCTTCGGTGCGGACCATGACGGTCCGCCATGTCGACGTGGCGGCCCGCGAGCTCGCGGTGGACATCGTGGTGCACGGTGAGCACGGGATCGCGGGCCCTTGGGCCGCCGAGGCCCAACCCGGACAGCCCATCCATCTGATGGGCCCCGGCGGCGCATATACCCCCGACCCCGCCGCCGATTGGCATCTGCTCGCCGGTGATGAATCGGCGCTGCCGGCCATCGCCGCGGCGCTGGAAGCCTTGCCGCCCAACGCGATCGGTAAGGCGTTCATCGAAGTGGCCGGCCCCGAAGACGAAATCCCTTTGACCGCACCGGAGTCCGTCGAGGTGAGCTGGGTGTATCGCGGTGGTCGTGCCGATCTGGTGCCCGAGGAGCGGGCCGGCGATTTTGCACCTCTGATCGAAGCGGTCACCACCGCCCAGTGGCTGCCGGGGCAGGTGCACGTTTTCGTGCACGGCGAAGCCCAAGCCGTCATGCACAACCTGCGGCCCTACATCCGTAACGAGCGGGGCGTGGACGCCAAATGGGCGTCATCGATCTCGGGTTACTGGCGCCGCGGCCGAACCGAAGAGACGTTCCGGCAGTGGAAGAAAGAACTGGCCGAGGCAGAGGCGGGGGCTTAGCGGGGCTATCGCCCGGCTGGCATTCTCTATCGCATGGCATTCGGGGACTATCAGAACGAGATTTACCTGCAGGGCCTGGCCGGAGTGGCGCCATCGCTGCCGATGGTGTTCGCGGAGTGGGAGGCGAGGGCCGAGATGGCGCTGCCGCCGTCGGTCTGGTCCTACGTCACCGGGGGAGCGGGCGACGAGCGCACCCAGCGGGCGAATCGTGAGGTCTTCGACCGGTGGGGTCTCATCCCGCGCATGTTCGTCGGCGCCGTGCAACGCGACCTATCCGTCGATCTCTTCGGCCACGGCGTGGCCGCTCCGATGTTCATGGCGCCGATCGGGGTCATCGGGCTGTGCGCCCAAGACAATCACGGCGACGTGGCCACCGCCCGCGCCGCGGCACGCACCGGTGTCCCGATGGTTGCCTCGACATTGTCGGTCGACCCGATGGAAGACGTCGCGGCCGCGTTGGGCGATACGCCCGGGTTCTTCCAGCTGTACACGCCGACCGACCGCGAGCTGGCCGCCAGCTTCGCTCATCGCGCCGAGGCGGCCGGTTTCAAGGGCATCGTGGTCACCCTGGACACCTGGGTCACCGGCTGGCGCCCCCGCGACCTGAGCACGTCGAACTTTCCCCAGCTGCGCGGGCACTGCCTGGCCAACTACACCAGCGACCCCGTCTTCCGCGCCAGCCTCCAACGCCCGCCCGAGGAAGACCCCCAGGGCGCTGTGCTGCGCTGGATTCAGGAATTCGGAAATCCCCTGACCTGGGACGACCTGCCGTGGCTGCGCTCATTGACCGACCTGCCGCTGCTCGTGAAGGGCATCTGCCACCCCGACGACGCCCGACGCGCCAAGGATGGCGGCGTCGACGGCATCTACTGCTCCAATCACGGTGGCCGCCAAGCCAACGGCGGCCTGCCTGCGCTGGAGTGCCTGCCGGCGGTGGTCGAGGCGGCCGACGGGCTGCCGGTTTGGTTCGATTCGGGGATCCGCAGCGGCGCCGATGTCGTCAAGGCGCTCGCGCTGGGCGCGACCACGGTGGGCGTCGGCCGCCCGTACGCCTACGGGCTGGCGCTCGGGGGCGTCGACGGCGTCGTGCACGTGCTGCGCACGTTGCTTGCCGAAGCGGACCTGATCATGGCCGTCGACGGGTATCCGACGCTGAAAGATCTCACCCCGGAAACGCTTCGGCGCGTCGACTGAGCCGAGCTCCCAGCGGCTGCGAACGTGGAGCCGTGGAGGCGATCCTCGACGAGTTCGACGAGTACCTGGCGCTGCAATGCGGGCGTTCGGCGCACACCCGTCGGGCATATCTGGGTGACCTGCGCTCATTGTTCGCGTTTCTCCAGGGCCGCGAAATCGGCCTGGACGGATTGAGCCTGCCCGTCCTGCGGTCGTGGCTGGCCGCGGCGGCCGGTGCCGGCGCGGCGCGCACAACGTTGGGCCGACGCACCTCGGCGGTCAAGGCGTTCACCGCATGGGCGTCTCGGCGCGGCTTGCTCACGGGGGATCCGGCCGCTCGACTGCAAGTGCCGAAGGCTCACCGCACCCTGCCGGCGGTGCTGCGTCAGGATCAGGCGCTGCGGGCCATGGCGGCGGCGAAATCCGGTGCCGAGCAAGGCGATCCGCTGGCTTTGCGGGACCGGCTGATCGTCGAGATGCTGTATGCCACCGGTATCCGGGTCAGCGAGCTCTGCGGCCTGGATGTCGACGATGTGGACACCCGGTATCGGCTGGTGCGCGTCCTCGGCAAGGGCAACAAGCAGCGCACCGCGCCGTTCGGGGTGCCGGCTGCGGACGCGCTTCGCGCGTGGCTGGCGGGCGGGCGTCCCGCCCTGGTGACCGCGGAGTCCGGGCCCGCGCTGCTGCTGGGCGCGCGGGGCCGGCGGCTCGACGTGCGCCAGGCACGCACCGTCGTGCATCAGACCGTCGCCTCGGTGGACGGCGCGCCCGACATGGGGCCACACGGGCTGCGCCACAGCGCGGCCACGCACCTGCTCGAGGGCGGGGCGGACCTGCGGGTCGTGCAGGAGCTGCTCGGGCATTCCAGCCTGGCGACCACTCAGCTGTACACCCACGTCGCGGTGTCGCGGTTGCGCGCGGTGCACGACCAGGCACACCCGCGGGCGTGACGGCTGGCTGCGCTGCTGGAGGGGGGCACACTGAGTGTGCCTCGTCCCGGGCAGAGACTCCTGTGACCGCTGATGCCGATGTTGCGAAGCTCAGCCGTTGAGCGGCTTGAGCCGGATCGGGGTGGACCTCAGCAGGCCCAGCGGATCGACATAGTGGGCGCCCGACGCCGGACCCCACATCGCACCCCAGTGCAGGCAGGCGGCGGCACGGCATCCGGCGTGCCCGGCCGCCAGCTCGCCGATCACGGTCTCGGCCGTCACCCGCTGACCGGTCCGGACGGCCGTCCGGACCGGCTCGTAGCTGGTGCGCAGTCCGCCGGGATGGGCCAGCGACACCACCGGCCGTCCCGCCAGCAGCCCGGCGAACACAACAGTTGCGGGGCCGGCGGCGTATACCCGTTGACCGGGGGTGCCGGCCAGGTCCACGCCACGGTGCCCGGGATTCCAGTCGGGTGACGGCGCGTCGTATCCGCGGACGACGGCCGGCGGCGGACGCAGCGGCCAATCGAGTCGTACATCGTCGGCGACCGCCGGCGCCGCGCTGACCAGCGCCCAGCACAGAACAAGCGCTGCCCATCGCATCGGTTCAGTTCAGCGTGGCGGCCGCGGCCGGGCCAGTCGCCGCTGCCGGATCTGTGGAGTACGACGTGTAAACTGCTCGTCGCAGCTCGTTCGCGGGCTGATTTCGCGCGCCTGCAGCCAAACGATTGCCGTGCGGTCCCGGCCCGGTCTCCCTTCGGGGATTCCGAGACGGGCGCGGCATTCCGCAGGCGCCAGGGCCTGGCCTCATCCCGAAGCCGGGCGACAACCGACAACAAAAGGACATGGCCGGCAATGGCTGTCGTAACAATGAAGCAGCTGCTTGACAGCGGCACGCACTTCGGGCATCAGACCCGTCGCTGGAATCCCAAGATGAAGCGGTTCATTTTCACCGACCGCAACGGCATCTACATCATCGACCTGCAGCAGACACTGACCTTCATCGACAAGGCATACGAGTTCGTGAAGGAGACCGTCGCCCACGGGGGCACCGTGCTGTTCGTCGGCACCAAGAAGCAGGCGCAGGAGTCCGTCGCCGCCGAAGCCACCCGCGTCGGCATGCCCTACGTGAACCAGCGCTGGCTCGGCGGCATGCTCACCAACTTCTCCACCGTGCACAAGCGGCTGCAGCGCCTCAAGGAGCTCGAGGCGATGGAGCAGACCGGCGGCTTCGAAGGCCGCACCAAGAAAGAGATCCTCGGCCTGACCCGCGAGAAGAACAAGCTCGAGCGCAGCCTCGGCGGTATTCGCGACATGGCCAAGGTGCCGTCGGCGATCTGGGTCGTCGACACGAACAAAGAGCACATCGCCGTCGGCGAGGCCCGCAAACTCGGCATCCCGGTCATCGCGATCCTGGACACCAACTGCGATCCCGACGAGGTCGACTACCCGATCCCCGGCAACGACGACGCGATCCGCTCGGCCGCATTGCTGACCAAGGTGATCGCGTCCGCGGTTGCCGAGGGCTTGCAGGCCCGCGCCGGGCTGGGCCGCGGCGACGGCAAGCCCGAGGCGGAGTCCGCGGAGCCGCTCGCCGAATGGGAGCAGGAGCTGCTGGCTTCGGCGACCGCCAGTGCCGGCACGTCTGGCCCCACCGACGACGCTGCGGGCGCAACCGAATCAACCCCCACGGAAGGCTGAGATGGCGAACTTCACCGCTGCCGACGTCAAGCGGCTTCGGGAAATCACCGGTGCCGGCATGCTCGACTGCAAGAACGCGCTGGCCGAAACCGACGGCGACTTCGACAAGGCCGTCGAGGCGCTCCGCATCAAGGGCGCCAAGGACGTTGGGAAGCGCGCCGAGCGGGCGACCGCCGAAGGTCTGGTCGCGGCCAAGGACGGCGCACTGATAGAGCTCAACTCGGAGACCGACTTCGTCGCCAAGAATGCGGAGTTCCAGAAGCTGGCCGACGAGATCGTCGCGGCGGCTGCCGCGTCCAAGGCCACCGACGTCGACACCCTGAAGGCCGCCAAGGCGGGCGACACGACTGTCGAGCAGGCGATCGCCGACCTTTCGGCCAAGATCGGCGAGAAGCTGGAACTGCGCCGGGTCGCCAACTTCGACGGCACCGTCGAGACCTACCTGCACAAGCGCGCGGCGGACCTGCCGCCGGCGGTGGGCGTGCTGGTCGAGTACGGTTCGGGTTCCGACCCGGACACGAGCACAGCGGCGGCTCATGCCGTCGCGCTGCAGATCGCCGCGCTCAAGGCGCGCTACCTGTCCCGCGAGGACGTGCCCGAGGACGTCGTGGCCAGCGAGCGCCGCATCGCCGAGGAGACGGCGAAGGCGGAGGGCAAGCCGGAGCAGGCGCTGCCCAAGATCGTCGAGGGCCGGTTGAACGGCTTCTTCAAGGATGCGGTGCTGCTCGAGCAGCCGTCGGTGTCCGACAGCAAGAAGACCGTCAAGGCCCTGCTCGACGACGCTGGTGTGACCGTCACGCGGTTCGTTCGCTTCGAGGTGGGCCAGGCCTAGCCCGGCCCGAACGAGCGGCTAGCGTCGTGCCATGCGACGCGTGCACGCTTTCGGCGACGATGCCCTCGGTGAACTCGACGCGGTCGGTCTCGCCGACGCCATACGCGCAGGTCGGGTGGGCAGGGCCGAGGTAATCGAGGCCGCCATCGCCCGCACCGAGGCCGTCAACCCGGCCCTCAACGGCTTGGCGTACGAGGCGTTCCAGCAGGCACGGGCCGCCGCGAAGGCCGACCCCGCCAGCGGCCCTTTCAGCGGCGTTCCGACGTTCGTCAAAGACAACGTCGACGTCGCCGGGCAGCCGACGATGCGCGGCGCCGACGCGTGGGTGCCTTTCGACGCCGCGGCCGACGGCGAGTTCACCCGGGTCTACCTGGCCACCGGGGTCACCCCGCTGGGCAAGACGCAGATGTCGGAGTTCGGGTTCAGCGCGTCCGCCGAACACCCCCGACTGGGAGCGGTCCGCAACCCGTGGGACACCGACTACACCGCGGGCGCGTCGTCTTCGGGTTCCGGCGCGTTCGTCGCCGCCGGTGTGGTGCCGATCGCGCACGCCAACGACGGCGGCGGCTCGATCCGCATTCCGGCCTCCTGCAACGGACTCGTCGGCCTCAAGCCGTCGCGCGGCAGGTTGCCGCTGGACCCCGAACTGCGCCGGATGCCCGTGGGCATCGTCGCCAACGGTGTGCTGACCCGCTCGGTGCGTGATACCGCGGCCTTCTATCGGGAGGCCGAACGGATCTGGCGTAACCCCAAGCTGGCGCCGATCGGGGACGTGACCCAGCCCGGCAGGCAGCGGCTGCGGATCGCGGCAGTGACCCGTTCGGTCCGGCGCGAGTCCAGCCCGCAAGTGCGTGAGCTGACGCTGAAGTCAGCGGCGTTGCTCGAGGAACTCGGCCACCGCGTCGAATACGTCGACGACCACCCGGTGCCGGCCAGTTTCGTGGACGATTTCGTGCTGTATTGGGGGTTTCTGGCGCTGGTTCAGGTACGCACCGGGAGACGCCTGTTCGGCGACACTTTCGACCGCACGCGGCTGGACAGCCTGACGCTCGGCCTGCAGCGACACACCAGCCGCAACATCCATCGGCTCCCGCTGGCGATCGTGCGCCTGCGCGGGTTGCGGCGGCGCACCGCGCGGTTCTTTCGCACCTACGACGTGGTGCTCACACCGACCGTTGCCGACGAGACGCCGCGTATCGGGTACCTGGCGCCCACCGACTACCAGCAGGTGATAAACCGGCTGGTCGACTGGGTGGCGTTCACCCCGATGCAGAACGTCACCGGCGAGCCGGCGATTTCGCTGCCATTGGCCCAATCCGCCGACGGCATGCCGGCGGGCATGATGCTTTCGGCCGATCTCGGGCAGGAGGCGCTGCTGCTGGAGCTGGCCTATGAGCTGGAAGAAGCCAGGCCGTGGGCCCGTATTCAAGCCTCCCGGTGATCGCTCTCAGTCGGATCCGAGCAAGTCGAGCATGCGTTTGAACTCGCGCTGCTGCGCTTCGTCCAACTTGCCGAGGATGCGGGCATCGGCCGTCCGCACGGCGCCTTCCGCACGCTTCAGCAGCGCGCGGCCCGGACCGGTCAGCTTGGCCGGTAGAGCGCGCCCGGAGGGCACCGACGCCGGCCGCTCCACCGCGCCAATGTCTTCCAGCTTGCGCAGCACCGTGTTCATCGCCTGCGGTGTGACGTTGGTGTGCCGGGACAATTCGGCGCTGGACATTCCCGGGTACATCGAAAGAATGCGCATGCAAACGAATTCGGGCAGGGTCAGGCCAAGCGGGCTCAACACGGCGGAAACCTCCGGTCGCAGAACGGCTCCCACCCGGTAGAGCAGGTAACCAAGCGGGGCGTCTTCGGCCTGAATCATGTCAACGATATTGACATATATCCGGCGTTCCTACATCGAACTTGGACGATGCGGCCGCAATCAGCAGCCGGGAAATGGTGGCATTGATGCCCCTGTTAATTCTGTGGCGCGAAAGGTGGTGCGGCACAAATCAGGATCGAGCTGTTCGCGCAGGTAGCCCGGGCAGGTTCTCTCAAGTGTTTAGCGCCGGCGTCGAATGGCTATGCGAATTGGGTGTGGTTTGTCGCCCAAAGGTGGCGCGACTGTTCGACTCGAAAGGAATTAGCATGAAGGTCACTACAACCGCTGTAAAGACTGCTGTTGCGGCTGGAGGTATAGCGGCGGCAAGCGTTTTCGCCGCGGCGACCGCTTCCGCTGCGCCGCCCAACATCCAGGGATTCGGCACGAGCCAAAAGCTCATTGACGGTCCGCTGGTTACCGATTACACGGTGAGCAACCTGCAGCAGAGCAACGCCGCGATTCCCGGCTACACCCCCAAGGGAACGCTTTATCAGGTGGACGTCACCGCCAGGTCGGACGGCGGGCTCGTTACCCCCATGGTTAACGACTTCATCGCCCGCGGGCCTAACGGTCAGAACTACCGGGTAATCGACAAGGTTGCGGCCCCGGGCAGTCTGAATCCGGCGCCCATCCCGCAGGGCAGCGAATCGACGGGCACGCTGTACTTCGACGTGACTGGCGCAGCGCCGAATGGCGTCGCCTACAACGATGGAATGCAGGACATTCTGATCTGGACGTCGAACGTGCCGGGTGGCGCTGCGCCTGGCGCACCGAACACTCCGCCGCCGGGTGCACCGCCCGGACCCGCGGTACACAGCTAATCCGGTTGCAAATCTCTCCCCGCGCCACGCCCAGTGGCGTGGGGAGATTTGCGTTCGCGTGACTAAAGGGGCGAAAGCCCCTCGCCTATAAGGCGTTTCGAGTTCGCTTCGACTCGATCATCGGGTGACCGGATCACCGGCGACTCGCTGAGAATCCATTCCGGTTGCGGTGGCGTCGCCGCCATGTAGCCCACGCCGCGGACGGTATCGATCATCGATTCGTGCTCGGTGCCGAGCTTGGCACGCAGCCGTCGCACGTGGACGTCGACCGTACGCACACGACCGTTGCAGTCATAGCCCCACACCTCGTGCATCAGCCGCGTGCGGGTGAACGCCCGACCGGCATGCTGCACAAGGAAATTCAACAACTTGAACTCGGTGAGCGTCAGGGCCAGGTCTTGGCCGTCCAGCGATCCCGTGAAACTGGCCGGGTGGAGTAGGAGATCGCCGAACTTCAATGTGCCGTCCATTGCGCTGCGCCGGCGTGTGATCGCCAGCCGCAGCCGCGCCTGCAGCTCGTCCGTCCGGGCGGCAGGCAGCAACACGTCGTCGCAATGCCAGTCGACCTCCACCGCCGCGAAGTCCGCCAGTGCCACGACGGCCACCACCGCCAGCGCCGGCGCGTCAGAGGTCAGCCGGCGGCAGACCGTCCGAGCCGCCGCGAGGTCGGTGCGTGCATCGATGATCGCAACGTCGGCGGTATCGCGATGGCCGTCGATGCCGTCGGTCAGCGGGCCGCGCTGCACAGTCTGCGTGAACGACTTCAGCGCCGGTAAAGCCGATTCGAAATCGTCTTCATCGGTAAGCAGTAGAACGTCCAACGACATCTCCAAAACCCTATGAGGCAGTGTGTGCCGCTCCCACCCATAGGCACCTCACCAGGAGATGTCTGCAGCGCAGCGCTGTATACCCGGCCAAGAAACTATGCAAACTATATTCCCCGGTTTCGGGGATCGGCGGCCCGACCCGATCGGGCGCCGGAGACGAGTTTGCTGCGGCTCGCGAATGTCGATGGGTCCGGCCCGTTTTCACGGACCGGACCCATCGGGGTGACAAGCTACTGGTGGGACCTCTGGCGCTCCTCAGCTACCTTCGCGCTACCGCGGGCCGCTTCTGCTTCGGCTTCCTTCTTTGCCGCGTTGCGCTGCGCCTCGGCCTTGTCTTGCTGGGCCCGGCCTTCACGGGTGACGTCGTCGCGGCCGGTCACCGCACCGACAGCTTCCTTGGCCTTGCCCTTGACGTCCTCGACGACGCCCTTCACGGCTTCGGCAGGTCCCGATTTGTTGTCCGCCATGGATTGATTCCTCCTCGTTGGCGTACGTGATTGAGCGACTTCCGCTCAAGCGCCGATCGACCGAGCGATCGGCCCGTCCTACGGCGAGGCAGATCCTCATTCTTAAGACCGTGATTGCCCCCGCCTTGGTGCGGATTCCCCATGCCGCCGCTGGCTCAAACATCCCTCAAACATCTGATGTCGGAAGGAATGCGGTGCCCTCAACTAATCGGGTTGAGCAGATAATGCACCCCGCTCACCCAACATTGTGCTGCGATGAGGCAGGATGTGAAATGCCGTTCCGGATGAGGTCGCCCGGGATGGCACTGTCATGCGAGGAGTCTGATGACGGAGCCCGATATCGCCGGCGGGGCGGCCCCGAAGCCGGAGCCGTCGAAAAACACCAACGGCGTACCGACATCACCGCCGGGCAAGGGACACCCTTCCGGCGAGCAGGTGGGTCGATCCAAGTATTCGAGGGTGCTGCTCAAGCTTGGCGGCGAAATGTTCGGCGGCGGGCAGGTGGGACTGGATCCCGATGTCGTGGCGCAGGTCGCTCGCCAGATCGCCGAAGTGGTCCGCGGCGGTGTGCAGGTCGCCGTGGTGATCGGCGGCGGCAACTTCTTCCGTGGCGCACAGCTTCAGCAACGCGGTATGGAGCGCACGCGTTCGGACTACATGGGCATGCTCGGCACCGTGATGAACAGCCTCGCGCTGCAGGACTTCCTCGAGAAGGAGGGCATCGCCACCCGAGTCCAAACCGCGATCACCATGGGGCAAGTGGCGGAGCCGTACATCCCGCTGCGGGCGGTGCGCCACCTGGAAAAGGGCCGGGTGGTGATCTTCGGCGCCGGCATGGGGCTGCCCTACTTCTCCACGGACACCACGGCCGCCCAGCGGGCGCTGGAGATCGGCGCGGACGTGGTCCTGATGGCCAAGGCGGTCGACGGCGTGTTCGCCGAGGATCCGCGGGTGAATCCGCAGGCGGAGCTGCTCACCGCGATCAGTCATCGTGAGGTCATCGACCGCGGCCTGCGGGTGGCCGATGCGACCGCATTCAGTCTGTGTATGGACAATGGCATGCCAATCCTGGTGTTCAACCTGCTGACCAATGGGAATATCGCCCGCGCGGTCGCCGGTGAGAAGATCGGAACGCTGGTCACCACGTAAGGGGAAGACGCAAATGATCGACGAGGCTCTCTTCGATGCGGAAGAGAAGATGGAGAAGGCTGTATCCGTGGCCCGTGACGACTTGTCAACCATTCGAACGGGCCGCGCCAATCCGGGAATGTTCTCCCGGATCGTGATCGACTATTACGGCACCAACACGCCGATAACGCAGCTGGCCAGCATCAACGTTCCCGAGGCGCGACTGGTCGTCATCAAGCCCTACGAAGCCAATCAACTGCACGCGATCGAAACGGCGATTCGCAACTCCGACCTCGGGGTGAACCCCACCAACGACGGCACCCTCATCCGGGTGGCCGTACCGCAGCTGACCGAGGAACGCCGGCGCGAGCTGGTCAAGCAGGCCAAACACAAGGGGGAGGAGGCTCGCGTCTCTGTGCGCAATATCCGTCGCAAGGCGATGGAGGAGCTGCACCGCATCCGCAAGGACGGCGAGGCCGGCGAGGACGAGGTCGGTCGCGCGGAAAAGGATCTGGACAAGACCACGCATCAGTACGTCACCCAGATCGACGAGTTGGTCAAGCACAAAGAAGGCGAGCTGCTGGAGGTCTAGCGGCCGCTCAGCAATAGATTCCGTGGCAACCACTGGCGCCGGCGCAGGCACCCCGCCCGAGGAGCCGGTTCGTATGGTCAAACAGACCGTCGAGCAACCTGCCAAGAAGACGTCCCGGGCGGGACGCGACCTACCCGCCGCGATCGCGGTGGGTGTCTCGATCGGTGCCGGCCTCATCGCCACGCTGCTGTTCCTTCCGCGCGGATGGGTCGCCCTCTGCTCCGGCGCCATTTTGATCGCCAGCCATGAGGTGGTGCGGCGGCTTCGTGAGGCCGGATACGTGATTCCGGTGATCCCGCTGCTGATCGGCGGGCAGGTCACGGTCTGGCTGACTTGGCCGTTTGGTGCCCGAGGCGCGTTGGCCGGTTTCGGCGCCACGGTGGTGGTCTGCATGTTCTGGCGGCTGTTCATGCACGACGAGAGCAGGCACCACGATCCCGCCGCCGGTCCGCCACCCCCGTCGCATTACCTGCGCGACGCGTCGGCCACCATCTTCCTGGCCGCGTGGGTCCCGCTGTTCGCCTCCTTCGCCGCGTTGCTGGTCTACCACCCGCGGGAAGGCGCGGGGCGGGTGTTCTGCTTGATGATCACGGTCATCGCCTCCGACGTGGGTGGCTACACCTTCGGGGTGCTGTTCGGCAAGCATCCGCTGGTGCCGACGATCAGCCCGAAGAAGTCGTGGGAGGGATTTGGCGGTTCGCTGGTCTGCGGGATCACCGCGGCGATTCTGACCGTGACCTTCCTGGCCCACAGACCGCTGTGGGAGGGGGCTCTGTTGGGCGTCGTCCTGGTGCTGACCTGCACGCTTGGCGACTTGGTGGAATCCCAGGTCAAGCGCGACCTCGGCATCAAGGACATGGGCCGGCTGCTTCCCGGCCACGGTGGTTTGATGGACCGGCTCGACGGCGTGCTCCCGTCGGCGGTGGCGGCCTGGACCGTGTTCACATTGCTGCCGGCCTGAGAAGGCGATACTGGACAGGTCATGGTCCAAGAGTTGATGTTCGAGGCGCCGCGCGCCGGCCGCCCGCCGCGGCACCTGGCCGATCTCGATGAACAGGGCCGCGCGTCGGCCGTCGCGGAGCTGGGCTTGCCGGCGTTTCGCGCCAAGCAGCTGGCGCACCAGTACTACGCCCGGCTGATCGCCGACCCGCGACAGATGACCGACCTGCCGGCGGCCATCCGTGACCTGATCGCCGAGACGATATTCCCCAACCTGCTCACCGCGGCCACCGAAGTCACCTGTGACGCCGGCGAGACTCGAAAGACGTTGTGGCGGGCCATCGACGGCGCCGCCATCGAGTCGGTGGTAATGCGCTACCCACAGCGCAACACGGTATGCATCTCGTCGCAGGCCGGTTGCGGCATGGCCTGCCCCTTCTGCGCGACCGGCCAGGGCGGCCTGACCCGCAACCTGTCCACCGCCGAGATCCTCGAACAGGTACGCGCCGCCGCGGCGGTCGTGCGCGACGACTTCGGTGACCGGCTTTCCAACGTGGTTTTCATGGGCATGGGGGAGCCGCTGGCCAACTACGTCAGGGTGGTGGACGCGGTGCGGCGCATCACCGATCCCCCGCCGTCCGGTTTCGGCATTTCCGCCCGCTCGGTGACGGTGTCCACGGTGGGCCTGGTCCCGGCGATCCGCAAACTCGCCGACGAACGGCTCGGGGTGACTCTGGCGCTGTCGTTGCACGCGCCCGACGACGAACTCCGCGACACGCTGGTTCCGGTCAACAACCGGTGGAAGATCGCCGAGGCCCTCGATGCGGCCCGGTATTACGCAGACGTGACCGGTCGGCGGGTTTCGGTCGAATACGCACTCATTCGCGACGTCAACGACCAGCCATGGCGCGCCGACCTGCTGGGTAAGCGGCTGCATGGTGCGCTAGGGCCGTTGGTGCACGTGAACCTGATCCCGCTCAACCCGACCCCGGGCAGCGATTGGGATGCCAGCCCCAAGGCGGTGGAGCGGGAATTCGTCCGGCGGATCCGATCAAAAGGGGTTTCGTGCACCGTGCGGGATACGCGCGGCCGCGAGATCAGCGCCGCGTGCGGACAGCTGGCCGCCGAAGGCGGACAGGCGGGATGAACCCGAGCGGTGCCTACCACGTGATGTAAGGGAAACCACCAGCAAACGAGGTATGGGATGTTTGTTCGCTCGTTGACTCCGTTCAGATTGTTTGCCGTGGTCGTTTTCACGGCCGCCGCGATACTCGGGCTGACCGATGCCCCGCGCTCGGCGGCCGCCGACGATCGTCTGCAGTTCACGGGAACCACGCTGAGTGGTGCGCCCTTCAACGGCGCCAGCCTGCAGGGAAAACCGGCGGTGCTCTGGTTCTGGACGCCGTGGTGTCCGTTCTGCAACGCCGAAGCTCCCGGCGTCAGCCAGGTGGCGGCGGCCAATCCGGCAGTCACCTTCGTCGGCGTCGCGGCTCACTCGGATGTCGGTGCGATGCAGGGCTTTGTCTCCAAGTACAACCTGCGCTTCACCACACTCAACGACGCCGACGGCTCGATCTGGGCCCGCTACAACGTTCCCTGGCAGCCGGCGTGGGTGTTCTATCGGGCGGACGGCAGCTCGACGTTCGTCAACAACCCCACCTCGGCCATGCCTCAGGACGAGTTGGCCGGCCGGGTCGCCGCGCTGACCCACTAATCCTGTGAATCAAGGCCTGCTAAGCCTGGCCTTCGCCGCCGGGTTGGTGGCCGCCGTCAACCCCTGCGGATTCGCCATGCTGCCCGCGTACCTGCTTCTCGTTGTGCGCGGGCAGCGGTCCGGCGAACGGCGAGGACTGGCCGCGGTGGGGCGGGCAGTGGTGGCCACGGTCGGGATGGCACTCGGTTTCTTGACGGTGTTCGGGTTGTTCGGCGCGCTGACCATATCCGCTGCCGCGACCGTGCAGCGATACCTGCCGTACGGCACGGTGGTGATCGGCGTTGTGCTTGTCGCCCTTGGGGTCTGGCTGCTGTCGGGTCGGGAGTTGACGGCCTTAAGGCTCCGGACGCCGCGGCCGCTCGGACCGCGCTGGGCTCCGGATGCGCGGCGGCGCTCTTGGCTAGTCGGCATGTATGGCTACGGCATCAGCTACGCGATCGCGTCGTTGTCGTGCACGATCGGGCCGTTTCTGGCCGTCACCGCCGCCGGTTTCCGGGGTGGATCGGTGCTCAGCGGCGTGTCGATCTACGTCGCCTATGTCGCGGGCCTGACCTTGGTGGTCGGCGTACTGGCCATCGCCGCGGCGACCGCCGGCTCGGCGCTGGCCGACCGCTTGCGGCGAGTCTTGCCGTTCGTCAACCGGATCAGCGGTGTCCTGCTGGTGCTGGTCGGGCTGTACGTCGCCTACTACGGCGTCTACGAGCTGCGTCTTTTCGCCGGCAGGGTGAACCCCCGGGACGCGGTGATCATGTCGGCCGGTCGCCTGCAGGGCGCGCTGGCCGGCTGGGTGCACCAACATGGTGTCCTGCCCTGGGTGGTGGCTTTGGTCGCGCTGGTGGCCGGCGCGTTCGCCGGCGCCCGGTACCGCCGGGCGCGGCGCGGACATCGCCCCTGACGCCCGTGCGGCGGCTACCTGAGCCAGCCGCTGCGACGGCCCCACACGTCGCGCACCAGAACAAAGAGCGAGAGGGCGGCAAAGACGATCAGGAACCAGTTCTCGATATGGCCGACGTGATTGCCGCGCATCATTGCCAGCAGGAAAAGGACGGCGAACACCCCGACGCCGTACCAGGTGCGGTAGTTGATCTTGCTCCAACCCCACGCTGCGGACGGCACCTCCGCGACGTCGACGCCGTTGTAGTGCTCCACCTCGGTACTGGCCACGGCGAATCCCTTTCGGATGGATCGGCTTCTCGTTTGAGATTGTGGCACACCCTCCGCGCGGCCCCGCAGAGATCGCCAGGGGGGCACAATGAGTGGGTGACCAACCCCCTGGCTCAAGCAGGTTCTGGGGCCCGTCTACGCGTGCTGGTGCTGGGCAGCACCGGCTCAATCGGCACCCAGGCGCTGGAGGTCATCGCCGCCAATCCGGACCGCTTCGAGGTGGTCGGGCTGGCCGCCGGGGGCGCGAGCGTGGAAACGCTGCTGCGGCAGCGCGCCGAGACCGGCGTCACCAATATCGCCGTCGCCGACGAGCGCGCGGCTCAAAAGGTCGGTGACGTCCGTTTCCACGGGCCCGAGGCGGTGACCCGACTGGTCGAGGAGACCGACGCGGACGTCGTACTCAACGCGCTGGTGGGGGCGTTGGGCCTGCGACCGACGCTGGCCGCGCTCGAGTCGGGCGCCCGGCTCGCGCTTGCGAATAAGGAGTCGCTGGTGGCCGGGGGTCCGCTGGTCTTGCGGGCGGCCCGACCGGGCCAGATCGTGCCGGTCGATTCCGAACACTCCGCGCTGGCTCAATGCCTGCGCGGCGGCGCTCCCGACGAGGTCGCCAAGCTCGTGCTGACGGCCTCGGGTGGGCCGTTTCGCGGCTGGACGGCCGCCGACCTCGAGCGCGTCACCCCCGCGCAGGCGGGCGCCCACCCCACCTGGTCGATGGGTCCGATGAACACGCTGAACTCGGCGTCGCTGGTCAACAAGGGGCTCGAGCTCATCGAGACCCATCTGTTGTTCGGCATTGCCTACGACCGCATCGAGGTCGTCGTGCACCCTCAGTCGATTGTTCACTCGATGGTCACGTTCATCGACGGCTCGACGATCGCCCAAGCCAGCCCCCCGGACATGAAGCTGCCGATTTCATTGGCACTGGGCTGGCCCCGGCGGGTGCGCGGCGCGGCAGCGTTCTGTGACTTCAGCACCGCGTCGACCTGGGAATTCGAGCCGCTGGACGCCGATGTTTTCCCCGCGGTCGAGCTTGCCCGGCATGCCGGCCAGACCGGTGGCTGCATGACCGCCGTCTACAACGCCGCCAACGAGGAAGCGGCAGCGGCCTTCCTTGACGGACGGATCGGATTCCCTGCGATTGTCGGCACCATCGCCGAGGTACTGCGCGCTGCCGACCAATGGGCCGTCGAACCAGCTACCGTGGATGACGTACTCGAAGCGCAGCGCTGGGCCCGAGCGCGAGCGCAACGCGAGGTTTCCGGAATGGTCTTAGAAAGGTCCTAACGACGGAGATGATGTTTGTTCTCGGCATTGTGCTGTTCGCACTGGCCATCCTGATCTCGGTAGCGCTGCACGAGTGCGGCCACATGTGGGTCGCCCGTGCCACCGGCATGAAGGTGCGCCGCTATTTCGTCGGCTTCGGCCCGACGCTGTGGTCGACCCGGCGCGGGGAAACCGAGTACGGCGTCAAGGGCGTTCCGCTGGGCGGATTCTGCGACATCGCCGGCATGACCCCGGTCGAGGAGCTGGCGCCCGACGAGCATGACCGCGCCATGTACAAACAGAAGACCTGGAAACGCGTCGCGGTGCTGTTCGCCGGGCCGGGCATGAACTTCGTCATCTGCCTGGTGCTGATCTACGGCATCGCACTGGCCTGGGGGCTGCCGAACCTGCACCCGCCCACCAATGCCGTCGTCGGCGAAACCGGTTGTGTCGCAAAGGAAGTGACCGCAGGAAAGCTCGACAAGTGCGACGGTCCCGGTCCGGCGGCGCAGGCCGGGATCCGCCCGGGGGACGTCGTCGTCAAGGTCGGTAACACCCCGGTGTCCACCTTCGACGACATGGCCGCCGCGGTCCGCAAATTGCAGGGCACCGTGCCGGTCGTCGTGCAGCGCGACGGCACCACCATCACCACCTACGTCCAGGTCCAGTCCACCCAGCGCTTCCTGACCAATGGGGCCAAGGGCGGCCAACCCGAGGCCGCCACGGTCGGCGCCATCGGCGT
>Ga0318561_10000043_pt1 | contig 22916 bp, 23 predicted proteins | sample GRESIP065b5f23_FD_202526 | JGI IMG/M metagenome (GOLD analysis project Ga0318561, IMG submission 202526) | Tropical soil microbial communities from Luquillo Experimental Forest, Puerto Rico - GRE.SIPMG.065b5f23 | ecosystem: Environmental > Terrestrial > Soil > Tropical forest > Bulk soil... | reverse complement strand
CACTGCCCCCACCTCCCCGGCTGACCCGGTCACCGGACGATCCGCGGACGCGGGCGTGGGCGCCAGCGTGCTGCGCCCCGACGGCACGCTCAAGGTGACCGGCGAATTCGCGTTCTCCTCCGACCTGTGGATGGCGGACATGCTGTGGGGCGCGACGCTGCGCAGCCCGCACCCCCGGGCCCGGATCCGGTCGGTGGACCTGTCCGGCGCGCTGCGCCTGCCCGGGGTGGCGGCCGTGCTGACCAGTGACGAGGTGCCCGGCCGCAAGACCTACGGCCTGGAGTCCGCCGACCAGCCGGTGCTGGCCGACGGCGTGATCCGGTACCAGGGTGAACCGGTCGTGATCATCGCGGCCGACCACCCGGAGACCGCCCGCCGCGCGGCCGCCGCGGTCGGCGTCGACTACGACGTGCTGACCCCGGTCACCGACGCGGAAACCGCGCTGCGGCCCGGCGCGGAGCTTGTCCACCCTGGGGGGAACCTGGTCAGGCACGTGCGGATCCGGAGGGGAGATCCGCAAATGCCGGCCGACATCATGGTCCGCGGCCGCTATCAGGTCGGCATGCAGGACCAGGCGTTTCTCGGGCCGGAGTCCGGCCTGGCGGTGCCCGCCGACGACGGCGGGATCGAGTTGTACGTGGCCACCCAGTGGCTGCACGTGGACCGGGCGCAGATCGCGGCCAGCCTGGGCATGCCGGAAGACATGGTGCGAGTGGTGCTGGCCGGCGTCGGCGGCGCGTTCGGTGCCCGCGAGGACCTGTCAATGCAGATCCACGCGTGCCTGCTCGCGCTGCACACCGGCCGCCCGGTGAAAATGGTCTACTCCCGGGAGGAGTCATTCTTCGGCCACGTGCACCGGCATCCGGCGACGCTTTATTACCAGCACGGAATCACGGCGGAGGGGCGGTTGGTCTCGCTCTCTGCGCGCATCTACCTCGACGGCGGGGCGTACATCTCGAGTTCACCCGCCGTGGCGGCGAACGCGGCGACGCTCGGGGCCGGGCCCTACGAGGTGCCCAACGTGGCGATCGACGTGTACGCCGCGTATACAAACAACCCGCCGTGCGGTGCGATGCGCGGTTTCGGCGCGGTCCAGGCCTGCTTCGCCTACGAGTCGCAGATGGACGAGTGCGCCCGCCGGGTCGGCCTGGACCCGGTGGAGTTCCGGATCCGCAACGCGATGTCAGAGGGCTCGGTCGTGCCGACCGGGCAGATAGTCGACTCGGCGGCCCCGGTCGCCGAACTACTCCGCCGGGTGCGGGACGCCCCCCTGCCTGCCCGCCCGATACCGGGCGGGCAGGCAGGGAGCGGCCTTTGGGATCTGCGCGAACTGCCCGGCGGAGTGTCCAACACCACGCACGGGGAAGGCGTGGTCCGCGGCGTTGGCTACGGTATCGGCATCAAGAACGTCGGCTTCTCCGAGGGATTCGACGACTACTCGACCGCACGGGTCGCTCTGGCGGTGGTGGCCGGCGAACCCTTGGTCACCGTGCACACGGCGGCCGCCGAGGTGGGCCAGGGCCTGGTCACCATCCAGGCCCAGATCGCCCGGACCGAACTGGGCGTGGACCAGGTGGTCGTGCCCCCGGCCGATACCACGGTCGGCAGCGCCGGCTCGTCCTCGGCGTCCCGGCAGACATACGTCACCGGCGGCGCGGTGCAGGCCGCCTGCGCCGCCGTGCGCGCCGCGGTGCTCGGGCTGGCCGCCCGCCGGCACGGAGTGCCGGCCGACGACCTTTCGCTGTCCGGCGGCAAGATCGTGTCCCAGTCCGCCGGGGTGCTGACCGACCTGGCAGGCCTGCTCGGCGACGAGGTGATCGAGGAGACGGTCACCTGGCGGCACCGGCCGACCTACCCGCTTGACCCGGAGACTGGGCAGGGCAACGCGCACGTGCAGTACGCGTTCGCCGCGCACCGCGCCGTGGTAGACGTGGACACCGAACTCGGCCTGGTGAAGGTGGTGGAACTTACCACCGCTCAGGACGTCGGCAAGGCGATGAACCCGCTCGCCGTGGCCGGCCAGATCCACGGCGGCACGGCGCAGGGCCTCGGCCTGGCGCTGATGGAGGAGATCCAGGTGTCCGGCGGGGCGGTGCGCAACCCGTCGTTCACCGACTACCTGATCCCCACGATCCTCGACATGCCTCCGATGAAGCTGGACATCCTGGAACTGGCCGACCCGCACGCCCCGTATGGCCTGCGCGGGGTGGGCGAGCCGCCGACGATCTCCTCGACCCCGGCGATCGTGGCCGCGATCCGGGCCGCGACCGGCAAGGCGCTGCACCGGGTGCCGGTCCGGCCGGACGACATCGTCGGGCTGGAGGGTTAAGGAGCCGCCGTGGTACGGATGTTCCTGACCGGTGACGGGATGCGGGGCGGGCCGCTGCACCGGCACATCGAGGGCGCGGAGTTCCTCGGCGAGCGGCGCACGCTGCCGCGGTACCGGTTCTACTCAATCCGCGACCAGTTCCCCGCGCTGCACCCGGTCGGCGAGGGCGGCCGCGCTATCCTCGGCGAACTGTACGAGGTGCCGATGGCCCGGCTGCACGGCCTGCTCGCCAGGGAGCCGCCGGAACTGGAGTTGTCGATCGTGGAACTGGCCGCCGGGGATCCCGCTGGCTCCTCGCCTGCCCCGGGCGGCGCTGCACCGGGGGATCCGGGGGGCAGGGAACTATCGTTCGGCATGATCTTGCGGCGCGGGGAGGACACGGGTGGCCGGCACGCGGACATCAGCGACCGCGGCGGGTGGCGTGCCTATCGCGGGACGGCTCCGCCGCCGACCTTGTAGGCGTCCAGGCCGATCGTGCCCTGGCTGGCGGTGAACAGGTAGTTGTCCGCGAACACCGGCTGGGAGAACGTGCTCGACGAGCCGTACGAGATCGACTTCAGGATCTGGCCGTTGGCGGCGTTGATCAGCCACAGCCCGTTCTGGCCGCCGCGGGCGCCGTAGGAGGACGCGGCGATCACCCCGGCCCCGTCCATGCCCGGCGTGCCGATTATCTTCCCGGGCAGGCCGGTCTGCCAGACGAAGCTTCCGGTCGCCGGGTTGACCATGCGGACGGAACCGCTGTACTTGACGCCGTTAATCGTGGTAACCACGCCGGCCAAGAACAGGTGCGTGCCGTCGAACAACGGCGCCGCGTCGCACTCGCCCCCTTGGCTGATCTTTTGTTGCCAGACCGGGCCGGCCGAGATCGCCGACGTCGTGAAGGCGTAGAACGTCCCGTTCTTGTTGCACGCGCCCACCATGGAGGTCGGCACGCCGCCGATGGACGCCGTCCACAGCCCCGGCGAGGCGCCGAAGTCGTCGTCCCCGCCAAGCTGCGCCGGTGGCACGGTCCAGATGCTCTGCTGAGCCAGCGCCGGGCTCAGCTGGATCAGTGAGACGCCAAGGCTGCCCGGGTCGCCGTTGCCGGTCGTGATGTAGACCGACTGGCCGTCGGTCGCCGGGCTCGACCAGATGCTCGCGCCGACCGTGCCCGGCGGCGTGGTGAAGAACGTGCCCTCGAAGGCGCCGCTGGCCTGGCTGTATTCCGACAGCCCGGCCCGCACCAGCGGCACGTCGCACTGCGAGCTGATCCCCACGTAGATATTGCCGTTGAAGACCAGCGGCGAGCTCCAGGCGTAGTAGTCGTTCACCGTGGTGGACGGGATGACGACCACCGCCGGGGGCCATACGTCGGTCCCGTTCGCCGCGTTCATCGCGTACAGGTACCCGGTCGCGCCGTAGACGTAGATCGTGGGGTTCCCGGTCGTCGGGTCGGGAGCCACCGTGGCCGTGGACGTGAAGCCCTGCGTGCCGCAGGTGAGCTTCGGGACAAACCCGATGAACCGCTGCCAGATGATCGCCCCGGTGGTTTCGTTCAGGGCGTAGAAGTAGCCGTTTCGCGCGCCGATATAGATGACGCCGTTGTACACGGTCGGGCTGGACAAAAAGCCCGCCCGCCCGCGCGAGTTGCCGGGGGCGAAGTTCCACGCCAGCTTGAGTTTCGCCGCGTTGGCCGGGGTGATGACGGTCGCCATCGTGTTGGCGGAGGTGTGCGCGGGCGAGTACAGGTACTGCGGCCAGTTCGTGAACGTGGCCCCGCCGGCGCCCGTGGCCCCGAGCAGCGCCGCGGCCAGTACCCCGGCGATTCCTGCAGACGCGAAAAGACGCCACTGGCGCATCTGTTGTCCCCCTACCCCGCTTTGCTCCCGTTGCCCGGAGCTATCCCAGCGCAAAACGGGGGCAAAGTCCAGATGCGCCGCGCGGCAGGTTCGGCTCGCCGGCCAGCTCGGCCGTCAGCCTGCCTGGATGACCGACAGGACGTTGCCGGCCGGGTCCTTGAACCAGGCGATCAGCGGGCCGCCCCGGCGGTTAATTCCCTTGGAATCTACGAAATCGTAATGTTCGAACTCGACCCCGCGGGCGGTGAGCGCGTCAACCGCGGCCTCGATGTCGTCCACCGGGAAGTTGAGGACGGTGAACGTGGCCGGGGTGTGGTCCGGCTTGGGGTAAACGATCGTGTCCCGGCCGCCGGCGATGTGCAGGGTGAGGATGCCGTTCTCGTCGGAAACCGGGATACCGAGCGTCTCGCCGTAGAACTTTCTGGCCGCCGGGATGTCGTCGGCGGAGAACCCGCTGAACGCCTTGGTGTGCTCGAACATCGTCGTTCCCTCCTGGGACGCTGATCGTCGCCGTTGGGCTGATCTGGTACCCCAGACAGACGCTACGCCCGGCGCAATCTCATCGGGCCGGGCGCCAGGTCCGGCGGGACCCCATTCGATGCGTTCGGCTTCGAAGGCGGCGACCGGATCACCACGACGGATGGCCTGCCTGGTCCGGTCCCGCCTGCTCGGATCCGGGCACCAACATGGCGCGTCGCTGCCACGATGATTTGGGCGGCGACGCCGTCCTGGGCACCGGCGGCATCACGCGGCGGTGCCGCGATGATTTCGTGGCCGGACCGACGTCAGAATGTCAGAGAGCGATGCTAGGACAGTAGAAGCCCAGGCCGGGCGCCGACCGCGGGAGGAGCGGCCGCGCCGCCCCATGAGGGAGCGGTCGCCTGGCCGTGCGGAAGGGAGACCTCGATGAGCCGGGTACGGGTACTCGTCGGAACGCGCAAGGGCGCGTTCGTGCTGAACGCGGATGGCAAGCGCGACCATTGGGACGTCAGTGGGCCGTTTTTCCCGGGCTGGGAGATCTACCACGTCAAGGGGTCGCCCGCCGATCCGGAACGGCTGTTCGCGTCCCAGACCAGCGGCTGGTTCGGGCAGGTCATCCAGCGTTCCGACGACGGCGGCGCAACCTGGGAGCCGGTGGGCAACCAGTTCGACTACGCCACGGAGACCGGCACCCACCAGTGGTATGACGGGACACCGCATCCGTGGGAGTTCGCCCGGGTGTGGCACCTGGAGCCCGCGCCCGGCGACCCGGACACGGTCTACGCCGGGGTCGAGGACGCAGGGCTGTTCAAGTCCACGGACGGCGGGCAGTCGTGGGCGGAGCTGGCCGGGCTGCGCACCCACAAGTCTGGGCCGGACTGGGCGCCCGGCGCGGGCGGGATGTGCCTGCACACGATCATCCTGGACCCGGCGCGGCCGGACCGGATCTTCGCCGCGATCTCGGCCGCCGGCGCGTTCCGGTCCGACGACGCGGGCCAGACCTGGCAGCCGGTGAACCGGGGGCTGCATTCGGAGGGCATCCCCGACGAGGACGCCGAGGTCGGCCACTGCGTGCACCGGCTGGCGATGCACCCCAGCCGGCCGGAGGTGCTCTACATGCAAAAGCACTGGGACGTGATGCGCAGCGACGATGCCGGCGATTCCTGGCACGAGGTGAGCGGCAACCTGCCGACGGACTTTGGGTTCCCGATCGACGTGCACGCGCACGAGCCGGACACCATCTACGTGGTGCCCATCACCAGCGACTCGCACCACTTCCCGCCCGAGGGGAAGCTGCGCGTCTACCGCAGCCGGAGCGGCGGGGACGAGTGGGAACCGCTCACCCGGGGCCTGCCGCAGGAGCACTGTTACGTCAACGTGCTGCGCGACGCGATGGCGGTCGACTCGCTCGACGAATGCGGCGTCTACTTCGGCACGACCGGCGGCCAGGTGTACGCCTCGGCCGACGCCGGAGACACCTGGGCGCCGATCGTCCGGGATCTCCCGGCGGTGCTGTCGGTCGAGGTCCAGACGCTGCCATGATCCGGGTGGTGCTCCCCGCGCACCTGCGGACGCTCGCGCACGTGGACGGTGAGGTGCGACTGCAGATCGACGGACCGGTCACGCAGCGATCGGTGCTGGACGCCTTGGAGGACCGTTACCCGATGCTGCGCGGCACGATCCGCGACCACCACGGCGGCCCGCGGCGGGCGTTCATCAGGTTCTTCGCCTGCGAACTGGACCTATCCCACGAAGGGCCGGATGCCCCGCTCCCCGACGCCGTCGCCTCCGGCGCGGAGCCCTACCTGGTCGTGGGCGCCATGGCGGGCGGCTAGCGGCAGCTCGTCCTGGGTGCCATCGCGGGCGGCTAGCGGCCGTTCCTCCTGGGCGCCATCGCGGACGGCTGGCAGACCATTGCGCCTGCTTCCCCAATGTTGTTGGTTATCCGAGAAACTCCCGTTACGCTAATTTCTAGCGATACGCGGAGGCCAACATGGAACCGGAAGCGCTGGCACGCCTGACAGAGCAGTTCGAACGGCTGGTCCGGGAGCGTTTCCCGGACGCGCCGGTGCAGCGGGTCACGATCTTGCAATACGGCGACGACCCGGAGATCGAGCCAGGACAGTTGCTGGCCCGGATCTACATCGAAGCGGCGGACGACAAGCAGGCTCGCGAGCAGGCCATGGAGGAGTTCCACCAGGCCCACCGGACGGCAGTGCGCGAGCTGCGGCGTGACATGGACCGCCTGCCCGGGGTCGTGCCGCTGGAGATCATCGCTGGCAGCGGCGAGGGCGAAGGTGTGGACCGGGGCCCGCGGTTGCGGCTAGGCCCCAGGGATGGCCCGTTGTTGACGACGGGCGAGGGCCCGCTGGTTCCGGTGATGGCCCGGCTCGGGCCGGCCGACCTGGAAACCGTGGATGTCCTCATCACGGCGGGGATAGCGGCCAACCGCGCGGACGCCGTGCGCTGGGCACTGGCCCGGATCCGCGAGCGGCCGGCCTACGCGCAACTCCAGCAGCGAGCGCGCGAGATCGAGGAACTCAAGGCTCAGTTCTGAGCCACATCCGCCCTGGCTGCCTCACCCGGTCACGCTCATGCGGCCACGGTTACCAGTGTTGCGTCATACGGCCACAGTTGCCAGCGTTGCGTCAGGTGGCCACGGCCGTGGCGCTCGGTCTCACCTGGCCACGACGGCTAGCGCCGCCTCATGCGGCCACGCCCGTCGCGAATTCAGTACCGGGCGCCTTGCGGCGCGGGCAGCGCGTCAAGCTCGGCCAGATCCGCCGCGCTCAGCTCGACGTCCGCCGCGCCGACATTGTCCGTCAGGTACTTGGGGGTCTTGGTTCCGGGGATGGGCACCACGTGCCGGCCCTGGGCCAGCACCCACGCCAGCGCCACCTGCGCCGGGGTAGCCGGGACCCGGCGCGCGACCTCGCGTACCCGCTTAACGATGGCCAGGTTGGCGTGCAGCGCGTCGTACTGGAAGCGCGGCAGCGAGCGCCGGAAGTCGTCCCGTGGCAAGTCGTCAGGCGAAGCGAACCGTCCGGTGAGGAAACCCCGTCCCAGCGGTGAGAACGGCAGGAAGGCGATGCCCCGCTCCCGGCAGTACGGCAAAACCTCGGCCAAGGCGTCCCGGGTCCACAGAGATAGCTCCGACTGCACCGACGTCACCGGGTGGACCGCCTGCGCTCGCCTGATCTCCGCGACCGTTACCTCAGAAAGGCCGATGTGGCGTGCCTTCCCGGCCGCCACCGTCTCGGCCATCGCCCCCCAGGTCTCCGCCAACGGCACCTGCGGGTCCACCCGGTGCAGCTGGTAGAGGTCCACGTAGTCGGTGCGGAGCCGGCGCAGGCTGCCGTCGATCGACTTTCGCACGTGCTCCGGGCGGCCGTTCCGGCCGGCGCCGGGCGAGCTGCCGCCGGGGTTCACCGCTTCGACGGAGTCGGTGAGCAGGCCGACCTTGGTGGCCAGCACCGCGCGCTCGCGGCGGCCGCCTGCCAGTGCGCGGCCGACGAGTTCTTCGTTGGTATACGGCCCGTACGCGTCAGCGGTGTCGATCAGTGTCGCGCCCAGATCGAGCGCCCGGTGGATGACGGAGATGGAGATGGCCACATCCCGCGGGGTCTCCATGTCGTAGGAGAAGGTCATGCCCATGCACCCCAGGCCGATGACGCCGACCTCGGGTCCGTTGCGGCCGAGTGTGGTGGTTCGCATGCTCTGTGCCCTCCTGGGTGGCGTCACTGATCGGTCGGCCGCCTCGCGCCGGGCCAGGCGTACCTCCTCGATGTCGAGCCTGGTCTGCACCTGGCGCGGCACGGGCGACCGGCCTGCGGCGCCCGCCCGGCGACACGCTGATACTGGGAAGGGGAAGCGGTGCGCGGCTAGCCGCACCTATCCGCTGGGGCCTCCCCTGGATGCGCATAGCCCCGGTTCGGGGCATCCTGCTCGTGGCGATATCGGGAGGTGAAGGCTGATGACCGGCGAGACGATCCGTGACCTGCTCAAGCCCCTCATCGGTAAGTCCGGGTCGATTTCCATGATTGTCAGCAGGACGGGCCACATCGGGATTCATGCGACCGAGAACACGAAGCTTACCGGCGTGGAGGTGCGCCCGGACGGCCTGGTACGCCTTGAGCGCGAAACCGGGTGGGCCGTGATCGACCCAGGTGACGTCGTGGCTGTGGTGTGGGACAGCGAGCCGCAGAGCTCGGCGGGCCAATTCCTCTGAGAGCCAGTGGCTGCTGGTAGCGGCTGCCGTTGCTGTCACCGCTGCTGTCATCCGTGCGATAGCTCCGCGCCTGGTTACCTTTCCGCGCGGCTGCGGCCGTCCGCTGCCAGCGCTTCGCGATGGCAAACGGTGCGGTTCCTGTCCGCCGTGGCGGGGAATCCACAGAAGTGTGAGATCAGGACGTAGGACGGCCCGCTGGGAGCGTCGGCAGTTCCGGCAGTTGACCAAGGACTTGGAGACGGGTAGCAGCAGCTTGGGCGAGCTCCACAGGCCACCGCGGCACGTAGCCAAGGACGTCCTGGGCGCGGTGGTGACGCTCGCGATCATCGGCGCGATCCTTCTCCAGGTGACCGACGGCCTTGCCATCCAGTGCCGGGCAGGACGGAACCGGCGAGCCGGTCCAGGTGCCTGCTCTGGCCCGGCGGCCGTTGCTCATCACGCTCAGGGGGCGGTGACCATGGGCGTCGCCGCCTGCGCCGCGCTGGCGGTGATGGCCTTCATCTGGTACATCTTCTGGGGTTATAAGGCAAACGGCCAAGCCAAAGGAACCAGGCAGGCTGTCAGCCGCTGAGCCACTGGTGGCGCTGGCGTCATGCGCCCGCTGCGCGGCGCGCGCCGCCGCCAGGAAAGCCTCGACCAGGCACGTGCCGCCCTCGGCGACAAGCAACTCCAGCAGGCCTACGCCCGTGGCAAGGCACTCAGCTTCGACCAAACCATCGACCTCGCCCTCGGGGAAAGCCTGCCGACCACGTAACCGGCCGCGTCGCGCCACACAGATCATTCGGCGCGGCAATGCGACCCGCCCTGGCGACCCGGCTTGCCGACCCTATCGGCGGGTATTCGCGCGGCTGTCGCGGTAGCTTGCCGGTCAGTACACCTAGGCCGGTGCGGCCGTCGATAAGTTCCCGCGCGGTGTCGAGGTGCCCCGCGTGCCGGGCGGTTTCCTCGATCATGTGCAAGATGATCCAGCGCAGGTTCACCGTCTGCTCTGGCTCCGGCCAGCCCCAGGCGTCCCAGCGTGGATCCCGGCGGCGGGCCGGTGCGTCGAGGGGTGTGGCCGCGATGATGGCGTTGGCCCGGGCGGTCTCCTCGCGGTAGAGGCTGAGCGCCTGCTCGGCCGTGATCTGCGGCCCGACCACCCACCCGGGGTCCTGGCATGCCGGGAACTCGATCGGCTCCCCGGCCGCGACGCCGCGGAACCAGTACCGTTCGTCATCGATGGCCAGGTGGTGGATCAGCCCCAGGCAGGTCCAGCCCGATGGGAACACCGCGCGCCGCAGCGCGGCCTCGGGCAGGCCATCGACAATGTCCAGAACGCTCTCGCGCTGCTGATCGAGGTAGGAGACCAGGCTGTCGGCTTCTGCGGTCACCACTGGGAGCGTAAAGGATGTGGGTTCCCATCCGCCGCTGGACCTCACCCCATCTTGCGACCGATGACGTCGAGGGGTTCTTGGACCAGGCCGGAGAGGTCTTCGTCGTCCATCGCGGGCACGATTCGGGTAACGCCTGATACCAGGCCATCGCTGCGGCATTGTCGGATGGCGGCCGGGGTGTTCGTAGCACTGATGAGGGGCCAGCCACGAGGGCGCCGCTACGACCACAGGAGATGACACCGATGCAGGATCCCGGGCCAGTCGCCCGCCGTCTGTTCGAGCTCACCGAGCCGATCTGCCTGGTGAACTTCTTCTCCCCGGAACCCAACGACGCGATGGCGGCGCTCGGCTTCGGCAACTACTGGGACGGCTACTTCGCGGGACGCGCGGCCCCGCTGGGCCGGGCCCCGGCCGAGGTGGTCCACGCGGCCTTCTACAACTTCGCCGACGGTGAGGTGGCCCGCCACATCCCCAAGGTCTGGGACACCACCACACCCGAGGCGGCGCACGCCGCGCGTGAGCAGGGCTGCGTGGCGGCGCTGCGGCGGATCCTCGGCGACCTCGCCGGGGCTCCCGGGCTCGCACGCGCCGCCGAGCTGCTCGCCAAGGCCTCGACCAGCGCCCCGGCCGAGGGACGGGTCATGTACGCCGGGCTCCGCGCACTCCCCATGCCCGAGGAGCCCGTGGCCCGGCTCTGGCACGCGGCCAACATGCTGCGCGAGCACCGCGGCGACGGCCACATCACTGCCCTGGTCTGCGAGCGGATCAGCGGGACGCAGGCCCACGTGCTCAGCGCCCTGGCCATGGGCATCTATCCGGCGGAGTCGTTCGGCCGGATCCACCACCTCCCCCAGGCCCGCCTGACCGAGGTCATGGACGGCCTGCGCGACCGCGGCCTCCTCGACGCCGCCGGCCGCTTCACCGACACCGGGCGCGCGACCAAGACCCGGATCGAGTCACTGACCGACGCCCTCGCCGAAGCCCCCTACCACGAACTGGAACCGCCAGAACTCGACCAGCTGACCGCTCTGCTCGAGCCCATCTCCACAAGGCTCCAGGCCACCGGGTCGCGGTAAGACACCGCGGGCTGACCGCGGGCCAGCGCCCTACCGCTCTCCCCCGCGCCGGCTCGCCGAGATCCAGCCGTCACAGCCGACCAGAGCGGCCCATCCCGCCGCACCGCCAGACCTCCGCTTGTGCTTATGACCGGGGCTGTCACTTCGATCAGACTGACCGCTCATCATGCATGTGCGGTGGACGTCGAGGACTCCTGCCGAGGATCTTTGCGCGCCAGATCCGCCTATCCGTGCGGCCTGTGCTGACGAGCGCCAAGGATCCCACTGGCCGCCCCTGATGGCGGTCGGCGTGCCTGCCAGTGACGCATCCGTTTGGTCATCAGCTTCCGGGCTCGCTTCCATAGCGGATCGCCGAAGTGTGCCCATTGCCAACGAGAATCGCCTTGTCGTAGCCGACAGACTTGGCACACGACCTGTATTGCAACGCAACCCGGCTGGGCATGATCCCGCTCGTCGGCTGCCGGCCGGCCTTGCGGGCGTGCTCGACGAAGGGCGCCAGTTGCTTGCGAACGCGCGGGCGTTCTTCTTGTTCAGGTCGATCTCGTAGGCCGTGCCGCGGATCGCGAACCGCCGTGTCTCGTCGGCCGGGCCGCCATCCAGATCGTCTTCGAGCGCGACGGTTATCTTGGTTGCCATCCCGGCCTCCTTGACTGTGGCTGGGCTCCCCGCACCGTACAAGATCAACACCTCGTGCCGCGGTCGGCGGCGGCGAAGGAGCGTGCGCCGTGACCGAGATTCTCACCGAGTCGGTATCGGGCCCGAATGTATGGACAGGCGACGAGCTCGCCGACGACAGTCGCTGGATCGTTCGTTTCACCGAAGAAGACTTCGCCGATTTCGGGCTGGCGCTCGCGCATGTCGCCAAGAAACACTTCGGGGATGTCACCGAGATCCGGGCAGAAGATTTCCCGCTTCCGCATTTCCAGGAGCGGATCGATGACATCGCAGACCGGCTGGAACACGGCCTGGGGCTCGTTCTGTTGCGCGGGCTGCCCATCTACGACAGGTTCACCGAGGACGAGGCGACCATTATCTACTGGGGAATCGGCCGACACCTGGGGAACCTCGTGCCGCAAAACCGCAAAGGCGACCTGATCGGCCACATCCGAGACCTCGGCAGGCGCGGACCGTACGAACGCGCGTACGCGACCAATGAAGATCTGGGGTTTCACACCGACTCCACCGACTTCGTGGGCCTAATGTGCCTGCGCCCCGCGCTGCATGGCGGGGAGAGCTTCGTCGCCAGCTCCGGGCTGCTGTACAACTTCGTCGTCGGCGAGCACCCCGAGTACCTGCCCATCCTCCACAAGAACTTCCCGACCGACTGGCGCAGCGAACAACCACCGGGATCACCCGGCTGGTACCTGGAGCCGCTCTACAGCTACTACGGGGGAGCGCTCTCGGCGACCGTCCGGACCGGCCGGGTCATGTCGGCCATGCGCTTCCCCGAGGTGCCCAGGCTCACCGCCGACGAGGTCTCCTGCTTCCTGTACTTCGACTCGCTGCCGAAAAGACCAGGCGTCGCTGTTGGCATGCAACTCCAGACCGGCGACCTGCAGTTCCTCAACAACTTCGTGACGGTGCACACCCGCACGGCGTTCTCCGACGACGCCGAAGACCCAGCGCGGCAACGGCACCTGCTGCGATTGTGGATCAGCCGGCCCGAAACCGGCCGGCCGCTCTGCCCCGAATACGCCATCTGGCGCAGCGGCTACCCGACGTGAGCGCCGTCGGCCACCACGAACGTCGCAGAATGCCCGGTCCGCGGGAATCGAGGACGTTCACCCCAGACACGGCGGCATACGGCCGGCCGACCGCTGACGGCCGGACCGCGGATCAGTCAGCGGGCGCAAACCTCTTGATAACCGCGCGCCGAGCCGCCGGTATGGCGCGATCACCGTTACTGCCGATGATCGTTAACGACGGGCCCGAAACGATTCGTTATGCACTCCGTCAGGGGGAGACATTCAGCGCTCGCTTATGTCAAGGGCTGGACGATCCAACAACGATAGTCGCGGGAATGGAGGGGAGTAGGGCCCCGCGGGGCCTGGGCAATCTTCGGGTACCCGGCACGGCTCACAAGTCTGACGGGTCTGGCCCGGCGATCCCGCCAGACCGGCCCTTTCATGGTAAGCGTGGCTCAGCCAGGGCAAGAGGCACGGCGTTACCCGTGCCCGGGCGCTCCCAGCCCACGGTAGCCAAGGATTCGAAGACGCGGGTCACAGGCCATCCGGGGAACCGCCGGAGCGGCGTGCGCGTCTCAGTAACGTGCCTGGACGCAAGGAATCCCGAATGAACCGGCCGCTGGCCTGCGCTGCCGCCGTGGCGGTGCTGCTGCTGGCTGGCTGCGGCACCCGCGGCGGGTCCGGGTCGGCGCCGGGGCACGCTGCCAACGGCCGGCCAGCGGCAGGACGCGTCACCGGCCGACTGCTGCTAGAGGGCGGGCCGATACGCCTCGGCGGGCGGCAGCCCGGGTCGCGGCCGATCCGCGGCTTGCTGACCTTCACTACCGCAGGGCACCGGCCAGTACACGTTCGGGCCGACCGCTCGGGGGTCTTCTCGGTGCGCCTGCCGCCGGGCCGGTACCGGATTTCTGGCCGCTCACCAGCGGTCCTGACGCTCAGCAACGGCGCCTCCGTCACCGACACCGGCCGCCTGCTGAGCGGCCGCGAATGGGAAGCGCCGTGCTCCTTGCCGGTGTCGGTGACCGTCACCGCGCGCCACAACACCCGCGCCGCGGTCATCTGCGCCGTTCCCTGACCTTCGCCCAGGCCAGCTGTCGTCACCCGCCTGGGGTGTATCAGGCCGGCCCAGTGTGGCTCTGTCTAGATAACAGGCCGTCTCTGTCAGTGGTAGGAGGTGTCGTCATGGCGTTCGCACGGCAGCGGATATCGGCCCAGCGCATTGCGCGGCCCATGGTGGCGGCATTCGCCGCTGGACAGTGTCAGCGTGAGCCATGCCGTGGCTGCCAGTGCCCTGTTCCTGGCGGGGCAAGGTCAGCGAAGCTCGCTGGCATCACCGCCCTCGCCGTCCAGCACTGAGGTAGCCGCCCGATCCAGGTCAGCCGCCCGGCGATGGCCCGCGGAACCCGGCCGATGCCGGCACCTCCGCTGGCCGCGCCGCAGTCCCCGCCCACTGAAGTGACCTGCGGCTGACCGTGATCAGTAGTAGGGACCGGCGTCCCCAGATGTGCGGGCAACGCAAAGGTTCTCATTCCAGCTTCCCGGCCGCAGGCCCCGCGGCCCGGGCTGCCATCCATCAACGGCACAGGAAGGAGGTGAGTCACGTGCAGATGCACCCATATGCCGCCAGCCGGGTCGTCAGGGAACGCCAGCGCGACATGCAGGCGCAGGCCCAGCGGCAGCGCCAGGCGCGGCAGGTCATGGCGCAGGCCAGGGAATCCCGCCGCGCACGCGCCGCACCAGCGCCCCGTCGCCAGAGTATGGCGACGGGGCGCTTCGCCGTCCGCGAGCCCTTTCGCTGGCCGCCGAGACTATCGGCCCGTGATCGGTCGCGCCGGAGCTCGCCGACTGCTGCCCCGCCGACGGCGTGGGTCAGCTCGCCTGGTCGCGATGCTCGACGAACGTGCGGAGCCGGTCGCGAACCGTTCGGGATCGAGGAGGTGGACGAAATGCCCACCGCCCGCCCACTCCTCGATCTGGACCATCCGGCAGGCGGCCGAGCCGCTCGCGTCGATCATGGTGACCCCTTGGGCCTCAATGGAATATGCCACGCTGTGCGTGAAGGTATGTGCTTGGGCAACGTGCGCTGTTCGGCATGGCTAGGCGGCTGGGCGGCCCGCCGGGAGTCTGGCTTGGGCTGGCGCGGACTTGCCCGCATACGCTTGCCCGGACGGGACGGAGGCGGGTGATGGGCCGGCTAGTTGAGGTGGCGGATACCAGGCTGTATGTCGAGGAGCGGGGCGCGCCGTCGGGGTTTCCGCTGCTGGTCTTCCACGGCGGGCCCGGGCTGGACCACACCGAGTTCGGCGATTATCTCGATCCGCTGACCCAGGGGGGCCGCTATCGCCTGGTGCTGGCCGACGAGCGGGCGTGCGGCCGCTCGGACCGGACCGCGCCGGCCCGGACGTGGACGCTGGCGCGGATGGCCCAGGACGTCAGTGACCTGGCGGCCAGCTTGGGGGTGCACCACGGGTACGCCACGCTCGGCCACTCCTACGGCGCGTTCGTCGTGCTGCAGCACGCGGTGGACTACCCCGGCCAGCCGCGCGGCACGATCGTGTCCTCAGGCATCGCCGCCGCGCGCTGGCTGGCGGGGGTGGACCAGCAACTGGCGGCGTTCGAGCCGGCGGAGCTGCGCGCGCTGGTGATCTCGTCCTGGGCGGCCGAGCGGCAGGTCCAGACTGAGGATGAGGCGGCCGAGCTGCTCGAGGACCAGCTGCCGTTCCACTTCCTCGAGCCGCGGGGCGGGGCGCTGAGGGAGTACCGGCGCCGGACCGCCGGGCTGGCTCGGTACGCGCCGGAGGTCATCCGCCACTTTGCCGCGCGGGACTACGGGGGGATCGACGTCGAAGACCGGCTCGGCGCGGTGCGGCACCCGGTGCTGGTGCTGGCCGGGCGCCACGACCGGGTGTGCCCGGCCGGCGCCGCCGCGGACATGGCCCGGCGGCTGCCAGACGCCGAACTTGTGGTGTTCGAGGATTCCGCGCACATGACCTTCGCAGAAGAAAACGACCGCTACCTCGCCACGGTCCGCCGGTTCCTGGACCGCGTCACGGCCTGACACCGCCGGCCATGCACTGCCACCCGCGCGCCTCACCAGGCGCCGCTCGGCAGCCACCGGTACTACCGGGCATTCCGGCAGCCGCAACGGACACGGCCGCATACGCACACCATCGGCGGCAGGTGAGGGCGCGTCCGTGTCCCGTGCTGCTGGATATTCATGCAAGCTGGTGGGCCGGATCGTCGGATCGAAGCTGAGGATCGCACGACTACCGACAAGGCGATGATCCGATTCTCCGGCGCGAATACCCGCGATGCGCACCTGGCCTGGGATGCCAACAGCACTTAGTGATCAAGCTGGCGTTGTCGCTGGCAGTGGCGGACAGGCGGTAAGCCGCCGGGATTAGCGCACCTTGTTGAGCTTGCCCGTGGTTACGTCGAAGACAAGCCACGGATCTTGCCGGTGCGCGTGAGGAACGGGCTGGCCTTGATCCGGCGAACCGACTCGCGGACGTCCCGCGCCGCGTCGGTGAACGCCTGCACCACCCATGGCGGTGCGATGCCGGTCTCTGCCTCGATCTCGCGCGTGAACTCGTCGTCGGTGATCTTCTCCAGGGCGCAGTCCGTGTGGTGGATCAGAATGATCTCGGTCGTGCCGAGCAGCCACTGGCTGACCGCCAGCGACCTGATCACGTCGTCGGTTACCACGCCACCCGCGTTGCGGATCACGTGCGCCTCCTCGTCGCCGAGACCGAGCAGCTCGAAGATCTTGAGCCGGGAGTCCATGCAGGCGATCACCGCCGCGTGCGGGGCCGGCCGCGGCGGCATCCGGCGTATGTCAGAGCGCAAGCGCCGGCCGCGTGCGGCGCTCGCGGTCGTTGAGAGACTCTGGACCGGCACGCCGTTGGCATCCAGTTCCCATTCCCACCCGGCCGCCTGCGGAGGCTCGGGCAGTGCACCCTTGTCGTCGGGCGGACCGGCCCATTCCGCGTCAGGCAAGGTCGCAAGCCTCCGTAGTGCGCAGTCCTCACGGCAACACTGGAGGTCATCGTCCCAGCCAGCGCTACCGCAAGGGACGCCATCCGGACAAATCCCGGGGCACAGCCCACCGCGCCATCGGCACACCAGTACTGGGCAGCAACGAATATTCAGTCAAGCTGACACACCGATCGCCGCGTCGACACCAAGGCGCGCGGCATCCTTCCGGGGCGCGTGTAGCCGCGGTTCTGGGCGGCAACCCAGTCGCCGGGCTGGTCCCCGCTTACAGCCGCGCCGATCCGACGTCGGGTTCTCAGCGCTTGGTCTCGTACCTGATCAGGACCACGCCGTCGGGAAACGTCCGGGTCTCCACCAGGTTCAGGTTCACCCAGTTGTCCAGAGCCGTAAAGAACGGCGTGCCGCTGCCCACCAAGACAGGCGCGGTGGCCAGCACGTACTCGTCGATCAGCCCGGCCCGTATGGCCGCCGCGGCGAGTGTGGCGCCGCCGATGTCCATGGGGCCGCCGTCCTCGGCCTTGAGCCGGGTGATCTCGGTGACCGCGTCGCCGGTGACCAGGCGGGTGTTCCAGTCGACCGTGCTGGTCGTCGAGGAGAAGACCACCTTCGGCATGTCCCGCCAGCGGCGGGCGAACTCGATCTCCGCCGGCGTGGCGCCAGGCTGCTGGTCGGCGGTCGGCCAGTGGGAGCTCATCGTCTCCCACAGTTTGCGCCCGTACAACGCCAGGCCCGTCGCCCCCACCCGGTCGGACCACCACTGGAACAGCTCGTCGCTCGGCACGCTCCAGCCGAGGTCGTCCCCGGGCGCGGCGATGTAGCCGTCCACACTCAGGTTCATGCCGAAGGCCAGTTTCCGCACGGCGTCAGCCTCCCCGTGAGTCGGTCCTCGGAATATACAGACCAGCACGCCGCGGAAGAGTCATCGGTCCGGCCACACCCAGGGCTGGTTGACCACCACGCCAAGCGGATACCGCGCACGAAGGGATCGGTGTCTGCACAGCCCTCGTCGTCCGCGGCGCACGTCGCAGCCGAGCCGGGTGACCGCGCACGGCGCAATGTCCGCTCATGGCTCCATGAGAGTGCGCCTGGCAACGTGGGCCTGCCACCATACCGACGTGTGGATGCCGCCTGTCGGGGAGGGGACGATCACCGAATCTGGATCGACCATGCGCCGAGTTACGCGACGCAGCTCTCCTGCTGGCTATCCATTTTTCGGAATGGCTAGCGAAAGTGCGGCCGAGACCAGAGGAATCAGAATGAGGATCGCCGTTTGGAGCCGCTGGTAGGTGCCTACCTCGAGTTGCATCAGCTCAGTCAAGTTCTTCCGGGTCGCGTACCAGTCGCCGAATCCAGGGTCGGTGGGCGCCGGGCGTTTCGGGAGGAGGACGTCGCTGCGCACCATCATGAACACGGCGGTCGCCGACGAGGTAATCGCCGCCAACCCCTGCCGCGTGCGGGGCGATGGCAGTGCCCGGCGGGTGAAGAAGATCCGGCCTGCGACCCTGCCCGAGCCCGAGGCACTGGTGAAAGCTCTGCCGCAACGATCCCGCCGCACCTGATGCCGACGGTGAAGGACCATCTCGGCCACGTGAAGGCCAGCCGGGACGCGCTGCTGTTCCCCGCCGTCCACGGCGGCCACCTCGCCCGGCGACCCTCTACCGCGTGTACTATCCGGCGCGGGAGGCGGCCGACGCCCGGATCTCCGCTTCCATGATCTGCGGTATACCGGGGCGGTCCTCGCTGCGGCCACCGGGGCCACGCTCGCGGAACTGATGGCGAGGCTGGGCCACTCGACGGCCGGGGCGGCGCTGCGCTACCAGCACGCGGCCGATGACCGGGACAAGCCCATCGCCTCGGCGCTTTCGGAACTGACGGCCGGGACGGTGACGCCGATCAGCGCGTCTAAGCGGAAGGGCACTCGCGTTTCATAGTGAAACGCTAACCCGCCGTTAGCGTTGTAACGCTAATCCCGCGTTAGCGTTTCCGATTGTGTAACGCGAGTTTCGTCATTGACGAAACTCAGTGCTTGGCGACGAATGAGCCCCCGCCCATGATGGTCTCGACAAGGCCCTCGTCCCGCAACAGCGCCACGGCTTTCCGCGCGGTGGTCTCGGCCACGCCGTACTCCTGCCGCAGCGTCTTCGCCGAGGGCAGCGCAGCACCGGGCGCCGGGTCCCCAGAAGCGATCCGGTCCCGCAGGATCGCGGCGAGCTGCCGGTACGGGGGCACCGCCGAGTCATGGTCGACGGTTACCCGCCTCACGGTAGCTGACATGCGCGGACGTGCTTCCACGTCACCGCGCCGTAGCGCGCGGCGCCGCCCAGTGCATGAACACCGGCCGGCGCCTAGGGCAACCGACTGTAAGGAGTCGATCCCCATGGACGCATCCTGTCAGCCGGACGACCTCGAGCAGTTGCGCGTCACATTCCCCGACTGGGACATCGAGGCGCGCTGGACGGCCGCCGGGACCGGCCCGGACCAGCGGTACCTGCTGGCGCAGAAGGATGACGTGACCGTCACGGCCTGGACGGCCGGGGACCTCGCCGCCGAGATCAGGCGGGAGACCGGCACCCGCTGATCTGAAACTTGCGCCTTCCTTCGCTCGTTTAACCATTTGTCCGGCCCGGTGCGTGGCGAATCCCCCCCTCGCCACCCCGGGCCGGTTCACGTTTCCTCTGGTCGCGTCGGCGGGGGCGTGCGATGGTGCGGGTTCCGGCAGTCTGGCCGGATGCAGTACACCGACCCCGCCCCGAACTCGCAGCGTTCATGCACTAGGTGACAGCGCAAAGCGCCACCAGCAGGCCCCCGGTATATATCGGGCAAACATGCGGCAATCGGGCGAACCACGCGGCGCAGGCGGGTCGTGTCAAGGGCGGCCCGCCATTCCACGCACATCACCACAAATCGAAAGGACAAGTCGTGTCGTTCACCACCCGAGCGGGGGCCGGGCTCGCGCTGCTCGCAGCGCTGGTCGCAGGCTGCGGCACCGCAGCAGCAAACCATTCCGCCGCGCCGAAGCCGACCCGCATGCCGCACAGCCAGCACACTTCCCCGTCGATGGAGGCCGCGGCCGACCCCGCCGCGCATTCGCCGACCCCCATGGCGCACCATCACCGCCGTCACCACCACCATGCCCAGCCGGTGCCGGTCGTGGTCACCCCACCGCCACCTCCGCCTCCGCCGACCATGGCACCCCCGGTGACCGTTAACCCGATCCCTCAGGGCAATGGCGGTGACCAGGACGGCGACAATAACGGCGGCCCCAGCGACGGCGACGGCAACGTCTAGTGATCTTTAACGGTGGAGGTTATTGGCCCCGCTGGCGGCTGGGCGCGGACTCGATGACGCTGGGAGTCAGCGCTGGGTGGTCAAGCCGGATTCGAACGCTTCCAGCAGGATGTCCCTGGCGGTCCGCGGATCTTGGGCGCAGGCTAGTGAGCAGGCGGTCGCGCCGGACCCGAACCCTGCCCACCAGGTCCCCTCCACCCTCAGCACCACGGCGGTGCCGCGCACGGCGCTGGGGCTGACCTGATGGCGTCGTGCCACTTCCTCGGCGACGTCGCGGACCAGATGCCACTCAAAGCACGCCCGCTCGGTTTGCGGTACCGGGGCCGCCAGCGGCATCCGTCGGCGAAGGCGGCCGCGACCGCCTGCCGCAGGGCCGACTGGTTGCCGGGCCCAAGACCGGCGATCGTGCCGTCGTCGCCGGGCCAGAAGCTGTGCTGGATGATTTCGCCGCCGTTGCCCCTGTCGGTGGCCTCGGCGGTGACCAGCCCTCGCCACCAGCGCAGCCAATGGGCGCCGGCCTCGGCCCGCCTGCGCTGGTCGAGGACATCGCGCCGCTGGTGCTCCGGCACGCCCAGGCGCGGCGGCAGGACCGCGTCCGGCGGTGGCTGCAAGCCGGCCGCGTCCCGGACGTAGACCGCCGCGTGCGGCAGCTGCGCGATCCCGTGCCGGAATGTCCACGACGGCGATCCGGCCAGTTTCATCCCTCAATGCCAGACGGGGCATCGGGGTAACAATCTTTATGGCGGGGTTACTGTTTGGTGCTGGCCGGGGTGGCCCGCTTCTGGCCCGGAATGGAAGAGCCCCGGCGGGCACCGGGGCTGACCTGCATAAACTTGAGTGGGCGATACTGGGATCGAACCAGTGACCTCCTCGGTGTGAATCAGATATGAGCCGTCGCCGGGCATCGCCCGATGATGCCTGACATGCCGTTGAACTGGGACAACGATCTCCCAAGGTCGCTGGGTTATGGCTAGAAGTCGGTGGCGGTTGGCTCCCCATTGGCTCCCAGAAGCTCCGAGGCAACGCGCCCGCCCACACTCATCTCGAAGCGGCGGAGGATGTGCGGAGATCCTCCAGTCACGATTGTCTGCACCGCAGGTTGCGGCGTGTTCGGGAGCGGTCTGGGAGACCGTCGGTTTAAGGGATCTCCGTGTCGGCTCGTGGACATGCCTCTACAGATAGGAACGCCTGCCTGCTCACCGCGCACCTCGCGTTCCCGGGACAGGTAGCCGTTGCGTTAGCGTTAACGGCAGACGGTCATTTCACGGGCCCGAATCCACCTTGAACCCAAGCTCCTTGTTCAGCTTCTTGAGCATGACCGCCGCGGCCCGGGCATGGTCGGGCTGGCCGGAGTCGATCGTCTCCTGATAGACGGCCCGTCAGGGTAAGGTCCGGGTCGCCGAAGTCGATCGCCTTCTGGTGGATGGTGCCCGCGGACCTGCCGCATTACCCCGCTCTCGCAGCAGCATCGCACGATCGAACGCGTCGGATGGGTCGATCGTCGCCTTGTAGGCGGCCGGGGCGTCCGCGACATCATCTACTGCCAGGGCAGGGACCGGAGGCTGTGCGCCGCCATAGCGGCCGCCTCGGGGTGGCCGGAGGCGATCGCTTTCTGGTAGGCGGCTCGCGCGCCCGCGACATCCCCCTGCTGCCAGAGCAGGTCCCCGAGGGCGCCTGCCGCCCGGGGGGCCTGGTCGGGGTGGCCGGAGTCCACCGCCCGCTGGTAGGCGGCCCGCGCGCCCGCCACATCCCCCTGCACTAGGAGCAGGAACCCCAGGGCGTGGAACGCCCTGGGGGCCGCGTCGGGGTGGCCGGAGTCGATCGCCCGCTGGTAGGCGGCCCGTGCGCCCGCCGCATCCCCCTGCCGCCCGAGCAGGTACCCAAGGCCGACCGCCGCCCGGGGGGCCCACTCGGGGTGGCCGGATGCCATCGCCTGCTGGTAGGCCGCCTTCGCGCCCGCCACATCTCCCTGCTGCCTGAGCAGCTCCCCGAGCTGAACCTCTGCGGCGGGGGAATGGTCGCGGTGGCCGGAGGCGATCGCTTTCTGGTAGGCGGCCCGTGCGCCCGCCACGTCCCCCTGCTGCCCGAGCAGGTCCCCAAGGCCGACCGCCGCCCAGGGGGCCGCGTCGGCGTGGCCGGAGGCGATCGCTTGCTGGAAGGCTCCCTTTACGCCAACCAAGTCCCCCTGCTGCCAGAGCAGGTACCCGAGGGCGCCTGCCGCCCGTGGGGCCCACTCGGGGTGGCCCGAGTCGATCGCCTTCCGGTAGGCGGCCCGTGCGCCCGCCATGTCCCCCTGCTGCCCGAGCAGGTCCCCGAGGTTGACCGCCGCCCGAGGGGCCTGGTCGGCGTGGCCGGAGCCGATCCCTTTCTGGTAGGCGGCCCGCGCGCCCGCCGCATCCCCCTGCCGCCCGAGCAGGTTCCCTAGGCTGACCGCGGCCTCGGGGGCCGCGTCAGTGTGCCCGGAGTCGATCGCATTCTGGTAGGCGGCCCGGGCGCCCGCCGCATCTCCCTGCTGCTCGAGCAGGTCCCCGAGGCTGACCGCCGCCCAGGGGGCCGTGTCGGCGCGGCCGGAGGTGATCGCTTGCTGGAAGGCTCCCTTTGCGCCCGCCACATCCCCCTGCTGCCC
>Ga0318561_10000014_pt1 | contig 32343 bp, 31 predicted proteins | sample GRESIP065b5f23_FD_202526 | JGI IMG/M metagenome (GOLD analysis project Ga0318561, IMG submission 202526) | Tropical soil microbial communities from Luquillo Experimental Forest, Puerto Rico - GRE.SIPMG.065b5f23 | ecosystem: Environmental > Terrestrial > Soil > Tropical forest > Bulk soil... | reverse complement strand
GGGTGCAGGTGTTGTGAAACACGTTGACGTTCCCGGTTTTCACGCCGCGGACCATGAAGATCGGCCGCCCGCCGACCGGCCGCCGGACGAAGTCACCCGGCTCCGGGATCTCGGATTCGTGGCCGACATAAAGCCACGACTTGCCGAAGATCCGCTCGATCTCGGCCCGGTGTATCTCCGGCGAGGTCATCGCCGAGCGGTGTACCCGGAACCGTTGGGCCACGGGTTCGTCGACGACGATCGGCAGCTGCGGTGCTACTTCGGTTGCCTGGGTGACCCACGGCTCGCAATCGGTGCTCATGGCCGGGCCAGGTAGTCGGCGACCAGCGCGGAGAACTCGTCGGCGCGCTCGATCTGGGTCCAATGTCCGCATTTGCTGAACACGTGTAGGTCGGCGTTGGGCAGCAGGCCCAGCATCGTTACCGAAACCTGCATGGGGACCACCTTGTCTTCCCGGCCGTGCACGAGCAGCGCCGGTGTGTCGATAGCACGCACCTGTTCCTCGGTAATACCGAGCTCGGATCCGGCGTGTCGCGGATCGAAGAACATGGCGCGGTATTCCTCGTAGGCGCCGTCGGCGACGCTGGCCTCATACCGAATCGCGACGAGGTCGTCGGTGATCATTGTCGGATCGACCGCGAAGTAGTTGCGCAGCAGATCCCGCATCGCGTCATGAGACGGCTGGTAGGCACGCAGCGCGGCAAGACCTTCGGTAAGCGTCATGCCGACGCCCGGCGCGCCCATCAGCACCATCTTGGTGATCCGGTCCGGCTGGTCGGTGGCCATCTGCAGCGCGATGCGCCCGCCCAGCGAGTTGCCGACGATCGCGGCTTTTTCGATGTCGTGTGCGTCCAGAAAGGCCCAGACGTGGTCGGTCCAGGTGCGTAGCGAATACACGATGTCATCGGGCCGCTTGGTGGCACCGAAGCCGACGATGTCCGGGGCAAGCACGCGGAACCGCTGCGACAGTGCGCCAATGTTGTGCTGCCAGTTGGCCATCGCCGATACCCCGGGACCCGAGCCGTGCAGCATGATGACCGGTTCGCCGGCGCCCGCCTCGAGATAGCTCGTCAGGATGCCTCCGGCATCGATGGTGCCTGACTTCAACGCGATCCCCGCGACGGTTCCTGCTGTCATCGCGAGCCTCCTTCCTTGAACACTGCGAAACACTTGTTGGAGTTGAAGACATCCGAAGTGACGAGCTCCGACCACGAAAGGTCCAGGCCGAGTTCGTCGACCGCTCCGGTCAGGCAGAACCAATTGAGCATTTCGTGCTGCCCGGAGTCGACGACGTCGCGGCTGGGGGTGGCCTGCCAGGTCGGGTAGTCCCGGTCGACGAACAGCTGATACAGCCGGCGGTCGGCGGCGGTGTCGGGGGTGATGTGCCAGGTCTTGTCGGTCAGAAACGCGTGCGACCAGCTCGAGGACGCCACCAGCGCCACCCGCAGGTCGGTGTCGCGGAACGCCTTTGCCACGGCGCGGCCCAGCGCGAAGCAGCGCGCGGGTGTCGGGCCGGACGGGTCGAGCCGTTCGTCGGCTATATCCGCGAACCTTGCCAGGCCACCCCGGCGGGCGATCGCGTGCTGCCCATAGCAGTTCACCGTGATGGGAATGAGCCGGTATTCGAAGCGGGAGCCGGCGTCAGGGTAGTCGAGGAACAACTGGGTGTTGAGGATCGCGTGCGGAAATGGTGCCTCGCTGCGCTTCCGGTACGAATAGGCGACGTCGAATCCCTGACCGATCAGGTCGTCGGCGAGCCGGCGCGCCTCGTCGGCGTCGCCGTGCAAGGTGATGGTGGTGTCATCGGGTAGGCCCCAGGCGTTCGGGCTACCGTGGCGGGTCATCAGCTCGAAGGGGTTGACGTCGACATCGTCGTAGGCCAGCACGCAAAACGGCGGGACGACCTCTTCGCGGAAGTTTTCGTACTGGTCGTCACCCCATACCACCACGACGTCGGGGGCGAAGTCGTCGAGCGCCTCACGGCACCGAGATAGATTCTCCACCAGCAGTTTTCGGTGATGTCCCGCAGCGGCTACGCCGCCGTCCGCGTCCCATTCGGCGCGCATCGACGCCGACCAGTTGGCGGGATCCTTTGCCTCGGAGGGAATGTCGGGATCAGCCAACGTCCAGCGCAGTAGGTCCGCCATGTGCTCGTCGGTGCCGGCCAGCAGCGGATAGTGGGTCAGGCCCAGACCCAAGAAGTTCGCCATGGTGTTCCTCCACATTGGTGCGGCAGATCCTGCGTTGCAGGTGGACGGGCAGGGTGGCGACGATGTCATCGATGGGCTCGGGCATCGCCGCGAATGGATAGTCGGATCCGAAGACGACGTGGTCGCGGCCGAAGACGTCGACCGCTGCCTGCAGCGCGTCGCGGTTGTATGTCAGGCTGTCGCACCACAGCCGCCGGGCCAGGCGACTCGGCAGGTCGGGTGAGTCGGCGGGCATTCCGGCGATGATCGCGCCTTTGTCGAGTCGTCCGATCATTGCGGGCAGCGCGCCTCCACCGTGCGCCAGACAGATTCGCACTTCAGGTCGGCGCTTGAGTGCACCGTTCGCGATAAGGGCCGCCGCTGCCAGCGCGGTTTCGATCGGCATTCCTGCGCCGAAGCCCAGTCCGAGCCCGGTCACCCTGGTGGGCAAGTCCTGGTCACTGGGATGGACCAGGACCAGGGCGCCAAGTTCATGCGCGACGGCAAAGAACCGGTCCAGGCTCGGGTCGGCGAGCTCGGTACCCCCGACCCGCGTGCCGATCTCGACACCGAGGAATCCCGGTTGCTGCATGCACCGACGCACCTCGTCGACGGCCCGGTCGGGGTCCTGCAGCGCGACGGTGCCCAGCGCAGCGAAGCGGGTCGGGTGCTCGTGGGTGATCCGGGCGAAGAACTCGTTTTGCGCCGAGGCCAGTTCGGCGGCGCCGGCGGCTGATGCCCGGTAGCAGAACGTCACCGGAATCGGGGAAAGCACTTGCATCCCAACACCTTTGGAGTCCATATCGATGAGCCGAGCCCGTGCTGACCAGCACCGGTGATCGATCCGGCGGTACTGCTGCCCACCGAACATCAGCTGCGCCTCGGTGTCGCTGGTGCGGTCGATGCTGGGCCAGCGGTCGTGCGGGTAGGCGCGCCGCAGATCCGGCAGCTCATCGTCGATGGCGTGGGTGTGGACATCGACGAAGCCTGTGCGGGCAAATAGCTGAGCGTTGATGATGGTGGCTCCGCGCAACATGTGAGACGGCAGTGTCTGACCGAGGATAACTATTATGGATTCACAATTCAAGATGTGTATGCATAATTATCTCCGTGCAGGCACCACCGATGCGGGAACACAGTAGGGGAGTGACCGGCGAGGTTCGGTCAGGGGTGCTGGGGGGTGTTCGGGGTGCGGTCCGGGTCGTCGGCGCGAATCAGGTCTTGATCGTGGCGGTTGATGGCGTCGACGAACGACGCCTGATCGTGGAGCGCGATGGCGGCCACAATGTCGTCGTGGACGTCGAGACTCCTGGCCAGCAACGGTTCATGGTCGGCGACGAACGCCACCCGCGTCAGCACGGCCTTGATGCTGGTCACGACGAGCTGCTGCATCCCCTCCAGCACGGGTATGTGAGCCGCGGCCGCGACGACGCCATGGAACGCGAGCACGCCATCGAAGAATTGCGCGGCGTCGGTGCTGGCCCGCAGCGTGACCATCGCCGAGCGCATCGCGGCGATATCGTCGCCGGTCGCCCGCTCGAACGCCGCCTTGGTCAGGCCGAACTCGAGGTACAGCCGGGCTTCGAACAAGTCCAGGGGGTGCGGGTTGGACGGCTGAAACCACAAATCCAGCGCACCCACCCGGACCTGCGGCGGCGCGCTGGCCACGGTGATCCCGCCGCCCGGTCCGGGGCGGACCGCCACCAGGTCGCGGTCACGAAGGATGCGCAGCGTCTCGTTCATCACCGTCGGGCTGATGCCGAACCGGTCCATGATCTCCGAGCGGCGTCCGAGGTGGGCTCCGACCGGCAGGCGAGCGCTGAGGATCTCGTGTTCCAGATCGGCAGCGACGCGTTCAGCCCGGGAGGATCGGAGAGCGGACACGCGACGTGCCACGCGCGGGCCTCCTTCCGGTCGCTGTCAGCGTCTGGTGACGCCGTAGAGCTAGTTTCTCAGATAGTTATGTAAGGAGTCCGGACCGATGGACCAAACTACTGGCCGAGCAGCCTACCGCGCTTGCCGCGACATCCTGGTGCGACACCGCGACGACTACGAAGCCGCCGTGGCGGCGTTCCGCTGGCCCGACCTCGGTGACCGGTTCAACTGGGCGCTCGACTGGTTCGACCCGTTCGCGGCCGGCAATCCGCGAATTGCGTTGCGCATCATCGGCGAGGACGGGACGGATCGCGCATACTCCTTCGCCGAGTTGGCCACGCGCTCGGATCGGCTCGCCACATCGCTGGCCGCCGGCGGCGTGGCGCCCGGCGATCGCGTCATGGTCATGCTGGGCAATCAAGTCGAGCTATGGGAATCGATGCTGGCTGTCATGAAACTGGGGTCGGTCATCATGCCGGCCACGACCGCGTTGGGGCCCAAGGACATCGCTGACCGCGTCGACCGGGGGTCGGTGCGCCATGTCATCACCAATGCCGACCAGGTGGACAAATTCGCTGACATTCCAGGGGATTTCGGCCGCATCGCGATCGGCGATGCCCCACGCCCGTGGCGACAGTACCGGCTGGCCGACGCGGCGGCGCTGCCGTCACGGCCCGCCACGCGCGCGGACGACCCGATGCTGATCTATTTCACGTCCGGGACCACCAGCCATCCGAAACTCGTTGAACACACGCACTCGTCCTACCCTGTGGGGCATTTGTCGACGATGTACTTCCTTGGGCTGCGTCCCGGTGATGTCCACCTCAACATCAGCTCGCCGGGCTGGGCCAAGCACGCGTGGAGTTCGTTCTTCGCGCCCTGGATCGCCGAGTCGACGATCTTGGTCTACAACTACACGCGTTTCGACGCATCCCGCTTCCTGACGATGCTGCGACAGGCCGACGTCACCTCCATGTGCGCGCCGCCGACGGTGTGGCGCATGCTCATTCAGGCCGATCTGGGTACCAAGCCGTCCTCGCTGCGCGAGGCGGTCGGCGCGGGCGAGCCGCTGAACCCAGAAGTCATCGAGCATGTCCAAAGACATTGGGGGGTGACCATCCGCGACGGATTCGGGCAGACCGAGACCAGCGCGTTGATCGGCAATACTCCGGGCTCACCGGTAAAGCCCGGTTCGATGGGCCGGCCATTGCCCGGTGTTGCGGTGGAGATCGTCGACCCGGTGAGCGGGCGGCCCGCCAGCGAGGGTGAGATCTGTCTGCGGCTCGACCCGCGGCCGGTGAATCTGATGGCCGGCTATCTCGGCGACGACGACCGCAACGACCTAGTTTCCGTCGGCGGCTACTACCACACCGGGGACACGGCGGGCCGCGACGCCGACGGCTACATCACCTACATCGGCCGCACCGACGACGTGTTCAAGGCGTCCGATTACAAGATTTCCCCGTTCGAATTGGAAAGCGTGCTCATCGAGCATCCGGCGGTGGTCGAGGCGGCCGTGGTACCGGCCCCCGACCCGACCCGGTTGGCTGTGCCCAAGGCCTATATCAGCCTGGCGGCGGGGTGGGCTCCGGATCGGGCCACGGCCGACGCGATTTTCGCGCACGCCCGCCGAAACCTTGCGCCCTATCAACGCATCCGGCGCATCGAATTCATGGAGCTACCGAAGACCATCTCCGGCAAGATCCGACGTGTCGAATTGCGATCGCGCGAAAATGCTTGCAAGACAGATGATTTGACGAATGAATATCGCGACAGGTGAGCTGGCCGCTTCGCCACGAGGAACCCGTGGGATCCTATTGACAAAGCGTCAATTGGCTGATCACCTCGATCGCGCTCGATCGAACCAACATCCGGACAGCCGGATGACCTGCGAAGTGACCCTGATGGGGTACGCATAATCCCTCTTGGTGGAGCAGTCGCCGGACTCCGCGCCTCGCTAGCGTTCCATCATGCCGTCGGCCGGTCGCGACTACTTGCAGTTGCGGGTGACTGGGGGCGCCTTGGTCGTGCGGGTATGCCTAGGCACACCGGGGTGCAATCAGGTCCCCCCGTGTGATGCGCCGCGCCCTGAGCCCGGCGTCACGTCCACCTCGTGGGAGCCGCCGTGGCAATGACGTTGGCGGTTACCAAGCCCGTCCGCGCGGTCGGCGGCTTCTTCGCGATGTCACTGGACACTTTCGTGTTGATCTTCAAGCCGCCGCTCGCCTGGCGTGAATACCTTCTCCAGAGCTGGTTCGTGGCGCGGGTATCAATGCTGCCGGCGCTGATGATGACGCTCCCGTACTCGGTGATCCTGACGTTCATCTTCAACATTCTCCTGACCGAGATCGGTGCCGGGGATTTCTCCGGAACCGGCGCCGCGATCGGCACCGTGAACCAGATTGCCCCCATCGTCACGGTGCTGGTGGTCGCCGGCGCGGGCTCCACCGCCATGTGCGCCGATCTGGGTGCACGGACGATTCGGGAGGAACTCGACGCGATGCGGGTACTCGGCATCAATCCCATCCAGAGGCTGGTGGTCCCGCGCGTGCTGGCGGCCACCACGATCGCGTTGGCGCTGGAATCGGCTGTGACTGTGGTGGGTCTCGTCGGCGCGTTCTTTTTCACGGTGTACATCCAGCACGTCTCGGCGGGTGCGTTCGTCACGGGGCTGACCACGCTCACCGGTCTTGCCGATGTCATCGTCTCGCTGGTCAAGGCGACGCTATTCGGAATGGCGGCAGGGTTGATCGCCTGCTACAAGGGCATCTCGGTCGGCGGTGGTCCGGCCGGTGTCGGCAACGCGGTCAACGAGACCGTCGTGTTCACCTTCATGGTGTTGTTCGCGATCAACGTCGTCGTGACCGCCGTCGGCATCCAATTCACGGTTTCGTGAGGTGAACCGATGACGCATTCCGTTGCGAGCGCGTTACACCCGCGGCTAGGGCGCGCGTTCGAAAGTGTTGCGCACGAGTGGAATCGGGTCGGATCGCAGATGCGGTTCTACTCCACGACGCTTGGTTCGATTCCCGATGCTGTCATCAATTACCGAACCGAGATGCTGCGGCTGATCGCGCAAATGGGGCTGGGTGTCGCAGCTCTCGCCATGATCGGCGGCACCGTCGTTATCGTCGGCTTCCTGACGATGACCACCGGCGCCTTGGTGGCAGTGCAGGGCTACAACCAGTTGGCGTCCGTCGGTATCGAAGCCCTCACCGGGTTCGCGTCGTCGTACTTCAATGTCCGGCTCATCGTGCCCGGTACCGCCTCCGTCGCGTTGTCGGCGACCATCGGTGCCGGCGCCACCGCTCAGATGGGTGCGATGCGAATCAACGAGGAGATCGATGCGCTCGAGGTCATCGGTATTCGCAGCGTCAGCTACCTGGCGTCCACCCGGGTCGTCGCCGGCATCGTGGTGGTGATCCCGCTGTACTGCGTGGCCATCATGATGGCCTTCCTGGCCTCCCGGGCCGGCACCACCGCCATCTACGGCCAGGGATCCGGCGTCTACGACCATTACTTCAACACGTTTCTCAGTCCCCGCGACCTCATCTGGTCATTCCTCCAGGTGGTGGCGATCACGGTCGTCGTCATGCTGGTGCACACCTACTACGGGTACACGGCGAGCGGCGGGCCTGCCGGGGTCGGCGAGGCCGTGGGCCGGGCCGTGCGGACCTCGATGGTGGTCGCGGCGGTGGAGATCGTGATGATCACGCTCGCCGTCTATGGCCAGTCCGGCAACTTCCATCTGGCGGGCTAGTGGCATGAAAAAGCGCAGCTCCGCAGAACACCGCATCCCCACCGCGTGGTGGACGGTGTTCCTGTTGGTGTCGGTCGCGGCGTTCCTGTTCGTTACCTCGACGGCCTTCGCCGGCACCTTCAGATCGTATGTGCCGGTGACCCTGGCGTCGGATCGAGCGGGGCTGGTGTTGGAGACCAACGCCAAGGTCATGCTGCGGGGTGTCCAGGTCGGCCGGGTCAGCCAGATCGGCCAAAGTAGCGACAAGGCCAGCTTGAGGCTGGAGATCGACCCCGATCAGATCCGGTATATCCCGGCCAACGTGCAGGCAGAGATCAGTGCCACCACCACGTTCGGCGCAAAGTTCGTCGAGCTGGTGTATCCGCAGGACCCGAGCCCCAAGCGGCTGGCCGCCGGCGCGGTGCTGCATTCGAAGAATGTCAGCACCGAGATCAACACGGTCTTCGAAAACGTCGTCGACCTACTCAAGATGATCGATCCGCTCAAGCTGAACGCGGTGCTGACCGCAGTGGCCGAGGGGGTGCGCGGACAAGGCGAACGAATCGGTGAAGCCACGACCGACCTCAACCAGGTCTTGGTGGCACTCAACGCGCGCAGCGACACCATCCGCCAGGACTGGCGCTCCTTTAAGAAGTTCAACGACACCTACGACGCCGCCGCCCAGGACATCTTGACCATCCTGAACGCCGCGAGCACCACCAGCACCACCGTGGTGAATCATCAGAAGGCGCTGGACGACTTGCTGCTCAGCACCATTGGCTTCTCCATAGCCGGGACCAATCTGCTCGGCACGAGCAGGGACAATCTCGTCGCATCGGTCAACACGCTCGAGCCAACGACGAACCTGCTTTTCAAATACAGCCCCGAGTACACCTGCTTCCTGCAGGGCACCAAGTGGTACCTCGACCACGGGGGCTATTCGGCGTGGGGCGGCGCCGACGGGCGCACGCTCCAACTCGATGTCGCGCTGTTGCTGGGCAACGACCCCTACGTCTTTCCCGACAACCTGCCGATTGTCGCGGCCAAGGGAGGACCCGGCGGAAAGCCGGGGTGCGGGTCACTGCCGGATGCCACGAAGGACTTCCCGGTGCGCGAGCTCGTCACAAACACCGGTTGGGGAACCGGGCTGGATATCCGGCCCAACTGGGGCATCGGTCATCCCTGCTACGCGCAGTGGTTCCAAGTGACCCGCGCCGTGCCGCAGCCGCCCAGCATTCGCCAGTGCATCCCCGGGCCGGCGGTCGGGCCGGAGCCATACGGCAATGGGGCGCCGCCGTTCAACGCGACGCTGTACGGACCGGGCGGGGTGCCGTTGTTCCCCGGGGTGCCGCCGGCAGCGCCGGCGGCGGCCGCACCCGGCCCACCGCCGGCCGCGCCCGGCCCGCCACCGCCACCGTGACCGCCGACGATCCACACGAGCAGGAGAACCTATGAAGGAAAACCTGAGGGGCACCGTAGTGGGCCTCAGTCTCTTCCTGGGTGTCTGCCTGCTGGCCGCGTTCCTGCTGGTCTCGATCTTTGCGCAGCTTCGGTTCGGCGAAGGCAAGACGTACTACGCCCAGTTCAGCAACGTGTCCAATCTGAGGAAGGGAAAGCTGGTCCGCATCGCCGGGGTTGAGGTCGGCAAGGTCCAGGACATCTCCATCAACCCTGACGCGACGGTGACGGTCAAATTCACCGCCGATAATTCGGTAACCCTCACCGAGGGAACCCAGGCGGTGATCCGGTACGACAACCTGTTCGGCGACCGCTACCTGGCGCTCGAGGAGGGAGCCGGGGGTCTTAAGGTACTCAGTCCCGGTCAGACGATTCCGCTGGACCGTACCAAACCGGCGCTGGACCTTGATGCGCTGATCGGCGGCTTTAAGCCGCTGTTTCGCGCGCTGAATCCGGACCAGGTCAACTCGCTGAGCGAAGAGCTGCTGCAGGCGTTTCAGGGACAGGGCCCCACCATCGGGTCATTTCTGGACCAAGCGGCGGCCGTGAGCAATACGTTGGCCGACCGCGATCAGCTGATCGGGCAGGTCGTCAACAACCTGAACGTGGTGCTGGGTTCGCTGGGCGGGCAGAGCGACCGGTTGGACAAAGCGGTGGTGTCGCTGTCGCAGTTGATTCACGGGCTGTCGGAACGCAAGACCGACATTTCCAACGCGGTGGCCTACACCAACGCGGCTGCCGGCTCGGTCGCCGACTTGCTCTCGCAGGCCCGGGCACCCTTTTCGAAGGTGGTTCACGAAACCGACCGGGCCGCGACCATTGCCGTGGCCGACCACGACTACCTTGACACGCTGCTCAACACGCTGCCGGACAAGTACAAAGCGCTGGAGCGTCAGGGTATGTACGGCGACTACTTCGCCTTCTATTTCTGCGATGTCGTGCTGAAGGTCAACGGAAAAGGGGGCCAGCCGGTGTACGTCAAGGTGGCCGGTCAGGCCACGGGACGGTGTGCGCCGAAATGAAATCCTTCTCTGAACGCAACCCGCTGATCATCGGCACCGTTGGCCTCGTGGGGATCGGCGGCCTGGTACTGGCAGCGCTGAATTTCCAGGACCTGCCCTTCGTCAACCAGGGCAAAAGCGTCTCCGCCTATTTCGCCGACGCGGGCGGGCTGAGGACCGGCAACGCCGTCGAGGTCTCCGGTTTTCCGGTGGGAAAGGTGTCCAGCATTGAACTCGACGGACCTGGTGTGCTGATCAAGTTCAACGTCGGCAAGAACATTCGTCTCGGGGACCGCACCGAGGTGGGGATCAAAACCAAAGGCCTTTTGGGCAGCAAGATCCTCGACGTCATACCCCGCGGCGACGGCCAGCTCAAGGGTCCCATCCCGATCGAGCGGACGATGTCGCCTTACCAGCTGCCCGACGCGCTTGGCGACTTGGCGACCACGATCAGCGGGTTGGACACCAACCAGCTATCGGGATCGCTGGCCACCCTGGCCCAAACCTTCGCCAATACCCCGCCAGATCTGAAGGACGCGGTACAGGGGGTGGCGCGGCTTGCGCAAACGCTGGACGAGCGCGACACCCAACTCCGCCGGCTGCTCGACAACGCCGCCAAATCGACGGGTGTGCTGGCCAAGCGCACCGACCAGATCGTCAGCCTGGTGCGGGACACCAACGCACTGCTGGCGCAGCTGCGGACGCAAAGCGCCGCTTTGGACCATATTTGGACCAATATCTCCGCGGTGTCGCAGCAACTGAAGGGATTCATCGCCGAGAACCGGCAGGAGCTACGACCGGCGCTGGACAAGCTCAACGGGGCGCTGGCGATCGTGGAAAAACGCAAGGAGCGTGTGCAGCAGGCCATCCCACTGATCAACAACTACGTCATGTCGCTTGGTGAGTCGGTTTCGTCCGGCCCGTTCTTCAAGGCATATGTGGTGAATCTGCTGCCGGGCCAGTTCATTCAGCCATTTATCAATGCCGCATTCTCCGACCTGGGACTGGACCCGGCCACGTTGCTGCCGTCGCAGTTGACGAACCCGCCGACCGGCCAGCCCGGTACCCCGGCGTTGCCGATGCCGTACCCGCGGACGGGCCAGGGCGGCGAGCCACGGTTGAATCTGCCAGACGCGATCACCGGCAACCCGGGCGACCATCCGTGCGGATTGCCCGGCTTGCAGTTGCCCGGTCCGGGCTGCTACCCGTATCGCGAGCCGCCGCCGGCCCCGCCGCCGGGCGGTCCACCGCCTGGGCCGCCCGCGCCGGCGCCGCCCGGGCTGGAATCAGTGCCTACGCCGCCACCCACGCCGATCGAAGTGGGGCCGGGGCCGTCGCGGCCGGGAGGTCAACCATGATGACGAAGCTGCGACAGTTCCGCGTGGTCTTGGCGACCACCCTGGCCCTGGTGCTGGTCGCCGGGTTGTTCGCCGCGATGCGAGCCGTCGACGAGGCCGCCCGAACGGTGGTGGTCGGCTACTTCGAAAACAGCAACGGCGTATTTGTCGGTGACGACGTGCGCATCCGCGGCGTAGCGGTGGGCAAGGTCCTCAAGATTGAACCGCAGCCGCTGCGGTCCAAGATTTCGTTCTGGTTCGATCGCAAGTACAAGGTCCCCGCCAATGCCAAGGCCGCGGTCTTGTCGCCGGCACTGGTGACGGGTCGGGCCATCCAGCTGACGCCGCCCTACAGTGGCGGGCCCACCATGCAGGACGGCGCGGTCATTCCGCAGGACCGCACCGCGGTGCCGATCGAGTGGGACGACCTGCGCGCGCAACTCGAGAAGCTGACCGACTTGCTGAAGCCCACAAAGCCGGGCGGCGTCAGCACGCTGGGTTCACTCATCAACACCGCCGCCGACAACCTGCGCGGGCAGGGCGCCAACATCCGCGACACCATCATCAAACTGTCGCAGACGGTGTCCGCGCTGGGCGACCACAGCAAGGACATCTTCTCCACTTTCAAAAATCTGTCGACGCTGGTGACGGCGCTGCACGACAGCGCAGATCTGCTCGAGCAGCTCAACCGCAACCTGGCCACGGTGTCGTCGGTGTTGGCCGACGATCCGAACAAGGTTGGTCAGGCGGCCGAGGACCTCAACGTGGTCGTGGCCGACGTGCAGAGCTTTGTCGCGGACAACCGTGAGGCGCTGGGCACCGCGTCGGATCAACTCGCGTCGATCAGCAAAACGGTGGTCGAGAGCCTCGACGACATCAAGCAGACGCTGCACATCGGCCCGACGGTATTGCAGAACTTCAACAACATCTACGAGCCGTCCAACGGTGCGCTGACCGGCGCGCTGGCGGGCAGCAACATGTCCAACCCGATCGCCTTCCTCTGCGGGGCGATTCAGGCCGCCTCCCGGTTAGGGGGCGAGCAGGCGGCGAAACTCTGCGTGCAGTACATGGCGCCGATCGTCAAGAACCGCCAGTACAACTTCCCTCCGTTAGGGATCAACCCCTTCGTCGGGGCGCAGGCCAGGCCGAACGAGGTCACCTACAGCGAGGATCAGATGCGGCCCGACTTTGTGCCGCCGGCCGTGAATCCGCCGCCGCCGGCCCAACCGCCGGCACCCGGTCCGCCACCATCGGCTCCCCCGGGGGCGCCGGCTACCGAGACAGCCAGTGGGACGGTGGCCACCAACCCCGCGGCCGGCCTGACCGGCATGATGGTGCCGCCGGGAGGTGGCTCATGAGAACCGGCCGCTGGCGCCGCGCGGCGGCGAGTCTGATGATGATCCTGGTGACGGCCTGGACATCCGGCTGCGGCTGGCGTGGGCTGAATTCGCTGCCGCTGCCCGGCACGGAGGGCAACGGCCCGGGCTCCTTCGTGATCCAGGCGCAGATGCCCGATGTCAACAACATCCAACCGAACTCGCGGGTGCGGGTCGCAGACGTGACGGTCGGCCATGTCACGAAGATCGAGCGTCAGGGCTGGCACGCGTTGCTCACGATGCAGCTCAACGGCGACGTCAACCTGCCCGCCAACGCAACCGCCAAGATCGGCACGACCAGCCTGCTGGGTTCGTACCACATCGAGCTGGCGCCGCCGAAAGACCAACCGCCGCAAGGCAAGCTGCGCGACGGTTCACTCATTCCGCTGTCTCATGGCGGTGCCTACCCGACCACCGAGCAGACGCTGGCGGCGCTGTCGTTGGTGCTCAACGGCGGCGGACTCGGCCAAGTACAGGACATCACCGAGGCATTCAGCACCGCGTTTCGGGGCCGCGAGCAGGATCTGCGAAGCCTGATCGGGCAGCTGGACAAATTCACCGCATACCTCAACGACCAGTCCGGTGACATCATCGCGGCCACCGACAGCCTGAACCACCTGGTGGGAAAGTTGGCCGCGCAGCAACCTGTGCTAGATCGGGCCCTGGCGACCATCCCCGATGCGCTCTCGGTGCTCAACAAGGACCGGGACAAGCTCGTTGAGGCGGCCGACCAGCTGGGCAAATTCAGCGCACTGACCGTCGACTCGGTCAATAAGACCAAAGAGAATCTGGTCAAGGAATTACAGCAAGTCGGACCGGTGTTGGAGTCGCTCGCCAACGCCGGGCCCAGCCTGACCCGATCGCTCAGCCTGATCGCCACCTTCCCGTTTCCGAACGAAACCTTCGAGAACTTTCAACGCGGCGACTACGCCAACCTGACGGCGATTATCGACCTCACGCTCAGCCGAATCGACCAAGGAATATTCACCGGCACCCGGTTCGAGTGCCATCTGACCCAGTTGGAACTGCAGTGGGGCCGCACAATCGGCCAATACCCCAGCCCGTGCACCGCAGGCACCCCGTACGTCCGAGGCAATCCGTTGACCGTTCCGTACCGCTGGGACCAGGGGCCGTAGATGCATCTACACCGAAGAGTCAAGATCCAGCTGGCCGTCTTGAGCGTGATCGCGCTGGCCGCGCTGACAGTGATGTCCCTGCACTTCGTGAAGCTGCCGGCCATGCTGTTCGGCGTCGGCCGCTACACCGTGAAGATGGAGCTGCCCCAAGCCGGCGGGCTGTATGGCACCGGCAACGTCACCTATCGCGGCACCGAAGTGGGCCGGGTGGAATCCGTGCGCCTGACCGACACCGGGGTCGAAGCTGTGCTGTCGCTGAAATCCGGCATCCGCATACCGTCGGATCTCAAAGCCGAGGTGCACAGCCAGTCGGCGATCGGCGAATCGTACGTCGAGCTGTTGCCCCGCAACGGGACCTCGCCGCCGCTGAAGGACGGCGACGTGATTCCGCTGGCCGACACCTCCGTGCCGCCAGACATCAACAGCCTGCTTACCGCCGCCAACACCGCTCTGGGGGCAATACCGCACGACAACCTGAAGACCGTCATCGACGAGTCGTACACCGCGGTGGGCGGGCTAGGCCCCGAACTTTCTCGCCTGATCATGGGTTCGTCCAACCTGGCGATCGACGCGCGCAAGAATCTTGACCCGCTGGTCGCGCTGATCGATCAATCGAAGCCGGTGCTCGACTCGCAGACCAACTCGTCCGATGCGATTGCGGCGTGGGCATCACACCTGGCCACCGTGACCACTGAATTGCAGACCCACGACGAGGCCGTGGCCGGCGTCCTCGACAAGGGCGGCCCAGCGTTCGACGAGGCGCGTGCACTGTTCGAGCGGCTGCAACCCACCCTGCCGATCCTGCTGGCCAATCTCGTCAGCGTCGCGAAGGTCGCCCTCGTCTACCAAAACGACATCGAACAGCTGCTGGTGGTGTTCCCGATGTCCATCAACGCCGATCAGGCCGGCATCGTCGCGAACGCAAACACCAAGCAGGGATACCGGGGTCAGTACCTGAGCTTCAACCTCAACCTCAACCTGCCGCCGCCGTGCCTGACCGGGTTTCTGCCTGCTCAGCAGCAGCGGATCCCCACGTTCGAGGACTACCCGAACCATCCGGCCGGCGACCTGTACTGCAGGGTGCCGCAGGATTCGTGGCTCAACGTGCGAGGCGCCCGCAACTACCCATGTGAAACCGTGCCCGGCAAGCGCGCACCCACGGTGAAGATGTGCGAAAGCAACGAACAGTACGTGCCGCTCAACGACGGCAACAACTGGAAGGGCGACCCCAACGCAACCTTGTCCGGGCAGGGCATCCCCCAGCTGCGACCCGGATCTCCGCCGGCAACTGGTCCGCCCGCTGCCGCGCCGCCACCCCTGGCCGCCGCGCAGTATGACCCGGCCACCGGCACCTATACCGGACCGGACGGGCGTCAGTACACCCAATCCGATCTGGCCCAAACCGCGCCGAACGACAAGACATGGCAATCGATGCTGGTGCCCCCAGGCAGCTGATAGCAACGACGCACAGGCGTACCAATCACGATGACGGAGGACAGCATGTCGATAGCGACTGATTCAGAAGTCGGTGAAATCGATGAAATCGACGAAGAGGAGGCTACTTCCGAGCCCGCTGCGGATGACGCAGACTGCGAACCGAAGGCCCGGTCGAGAAAGCGGATGTCGCCGCAGCGGTGGGCGACGCTGTTCAGTCTGACGGTCATCGTTGCGTTGGCAGCCGTGGCCGGATGGTTTGGATTTCGCCTCCACCAGTCGCACCAAGCGCAGGCCCAGCGAAGTCAATTACTACAGGTCGCCAGGCAGGGCGCGCTGAACTTGACGACGATCGACTGGCAGCATGCCGACTCCGATGTGCGCCGGATTCTCGACGGAGCGACGGGGGAGTTCTACGACGACTTCGCCAAGCGCTCAAAGCCATTCATCGAGGTGGTTAAGCAAGCCAAGGCGACGACGGTCGGCACGATTACCGAGGCTGGGCTGGAGTCGGAGACGGCCGACACCGCCCAGGCGCTGGTGGCGGTGTCCGTGCAGACATCGAATGCCGGCGCAACCGACCAGGAGCCGCGGGCCTGGCGAATGCGCATCTACATGCAAAGAGTCGGCGATCAGGTCAAGGTCTCTAACGTGGGATTCGTACCATGATCCGACTCAAGTCACGCCACGCCGGCGACCAGGGGCCTGCTGAGCCAGTGAAAACGGCGATCACTGAGGACGAGACCGCTGAGGACGCAACCGAAGTCAGCGAAATTGACACGGGACCAGACGCTTCCGACGATGAGCCGCCGGCGAGAGGGCTGCGTCGCATCGGCTGGTCGCGGTTGATCGCCTACGCGCTGCTGCCCGGGCTGGCCTTGCTAGTGGCATCAGCCGCGGGCTTTCTGAAGTGGCAGGACGCCTCGGTCCGCGACGCTGCGGCTGCCCGCGCGGAATCCGTGCGGGCCGCCACGGACGGCACCATCGCGCTGCTCTCGTACCGGCCCGACACCGTGCAGAAGGACCTTGAGGCCGCGCGGGGCAAACTGACCGGTACGTTTCTGGACGCCTATACAAAGCTGACCCACGATGTGGTGATCCCGGGAGCCAAGCAAAAGCAGATCTCCGCGGTGGCGACAGTCCCCGGCGCCGCCTCGAAGTCGGCGACCGACAACCACGCTGTCGTCCTCCTGTTCGTGAACCAGAGCGTCATTAAGGGCCAGGACGCGCCGACCAACAGCGCATCCAGCGTTCGGGTCACCCTCGACAAGATCGGCGGCCGCTGGCTGATCTCGGGATTCGATCCAGTCTGATCGGGACGACGACCGTGCAACACCGATCCGTATCCCATCGCACGCTGGATAAGCCGCTTGCGGGTGTGGTTTTCGCGTGCGCGGGCCTACTCGGTCTCGCGCCTGTCGTCATCGCACCATGTGCACGCGCCGATGCGACGGCCTATCTGGTCAACGTGACGGTGCGTCCCGGCTATAACTTCGCCAACGCCGATGCCGCCTTGAGCTACGGGCATGGCATCTGCGACAAGGTATCTCAAGGTCGGGGCTATGCACAGGTGATGGGCGACGTGAAGGCCGACTTCAACACCTCCGACGAATTCCAGGCCTCGTATCTGATCAGTCAGGCGGTCAACGAACTATGCCCTGCGCTGATCGAGCAGTTGCGAAATTCGGCAGCCAACTACCGGCCACCGCTCCCTGGCGGCGGCTGACAAGGAGGAGATCGACATGCAGTATCGGCCGCTTACCGCGCCTGCCTTCGTGGTCGTCGCCGCCATGCTCCCCATGCCCGCCGCACATGCGGATGGTGACATCAACACACTCGTACCGAACAACAAGCGACTCAATGACGGCGTGGTCGCCAACGTCTTCCAAATGCAACATCAAGCGGGATGCACCAACGACGTCAAACCCAATCGCCAGCTTCAACAGGCTGCCCAGTGGCACACCCACGATGTGCTGACCAACCGCAACCTCGACGGTGATATCGGTTCAGACGGGTCCAAGGCACAAGACCGCGCCAACAGAGCAGGCTTCCATGGTCCAGTGGCCGAAACCGTGGCGATCAATCCCGCCCTCGCGATCAGTGGCATCGAGTTGATCAACCAGTGGTATTACAACCCCGCGTATTTCGCGATCATGTCGAATTGCGCCAACAGCCAAATCGGGGTGTGGTCGGAAAACAGCCTGGATCGCACCGTGGTAGTTGCTGTCTACGGGCAGCCTGAGCACCCACCCCAGGCACCACCGACGGGACCGCAAACGGGTCCTGCGCCTGTGGTGGCCATGCAGGAGAACATCCCGCCCGATCCCACCCCCGACTACGACGCCAGCGACGAGGTCGAATTCGGCATCAACTGGATTCCGTGGATCCTGCGCGGCGTCTACCCGCCGCCCGGACAGCCGCCGGAGTAGGCGAGTCAGCCCGGTTCGCAGACGGTCCCCTAGCCGCGGACCGTCTGCATGCCCGCAGTGTTGCTACTGTCGCCGCCATCGGCGGCTGATTGTGCCGGCAGGAACGACGCGGCAGCCCGCACCAGTACCGCGGCGAAGCAGATGCTCAGGACCGCCGCGACCAGGACGATTGGCGTCGAGGTGTTCTTGAGATGCACAGCGATGATAGTGGGCCAGCCGGCGCCGAAGTTGGCCATGAAAAACGTGCACGGGAAAAGGACGAACAGGCCCAGCAGCTGCCACTGACTGGTGGAGCGAGCACGCAGCTGCGATGCCGCCACCGCGAAGCAGATCACCTGCGCGGCTTCGAGCACGCCAATCACCAACGGGTACTGGAAGATCCGGAGCACATGCGGCCCCCAGTAACTGTAAAGGCCACCGTTGATGCCAATCATCTCGAACGCGGCCGACTCAAGCAACGTGATTCCCGCCCAGACGAACAGCGTGCGGCGAGTCATCAGGCCGCGGGCGATCCGGTGAGCGATATAGACACCCGGGGCGGCATACAGCACCACATAGCCGCTGTGCGTCCAGATCGGTTGCGGGATGTCGAACGCTGTGAAATGCGTCCACATGCCATGTGTGGAGTAGAAGTACAGCATCATCGCTACGTCGTAGAGCGGCTCGGCGAATGCGCCGACCAAGGCTCCTAACACCATGAGCGCGTAGAACGGCGTTCGCTCCCGCACACCCATCCGGATCGCAATCACCAAGAGCACCGCGGTCAGCGCCCAGCTGGCGTCGGTCAGGATCGCCTGTGTGGTGAGGTTCAATTCGTGATCGATAGGTGGCACGCGGTCAGGGTACGAAATCGCTCATCCGCGCGCGTCCCCCCGATCGGCGGGATTTTGTGCTCAGACAGAGTGACAACGCGGCGTAAATCAGGTGATCGCAGAGCCTTCGGCCGCTAGCCGTTCGCCGGCGGCCAGGAACGAGCTGACCAACCCGGGATCCGCGTAGTAGGGGTCGCCGACGCCGCTTTCGAAGCGCCTGCGGCTGTACTCGTAAAGCGCGGCAAGTTTGTACATCGCCAGCGTCGCATACCAATTGACTCCGGAGACATCGGCTCCCGTGCGGTCGGCGTATTGGTCGATCAGCTCGCTGCGTCGGGGATAGCCGGGCTCGAGCACCGCGGTGCCCATCGCCGATGTCGGAACCAGCGGCTCGCCCGGCATGGGGTACGACGTGAGCAGGTATCCCAAATCGGCGAGCGGATCGCCGATGGTGGCGAGTTCCCAGTCAAGGACCGCCGCGACGCATCCGGCTTCAATGTCGACGATCATGTTGCCGATGCGAAAGTCGTTGTGAACGATTGCGGTTCCGGATTCGGATGGAAGATGCGTGTGCAGCCAGTCGTCCAGTGCGACGAAGGCGGGCGGCACGGTTCCGTTCACAACGATCAGCGACCGCATCCGCCGCAACTGCCGGGCGTTGAATCCGTCGGGCTTGCCGAAATCACCGAGGCCGACCTCGCGCCACGCCACCTTGTGCAATGAGGCGAGGGTGTCCACCAACGATTCTCCGATGCGCCGGCGCAGGTGTTCGTCACCGCCGGGCGCGGGCGTCGATTCGGTGATGACAACCCCATCGACGAAGTCCATGACGAAGACCGGGACGTCGAGTAGCTCCCCGGCGTTCGCGGTGGCGCGCACTCGCGGAGTAGGCACGTCTGTCCCCCCGAGTGCGGTCAAAAGCCGAGCCTCTCGCAGTACGTCATGGGCACCAGGAGGCAGCGGCGGCGGTGGGGGTCGGCGGACGACCACTTGTGAGTGCCCGTCCGACACCAGGAACGTCAGGTTGGAATGTCCATCGCCGATGGCCCGCGCGGTTACGGCCGGGCCGCATAGTCCACGGTCGGCCAGGAAGCGCCCCAGTTGTTCAAGCTCGCCCTCAGACCATGACCACATTACGTGTCCCGCGTCGACAGGTAGTCCAAGTAGCTTCCCTGCCAATGTGTCTCGAACTGTCCGGCGCCCTGTTCGCCGTCGATGACGGCGCGGCAGGCCCCTTCGCGGATCACGGTCTGCAGCCTGTCGTGCGTCGGCAACTCGATCACTCCGAAGACATCCAGCTCCAGCTCGGTTCGCGCACCGCTGATGTCCGTCAGAGTCGCGCGCAGCCGGCGCTGGCGCATCTGTTCACCGTATTCGGCGTGGTGGTCGATGCGACGCACCGGGTAGGTGACCCCGTCGCGGACGACGTACCCGGCGAAACCCCATTCACCCTTAGCGATCCATATCCATCCGTTGAGCGCCCGGCCCGATTCCGTGTAGGCGACGAACCATTTCCAATGGTGCGGCACGCCCCAGTCACGCACCCCCCAGGAGTGGTCGCGGTGTCCCATCCGGTCCCACTCGATGCGCCGGCCGGCGACTTCGAGCCCTCCGCGCACCCGACCGGTCTGTTCGATCCGGTTCACCGCGAACCATGACGGCAGGCCGTCCGGATTGCAGTGGTAGCTGAACGCGTCATGAATGCCGTTGAACGCGAACTCCATTCGAACGCCGTCGCGGTCGTAGGTCAGCAGGCAGGACTTGCGCAATTCGGGCTGTGTGAGAGTCAGTCCGTCGAACGAGAATTCGTCAAGGTCAGCGTGGTCCGGTATCCGCCCTTGGTGGAGGTGCAGCGCCAATGGGCGCTCGTCTGGGCCCCATACGCAGACGTTATAGCCGGCCTTCCCGCTGCCGGTCAGGTAGAGGTAGACCTGCACGCCGAGTTCTTCCTCGGGCATGATCAATTCCCAGAAGAGGCTGTCGCGCGTTCTCTCCCCGGCCACCGGCCGGTGCCGCAGGTCGTCACTGGGGCCGAGCCCGTCGCGCAGCCCCCCTGGTGCGCTCACCGCGCCTGCTCCTGCAGGTTCACCAGCGCGACGCGGGTATTCGGCACCTGCACCGCCAGCGCCTGGCCGCGAGTGTCCACCTCGAGCGCGGATCGGAATGAGTTGTTCTCTAGGTTGCGGACGAAGGCGTTCTTCGTCGATCTCATGCTGTCGTCGGAGTTTGCGGCGATGGTTTCGGCCAGCTCGATCGCCGCGTCGAGCGCGGTCCCGGTTTCGGTGAGCCGGTCGGCCAGTCCGATACGCAATGCTTCGGCGGCCCGCACGGTACGTCCGGTGAAGGCCAGCTCCGCAGCGCGGCCCGGCCCGATGAGCCGGACCAGATTCCACGAGGTGCCGAGCTCGCCGATGGACAGCCCGACCCGCACGAAGCCGGCGCTGAAACTGGCTGTGCTGTCGGCGATCCGGATGTCGGCGGCCAGTGCCAGTGACAGTCCCCCGCCGGCGGCGGGACCGCTGACGGCGGCGATCACGGGGTATGGCAGTGCGCGCAGTCCGGTGGACCCGGACGCGGCCGTCTCGACGAGATCGGTGAATTCCGACACCGACATTCGGGTGAGCACATCGACCTCGTCGAGGTCGAAGCCGGTGCAGAACGCCTTGCCGCCTGCGCCGGTGATGATCAACGCTCGCAGCGGAGCGTTACGCAACGTGGATGTGGCCCAGGCGATTTCGCCGAACATCTCGATTGTTTGCGAATTGGCGCGATCAGGGCGGTTGACTGACATCACGACGATGCCACGAGGATGTTCGTCGAAGGCAAGCGTGCTTGCCGTGCGCAGCTCAGCGAGGACGTCGGCCAGCGGACGCCGCGACACCCGATTCCAGTGCGAGGTGGTGGTCATGCTCACCGCCCGGAGAAGTTGGGTGGCCGCTTGTCTTTGAAGGCTTGCAGCGCCTCGGTCATGTCGTCGCACCGCGTCAGTAGCGCCTGCCCGCGGTTTTCCAATTCGAGGGCCGCCGCGAAGGAGGTGACTTCCATGTTGGCCTGTAATGCGCGTTTGGATATCCGGATGCCGCCGGGGGAGTTGGCGCAGATCTGGCTCGCCATGGCCAGGGTTTGGTCGAGCAGGTCGTCGGGACCCGTCACCCTGTTGAGCAGTCCCAGCCGTTCTGCCTCATCGGCCTCGACGATGCGGCCCGTGTAACCGATTTCCGCGGCGGTTGATGGTCCGATTAGGCGCGGCAGCAACCACGAGGCACCGAGGTCGCCCGCGGATAAGCCGATGCGGACGAACGCGGCGTTGAACTTCGCGGCAGGTGATCCGAGCCGGATGTCGGCCATCAGGGCCAGCGACATGCCGCCGCCGGCTGCCGGTCCATTGACGGCGGCGATCACCGGTACCGGTATCGCGCGTACGGCGCTGAGCGCGCGGGCGGCGCGCTCCTGACGATCCAGCATGCCCAAGGCTGACAACGACGTCAGTTCCTCGGCTTCGTCGAGGTCGTAGCCAGCGCAGAACGCCTTGCCCGCACCGGTCAGAATCACCACCCGGACGTCGCGGTCATCGCCGATCTCGCGCGCGATCGATTCGAGTTCGCCGAACATGGCCATCGTCATCGCGTTGAACCGGTCGGGCCGGTTCAACGTCACCTGGACCACACCGTCCGCGGGGAAGCTGAGAAGCAAGGTCTTGTAAAGTTGGCCGAGTTCAATCATCGAAAGTTCCTTCTGATCAAGCGAATTCGGGAGAACGTTTGTCGATGAACGCGCGGAGTCCCTCCATGGCGTCGCCCCGCTCGAACATCTCTTGGACCTGTTCGGCCTCATAGCGCAGACCTTCGGCCAACGGGCGCTCGTACGCCGCGTCCACAGTCCGAACAACCGCGCGCTGCGCGGAGGATGAGGCGGCGCACAGTTCGTGGGCCAGTTCCCATGCGGCGGCACTGGCGGTGCCCGCCGGCACAAGCCGGTCGACGAGGCCAATGCGAAGAGCCTCCTCGGCGTCGACCTGCCTCCCGGTGAGCAAGATGTCCAGCGCCCTTCCGCGTCCGACCAAGTGGGGCAGTCTCTGGGTACCGCCCGCGCCCGGAATCAGGCCGAGCTTGACCTCGGGCAGACCGAGCCGCGCTGACGAACCGGCGACGCGCAACGAGCAGGCCATGGCCAACTCCAGTCCGCCGCCCAGGGCGAGTCCGTCGACGGCGGCCACCGACACTGCCGGGTGGGCGGCCAGGCGCTCGACGGCGGCGCGGAGCGCGTCCCCATATGCGCCGAACGATGCGGCGTCCACCGACGACATGTGCTTGATGTCGGCGCCGGCGGCAAAGAAGCCCGGCAGCGCCGAGGACACCACAATGACCTTGGCAGGCAATGCGTCCGCGGCATCAAGGCCAATCTTCAGTCCATCGATTATCGGCAGCCCCAACGCGTTGGCGGGCGGACGGTTGAGCGAAATTTCGATCACCGAGCCCGCGACGCGCAGGCTTACCGGTGAACTGTTCTCGGACAGCATCGTTGATGTACCTCCTTGGCTTCTGCGCAGCGACTTGACGGTCACGCCATGGTGAGGCCGCCGCTGACCGACAGCGTCTGGCCGGTGATGTACTCGGCGCCGTCCGAGGCGAAGAAGGCGACGGCGGCGGCGACGTCCGACGGCTTGGCCAAGCGCCTCATCGGCACAGACCGGGTCATGCCACCGATCACCTTGTCGGCGTCTTCCCCCGAGCTGTCGGCGAACTTGCGCAGCGCGGGCGTGTCGGTGGGGCCGGGGCAGACGGTGTTCACGGTCACCCCTTTGGTCGCCACCTCGCGGGCGAGCGTCTTCGTGAACGCGATGATCCCGCCCTTCGCCCCCGAATAGACCGCCTCGAGCGACGAGCCTACGCGGCCGGCGTCCGAACCGATGTTGATCACCCGTCCGAAACCGCGCTCCACCATTCCGGGCACGACGGCGTGAATGACGCGCAGCTGGCCCTTGAAATTGATGTCAAGGATCTTGTCCCAGAAGTCCTCTGACGTTTTCAAGAACGGCATGAAGTCGTCCCAGCCGGCGTTGTTCACCACGATCTCGATCCCACCAAGCTCGGCGGCGACGGTCTTGACGGCGCTGCGCACCGATTCGGTGTTGGTGACGTCGACGTGGACCGCGATGGCTTCGCCACCGGCATCGGCGATGCGCTTTGCGGTGGCTTCCGCGGCCTCGAGGTTCAGGTCTGCGACCGCTACCCGAAACCCATTGGCTCCCAAGGTCTCCGAGATGCCCTGGCCGATGCCTTGGGCTCCGCCGGTAACGAATGCGACGCGGTTACTCATATGTTCTCTCCTTTGAGGTGACTGGATGGCTCTGGATGGTCTAGCGGCAGGACGGAGCGTCCGGGTTCGCCGCCCAGTCGATCGGGCCGGCAATGATGGAGTGACTGGTCAGTTTGCGCCCCAGCACGCTTTGAGCGGCGCGGGCCGCATCGATCAACGCCGGAAGCGATACCCCGGTGGACACGCCCATCTCCTCGAACATGCTGATCAGATCCTCGGAGGCGATGTTTCCGGTGGATCCCGCCGGCACCGGGCACCCGCCGAGTTCGCCGAAGCTTGACTCGAAGCTGGTGCACCCGGCCTGCAGCGCAGCGTATGCGTTGGCCAGCCCCTGGCCGCGGGTGTTGTGGAAGTGCGCGGTGACCTCGACACCGGGCAGCCGCTCGATGGCGGCAGCGAAAAATTCACCGACATAGGCGGGATTGGCCATTCCGGTGGTGTCGCCGAACCCGACCTCGCTGGCACCCGCGGCCGCGAATTGCTCGGCGATGTCGAGCACCCGCTTCATCGGCACCTTGCCCTCGAACGGACAACCGTAGGACGTGGCGATGACCGCGGCGCAGCGCAGATCCTCGGCGATGATGCGCTTGGCGATGACCTCGTTGTCGGCCATGGACTCGGCGATGCTCCGATTCACGTTCTTCTTGTTGTGTGTCTCCGACCCGCTGACGAAAATCGCAACCTCGGAGAACGTTTCGCGCACCTTGAGCGCGTTGTCGAGTCCTTTGCTGTTGGGTACCAGCACCATCAGTGACACGTAGTCGGGCACGTCGATGCCGCGAAGCACCTCGACGCCGTCGGATAGCTGCGGAATGACGTCGGGACGGACGAAGCTGGCCACCTCGATGCGGCGCAGGCCGGTCTGTGCCAGCCGGTTGATCAGGTCGATCTTGTCGGTCGTGGCGATGGTTTCCGGTTCGTTCTGGAACCCGTCGCGCGGGCCGACCTCGCGGATATCGACATGCGCGGGCAGTCTGCTCATAATGTGATCCTTTCGCGCTTGAGCTGATCGCGGAACTCGGGGGCGGCTATTGCTGCCAGTCGTTCCGCTCGTTGCCTTAGGCTGCAGCCGCGCAGATGCGCGACGCCGTATTCGGTGACGACGGTGTCGACGTCGGAGCGCGCGGTGGTGACCACCCCGGCGTCGAGCGCCACCTTGATAGTGGACTGACCACCCGATGTGGCCCGCAGCGCGATAATCGACCGTTTGCCGGTCAGCGCGGCGGCCCGGGTGAAGTCCACCTGACCGCCGACGGCGCCGATGTACACGCCGCGGCTGACCTCGGCGCCCACCTGTCCGGTCAGGTCGACCTCGACGGCGAAGTTCACCGACACCAGCGAGTGCAGCTGCGAAAGCACCTGCGGGCTATGGGTGTAGCTGGTCGGCAAGAACCTGGCGGGCAGCTGGGACACCCGGTGGTACAGCTCGGCCGAACCGAGCGCGGTGCCGGCGACGATCAGCCCGGGATCGATCTCCTTACGGCTGCCGGTTGCGACACCTTTGTCGACGAGCCGCAGCAGTCCGTCGGTGACCATGCCCGTGTGAAATCCCAAGTCTTCGTGTTCGGCCAGCGCATCGAGCACCGCGGCGCCCAGCGAGCCGACTCCCAACTGCACGGTGTCACCGTCGTCAATGAGTTCGGCGACGTGGGCGGCGATGCGCTGCTCGGTGGCACCCGGTGCGCGGGTCGGATCCTCGGGCAGTGGGCGGTCGGTGGTGATCGCCGCCGCGAACCGGTTGAGCGGAATCCGTTGGGTGCCAACGGTAGCCGGCATTCTTGCGTTGATCTCGGCGATGAGCACCGGTGTGTGCAGCATGGCGTCGGCGACGTAGTCGACGCCGATGCCCAAAGAGCACGTCCCGTTTTCGTCGGGCGCGGACACCTGCACCAGGCCGACGTCGCACGGCAGCCGGCCTTCGGAGAACATCCGCGGTAGCGCTGAATAGTGGCACGGCACCACGTCCAGGCGTCCGGACCGGCTCAGTTCGCGAAGCTCGCCGAGCCCGCCATAGGACACCATTGACATCCGGCCGGGAATCGTGACGGCCAGCTGGTCGTTCCAGCTCAGCCCCGTAAAGGTGCGGATCGGGCCGATTCGGGGATTCTGCAGGATCAGCGCGTCGACCAGTGGACGCGGCTCGGCGGCGGCCTGACCCCACCAGACACCGTCGCCTTGGGACAGGAATTTGCCGAAATCGATCACGTCGGTACCCGTTGGATCAGGGTTCCCGTGCCAAGGCCGCCGCCGCAGCACATTGTCACCAGGCCGAGGTCGGCCTCGCGGCGTTCCAGCTCCGCGACCAACGTGGACAGCAACCGGGCGCCCGTGGCGCCCACCGCGTGACCCAACGCGATGGCCCCACCGTTGACATTGACCCGATCGGTGTCCGGAAGCAGCTCGCGCTGCCATGCCAGCACCACCGAGGAGAACGCCTCGTTGACCTCGAACAGGTCGATGTCGTCGATGCTGAGGTTGTTGCGCTGCAACAACTTCCGCGTCGCGGGAATGGGCCCGGTCAGCATGATGATGGGGTCGACCCCGACGGTGGTCTGGTCGATGACGCGGGCGTGGAGCCGCAGTCCGAGCCGGCGCGCGGCATCCGCGGAGCAGAGCAGCACGGCCGCGGCGCCGTCGCTGATCGGCGACGAGGTTCCGGCGGTGATCCGTCCGCCCTCCTTGCGGAAGACCGGCTTGAGGTTGGCCAGCGTCTCCACCGTGGTCTCCGGGCGCACGCATTGGTCGGCGGAGCGGAGCTGACCGTCGAGCGTCATCGGCACCATCTCGGCGACGAACCGACCGTCGGCGATCGCCTTGGCGGCCTTTTGATGCGACTGCGCGGCGAAGGCATCCATTTCCTCGCGGCCCAGCTGCCAACGGTCGGCGATGAGCTCGGCACTTTCGCCTTGGTGCACAAAGCTGTAGCGGTCGCGCAGCTCGGCCGGCCACGGATCCCCATACAGCTCAGAGATCTTGCCGGGGGAGTCGATGGGGACGTGGCCCATGTGTTCCACACCGCCGGCGATCACGACGTCGTGCGTGCCCGATGCCACAAGGGCCGCAGCCATTTCCACCGCGGTTTGCGCCGAGCCGCAGCGTCGGTCCAGCGTGGTCGCGGGCACCTCGGGCGGGTAACCCGCCTGCAGCCAGGCGTTGCGGGCGATGTTGCGCGACTGCTCACCGAATGGGGCGGTGCAGCCGATCACCAGATCTTCGACCACTGCGGGCTCGATTCCGGTGCGCGTGATCAGCTCGGTGTAACAGGCGGCGAGCATTGCGTTGGGGTGGATGTCGCGGTACCACCCGCGCTCGGGATGTGATTTGCCTATCGGGGTCCGCACGGCCTCGGCGATGTAGACCTCGCGGCCCGCCGAGGCGAACGGTCCGATCACGTTGCGTCCCATCAGATCACCGTCCCGCCGTCGACCGGCAGCACCTGGCCGGTGATGTAGGAGGCCGCATCCGAGGCGATAAAGACGAACGTCGGTGCGATCTCATCCGGGAACGCCCAGCGCCCCAGGGGGATTCGCGCCAGCGTCTTGGCGGCCAGCTTTTCGTTGCTGCGAATGTTCTCGGTCATCGCGGTGGCGGCCAGCGGCGCGACGGCGTTGACCGTGATGGCTTGGCGCGCCAGTTCGCGGGCCAGCGACTTCGTCAGCCCGATGATGCCGGCCTTGGCCGCACCGTAGTTGGCCTGGCCGATGGTCCCGGTTAGGCCCGCCGCGGAGGTGACGTTGATGATGCGGCCGGTGCCGTCGGTCGCCAGGTGACGCAGTGCCGCCTGGCTGCAGACGAAGCTGCCAACCAGGTGGATGTCGACGATCCGGCGGAAGTTCTCCTCGGAAAGGTCCTTGAACATGGCGGGCGCGATGGCACCGGCGTTGTTGACCAGGACATGCAGTGTGCCGCCGCCGAGTTCGGCCGCCGCGGCGGCGGCTTCGCCCGCGGCAGCCGAGTCACGCACGTCGAGGACGAACGGCTGGGCGGTACCGCCGGCCGCGGTGATCGATTCCACGGTGGCCACCGCGGCGTCCTTGTCGATGTCGGTCACCAGCACCGCGGCCCCAGCCGCGGAGAAGGCGCGGGCAATGGCCTGGCCGACACCGCTGCCCGCACCGGTCACCAGCGCCGAGCGTCCGTCGAGGCGGAAAACGTCACGCTGCTGCGTCATCAGTAGCTCCTCGGGAGGCCCAGCACGTGTTCTCCGAGGTAATTGAGAACCATCTCCTGGCTGATCGGGGCGATGCGGGTCAACCGCGCCTCCCGGAAATACCGCGCGACGTGGTACTCCTCGGAATAGCCCATGCCGCCGTGTGTTTGGAGTGCCCGGTCGGCCGCGTCGAACGCGGCGTCCGCGCATAAGTATTTGGCCGTATTCGCTTCGCGCGCGCAGGGTTTCCCGTTGTCGTAGAGCCAAGTGGCCTTGCGCAGCATGAGCTCGCCGGCGTCCAGTCGGGCCAACGAGTCGGCCAGCGGGAACTGCAGTCCCTGGTTCATGCCGATCGGCCGGCCGAACACCTCACGCTCGTTGCCGTATCGCACGGCCGCGCGCAGCGCGGCGCGCCCCATGCCGAGCGCCTCGGCGGCGATCAGGCAGCGCTCGGGGTTGAGCCCGTCGAGGATGTAGCGGAAACCCTGGCCTTCGTCCCCGACGCGGTCCTCGACGGGGATCTCGAGGCCGTCGATGAACAATTCGTTGGAGCTGACGGCATTTCGGCCCATCTTGGGAATCGGGCGGATGTCGACCTTGCTGCGATCGAGATCGGTCAGGAACAAGGTCATGCCATCGGTCTTGCGCGCGACGTCCTCGAACTTCGTGGTGCGGGTCAGCAGCAGCACCTTCTCCGATTCCAGCGCCTTGGAGATCCACACCTTGCGGCCGTTGACGACGTAGTGGTCGCCGTCGCGCCGGGCGAAGGTGGTGATCTTCGTGGTGTCCAGTCCCGCGCCCGGCTCCGTGACTCCGAAGCACACGTGCAGGTCACCGGTGACGATGCGGGGCAGCGTGCGGGCCTTGAGCTCCTCGGACCCGTGCACGATCACCGGATGCATGCCGAAGATGGAAAGGTGCATCGAGCTGGCGCCATTCATCCCGGCGCCGCTGGCCGCGACCTCCTCCAATATGATCGACGCCTCGGTGATGCCGAACCCGTGGCCGCCGTATTCCTCCGGCGTGGTGATGCCGAGCCAGCCGCCCTGCGCGAACGCGTCGTAGAACTCCGTAGGGAACTCGTGCTGCTGGTCCTTGGTCATCCAGTAGAGGTCGTCAAACTTGCCCGCCAACTCCGCGACAGCAGCGCGGATCGTCTGTTGATCCTCGCTTAATTGGAAGTCCATAACGCTCTCCGCTCGACGACCGTCGGGAATTGGTCTGAGTGCTAATCATACTAATGGACAGACCAAAAGAAAAGAGAGCATGTTTGAGTCGCCGGTCACGCCCACGCCGTCAGGCGGTGGCTGGGATGAGGGGGAGAACGCTTGCGATGCGCTCGTTCCAGGCCGTCGGCGTGCCGAACAGCATGCGGTCGAGTTTGGCTCGCTTGTAGAACAGGTGCAGGTCGTGCTCCCAGGTGTAGCCGATGGCGCCGTGCAGGGTCAGTGCGCTGTCGGCGATTTCGGCGGCGCCACGGGTGACCTGCGCTTTCGCCACGGCGGCATGTGTCGCGCGCTCGGGCAGACCCTCCTCGGCCGACTGGGCCGCGTAGCACACGATGGACAGCGAGGACTCCACCGTGACCAGCATCTGCGCCGCGGCATGCTTGACCGCCTGAAACGAGCCGATCGGCTGGCCGAACTGCTGGCGCTGCTTGCTGTAGTCGACGGCCAGTTGGAGCATCCGTTCAGCTGCGCCCAGCGCGTCGGCGGCGACGAGAATCGCCGCCCTGGTGGCGATTTCGTCGAGCGCGGCGGTGGCTTCGCTATCGGGGATGTCGAGCCGGCGTGCCGCGACGCCATCAAGGACGACATCGGCGACATCGCGCGAACGGTCCAGCAGCGGCCGGGGGTGAACACCGACCCCTTCGGCGCCGCCGTCGACCAGCCACAGCGACGTGGCCTCGCCGTCGGCTACGGGCACCAGCAACCGCCGCGAGGGAGCGGCGCCCAGTACGCACGGTATCCGCCCACGCAGTCGACCATCGCTGCTCAGCACCGAGGTCACCGCCGCGGGGACGCGGTCCGCCCGGACCGCCAACGCGGTCACGTCGCCAGATTCCGCCGCTGCGCGCACCAACTCTGGTTCGCTGGAAAGGGCCGGGACGATGATCGCCGACTGCAGCCAGCCGGTCGACGGCGCCGCAGCGCGCCCGAGCTCGCGCGCCGTGAGCGCCAATTCCAGCAGACCGCCGCCTTGGCCGCCCAGGTCCTCGTCGAAGCCGACCCCCGCCCAACCTTCGTCGACCAAGAGCCGCTCGAAGGCAGCGGGGTCGCCGGTGTCCAACCAGCCACGGACCGACGACGAGCTGGCGCGTTCGCCCAACCATTCGCGGAGCGAAGTCGTGAACAGTTCCTGTTCGTCGGAAAGCTCTAAGTGCATGGCATTTCTCCCGCCACCGCGGCCACGCGTCCAGTCGGATTCGTGAACGGCCGACACAGTAAATGGTATCTTAGGTCAGACCATAAACCATGGGAGGCGTCCGATGGAAGCAGCCGATGCGAACCCGCGTTCGCAATCCGAATTCAGGCTGAGCGCGGTCGAGGTCCCTAAGGCGTCCGACGTGCTTGCCAGCGAGCTCCGTGAGCGGATCCTGACGGGCGAACTCGCCGAGGGCGACTCGCTGCCCGCAGAGCGTGAGCTGGTCAAACAAACGCAGATGAGCAGGGCCACCGTGCGCGAGGCGCTGCGCATTCTCGAAGTACAGAACCTCGTTCGGGTCAAGACTGGGCGTGCGGGCGGTGCATTTGTTCAACGACCCACCACCAAGTCGATGGCGAACTCGGTGAGCATGCTTATCCGCGGTAGGCGCATCAAACTCGTCGACCTGATGGAGACTAGAGAGGCCCTGGAACCGTTCTGCGCCGAGCTCGCCGCCCGCAACCGTACGGACGAGAACCTCGGCGAACTGGATCGGGCCAACGAGGTGATCGCCGAACCCGAGGCCGACCTCGCGCAGTTCCTGCAGGCCAACCTCGACTGGCATGTGGCTGTCGCGGTGGCCAGTCACAACGAGCTGCTGGTCGGCTTCATGATGGCGCTTTCGCAAGCGATCTACGCCGGCACCGAGAACGCAGCCTTCGTCGATACCGAGGTTCGCGCGGTGACAGCCCGGGCACACCGGGCGATCACCACCGCGATCCGGGATCGCGACGCCACGGCTGCCAGGCGGCGCATGCGCCGGCATGTCTGCAGCTACGCGGATGCATTAGCCGAATCCGACGAGCGTGAGGCGATTGTAGTCGGCGAGGCGGCCGTGGGCTGATAACAGCCCGAACTCACGGCGATGTCGCGCCAGCCCTGCCCCTCGGGAGCTGGTGGGCCGCGAGGAAATCATCGACGATCCGGGCGCAGTCCTGGTGGTCGACGACACGCAGACCGATCATCCAAGCGAACAGCAGCGGCCCCACGAGTTGGCATACGGCAAGCTCGAGGTCGAACTCGTCGAGTTGAGTGTGGGCGTCGGGACTTTGCAGGATGGCTTCAAACGGTTGGCGGTAGTGCTCGACGACGCGTGCCTGCAGTGTGCCTTTGCATCGTTGCCAGTCGTTGGCGTCGTCGGCACCGTTGTCAGTGGACCGCAGGGCTATCCAGGCCAGGGTCGTCGGATGCAGCGGCGCCTCTTCGTACAGCGTCGCTTGGCGGCACACCAGTTCGACAAGCCGGTCACGCAACGATCCTGTCGACGGCGGCGGCATGACCGGCGGGAGTAGGCGTTCGAGCGTGGCGGCAAGGAGATCAGACGAGCAGCCGAAGTGCCGGTAAAGAGTCGTGCGGGCAACCTTTGAGGCTTTGGTGACCGCATCGATCGTGACGGCTTCGATACCCCCGGTACGCAGTAGATCCACCGCCGCGTCCAGGAGGCGGGTGCGCGAGCGCAGCCAGCGGGGATCGACTTCGTCATCGGTGCCGGCCGACAATTCTGCGTCCATATCAGTCATCGCAGACCACCTCGCCACCGTATCGCCGAGAGCAAGATCACGGCGATCTCGGGCTCTCGAATAGATACCACACGTGGCATTTCGATACTAGGAATATCGTAGCGATACCATACGTTCCTTTTCGATGATCCAATGGAGCATCGA
>Ga0318561_10000011_pt1 | contig 34747 bp, 53 predicted proteins | sample GRESIP065b5f23_FD_202526 | JGI IMG/M metagenome (GOLD analysis project Ga0318561, IMG submission 202526) | Tropical soil microbial communities from Luquillo Experimental Forest, Puerto Rico - GRE.SIPMG.065b5f23 | ecosystem: Environmental > Terrestrial > Soil > Tropical forest > Bulk soil... | reverse complement strand
GGCTGGACTCCGACTTCGGGCCGATGCGCCCGCCGTACCCCTCGATGTGGTGCGAGTGGCAGGTGCCCGAGAAGGTGCTGATCCACGGCAAGTGGTGGGACATGGAGGCGCAGGCCCATTTCGGTGCCCTGATAATCAGCGACACGCTCAACACCGCCGACATCGACGAGGAGCAGTTGCGCGGCTCGATCACCGGCTTCGCCCAGATGTACCCGAAGTACTTCAAGGCCAACCCGAAGACCGGGCACGATGACGCGATTCGTGACCAGGAGGCGTTCGAGGCGCTGCGCGACGAGTTGCACAACGCCCGCCAGGAGATGATCGCGGTGCAGGTGATCATGTACATCCTCACCGAGGATGGTCAGGTGATGTTTTTGCCCTACGCGCGGCAGATCGGGCTGAATCCCGACGGGCTGTTCAACAACTTCATCTCCGACATGGTGCCGCAGGGCCACATTTCCGAGGAGACGCTGCACGCCGCCAAGGAGATCGGGGATGCCAACCCGGTGTGGCTGGCGCTCAACTTGATCAACTGCAAGAACGTGACCACCCGCGAGCAGGGCCAGGTGTACGCCCGCAGCACCCGGGAAAAGCGTCAGCGGGTGCCGATCACCCGGTATCACACCATCGAGCTACCCGGCACCGCCGGTCGCGAGCTGCGCCACGGTCGGCGCCGCCGGTCCCCGGCCGAAGAGTATGTGATGAGCCAGCACCGGGTGCGCGGGCACTTCAAGACGTTCACCGCCGATGCGCCGCTGCTGGGCAAGCACGTGGGCACCTATTGGTGGGGCTGGCAGGTACGCGGCTCTAAGGCGGCCGGAGAGGTCGTCAGCGACTACGAAATCGGGGCTTGATGAGCGACCACTATGTGCGCCACTTGCTGAGCCCTGGTGACACGGTACGCACTCACTTTGAGTGCCGGGCCCCGCTGGACGGTCACTGCCGCAGCGTGTGTACCAAGTGTGGGTGCTTCGCCCGTTATTGCGATTGCCGCTCGTTCGCTGAGCCCATCGTCAAGACCGGCGAGCCGTGCGGCATCCTGCCCTTCTTGGAAGAAGAGCCCGAATACACCTACGACGGCGAGGAGACTCCGGTACGCGGGCCCAGCTGGCACCCGATCTCACTGAGTTGGGACGGTGACGGTTACACCTGGCACTATGACGAGATCGGCACCTGATGCAGCTGATTCCGACCTACATGAGCAAGGACGAGTTCCTGGTGATCCTCGACGACATCCGCACTCTGGTGGCCGCCGGTGACTCCTTCGAGGGCTCGCTGTCCTACGAGCTGCCGTGGCACCACACCGAGATGGGTGATCCGGCCGAGGATCCGTTCGGCGGGTTTCGGGTGCGCGCGTCGTATCGGACCGGCAACTCGATGGGGCAGGGTGGGATGCGGCTGGTGGGACAGTGGGATGAGCCCGGCGTGTCGGACTCCTAATCTTCCTCCAACTTTGCTACAATGAAGAGCATGACACACACACCTTCGCAAGACTGGATCACCGACCACGATGAGCTGTGCCGCCTGGCGGCGGTGCTGCTCTACGCTCGGCACTCCACCGGCCTTGAGGTCCTGGAATTCTTCGAGCGCCCCTGGAAATGGGAGCCCGAACACCAGCTCTGGGTCGACTGTGGCCGACCGGACAACAGCGTGGACGAGGGCTGGGAGTCCTTCGTCGAACAGCTGGACGCGGCCGCATGACCGAGGCATACATCCCCACGCCCCGCCAGAAGCGCACTGAACAGCTGTTAGACCAGGCACTGGACCACCGGCGTAAGGCCGTTGAGGAACTGACCTTCATCCGCGAGCTGGTGGGCCGCTCCAAGGGACGCACGCTGGACGTCGATGTGTTGCTCGATGCCATGCTGGTAACCAGCATCCAGCAGCAGAGCGCGATGCTCAAGCTCTCTCAGGCGGTGGAAAATATGGCCGGTGCGCCCTGTTTCGGCGGGCCCGGCACACCTGTGGCCGAGGGCGACTCATGACCGGAGAGCATGTGGTGATCGCCCTCCTGCTCGCCACGCTGCACGACCTGCTGCGCGAGCGGGCCTGGGAGAGGGATCCGGCATGAGCAATCTACTGGTTGTGGACTGGGACAGCTTCTTCTTCAATCCGATCGAGGCCGCCGACACCAGCGTGGACCAGCGCTGGTTCTGGAAGTTCGACTGGGGTCACTCGGAGCACCAGGGCGCCATCTTCCTCGACGCCGTCTGGCCGATGCGTGCGGGCAGCTTCATCAAAGACGGTTACCAGCTGCCGCACGTGGACGTGCCCGAGGGCTTCTGGGACCGCTTCACCTTCACCGACGATGCGGTGGGTGAGGTCAGTGACTCCAACATGTACTCCGGCGTCGTGGCTGACGGACGCGAGTTCGAGCACGTCTGGCTGTTCGACGCCCATCACGACATGTACGGGATCAAGACCAAGGAGCAGTTGGTCGAGTTCGCCAACAAGAACGAGGTCACCTGCGAAAACTGGATGTTCGTGCACTACCTCAAGGGTGCCAAGCTGCACTGGCGCTACCCGCGCTGGAACAAGGCGGCCGGGCAGTTCTACCGGCCGCAGGCCAAGAAGTGGGGCTGCGACGCTCGCAAGGACGACGGCGCCAAGCTGGACCCGGTCAACATGGTGTTTGACGCCGTCTCGGTGTGCCGTTCCGGCTGCTGGGTGCCGCCGTGGTGTGATCCGGACTTCAAGGAGTTCTGCGACGCCTGTCCGGTGCCGCTGCAGTTGGTGGAGGAGGATGTGCCGCTGATGCGGGACTGGGATTCGGCGGTGGGCGCGTCGAAGGCGATGACGTTGGATCTGATGGAGCAGCAGGCTCGCGCGCAGGGGATGCCGCCGTTGCCCAACAACGTGGTGGGACCGCTGGCCATGAAGCTGGCCGACGAATATGAGGCTGGCCACCGATGAGTGACGATCCCGACGACTTCGACGTCGACACCCCTTATCTGCGGGCGAAGGTTGAGATACTCATCCCCGGTTTGCGGCTGCCCACCAACGAGAAGAAGCTGCTTGGGGAGCTGATCGACGCCATCGAGCAGGTGGGCATGATTCTGTTCCGCAACCACGACCCCGACGGATTCGCGCTGTGGGAGGCCAACCGCCATGACGAGGAAGACGACGACGAGGACGATGAGGACGACGACGAACCCGGTGACACAGAAACTGATCTGCCGTCGATGCGGGGTGTGGACATGGCAGGACAGCCGGGGTTGCACCCGGTGTCGGTGCAACATAACGACGACGAGGAGGACAGGCCGGTGCAGGCTAAAGTGATTCCATTCCGAAAGAGTGGGTCGTGAGCACCCAGGTCAGCATCGACGTCGATTGCCCGAACTGCGCCCGGCAGCTGACCATCCACCTAGACCGCCCGGTTAGTGCCATGGTGGCGGCGGTGAGCTACCGGCACGACACCATCCTCCCCACCGAGGACGACGAGTACAGCTCGGCGCGCTTCGCCCGGGTGCTGATCCGCGAGCGCACCAAGCAGTCGATGGGCCGGATGGTGCTGCACCAGCGCAGCGGGGTGACCTACCCCTACCTCAGTGAGATCGAGCTGGGGCACAAGTACCCTAAGCCCGGCACCATCACCAAGCTGGCCAATGCGCTGGGTCTGACCACCGACCAGCTGATGGAACTGGTGGCTGCGGAGGACTGATGGCGGGTCACAACTGTCCCAACAACCCGCGTTGGCGCTGTCCTTACCCGAAGGTGTGCAACAAGGCGTGTGCCGACAGTTGGGACGGCCAGTACGGCTTCGAGCTGAAAGGCGAGCCGGGCAACCGGCGCTGGGTGTGGTCCGGTCCCACCTTCGAGGTGACCTTCAAGGAGATGCCATGAGCAGAGTTTTCGAGGCCGCCTATCCCGGCACCTGCGAGGCGTGCGGTGAAGAGATCGAGGAAGGGGATCGGGTGCGCTACACCGACGACGACGAGCTGGTCCACGAGGACTGCTCGTGAGGCACAAGGCGCAGTACAACCAGGTCTACAAGCCGCGCTGGCGCATCTCGATCCACTGGACCTTTAAGCGCAAGACGCACTATCTGGACTTCGGGGATGTGTGCCCGATCAAGTTCCCCGGGGAGGCGACGATATGACGTTCATGTACAACCGCGACAAGGAGGCCAAGTTTCGCTCGGCCCTGACCAAGATGCAGAACGCCCGCGAGGAGATCGAGTTCCTCGCCTCAGGCGGGCTGTGCGACGCCGAGTTCGTGCTGGCAGCCTTGGACACCGCCATCGGTCAGTTCGCCGCCCTGCGGGCGGTTGCGGCTGCGCAATACGGCTTCGACATCAAGGCGGGAATGTGATTCGCCCCGGCGACGAGGTTCTGGTCATCGCCACGGTGGTGACGGTGCTGGATGCCAGCCAGACCCTCGACATGACGGTGCGCGTCGGTTCCAGCGGCAGCGTCGCTTATGTCACCGATGCCGATCTGATCCATAAGGACGGCGAGATTCTGGTGCGGGGCCGTGAGCCAGGCTCGTAAGACCTTAATCGATCTGACTCGGGCCGAGGCCGGGGAGGACTGGGCCGACCTGGATCTGCGGCACCTGCTCTACACCGGCCGTCGGCTGCGCTCGGCCGCCCTGGTGTTGTCGGAGTGGATCGAGTTGCACGTCACTGAGATCCCGTCGGCACTGGTGTGTCCCTTCGCGGACGAGATGCTGGTGCACGCCGTGGTGAGCCGGGCGATGACCGACATGAAGTGGGTGTCGATCAACGACGTCGACCACAATATGTCGGGCGGGGAGCTGACCGAGGCCGACGCGGTGGTGATCCTGGCGGGCATGGTCACCACCGGCGCCACGGTCCGCTACACCCATGACACGGTCATCGAGGAGGGCGCCAGCGTGCTGGCCATCATCCCGCTGATCGACGCCGCCGGGACGGCGCAGGGCTTCTTCGAGTCGATCGGGGTGGACTACTGGCCCGTGCTCACGCACTACGATCTGGATCTCCCACCGCTGGCGCAGGCGGCCGATTAAGCTGAGGATCGCAGTGGGGACAGGAGGTCGGCGGTGCGCCGCGACGAGATTCTCGCCGGAGCCCCTATCTTGCGCGGTCGGTGGTCAGCACTGGCCTTCACTTGGTGGAGCGGTTGGCTGTTTGGGCGGGTGCACCCGATCACCGACACGATCACCGGGCACGACCTGGACAAGTGGGACTACTTCCTGGCCCCCGTCGGGTTAGGGCTTTTGATCCTGGCCATGGTTTTTCTCGACCAGTACGGCCGCAACTGCTGGTTTTCTTGGGCGCCCGACGATCAGCTGTGGGCCAAGAAGCTACACCGTAACGACGTGAAGCGGGAATCCTGGACTACGTTGGCCATCTCCTGGGTGCGCGGTTTATGGAAAACAGCACCCTCTTAAACGTGGTCAGCCTTGTGATCTCTAGTGGGGTTGCCACCGCCGTGGTAGGGCTGTTCTCCACGCTGTTCTCTCGGCGCGGGGATAAGCAGAAGCAGGTTAATCCCAACGGGGAGCGCCGCCGTCTGCAGAACGAGGTCAACTGGCTGCGTAAACAGTTGGAGGAGCAGAATGACTGACGGTAGCCTTTAGAGCAAAATTGGAGGACACATGACGATCGCGCCCGAGCGCCCCGACATCGACGAACTGGACTTCGAGCCCGAGCCCGAGCAGGGCCTGTGTCTGATCGACAACCCGACGATCATCTTCACCGATGATCGTGAGAATCGTTGTCGCACGGTGATCACCGAGGACACCTGGAACTGGGTCAATTCCTTGCCCGACAAGCCCTACGCCTACGGTGAGACCCTTCAGCCGGAGGCTACCGAGGAAGAGTCGTATGTCACGCTCGGGCTGAGGGACCTCGCGCAGGTGATCGTCAGCGGTATCCAGTCGGTGATCGATGCCGTGAACTCGATCCCGTCCAGCGGCATCTCCGGCCTCGTCGAGTACATCGAGGCCATGCAGGAGGCTGAGCGGGTGAGCGGGGAGAGCTTCGACTTCCTGCACAGCTCCCGCAACTACGCGCTGTGGGCGGCGCTGTGCAACTGCAGCCCGAGCCGTGGGGAGCTGTTGACCGGATGAGATTCCCGCGCGTGATCGGCCTGACCGGCGAGCAGCAGGCCGAGGTGGCACGCCGGGTGCGCGACCGGGATGACTACTTCGAGCGGCGCAACCGCGCCGATGCCGCGCACGCCGGGATGCACGCCGCCCAGGAAGCCTTCGAGCAAGCCCAGGAGGATGTCGACCGGATGTGGGTGGAGGAAGTCAACCGACTGGTAGAGGAGCTGGATCCATGAGGGAGATCGCCGAAGCCGACCACTTACGGGCGCTGCCGCTGTGCGTGACCATCCGCACCAAGAGCGGGCGCACCTGTGAGCGCAGCGAGAGCGGCGGCTGGACGGAGATGGGCAAGGCGGCCAAGGCCGTCACCTTCGACGAAGAGGACTTCCCGGCCAAGGTGGTTTGGTCCTACGCCGAGGAGATCGGGGATCCGGCCACCGAGGCGCTGGCCCAGCTGGCGGTGGTTCTGCTCAACGCCCAGCAGACCAAGGCCCAACAGCTCGCCGTCGCCCAGGCCGAACAGCAGTGGGCCCAGGAGGAGCAGGAGCGCCAGCGCCAGCAGATCGAGCAGCAGTTCATCCAGCGGAACGGCCAGCCGCCGATCGTGGCCCCGGTGGGGACTCCTCCGGTTACCTGAATGGTAAACTGGTGGGATGCCGACCAACATTCAGCGCGACCTCGCGGAGTACGTGCGCGAAGGTCTGCGGAAGACGGGGCGCACCCAACGCCAGCTGGCCGACGGAGCCGGGGTGACGACCAAACACGTCACCATGGTGCTCAGCGGGAAGAGCGCGGCCAGCGTGCAGATGTGGCAGAAACTCGTGACTGCAGCCTGGGAAGGAGCGATCGAGCCCCGTGACCGTGATGCGGACATTGTGGAAGTTCACTGACGCCGCGCTGGACCGCGCGGGCCTGATCCGCAAAAGCCAGCAGTGGGTGGAGCGGCTGGAAATCCACCAGCCCGGTAACGGCGAACTCAACTACATCGTGATCCAGCTGAAAAACGGCTTCCGCTGGTCCGGTTACGCCGAGACCGGCCTGCCGCCGATGCGCTACCCCGTCAACCCGATCTTCAAGGAGCCGGTGTGAAGACCATGGAATGCACCTGTCATCGCGACAGCGACCCTAAAACCGGCCACGAGCTGTGCTGCGGCCACGACAATGGCCGCGACCCCGACTGCCCGCGCCACGGGGACGGCGCCAATGATCAACAGTCGCGATAGCCTGCGCGCGGGTGCGCAGTGGGTGGAGGGCCGGATGAACGAAATCCTCAAACCCCACGGCATGCGGGTGAAAACCGAACCGATCCGGCCCGAGCATGACGAATCCTCCCGGCTGCCCACCTACAAGATCGCCTTGGTCTACGACGTGCCGCCATGGATGCTCAACCCCTACTACAACACCCGGTGGTGGCGGCTGCGCTGGCGGCTGCGCTGGTGGGAGAAGATGTTTCATCGCGTTAAAAAAGCGTGGCTAAAATTCCGGCGTGACCGATGACTGCGCGTTGCTCGGGCCCGGCCGCTTCCCCCAGTGCCACTGCTGTGAGCACCCGCCGTGCGGTGGTTTCCCCAGGTCAACCCCACTACTTGACAGGTATTCACCTGACAGGTTGACACGGGTCGACGTCGCTGGTAGACAGGTCTAATCCCACGCCAGGGCCGTCACCGACGGGCTTCCTGAGCGGGGCCTATCCCTGAGGAGGGATATTTTGTCAACCGCACAAGAGATTACTCCGGACCTCCCTGAGGTGCCGGAAGTCGACCAGAATCAGGTCGACGCCATCATGGAGCAAGCCTGGATGAACGTGGGCTGCTCCATTCGCATTCAAGGTGTTCTGCAGGCCGATAGGACTCGGGCCAAGGAGCTGGTGTTCAACACCGTCGTGGACAACCACGAGCTGCATTCCGAGGCCGAGATCGAGACGGCTAAGGCGTTCAGCAAGCCGGAGTTCTACGGCGAGGTCTTCGGTGACAAGGGTGACGGGCGTCCTGCGCCCGGGCCTGCCCTGACCACCAAAGACATCAACGAGCTGGCTGCCGTGGCAGGACTCGCACACGAGATGTGGGACTGGTGCACGGGATCCACTACGGGGTATGTCCAGAACGGGTTGGAGGATAGTGGGCTGGTGCTCTGCCAGCACACCATCCAGCGTCCGCTGTACAACCCGCTGGTGGGTCGTGTCCAGCCGATGCCCGCGCTGGTGCGTTGGGTGACTGCCGACCACGACATGATCCTGAAGTACTACACCGGCCCGGCCGGTGAGGCGTACGTCAAGGCGGCCAAGAGGTATCAGGCCAAGCTGCGGATGGTGGTTCGGCGCCAGAAGGAGATCCAGCCGAAGCTGACCGCGCAGGCGGCGAAGTTCCTGGGTCAGGCCAAGGACGAGCTGCCGTTGGCGGTTCCGTCCCGGGCGACGCAGGCGGCGATCGACGCAGGGAACGGCCAGTAGTGGCCACGGCAAGGAGCGGAGGGCGCGGGAAACCGCGCCCTTTCGTTCGTCCGCTCAAACAGGACCCGGCGCTGCTGGCCTACGTGCGTGAACGGCTGGAAGCGGGCAAGCGAGTGGGCCGCGAAGAGCCGATGCGGCTGTTCGGCTGCACCCGGGAAGCCGTCGACAAAGCCCGAGCCACCGTGCTGGCCGACATCGGGCGCACTGTCGAGGACAAAATCGACGAGGCGTATGCGTTGGTGGCCGACCGGGAGGTGTGGGAGGGCCTGCAGAAGCGGCGAGCTGCTGACGCCAAAGACCGCAACGATCGCAGGCTGGAATTCATCAACGAAGACCTGAAAGCCAAGGAGCGCCGGATACGGGTTGCACGCCAGGCTGCAGAGAAGGCTAAGGATCCTTACAGCTCGGTGCTGAAAGCCGAGCTGGACCTGAACGCGGCCGCACAGAACATCCGGTTGTTCGGGAAGTTCATGGACCGCGACCCGCTGTGGGCCGACAACGCCAGCGTGTTGCTCAAGGCGCTGGACGACGTGGAGTCGGCGGTGGCCGACTTCAAGGCCGCGCACGTGTTGCCTCCCGATGACCCGTCGGTCATCGACGTGGAATCTTGGGAGGATCCTGGGCGAGCACTCGACTAGCTCTGTGCAGCACACCTCATCAAGCGCGCGGGCGGGCCTCACCAGTGGAGGCCCGCCTTCGTGTATCTTACGTCCGCTCCCAGTGCCACTTCTCGATCAGCGCCAGCAGCGCCGCCGCCTCCACCGGCGCCAGGACGACCAGGCCCCCGTGGTGGCGCAGCAGCTTGTTCAACGCCATTCCGCACAGCGTGCCCTCGTCGGCATCGTCTGCGGTCCCCCACCCAATCGTCTGCGCCATACCCCTTTTCCTATCCCCACCTGATGGCTACCGATCCCACGAAACACAGCTGCTGGTTCCTCTAACGTATCTCTAATCTTGCTACAATGAAGGAGAATCCGGACGTTCTGGTTCGGATCATCTATGAGGAGACACACACACATGAGCGGAAATCGAAAATTGGTGATCGGCGGTGTCGTCGCGGCGGCGGCGATGCTGTTGATGGCGGCCTGCGTACTGTTCGCGGGGCTGGCGCACGCCAGCTCCGAAGGGGATCGGGACGCCTCTGCGTACGCGGCCGAGCTGGCGATCGCGGGGCTGCCCGCGCCCGCCTACAGTGCCCAACGTCTGGCGGGCACCATCTGCGAAAGACGGTCCGAGGGGATCAGCGAGAGCGCGGCGATCGCCTACATGGAGGCCCCGCCCCCGCCGATCGCGTCGCATCACCAGGCGATGGCGATGGTGATGGGCGCCGAGTGGCACTTCTGCCCAGCCTACTACCAGGGCGGCGCCAGCGGCGGCTACGCGTGAGGCACTGAAACCATGTCGCCGGGGCGTCAAAGTCACCGGAGCCGTTATTTGGGAGCAGGCGGGCGGCGCCACCGGAATCCATGGACGGGCCATGACGGACGGAACCTTTCTTGCGTTCGAGTCCGTTTCAGCGCCCCGGCGACACACCCTCGCAGCGTTATATGCCCTGATCAGGGGCTGGATTAAGGAGACACACACAAATGGCAAGACGCGATTGGTCCAAGGTGCTGGCGGCAGCCATCAGGATCATCAATTCCTATGACACCAGGGTGACATTGCGCCAGCTGCTCTACCGGCTGGTGTCGCTGCCCAAGACCGACCCGGGCTGGATCCCCAACACCGACAACAGCTACAACTATCTGTCCCGCAAGACTGCCGAAGCCCGGCGGCGTGGGCGCTTCCCGACGCTGTCCATGCTGGGCAAGGAGATCGTCCAGAACAGGTTCTGGAATTCGCCCGCCGACGTGGTGGAAGCCGCCGCCAACGGGTACAACTTGGACCGCACCGAGGGTCAGCCCTATCAGATCTGGCTGGTCATCGAGAAGATGGCGTTGATCACCCAGCTGCGGAGCTGGTTCCGCGAGGACGACGACACTCGGGGTACTCGCGACTACGGCTTCCCAATCCTGGCGCTGGGCGGGCATGCCGCACAGACCAGGGTGGACGACGTCCGCAGGGCGGTGCGCCGTGATGGGCGCCCGGCCATCCTGCTCTACGCGGGTGATCACGACCCAAGCGGGTGGGACATCATGCGCGACTTCGTGGACCGCACCAGGTGTTGGGCCAATCCGGAGCTGGACGACTACGATCCCGACGACCAGCCCGAGGACATGGGGCCCAAGCTGAACAACAAGGTGGACAGCCCCAACTACGGCATGGAGACCGGCGGGCGCATCCCCAACTTGCACTTGTACCGCAAATATCGGGTAGCGCTGACGCCCGAGCAGGCCGACGACGATGACATCCAAGAAGGGGGCCTGCCGCGCAACGAGGGCAAGCCAGAGGACGCGCGCAGGTCGGACTTCATCGCCAACTTCGAGGACACGCTGACCGACGAGGAGGTGGAGCGCGGTGCCGGGGTGCAGATCGAGGTGGATGCCATCCCGCCGGATCAGCTGCGTCGGCTCTACCAGGAGGCCATCGACGAGTATTGGGACCCCGATGCATTCCAGGAAGTGCTGAACGCCGAGGAGGCCGACAAGGAACGGCTGGAAGAGATCGTTGACATGTTGCGCGAGGAAGAGGCTTCGTAGCGATACAGTGAGCCCGACGGGATAAGGAGGACGACATGAGGGTTTCGCTCTTGCAATCCGGCGGCGGCAAGCACGAGCTGCCTGACACCGAGGGGTACGCCGGGCGCGGCCGGTTCTGGTTCTTCGACGATGCGGATCGTCCCGAGGCCGGTCACCACATGCGATTGACCGAGGACCTTGTCCAGAAAAACTGAGGTGTTCGTCGTCGCCCACCCGGTGCGCACCAAGATGGCCGAGCAGCTAGCCAGCCAGGTGGGCGACGACATCATCTGGGACAGCGACCACTCGGGCTGTGAACGCACCCATGCCAAAGCGCTGCACGAGATCGCGCGGATCAACCCGCGCGGGGACGACGACGGCTGGGCGGTGGTACTCGAAGACGACGCGGAGCCGGTGCGCAACTTCCGCCACCAGCTGGACGCCATCTTGAAGGTGGCGCCCACCCCGATCGTCAGCCTGTATCTGGGCACCGGCTACCCCACCCACTGGCAGCACATCTTGCAGACGGCGGTGAACCCCGCCCATACCGATCCGCATTTCCTGCTGGCGTCCGAGATGCTGTCCATGGTCGGCTATGCGGTCAAGACCAAGCTGGCGCCGTGGTTGGCCGACCGGGTGGAGCGCAACGCCAAGATCATGTGTGCCGATCGCGCGGTGTCCACGGTGTGTCGGGAGCAGAAGCTGACGGTGGCCTACACCCGGCCGTCGATCGTCAACCACCGCGACACCGGCTCGTTGATCCCCACCCGGTTCGACGGCCAGCCCCGCGACAAGGCCCGGCGGGCATGGAAGTTCGGCTCCCGCTCGGAGTGGAAGCCGATCACCGTCACCCTGGATGAGCCCAAGCTCGTCCGCGTGGACGAGCGGGGCGAGTGGTACGAGGTGCCTAAAGCCGCGCCATGATCCAAATCGCGTCCCCTCCCGCATAAAGGGTGAGAGAGGAAGCGAGATGTCGTGGCGGGTGCACCACCGGGTGCCGGAAGGCGTGATCGTGGTGATCGCGATGCTGTTGGCCGGGCTGGTCTGCGCGTACGGGATGTGGATCGGGCTGGTCTATGGCTGGTAGCAGCGTGCGCTGCCAGCGGTGCACCCACCCGTTCTTCAACCATCACCCCGAGTGCTTCTACACCCGGCAGACCGGCTGGGACGAGGAGCGCAAAGCCTTCCTGCAGATCGACCGCTGCGAGTGCAAGGCTTACGTCGGCATCGACCCCAAAGCGCTCAACGAATGCGACCACGAGTTCCAGCCGACCATCGACCCCACGCTGTGCGTGCACTGTCTGAAGCGGATTCCCGTGCAAAAGAGGTGAGGAGGCTTTATGACCGAGATCGCCGTCACCGCCTACACGTTCAGCCCGAGCGCGGGCACCGTCACCTTCACCGCGATGACGGTGGTGGACGCGGCGCGCGTGGTGTCCATCTACGACACCTCCCTGCCCGGTGACATCGAGGGCACCGCCGAGTTCGGCACCGTGCTCTACATCGGCGGTCCGCACCCGACGTGCACCACCAGTGGCAACGTGGTGTCGCTGCCCAAAGACGCCATCCCGCCGCAGGCGAAGTCCACCGACACACTCAAGATCAGCTACAACGTCGACCCGCCGGAAGGTTGGCAGACGCTGACCTACGCCAACGTCGCGGCGTTCCCGGCCACTGGCGCCCCCGAAACCCTCTATCTGGCCGCCAACACCGGCCAGCTCTACCAGTGGAGCGGTGCTGCGTTCGTGGCGGTCTGAGCCCTATATAGGGTGAGAAGCCTGCGCCAGGAGGAGCCGTGTCCGCACCCACATTGCTGAAACGGAACCTCACGTTCAATTTCCAGCGAAGCGTTAACACCGTCGACGGGGTGCAGGTCCCGCAGACCATCGAGGTGGCCATCACGCCGCTGGCCACACCGAGTTTTCCCGACGTGGCCACCTACGTCGGCGGCGTGCAGGAACAGACGGTGCTGCTCAACAACGCCACCAACCAGGCGGTGTTCGCGCTGGTCCCATCGAATGCGGCTGGGTTGACCCAAAACGTCAATTATCTGACCGCCATTCGCCAGGGCGGGGTGACGGGGCCGACCACCAACACGCCGTTCGCGATGCCTGACGCCGACACCGACTGGGACACTCTGGTGGCCAGCCTGGGCGACGTCATCGGCGGCGTGAGCTACGTGCAGCAGTCCGACATCGGGGTGGCTGGTGGGGTGGCCGCGCTCAACAGCTCCGGTGCGGTGGTAGACGCCAACGGCAACCCGGTCACCGTGCCCGGGGACCTCACCACGCTGACCACCGGGCTGGCCGATGAGATCACCGCCCGTCAGACCGGCGACGCCACCGTCACCTCCAACCTGACCACCGCGTACCAGACCGGCGACACCAATACGCTGGCCAGCGCCAAGAGCTACACCGACACCCAGTTCGAGTCGCTGACCGCGTCGGTGAACAGCGAGATCGGCGGCCAGCAGAACGCCATCAACGCGGTCAGCACCGCGCTGACCACCGACAACACCAACCTGCAGAACCAGATCACCACGCTGAACACCACCGTGGCCGGGCACACCGCCGCGCTGCCCAACAAGGCCGACCTGGACACCGGCGGCCATGTTCCGATGACCGAGATCCCGACGGCCGCCGTCACCAGCTGGATCGCGGTGGCCGATCTGACCGCCATGTATGCGCTGACCTACCCCACCCAGGTGCAGCTGGGCGACGTCGCCTACCTGGCGCCCGGCGGGGCGCCCAACGGGCTGAGCTACGTGCTGATCGGTACCAACCCGGTAGCGGCCGCCAGCTGGCTGCCGGTGAACATGGTCACCGGGGTCAACGGCAAGACCGGCGCGGTGACGCTGAGTGCCAGCGACGTCGGCGCGGTGGCCACCGGCAGCGGCACCGTGAACATCAGCCAGGTGACCGGGCTATCCACCCAGCTGGGCCTCAAGGCCAACGAGACCGATTTGACCACCCTGCAGAACCAGGTCAACACCATTCAGGGCGATCAGACGATCGTGCACGCCAATGCGGCGGTGTCGGGCGGGGGCGTGGTCCCCGATTCGGTGATGCCCAACGACGTCGCGTTTCTTAACTCGGATAACAACCTGGTCAGAAAAAACGGCACCATCGTCCCGATCGGCAATCTGTCCGGTGTGTCCATGGTCAACGGGCAGACCGGCGTGGTGCAGATCACGCCGTCCAGCATCGGGGCACTGAATGCCGCCACCGGCACCATCACCGAGGGCCAGGTGACCGGCCTGAGCACCGATTTGAACAACCGGGTGCTTTCTACCGACACCCGGCTCACTAATGCGCGTACGCCCACCTCACATGCCTCTACGCATGCTTCTGGCGGCAGTGACCCGATCACCATTAGCCAGGGGCAGGTGACCGGCCTGTCGACGGCGCTGGGCCTGTTGGCCCCGCAGTCCCAGGTGTCCGCGAACGCCGGGGCCATCACCGCGCTGCAGACCAGCAAGGCCGATCTGGTCAGCGGCACTGTCCCGCTCTCGGAGATGAGCCAAGTCATCCCGATCAGTTACATCCAGGGCCTGAGCGCATATCTGATCAACCTCAATCCGACCTACGGGACCTTCGACGCCTCGAAGCTGACCAACCTGGTCAACCTGCCCGCCGGGGTGCCGATCACCGCGATCACCGGGCTGGCCACCGCGCTCACCGGCAAAGCGGACCTGACCGGCCCGGGCGGCACTGTCAGTCCCGCCCAGTTGCCCACCACCGCGCTCACCCACACCTTCCAGGTGACCAGCCAAGCCGCGATGCTCGGGTTGACGCAGGCCACCCAGGGCGACATCTGCGTGATCACCCAAGGCGCCAACCTGGGCACCTACATCCTCAACGGCTCCGACCCCACCGTGCTGAGCAACTGGGTGCTGCTGCTGTTCCCCGGCGCGGTGTCCTCGGTCAACAGCCAGACCGGCGCCGTGGTCATCACGGCGGCGTCGCTGGGGGCGATGCTCGCCAACACCACCACCATCGGGCAGAACCAGGTGGTGGGCCTGCAGACCGCGCTGGCCAACGCGGTGTCCACCACCCAGCTGAACACGGCGGTGGCCACCCAGGTGCAGGCCGCCCAGAGCGCGGCGCAGCCCAATAAGCAGACGGTCAACTACGTGGCCACCGCCGCGATCCCCAGTCTGGCCGGTGTTCAGACGATCGACGGCGTGTCGGTGGTGGCGGGCAGTCGGGTGCTGGCCACCAACCAGCCCAGCTCGGTCAACAACGGCATCTGGGTGACCACCAGCAGTGGCGCCTGGACCCGGCCTGCCGATTTTGCCACCGGCAGCTATCTGCTGCAGGGCGCGCTGGTCGTGGTCACGGCGGGCAACACGATGGCCAACACGCTGTGGCAGGAGACCGCCGTTTCCGGCGTGGTGGACACCGCCATCAACAACTGGTCCAACATCGGCAGCGTGGCGGGCCAGCAGGCTTACACCCAAGGCAACGGCATCACCATCACCGGCACCCAGGTGGCGGCCAAAGTCGCCACCGGCGGTGGGCTGCAGAACGGCACCGCCGGGCTGTCGCTGGATCCGGCAGTGAGCCTGAAGAAGGTCACCGGCACCGTCCCGTCCCCCGGCTCGGCGGTGGTGCAGATCACGCACAACCTCAACAACCTGGCGCCGGGCTGGATCATCGTGGACGTCGCCTCCGGCAACATCGTCGATGTGGGCCCGACGGTGATCAACGCCAACATCCTCTCCTTCGAGTTCCAGAGCCCGCCCGCCTCCGGTCAGTACCGCTACATGATCTGGGGCTGAGGATGGCCGTGCTGTCGCCCCGGTTTCTGGCCGCTCTCGCCGCCGCCCCCAACCCGTGGGCCGAGCAGATCGTGCACCAGGTGCGTTCGGTGAGAGGCAGGATCCCGCACGACACCGGGGACTATTCCATCCCGCACCCCGATCCCGCCTCCGCGCCGATCGGGAAGCTGGAATATCTCTACTACCCCGAGAACCCGGTCCGCCAGAGGCCGGGCCGGATCATGGTCAAGACCATCGACACCCACCCCGACTACCGGCGGCAAGGGGTCGCTCGCTCGTTGATGCAGCAGATGCACGACGATCACCCGAATATCGCCATCGACCCCGGCTACACCACCGGCTACGGGGAGGCGCTCAAACAGCAGCTGCTGAAAGAAAATCCGGAGAAGTCCCATCTGGCATTGCCCGGTGATCCCTCGTCGGCGCCACCGCGCACCGGGTTGCGGACCGCCCGGGGCACGCCGCTGTTCGTCTATAGGCAGGCCATCGAGCTGACCGACGAAGAGGCCAAGGTTTTTATGGACTTCGTCAACCAGCAGAAGGGCCCGATCAAGACGAAGATTGGACCGCCCCAGAAGGTCAAGCCCATTCCCGCCGAAGCGTTCGAGCATCTTTTCAAGAGACAGAATCCTTCGGGCACCTGGTATCACGCCTCTCCGCACGATCTGCCGATGGGCACCAAGCTGGTCCCCGGCGGTGCGCCAGCCGCCAGCAAGGACTTCTACGAGCAGGGCTTCGGGGAGGACACCGGCACGCTGATAGACATGGGCGGCGGCCGCAACAAGCATGTTTGGATGACACCAGATCTCGACGATGCTCACTTCTGGTCGGCGGTCAACCAGGCCCCGCATATCTACGAAGTCGATCCCGAGCGAGATCCCGCTCCCTGGAATGGATCCGGAACCGATGGGTGGGTGGCGCCGTCCGCGACGATCCGGCGCAAGGTGGCCGCAGCCGCCGACTGGACCGACAAGATCCGCTACATGCGACCCAATGCGATGAGCCGCCAGAAGGGTGGCTACTACGTCATCGACCACCCCAATGGTCAAGACCGCATCGGGCTGATGAACTTCAGCGTCTATCCCCACGAGTACGACCAGCCTCGGGTGTACATCAACGCGATGGACACCCACCCCGACTTTCAGCGTCAGGGAGTGGGCACCGCGCTGATGCAGCGTCTGGTCAACGACCACCCGGGCCACCAGATTGACTTCGGCGAGACCTCGGCCGCCGGGACCGCGCTGCGTGATCGCGTTCTGAAGGATGTGCCGGGCCTGTCTGACGTCTTCATGCAAACCGGCCCGGCGGCTTCCCGGCAGGCGGCTTTGCCGTGGATGGGTCCGTCGGTTCCCCAGTCAAACCATCCGTTGAGCTTTCATCCGTTCGAGGATGGCGACGAACTGTCTATGGCGGTATCGGCGAACAACGGGTACGACCCGATGTACCACTACCCCGGTGTGGCTGCCTTCAAGGGTGACGACATGGTCGGTCACATCGAGTGGTACGGGCCCCACAGTCGTGGGGCGCAGCCGCTCAACGAAGTGGCCATGATCAAGGTGCACCCAGAGCACAAGCGGCAGGGAATCGGAACCGCTTTGTTCGATTGGGCGAAAGAAAATGTGAACCCTGACCTGCACCATTCCCCCTTGCAGACCGACGAAGGTCGAGGATGGGCCGGTAAGACCTCTCATCGTGAGCTGACGCCCGAGGAGATGGAGCTGCATGAGCAGGAGGGCTGGCGTGGGGAGCCGTGCTGTGACCCCTCCCATGGCGAGGGCCACCTTTCGGGCCGGTGCTCGGTCTGCGGGAAACGCACGTCCTACGCCTACGAGGACAAGGTGCCCCGGCAGCGCGCGGCTTCCACGACCGAGTCCCACCGGGATCGCTGGAATCCCGGCGAGAGAGCGCACTTCGAGTATCACTGCAACCAGAGTCCAGACAGTCCCGACTACTATCTGTGGCAGCACACCCAGCAGCCGGTGGAAGTGCTTGGCTTGGGGGATTGTGACGACTTCTCCGACGAAATGCCCACTATTGCAGAGCGTTCAGAGGAAGGGGTCCCGCTCACCTACCGTGTGCGTTTCGATGACGGCGTAGAGGGTCCAGCTTTTGAGGACGAACTACTTACTCACCCGAAGTATTTCGATCCCCGGCATAGCTTCAAGGAGGAGAACCGGCACGATATTCCAGGTCAGACTCCTCCTCGACAGGCCGCGCTACCGCTATACCAGGCGCCCACCCAGCCGACTCGCCTGCATCGTGGCGTGGGCATCATCCTCACCCCTGAGCTGCGCGAGAAGATCAAGGCGGGCCTGGACTGGGGCGATGACTTCAATCCGCAGTTCAAGCACTTCTCCATCGGCCCGGCGATCCTCGATCACATGGAGCAGACCCAGCAGGGTGGTATGCAGGACAACCCGGGCCTGGGTCATTACTGGTCGGAGAATCCCAAGATCGCGGAGGGCGCGGCCAACGAGTCGCTGACCTACAACAACCTGGGCTGGGACGAGCACGGTCACCGCCAGATCCCCGCCGTCGTCTCGGGCATCTGGGACGGCAAGGGCATCCACCAGAAGCGCATCAGCGAGGATCCGCACCTGGGTGAGCATGTGCTGGGCCCCGACGCCCGCATTGCCATCGACAGCGTCCGGATCCCGACGCAAGAGGGCTACGGCAAGGGTCCGTGGATGGAGGTCTACAACGACCCTGACAGTCCCGACTGGGGGCATCTAGGCAATCAGCGGCCATCCATCCGGCATGCCTCACTTCCCGACCCGTGGGCCGACCAGATTCAGCATCGGCCTCGGGGTGAACCTGGGCGTGGTCCTGGGGGCACCTATTTCATTCCCCATCCCTCTATCTCGGGTGACGAGGCCGGGAGTCTCACCTACACCCGCTATCCTCCCGAGGAGGAATATGCCAAGCCTTTTCTGGGCATCGACTGGCTGACGACCCACCCCGAAGTTCAGCGCCAAGGGGTGGCCACTTCGCTGTTGCGGCGCATGGTCAAAGACCATCCCGGCTACCAGGTGAATCCCGGTTACACCAGTGAGTCGGGTACCAAGCTGCGCAAGCACCTCTGGGAGAACGAGCCATCGGCCCAGGACATCATGACCCACGCGATGCGGGTGCTGGAAGCAGCCGGGACCTTCAAGCTCAAGGAGATGCTCCCCGGCGACCTGGACTGGCTGGAAGAAGGTGGCAACCCAGCGGCCTATCTACCTCAGGAGCCCAGCGGCAAGTGGTATCACACCAGCCCGTACGAGATGAAACCGGGCGATCGGATCGTTCCAGGTGGCGCCCCGTCGCCGGGCGGCGAGGGCGAATGGTCCTTCTACGAGAAGGGCAAGTCCAACCGGCCTAACCATGTCTGGCTGTCGCGCAATCCAGATGAGGCCAAGTGGTGGCGTAACTGGGCCGGGCACGGCGCGAACATCTACGAAGTCAAGCCTGGGGATCGCCCGCAGCCCTGGAACCTCTCCGGTGGCCAGGGTTGGGTGGCCCCGCACGCCACGGTGGTCCGCAAGCTGGACGTCGGACCGCATTCCTACCTGGACTCGCTGATCCCGCCCGAGGAGCGGCGGGTGGCCCAGTCCCATGCGCCCTACCACATTGACGAGTCGCCCTGGTACAACGCGGTTTACGACGAGATGCTGGACGAGGAGGATGAGGACGACGACTGGCCTAAGCCCAGGCCCGAAGTCATGGTGCGCAAGCGGCTGTCTCAGACCGGCGTGGTCCCCGACATGAACACACGTAAGCAGCTCAACAAATTCAAGGACCGCATCTACCGGGCCCGGCAAAACGGGGATCACGCGGTGGCTGATTACTACGAGCATCTGCGGGACATGATGTTGGCCGACGTCGAGGTAGGCGTGCCCAAGCCGTTTAGCTACTACGAACCGCAGCTGCAAGAGGAGTTCGACTTGTGAGCTTACGAGACGTGCTTCCAAATCTTTTTGGATCGGATGAGGCTAATCGTGCTTCTGTCGACTTCAAACATCTCGCTGAGTTCAAGTGGGGTCAGCGAGCACTGACGGATAAATCGGATATTATTTTCAGTAAGTTTGGCCCAAGGGCATCGTTCTCCGGTCATCATTTGTCCTCGTTCCCATGCATCCTGGGAGTTATCCGAGATAGTTCCGGTACGCAAATGGGCTGGTTGGCAACACGGTGGCCGATCGCAGGAATGAAGAATGATCAGTCCATCAGGAATGATGCCGACGAATTTTCGGTATGCAACTTGATGTGCCCCGACCATGGTTGGCTTGTGATTGATTATCATGCTGAATTGGCCATATCCATGCGAATTGGTCGATGCTGGCCAGTCCCAACAACCTTCGGTTGGAGAGGATGTGAAGGGTGGGTTGCCTGGCATAAACCAGGTGAAGGCTTCAATTTCGTTCAATCCCTTCGGACGCCGAACACGAGCGCCACCCAAGGGATCTCTATGACGAAGAAATCTGTGGTGATGAGACCCACACAGGCCACGTCGTCGGGCTTCATTAAGGCAACCAGGAACCGAGCAATTCATGCTCCTAAATATAGGGGGCGATCATCATAGCAGCACGCACCTGGGTAGGCGCTAACCCCGTTAACGTCAAAGACAAGGTCACCGCTGGCTACGTCAACAGCCAGGTGGCCGCGCTGAACATGCCGCAGTCCGACATCGACGCGCTGATCGCCCAGGACTTCGCTCCCTATGTCGACTTGTCCTACGTCAACTCCCAGGCCACCCTGAATGCCACCAAGGCGTATGTGGACGGCACCGGCGGTGCCAATCCCAACGGCGGGGATGCCGGGCGGCTCAAGTTGTCCCAGATCAACCACAACAACGGGATCGCCGGGCTGGGCACGCGCTCGCCCCTGGTGGACCGCTCCCGGCTGGGCCTGGGTTCCACCCAGCGCTTCCCGAGCCCGTACTACTCACCGTCGGCCTACAACAGCCTGGCGGTCACCGCCGGGCTGACCGAGGAGACCGTCTACAGCTGGACGGTGGCCGACCCCGGCTACACCTTCAAGCTCTGGGTGGGCGGCATACTGGACTGCTCCACCAATCGCGACGGCTACTACCCGATCTGCTTGGTGCGACTGGGCTCGATGTCGGGCCCAGTGATCGCGCTGGGCTACGGTTGCAGCGAGTACTACGCCGGTGCCACGGTGGCCGCGTACGGCGCGGCGGGGCCCTTCGCCTACACCATCCCGTCCTGGTCGGATGTCATCGACGTGCTGGTGCTCGGCGGTGGGGGCGGCGGGGCTTCCGGCGCGGGCAATCCGCTGCTGTGGGGTAACGGCGGCGCCAACTCCCTGTGGGCCACCGCCACCTTTACTCGGGGCTCTGCTGCGCTGCCCACCAGTGTCACCCAGATCACCGGCTGGATCGGCAGTGGTGGTCTCAGGGGTGCGGCCGCCGTGTTCTCCAATCCCGGTGCACCCGGGACGCCGACGGCCGTGTACGTCTACGGCACCACCATCCAGTCCAACGGCGGTGCCGGAGGCTCCGGCATCGAAGGCAACCAATCGGGCGGCAACCCCGGGGCGGCGACGCTGAACGGCATCGGCTACCAGAACTACGGCTTCGGCTGCGGCGGCGCCGGAGGCAACGGCGGGGCCTTCATCTCCAACGTGGGCACCAGTGGCGCGGGCGGGCTGGCCTTCGTCACCGCGCATCCGGAGGGCAGCGACTGGGTGGAGGGCCCGCTGACCATCATGCCGGGCTCGCTGTCCGACCAGGGCCCGTTGACTGGCCCCCAGGATCTTTACGTCAACCTGCTGCGCGTGGTGGGCGACAACACCGCGACCGGCTGGGTGACCGCCTCCACATTCGAGCCCAGCCTGTACGCCATGCCGATTCCCGCCTAACAGGGTGAGGAGGTGTAACGCGGTGGCCGGGAAATGGTACGTGGGCAGGACCCCCGACTCGGACTCGGTGGAGGTCCCCAAAGCCTTCGCTGATCAGGAGATCGCCAACACCATTCCCACCGGCACCTTCGTCCGCAACAAGATCAACCAGGCCATCACCGCCAACTCACTGGTCACCCCGGCCTACGTGAACCTGTCCAATTCCAGGCTGGCCCAGAAGGTTGCGGTGGACAACGCCGACCGCAACTACGTGCCGACCAGCTGGCTCGGTGTCCCCAACGGGGTGGCGGCGCTGGATTCCAGTGGGCAAATCCCCAGCTCGGAGCTGCCGACCGGGATTCCCACCGAGTGGACCGCGCAGGCTTACGACGTCGCGACGTCGGGCCAGATTCTGATCAGCTCGGCCCAGACGGTGCTCACCAACAATATCCGCGAGCTGCAGATTGCTTCTATCGAAGTCCCCGATCCCGGCTATCCCTGGCGGGCGCTCCCGTTCGCCATCGTGCAGGGCGGGGACCCCGGCTCCGGCAACGTCCCGAATTCCCGGTTGGAGGGCACCAGCACCTTCGGGATGCTCGCCGTGCTGCCCCCGCAGGGCATCTCCAACCAGGTCTACAGCGCGGGCATCTGCACCGACACCTACTACATGAACTTCTATCAGTGCCTGCCGTACGCGGGCGCCAACCAGACCCCGCTGACCGTGCCGCCGATTATCGGCGGGTTGGAGCTGGATCTGTGCGGCAGCTGCTGGTCAGGTTCGGGGTACCAGTTCGGTCCCGCCGGGCTGATGTACTGGATTCTCGTGATGCCGTCGATGTGAGGGGGTGAAATGTGCCCGGCTATAATTATGTAGGTCGCACACCGGCCAATTCACAGGATCTGATGACCAAATTGGGTGTGGTCACCCAGGTCAACAGCGCCACCCCCAACCAGACCTCGGCGGCCAGCGACGTCACCAACGCGGCCGCGCTCAAGGCCGGTAAATCCTACGTCGACACCCAGGCCGCCACTTTCGCGTCCGTCGCCTACTATCAGGCCCAGGACGCGCTGAACCTGCCGCTGAGCGACATCGCGGTGGCCGGGGGTGTGGCCACCCTGGATGCCACCGGCAAGATTCCGATGTCCCAGATACCTCCGGTGGGCACCGGGTACGTGCTCGGACCGTTCGGTCCGACACAGGGGTACGCGGTGTCCACCGGCTCCACGCCGGTCAAGGTCTGCGACTGGGATATCGGCATCCAGTCGGTGGTGTTCGAGCCGTGGGTGTTCTGCTCCATCCTGGCCGGGGCCTCCAACATGGGACGCCCGATGATCGAGGTCGGCATCTCCAACGGGACCACCACCCTGTACTCCGAGCAGGCCATCATCGGGCGCGGCGTCGGGCGTACCTTCTGGAACGATCAGCAGGTCATCAACGTGATGCCGGTCCCGCTTGTCAACGGCCAGACAGGGCCGGATCCCACCATTTACACGGCCACCTATCACGTGTTCTGTTCGGCATGGCTGAGCGACACGCAGAACGAGACGGTCACGGTGGAGGACCAGGCGGTGCTGTCGGGGGCCGTGTTCCTCGTCCGGACCCAGCTGTAGGAGTAAATAATGAGGATCTACCGGCAGGCCGAGACGTTCGCGCTCTACGCGGCCGGGCCGCCCATCGTGTTCACCCCCGAGGAGGAGCAGCTGCGCGAGCGGCTCAAGAAGCGATTACAGGAGAAGGTGGAGAGGGGCGAGATCCAGCCGCTGGACGCCAAGAGTCCGCAGTCGGTGACCGATGCTAACGAGGCGCTGTGGGAGCTGAGGTGAGAATTCTTGGCCAGCGTGAGGCTTTCGCCTACCGACTAGCTGCCTTCTTCGATAACGACGAAGGGTATGCCCGGCACGTAGCCGACGTCGAGAAGGTCCTCGGCGGCTATAACGATCGTCAGAGGGACAGTCGCGCGATCTATGGCACCGCGCAGCCCGGTGGTGGTTATTCCTGGACCCCAGAGCGTCGTAGGCAGCAGGTCCAGCTGGTCAAGGATCTCTATGCCAAGCTCTCGCAGGGTGTCGGTCAGAACGGTCAGGCCATGTTTATGGGCGGGCTGGGTGGATCGGGTAAAGGCCACCTGCTCAACCAAACCCCGCAGGCCCTGCTGAATGGGCAAAACTACATGTCGGTCAACTCCGATGACATCAAGGAGGAGATGGCCCGGCGGGGGATGGTCCCCAGCGAGGACGGCCTGTCGAGGCTCTCCCCGATGGAGCGGGCCGGGATCATCCACGAGGAGTCCTCCGAGATGGCCGACCAGCTGGCGGCGCTGGCCTACCGGGACCGGCGCAACATGATCTGGGATATCACCATGAGTTCCCCCGAGTCGGTGCAACGCCGCATCGATGATTTGCACAAATATGGCTACGGCCAGATCGACGGGGCGTTCGCTGATCTATCTCCCGAAGAAGCGCGGCGGCGGGTGGAGAAACGCCACCGAGGCCCTGAGGAGGAATACCGCGAACAGCAGGCGCGAGGTGGTCCCCAACCGGGGGAGGAGCCGAAGTACGGCGGCCGGTATGTCGCCAGCTACGCTTCCCATCTCAATAAGGCCAGTCCCGAAGGGGCTCAGAGAGGGCATACGTCCAAGAATTCCGAGGTGTTCGACTGGGCCCTGCCCCAGCTGAGCAGTTCGGTAAGATTCGATGTCAGGGGAAACGATCCGGTGGTCACTCACACCACCGGCCCGCGCTGGCACAACCATCCGCTATCGGCGGGCGGATCCACCGCCTACCCCAATGTCCACGAGGCACGAAGAAGGGCTTTCCGCATGGCCGCAGAAGACACGCAGCAGTTTTCTGCCGAGCCCACCGTCAGGGAGCTGATGGAACAGTTCGAGCGGGGTCAGATCAACTTCGAGGACTTGATGGCCGGTGTCGCGACGGTGGGTCACTTCGCCACCAACGCGGGCGATTGGGCGACGAAATACGAACGCGCCGAGAGGGGCCCCGACAACAACGCATTCTTCTGGGTGGAGCAGGGTGAGCTGTTGGAGATCCTGAGTCCCGAGCAGGTGGAGCAGGTGGCTGGCGCCCTCGCCCAACATATTCAGGCCACGGGCCGCCCTGGTGTGTGACCTGTAGGTGTGGCGGTCTCGAACCCGAAAGGGTGAGGAGGCTAACCGCTATGCCTGTGACTTTCGACGCTGTGTCCGGAGGCGCTCTCGTTGCCGGTCCGAACACCAACACCCTGAATTCAGGTTGGAACCATGCGTCTGGCGCCAGTGCCAGCATCATTCTGGTGGGCTTCCAGTACAACCACACCTGCCCGATCGACAAGAGCATCACCCGCACCGTCACGGTGGGCGGGCACGCGCTGACCCCGCTGATCCCCTGGTACGCCCAGCGTGGCAAAGGATGGGGTGCTCCCCGCCCCGGCCTGGTCGAAGTCTGGGCGGGTGTCGGCGCGGCCGCCGCAGGCGGTGCGGTGGTGGCTGACCTGGCCTACGCCCAGATCGCCAACGACCCGCTTTCTCCCGCGTCGGCCACCTTCAGTCAGTTCAGCGGGATCTCGCTGACCTACAACGGTGTGGCGGGCATTCCCGATCAGGCGCTGCGCCGGGGCGTCACCGGCCGCCGGGGGCAGAGCCGTCTCATCTCGGTGCCCATCCCGGCCTTCATGGGCTCGCTGTCGGTGATCTTCATCGGCTCCGACGGCCAGATCAGCGGTACCGGACACGCCACCCAGCGCTTCCTGGACTCCAACAGCAACTTCTGGGTGGGGGACCACACGGGGCCCGGCACGATTCAGCTGCAGAACAAACCGGCGGGCTCGCCCAAGGTATACGCCCGCTACGGCGCCGTCGTTGTCAATCTTCAACCAGCTGGGACCCTGCCCACGCCAAGCGCATGAGCACTCTGCAGCGTTCAGGGATCGAGTTTGCGCATCGGCTCTTTTTAGACCGGCTCAACACCGACGCTCAAGGCATGACCCAGCCCGTCGACATTGATGCCGGTCCCGGTGACGATTACGTCTATGGCGGCTGTTATGACCCGTTTAATTTTGGTGTAGGGGCCGACTGCAGCGGCTGCGTGGGGATCATGACCGCCGCCGTCTTCAACGGCACCAAGATGGGCTGGCAGCGGTACTTCAGTACCGAGACCTTCCCCGGTCCCTTCCAGGGCTTCCGCCAGACCACCCGGGATGATCTGCTGGACGGCAACTACATCATGAAGGTCTGCATCTACCACGGTGGAGGTGGTCCCGACAGCCACATGAACTGTTGTGTGGACGGCTGGGTGATGGAGTCCAACGGGGATAACGGCACCTGCACCCTCAACCACGGGGCCATCGGCCAGGACAGCGACTACTGGAACGACTGGTGGGTGCTGGATCAGCCCGTCAACGAGGACACCACTTGGAGGCAACCCATGGGTTATCCATTCGGAGTCGACTACGCCGGGGGACGCATCGCCGGGGCCGATCTGCGCAAGGCCGGGGTGGTGTTCGCCTGTCGCTACCTCACCGACGGCGGGCCGAGTCTGCCTGGCAAGCAGCTGCAGCCCGACGAGTTCACCGACCTGATCACCAACGGCATCAACGTGGTCTTCAATTGGGAGACCACCGCCGACTTCATGTTGGGCGGTCACGATGCCGGGGTCACCGACGCCACCACCGCGTTGGGCTACATTCGCAGCTTCCCCAATATGGCCAGCGCCAACCCGACGATCTACTTCAGCTGTGATTTTGACGAGGCCCCCAACCAGCAGGACGCCATCAACGCCTATCTGACCGGCGCGGGCTCTGTGCTGGGCGGGCCTGACCACGTCGGCATCTACGGGGCCTATTACGTGTGCGGGCGGGCGCTGGACGCCGGGGTGGCCAACTACATGTGGCAGACCGAGGCGTGGAGCGGGGGCAACATCGACTCTCGGGTCGACATCATGCAGCGCAATGGCCTGGGCTACGTGACCATCGGCGGCGTGCAGTGCGATCAGAACCAGGCGCACGCCGACGACTACGGCCACTGGAACTACCAACAGGCTCCCAGCCCGCTGCCCCAGCCCGGCGGCCCCACCACGCCGGTGGTGGTAACACCTCCGGTTACCCCGGCTGCGCCCCAGACCTCCCAGGATCTGTTCAACCTGATCGTGGCCGAGCTGACCAATCCCGCCGCTACCCCCATCGTTGGCCCAGATGGAACCGCGCAGACGCTGCGCCAGGCGATTGGTGCCATCTACTGGAAGGAGACCACCCTGCTGGGGTTGGACGGCCGCCCGGTGGACCCCACGCATGCCGATGACCAGTTCGGCCACACCCTCTCGGCTCGGGCCGAGCAGCTCAAGACCCAGGCCCTGGTGTGCGAGATCGCCACCAAGTTCGGCATCAACGTGCAAACGATCTTCAGCGCTGCGGAGGCGAGTTTCAATGTCTGATCCCAAGCTCATGCCGTGGGAGCCGGGGTACTTCGAGCAGCAGGCCGCTGAGGCGGCGGCCAACGTTGGCCAGGTGGCTGCCACGGTGACCCAAGCCGTGGAGTCGGTCCTCCCGGCCGTCCCGGCCAGCCAGGACGCCGTAACCCAGGTGCAGAACACCCTGGACCAGGTCCTGAGCAATCTGCCGCCCACCAAGAATCAGGTCACCCTGGATCCGACCGGCCAGCCGGTGACGGTACAGACCAAGGTGGGGCCGGTGACTTTTTGGGACAGGGTCAAGGGTGCCTATAAGTGGCTGATCGCTTTCGTCGGTTTCCTGTTGGTGCTGCTCAACCAGCTGCTGGTGTTCACCGACGTGCTGCCGCAGAACATCGCCAACTGGATCAACATCGCCATCGCCTTTCTGACCTCGCTCTCGGTGTTCCTCAAGTCCAACGAGCAATGGATTGAAGGCACGGGCCAATCCCAACCGGCCCCAACAGCCGGGTAGCAAAGGAGAACGCACATGGGTATTTTCGACAATCTGAAGAACGAGCTGGACACCGTCGTCAACGACGCCACCAGTTACACCGACCTGGCTGACAAGGTGGCCAACACGGTGGGTAAGTTCGCTGGCATCGTCCCCGGCGTGGGTCCCCAGGTGGCCACCGTCGTGGACGCGCTTAATGCTTTGGACAAGGCCCTGCACGACCTGCAGAGCGCCATCGGCTAGCTCGGGGGGTGCGAAATTCCGTTCCACCCTAACCGCCAGAACCGACTGATCCAGGCGTTCAGCCCCTCCGCGTTGTTCACTCAGTCCCTGGCCAAGCCCGCGCCGTGGGAGTCCTCGGTGCATTTCATGACGCACCGCAGCTTCTGCGGGCGCCGGTTGTATCCGCGCCAGCAAACGCTGTATCGGCTCATCTTCTTGGAGACCGAGCTGATGACCGACTACGACCTGGCGGTCATCGAGGAGTGGCGCCAGGGTTTTCTGCGCCGCCGGGACACCTTCGGGGTGCAGCCCGACATCTGGGAGCGCATCGACTATCTCAAACGCAACGGCTACCGGCGGTTCCCGCACATCCAGCTGGTGCTGGGCCGACGCGGATCCAAGGGCTTGATCGGCGGTGGGTTGGGTTGCGAGCAGCTGGCCTACTTCTACTCGCTGGACGACTGGCAGGCGTACTACGACATCGATCGTGGCCAGAACGGCGTGCTCTCGGTGGTGGCCACCAACCAGAACCAGGCGCAGCGGTTCCAGTTCGCCGACGTGCGGCGCACCGTCGAGCGCTGCAAATACCTGCAGCCGCACATCGCGACGTCCAAAGACCACTACTTCTCCATCAGGACCCCGGCCGACATCCGCTACATCGCGGAGCTGAAGGCCGCCGGGGTCACCGTCGAGCACGAGATCGCGAGCCTCACCGGCGTGGCGCTGTCGTCCAGCTCGTCGGCTGGCCGTGGTGGCGTCGGCTTTGCCAACTTCTACGACGAGATGGCGCACATGGTGCTGGGCACCGGCTCGGTGAAATCCGGCGAGGAGATCTACACCGCGTGGCAGCCGTCGCTGGACCAGTTCGCCAAGGACGGCTTGACGTTCGTGCCCTCGTCCCCCTTCTGCTTAGCCCCTGATACTCGTGTCCTCACCGAAGACCTTCGGTGGGTACCTGTCGAGACCGTAGCTGTCGGTGATCATCTGATCGGATTCGATGAGCACGTAGCCCCAGGCAAAGGGCAGTCTAGGAAGTGGCGCCGAGCTACTGTTACTGAGGCGTCGATCATTCACGCTCCTCGCTACGCCATCACCCTGGAATCGGGCAAGCGTGTGATCTGTACAGGCGAGCACTTATGGCTGAACAAACGCTGGTCGCAGCCCGTAGGGCGAGGAAGGAACCGAGGCAACGGTCCGCAGCTTCACAAGTTCGTGTGGCGCAAAACCACAGAGCTTCAGCCCGGTGACGAGATTAAAGCTCTCGGCGTGGATCCCTGGGAGGAAGACACCTCACGCGATGGTGGCTACTTGGCGGGCTTCTTCGACGGCGAGGGCCACTACAGCGGAACCGGGAGACAGTCCATTCTGGGTGTGGGCCAGAACGAGGGCCCAACCCTGGATAGGGTCCGCAGGCTTCTGAAGGATCGCGAGTTCACGGTTGTGGAGTCCTCGTCGACGGATGCTCGTCGTACCGCTGAGCACTTCAAGCTGCGCATCAATGGCGGCTTCCCTGAGATCATGCGGCTCTTGGGCACCGTTCGGCCTGAGCGACTGGTCTCCAAGTTGGCCCCCCGCCTCTACGGCAGTCGTACCTACAGCCGGGGCGGTCGCGCCGTCGAGCGCGTGGTCTCCGTCGAGCAGGTCGAAGCTGGACCCGTCGTGGCGTTGGGCACCTCTACGAACACCCTGATGGCCGAAGGGATGTTCTCGCACAACACGAAAATCGGGATCTTCTACCGGCTCTACCAGGAGGGCAGCGTCTGGATGCCCAACTACCAGGGCGAGATGGTCCAGCACACCGAGCGCAGCTTGGATGTGGATGCCCAAGAGGAGATCGAGCGGCTCACCTCCGATCCTGAGATGCTGATCCTGCAGCTGCCCAGTTGGGGTCTCTACGAGGACTGGCAGCGCGGGCCCGAGCTGATCGGTCAGATCATCCGGCGCCCGGTCACTTACCCGCCGGAAGGGGATCAGCCGGAGAACCTGCGCATGAAGCGCATGGAGATCAAAAACCCGCAGAAGTTCCGCGTGGAGCGTCGCGGCCAGTTCGCGGACGTCGAAGGCGCCTACCTGGATCCGCTCTCGGTGGAGGCCATGTTCCGCCCGCCCGGCTGGCGCCCGCCGTTGGAAGCCCAGAGCCAGGGCAAGCTGTACTACCGCTACCGGATCCACTGCGACCCGTCGCGCACCGGCGCGAATTTCGCGCTGGCCATCGGGCACACCGAGATCGCCCCGTGCGACCGCTGCGGGCAGACGCCCGACTACTCCGAGACGTTCCATCCCTGCAAAGCCTGTCTGGAACGCCGGGAGCCGTTCCCCGGCATGCACTGGCCGCACGTCATATTCGACATGCTGCACGTCTGGAAGCCCGGCGAATCCGAGCCCGACGAGGACGGGCGGCGCCAGATCGACTACATCAGGGTGATGGAGGAGATCGCGAGGTTCCTGGAACGCTACCCCTCCACTATCAAGATCAGCTTCGACCAGTATGACTCCGCGCTGGGCATCGCCCAGCTGCGCCAGCGGTTCTCCCCGCGCATCATGGTGGGCGAGGTGCTGTTCACCGAGAAGGAGAACCAGCGCCGGATGGAGAAGTTCAAGTCCGCGCTCAACCTGGGCTGGATGCACTCTTACCGCGACGTCTTCTACGAGGATGGCGGCTCCCTGCTGGAAATGGAGATGCGCTTTTTGGCTGAGCGCGCGGGGAAGGTGGTCAAGCAGGACATCGGTCCGGTGACCACGAAAGACCTTTTCGACGCGGTCAGTGTGGTGGCCACCGAGCTGCTGCGTGACTCCCTGGACCGCTACAACGGCAGGAGCCTGACCACCCCGTCCTTCGGGTCGACGGAGGCGGCGGGTCTGAAAAGCGGCCGCGAGCTGATCCGCACCGGCGCGATCAACCGGCTGGCCTCCCAGCTGGACGACAAGCTGGGCGCCACCGACAACCCGGCGCGGCAGATGCTCACCGCGAACCGTTCGTCGCGGGTGCGCTACACCCCGACGCGCACCCAGTCGATCAACGTGCGGGGCTCCATGCCGAGAACGGGCCGGGAGCGATGAGGCGCAACCTCGCCCGGCACAAATACCAGGATCCGCAAGCACAAGGGAGGATGAAGGTGGCCAGGGACACCAGAGCGCTGACCGACGAGGTCGAATTCTTCGACGAGCCAACCCCCGAGCAGCAAAGAGCCGCTCGGCACACCATCTGCCTGCTGGGTGATCGTCACGGCGCCACGCCCGTCGAGATAGGCGACATTTTGCGGATGCTGGGCATCCACCCGCGCCAGGCCGACGACATCATGCAGCGGCCGTCCACCCCGTACAGCACGTCGAAGTTCCTCACCACCTCCAAGGTCTTATGACGCACACCCCCTACGAGCTGCCGCTGTTCGTGAATGACTCCTCGATCAGCTGGATGGCGCGGGGGCTGTGCCGTGACTACGAGCCCGACGTCTTCTTCCCCAGCGAGCGCAACCGGGCGGCCTCCCAGGAGGCCCGCAACATCTGCCGCCGGTGCCCGGTGCAGGAGCAGTGCGCGCAGTGGGCGTTCACCCACGACGAGGCGTTCGGGGTGTGGGGCGGCATCACCGAGCAAGAGCGCCGCCACGATCTGCGGACGTACAAAAAGCCAGGTCACCACCACAGAAATTAACCTGACAGGGAATATACCCAGCAGGTAAACGCGTTCCTCCTAATGGAAGGAGGGACGCAATGAGAAACCCCATTTACTTCGGCAACACCAACCAGGCTGCTCGGCCCTACCAAGAGCACGGCGGCATTCTCGCCGGTGAGCGGTTGGGGTTCATCGATACGCCGGATCAGGGCAACCGGCATCCCAAGGGCTCGATGTGGATTGCCGACAATGGCAAGTTCAGCCCCAAGCGGGCGATGGAAGGCATCCCGTGGGACGAGGAAGGCTGGAAGGCGTTCCTGATCAAGTACGCCCACCGGGCGCATGAGGCGCTGTTCGCCACGGCGCCCGACGTCGTGCACTGGGTCGAATACCCCAACGGCCAGATGGGCCCGATGGGCGATGCAGCTGCCACGCTGATCGAGTCGGCCAAGTACTACGACTGGATCCGCGAGCTGGGTTACCCGGTGGCGCTGGTCGCGCAGGACGGGCTGGATCCCGACGACGTGCCGTGGGACAAGATCGACGCGATCTTCGTCGGCGGTTCGGATGACTACAAGGTGGGCTCGCCCCCGCCCGGCCGGATACGGCCGTTGAAGCTGGACGGTACGCCACTGGGTGTCCCTGGTTGCATTGGTGTGGTCCAGGAGGCCAAGCGGCGCGGTAAGTGGGTGCACATCGGGCGAGTCAACTCGCGGGCCCGCTACCTGTTCGCACGCTCGATCGGCGCGGATTCGGTGGACGGCACGTACATCACGCGGGGTCCCACCAAGAACCTGCAGAACGTGCTCGACTGGATCAACGAGCCGGAGCCGGTCATGGCTCAGGGTGACTACGCACTGGCCGGATAGTTACCTGTCAGGTAAACTGACAGTGGAAGGAAGGAGACACACATGACCACCAACTTGATTCCCACCACCGCCAGCGGTCTGCGATCGCCCCGGCGGGTACAAACCCAACCCCAGGTCATCCTGGCCGGGAAGGACTTCGGCGAGATGCACCGGCCCGAGCTGGGCCGCGAGCTGAAGGCCCACAACGCCGGTCAAGGATCGCCTCTGGACGAGGCCATCGGCGTCATCGCCATGATGGTCGACGCCAAGCGCATCCAGGCCGAGTTCGGCCTCACCGAGGACGAGGTCGAGATGATGAAGGACGAGGGCTTCGACTTCGTCGAGGGCCGGTTAGTCCCGAGGGAGGAAGAGTAATGACCGAGATCCGCACCGACTACACACTCACCGCTGGGGAGATCATCCCCACCATGCGGGTGGCCATGCCGCACAGCTACCGCAAGCTCTTCGTCGAGGCGGTTTATGCCGTCCAGGGCAGCCGTGTGCTGATCGTCGGCATTCCCGAGGGGTACAAGCTGGGCGACAGCACCCCGCTGACCGACGAGCAGCTGGACGCCCGGCGCACCTACATCGAGCTGAGGGCCGACGAGCCGGTCACGGCCCAGTACATCGTCGGGTAAGCCCAGGTCAGGGCGATTTGCTAGACGGGAGGGCGCATCGAAATCCGGTGCGCCCCACCCACCAAGAACTTTTTTCGCCCGGGCGTGTCTCAGGGGAATTAACCCAGCAAACCCCTTTTATGGGCTTGATCAGCGGTTTTAGAAAACCCGCAAGCGTAAAATTGGTGTCGAGGGCCGGAGCAGTCGGTCCCGAACCAAGGAGACACACTCCATGCAGAAATTCCTCTACGAGGTCAAGGTCAACGGCCACAACCTCAAGCGGGGCATGCTCGTCAGCGTCCACCGCAAGCCGGGTCTGCCCGGCGGCAAGTGGGTGTTCCTGTGTGCCGAGTACCTGGGCGACGTCCTGCAGCTGACCGTCGAGGGTCCGATCAGCCGGGAGGCCCGGCGACGTTGGATCCGCCCCGAAGACATCAAGACCGTGCACACCAAGCAGAGAAGGAGAGTGGCATGAAGGTAGGAGATCGTGTCAGGTGGGATGTCTACCTCCCATCGCACACCCGCTCAAAGCCCGCCCTCACCACCTTCTACGGCGTCGTTACCCGGCTGCGGAGGGATCCCTTCATGGGATGCCCCAACTGTGGCTACGGCGGCGAGGAGGGGGCGATGGTGCGCCCTGACGACAGGGAGTACGAGAGTTGGCATTCGCTGCGGAGCTTGGAGATGGCTCCATGACCGCACCCAAGAGAGTCCGGTGGAACTGCCCCCACGGCTGCCCCGGTATCCTGGCATCCACTCGCCCACCCAAGGATTCAATCGAACGCTACTGCCTGCCGTGCTCGGCCAAGACCGGCCGACTGGTGCTTCGCGTGGTCCCGGCTCTGGAACGCAAGCGGGCGGCGGCAGCTGTCAGCTCAGCGGCCAAGGCCAAGTCCAAGCGGGCCACGGCGGCACGGGCCCGCCAGCGCGCCAAGGACGCCGAGGTCGAGCGCTACAGCGTGCACGGTGTCGACCTGCGCGACGAGATGAAGAAGCTGCTCGCCCTGAAGGCTTTCGGCGGCAAGAGCGGGCGGCTGTTCCGGCGCCCGCCAAAGTTGGTGATCAGTAGGCGCACCAAGTACCCGAGGTCGCGACTGGGCTTCGCCGAGCCTTGGGCCAACCGGATCACCCTGGCCACTTGGCCCCGACAGGATCTGGACGGCGCACTGCACACGTTGGTGCACGAGCTGACCCACATCGTGGTAGGCGCCCAGCCTGGCGCAGCGAAGTGGCACGGGCCGCTGTTCCAGCAGACTCTGAGGGCCGCGCTCAAGGAGGCTTACGGCGACACCCAGGTTTACAAGACCGACGACGACGGCGCCTATTGGACGACCAACGGGGGACTGCGGGACTACGCCGCAGCCCGTAAGGCTGCAGCAGCTACTGCATAGCTGCAGCATCGCAGGTCAAGGAATTAACCTGAGAGGTTAACTGTTCTAACTATGGGAGAGGGAGGTGAGAGATGGAAAAGGAAATCCGCCGCCGCAAGGCAGTCATCATCGACATCGACGGCTCGTTGGCCGACGTGTCGAGCGGGCTGCACTACATTGTCGGCAAGCCCAAGCACGAGCGCGACCACGATGCGTTCATCGCAATGAGCGACAGCTACCCGGCCAACCAGCAGGCGCTGGACTGGATCCGCCCGTACGCCGAAGCAGGCTACGCGCTGATCGTCTTGACCGGCCGTGAGGAGCGCTACCGGGCAGCGTCTGAAGCCTGGGTGCGCCAGGCGATGCCCTGGCCGTGGGAGGTGTTCAAGATGTCCCCCAACCACGACCCGCGCCCTGGTGAGGAAACCAAACGGGAGCTGTACCAGGAGCTGGTCGACGAGGG
>Ga0318561_10000010_pt1 | contig 34966 bp, 48 predicted proteins | sample GRESIP065b5f23_FD_202526 | JGI IMG/M metagenome (GOLD analysis project Ga0318561, IMG submission 202526) | Tropical soil microbial communities from Luquillo Experimental Forest, Puerto Rico - GRE.SIPMG.065b5f23 | ecosystem: Environmental > Terrestrial > Soil > Tropical forest > Bulk soil... | reverse complement strand
GGATTTCACTTCTCCGCAAGCGCTCGTCCAGAGCGGTCAGCGCGTGCTGGCCGCGCGTCAGCAGCAATCGACCGGAGGAACCCTGAACGTGAACGACGCAATGGGGGAACTGGGCCGACAGCAGGGCTACGTCATCCCTCACCGGGACGGCGGCCGTCCGGCCGCGGCCCATCCACAAGCGACTGAAGCTGACCTGGACAACATCGTGTGGCACAAGGGCAACAAGAACGCCCCGGCGCGCACGAGAGCGCAGCTCCAGGCCGTTCGCGACAGCCTGGCTGCGCGCACACCGAGCATGCGGACTGGAGAAGGGCTGTTGGGGAGTCCCAACACGTTCCGTCCTGGCTGAGAGCTGAAAGCAGTGCCTGCCACCGGAACCGCTGCCCTCGCCGCTCAGGTGCGACCGCTGGTGCTCCGTCCCAAACGACGCAAGCCCAGCGCGAGCGCGCCGCCCCGGAAACAACCGAAAACCCAGCAACGACGGCAGTAACCACCGGAGGTCCTTCCAGTGCCAGCAACCGGCACGTCTGCGCTCAGCGCCGAAGTTAAACCGCTCTACGACGCCGACTATCTGCTCGCGGCGCAGTCGATGATTGGTCTCGACCAGTTCACCGACCTGCGTGAGGTGATGGGCGGTCAGCGCGGCCAGTCAGTCAACTTCCCGATCCTCGAGAATATGCAGCCGGCCACCACGGCGCTCTCGGAGCTGTCCGACGTACAGCCGGTGCCGATGACCGCCAGCGAGGTGGTTATCCCGCTGTTTGAATTCGGAAATGCGGTCCAGGTGACCAGGTTCGTCAAAGCCACGGCCTACCCGGACGTGTACGAGCAGGCCGCGCAAGCGGTCGGCAACAACCAGGCCGAGTCGATTGACCTCATCCTGCGCCCGGTCTTTGGTCAGGGCACGCGCGTGGTGCTGGCGGGTAACGCCGCGAACCGCGCCGCGCTGACGTCCACCAACAAGCTCACCGGGCCGCTCATGCTGCGCCTGGCAACGCTCGCGCGTGGCTCGAAGACGCCCAGCTTCGAGGACGGCTTCTTTGGCTCGGTCATGCATCCCAACATGCACTACGACCTCTTGCAAGACAGCGTGCTGCAGAACCTGGGTGTCTACCAGAAGGCGGATCTGCTGTTCAACGGCGAGATCGGCTTCTGGCAGGGCATTCGCTTCGTGGTGCTCAGCAACTGGAAGGCGTTCTGGGGCGCCGGCGCGCCACCGACGAATGCGGCCAGCACCACGCTCGCCGCGGCGGCAGCGGTCGGCGACGGCACCACGGCGGCGACCACGCTCAAGGTCACGGCGGTCACCAACATCAACGTCGGCGACTGGATCGTGATCCAGGACGCGACCGAGCCAGGCAACGTCTGGTCCGATACCAACGAGCTGGTGCAGGTCCTCGCGGTCGGCACCGCGGGCGCGGGTGGTACGGGTCTCACGGTGACGGCCTACGATCCAGGCCCCAATAACGCGGGTGGTCTGCGCTACGCACACGCTTCGGGCACGGCGGTCAAGACCGCGTGGAACACGGGCGGCTGCGCGAATGTGTATCCGTTAGCGATATTTGGTCCGCAATCAATTACCAAAGCTGCTAGCTCAGAAACTGGCCCATACGGTGTAGCCACCGTGACTGGTCCGTTTGACGTGTTAGGGAGATTTGTAAATCATGGGTGGTACTTGATCTCAGGCTGGGGACGTACTACCGAGCGCTGGCTGTGGCGCCTCGAGTGCGGAGGCACCTACTGATGATCATGTACGACAGCCTGCACGGGGCAGACAAGATCAGCCTCGCGGGCGCAGGCGTCTCTATCCCGATCGCCACCGGCGGCATCATTCCCAGCAACAACTCGGGCGTGCCGATCGGCATGGTGCGGCTCAACCCCGCGGCTGCGGTCACGGGCGTGATCCTGGGGCAAGGGCTGTTCAACGGCCAGATCATCGCCCTGGTCAACGAGGCGATCGCGGCCAACACCATCACGCCGGCCGCGGCGGGCACCAGCTTCATCGCTGACGGCGCCACGGCGATTGCCGGGCTCACGGGTCGGCTGCTGGTCTGGGACGCCTCCGCGGCGCTGTGGTTCAGGCTGGCCTAGACGTGCGGATACTGTGGGTCAGCAACTCCGGTTGGTCCCATCAGGGCTACGGGGTTCAGGTTCGCGGCTTGCTGCCTCACCTGGTCGAGCAGGGTCACGAGATCGCGATCTTCGCCTTCTACGGTCTCGAAGGAGGCAAGGTGGATCTGCCGCTCGGCGGGCAGGATGGGCCAGTGCTGACTCACTATCCGCGCCACGTCGAGCGCTACGGCAACGACGTGGTCGCCGCACACGCCAGGGACTGGGATGCGGACTGCGTCATTACGCTGATGGACGCCTGGGTGTGCAACCCGGAGGTCTACCGTCCGCTCAACTGGCTGGCCTGGACGCCGATCGACCAGGAGCCGATCCCTGACCTGGTGCTCGCCAGACTGCCGCACATGAAGCGTGTGCTGCCCTACAGCAAGTTCGGCGAGCGGCTGGTGCAACAGACCGGCCTGCCGTGTAGCTACATCCCGCACGGCGTCGACACGGACATCTACCGCCCGTTCCCGCCTGGTGGGCGGGCGCAAGCCAAAGAGGTGCTCGGCTTCGAGGCGAGCGATTTCGTGGTCGGCATGGTCGGCGCCAACAAAGGTTGGCCGCCCCGCAAGGGTTTCCCGGAGGCGTTCCAGGCCTTCAAGATGCTGCGCGAGCGGGTGCCGCAGGCGCGTCTGTTCGTGCATTCGCTGGTCACTACGGACTATGGCGGGCCGCACCTGATGGTGCTGGCGGAAACGCTGGGCATCGGTCCGTACGTCAAATTCTCCGACCAGTACCTGCAGACGATCGGCATGCCAGCGCAGGGCATGGCGGTCATGTACAACGCCTTCGACGTCCTGCTGCAGGCCTCGACCCACGAAGGCTTCGGGTTGCCGATCATCGAAGCACAGGCGTGCGGGACGCCTGTGGTCGCGGTGGATGCGACGAGCATGACGGAGCTGGTCGCGCCTGGCTACGGCACGCTCGTCGCGCCACTCCAGAAACAGCTCACGACGATGATGAGCTGGGTCGCGGTGCAGGACATCACCGCCCTGGCGCATGCGCTGCACGCCGTGCACGATCATCCGCCGACTGATGTCGACCAGGAGCTGATCGTCAGCTGGGCGCGCCAGTACGACTGGAAGATCGTCGCCGAGCACTACTGGAAACCGATGCTCGAGCAGGTCGCCGACGACCTGCGTGTTTCGACCAGGGGGTTAGCCCGCGCGATGGAACAAGCGATAGTGACGCACCGCCACGATCCGAGCGACCTGGACGCCGAGCCCTGCTGCCCGGAGTGCTGCGACTGTGATCGCTGTTGTGAAGACGACGAGTGCAGCCGCCACACGTGCTGCTGCCAGTGTGTCGTCGAGGAGATCATGGCCATCACAGCCGATGCCCAGGTGACGCTCGACTTCGCCAACGACAAGTACGCCCACTGCCCGCATAGCGGCCCGACCGCGCTGGATGGCTACCTCGACGAATTACGCGAGCGGGTGAAGCTCCTGGACCAGGTCGAGGCGTGAGCGCACCGATCGGGGACAGGGGCTACGCCTACGACACGTGTTCACATTGCGGCACCGAGAACGAGCCGTTCAACGTGCACGGCGCGCCGGCGACCGACCAGCAAGACTGGGCAACGTACGTGTGCGGCGGGGCCGGCAAGGGCTCGGCCAACGACGGGTGTGGCGCCAACTGGTCGGTGACCACCAGGCGCGGTCTGGCGCACAACGAGGCGGCTGGCCTCAAGACGCTGGGCAAGATCCCGCTCGACGTGCGCACCGAGCGCTACGTCTCCGCACCGAGCGAAGCCTACCGAAACAATTACGAGGCGATCTTCAAGCATGGCTAAGAAGTGGACCGAAGCGTCAGACGCCGCCTGGGACAAGAAGCGCGGTATCAAAGAAGGCTCGCCGCGCGACAACGCGATTGACCGTCGCCGCGGGCTCCCCACCGACACCGGCAAGGGAGGTGGGAATCGCCGCGTCGGCAAGGGTCAGGGCATGCCACCCGCGCCGATGGGTGCCGGCGCTATGCCACAGATCACGCCGCCAGCCGGCGCGGCTCCGCCGCCAGCGCCAGCGCCGCTGCCCATGCCGCCTGGCGTGCGTCCTCCGCGTCCGCGTCGCAGGCCTGCCCCGCGACCAGCTCCACCGGCAGCTGGGCCGCCTACACCAGGACCCATCGTGCCAGGCGTCGGCGGGGGTCGCGGCAGGGGCACGACGGTCAAGGGTGGCCAGCGCGACCCGAAGGGCAACAACCGTCCAGGGATCAACAGCGCCGGCAAGAAGATCGGTGGGGGCAAGCGCAAGTAATGCCGCTCCTCAGCGTCTACTCAGCCGCGCCGCTGGTGATAGAGCCGACGCGACTTCTCTCGTTCGCATGCACGGCAGACCCGTCGCCCTCGCGAGAGTCGGGTGTTCGCGTCATCCAAGAGGTGGCCTCGCCCGCAATGTGTGGAGACAACGATCGGCGCCGCGCCTTCGATATGCGTCCAGTTTCGCCCGCGCACGATGGAGCTGATGTAACCCTCACTGAGCCCGTAAATGGCGGCTATGTCGCGCTGCAAAAGCCCGTCGTGAAAGTGCTGCCGAATTGCTCGTATCTCGTCGTCCGTAAGACGCGCGCTTCCGTTGGCCGTGCCTTTGGGTTGCCATCGCCGGTCGCGACCTTTGGCGATCATGTCTTGGACATTTTCGAACTGTGTGCCAAGGAAGAGATGGTCCGGTCGGACGCAAAGTCCAATGTCGCAATGGTGAAGGACCGCCAAGCCCGGCGCTATCGGGCCAAAGTGAAGCTCCCACGAAAGCTTGTGGGCGCGGACGTAGCCCTCGCCTCTTCGGCCGCGCGAGATATTCCCATAGCGAATGGTGTCGCCCACGGTGGCACCGGTCCAAAGCCAACAGCCATCGGTCTTCTCGACCTTGGCCCAGAAGCGTTCGGATAGGGACTTCTGCCGTGCCAATCTTGTCAATTTATAGTACGAATGGCCAGTCGCGGCGGGAGATCCTGATTCCGGGACGCTCGGCGATGCGCCAGTTCGGCGCGGTGCAGATCGTCAACAACGTCGGTCAGCGGCGCGAGTCGGACTGGGAGGCCATCAAGGCCGCGATCGCGGCGGGTGAGGTGGTCATCTGTCTGAGCGCGTACGAGACCGACGTCCTGGAGCAGTTCCTGACCGGCAAGTTCCCGTGCGGCGGCAACGTGCGCTTCGACTGCAAGAAGGTGCCGCGGTGGCACCTGGTTGTCGAGGACGGCTTCGCCGAGCTGCAGCCGATCGAGTGGCAGTGCATGCATTGCGGCAAAGACTTCGTGGACAAGTTCCATCTGGCGGGTCACGCCAGGCGGGATCACCGCCAGATCATCGAACGCGAAGAAGCGCTCCAGGCCGCGGAGTAAGCGTCGGTGGGTCTGCGTGCCCAGTTCCGAGACTCGGTGTTCATGCGGACGCCGACCGGCGCGCTCGCTATTCCTGGCAACGCGATGTGCGCGGTCTACGACCAGGGCACCTCGAACCCGATCGCCGAGCCGATCTACGTCGACGATGGCACCACGTCTAACACGCTGCCGAACCCGGTGCCCGCCAACCTCGAGGGCGAGATCAACTTCTGGCTGAATGAAGAGCGTGAGTTCGACATCGAGGTCACCGCGCCTGGCTTCTACACCGTGCGCAAGACGGTCACCGCCGACTCGGCGGGGAGCACCGCGGCGGTCGACGGCATCTACACGGATCCGACCTTCGTCGGGACGGTCTTTGGCCAGCCAGCCTGGAATGCGCCGCAAGCGATCACCATCTCCCAGCCATCCCAGCCGCTGGTCGACCACAACACCCTGGCGAACCTGCCAGCCGGCAACCCGCACCCGCAGTACCTGACCCAGTCGACCGGCGACGCGCGCTACTACACGCAGAGCCAGGCCGACGCGCGCTACTTGCAGCTGGCTGGCGGGACGATGACCGGTGTGCTCTCGCTGGCGAGTGATCCCTCAGGGCCGGCCCAGGCCGCGACCAAGCGCTACGTGGACACTGCCATCAGCACGAGCACGGCGTCGTTCATTACCCAGGCGCAAGCGGATGCCCGCTATCTGCAGCTGACGGGTGGCACGCTCAGCGGTCTGCTGACGGCGGCGAATGGCATCTCAGTCACTGGCGGGGCGTTCACGGGCTCAGGTTCGGTGCCGCCAGGTGGTGCCGCCGGCCAGGTGCTGACGAAGAACAGCGTCACGAACTACGACCTCGTTTGGAGCGCACCCTCCGCCGCGGTGGCGTATCCACTGCTGGCCCCCAACGGCACGCTCGCGGCGCCGAGCTACAGTTTCAGCGCGTCGAGCGGGACGGGTATGTACTCGCCGGCTGGCGGCCAGATGGCGCTCGCGGCGGCCGGCGTCCAGGTCCTGAGCGCAATTTCGAGCGGGGTGACATTGCCACTCACGCTGAGCGTGACGGGTGCCACGACGCACGTCGGGGCGGTCACCGCTCAGAACGGCGTGGCCGTGACTGGCGGCGCGTTCACCGGTTCGGGCTCGGTGCCGAGCGCCGGCACGGCGGGCCAGGTCCTCACCAAGAACACCGCGACGAACTACGACCTGATCTGGAGCACGCCTGCCGCGGCTGGCCCGGCGGGCGGCGTGCTGAGCGGGACGTACCCGAACCCTGGTATGGCCGCCGGCGCAGCTGCCACCAATGTGGGCACGCTCAGCGGCGTGCTCACGGGTAGTTTGCCGAGTCCAGGCATGGCCGCCGGCGCTGCCGCGACGAATGTGGGCACACTCGGCGGTGCGTTGTCGGGCACGCTGCCAAATCCCAGTCTGGCGGCCGGCTCGGTCAGTTCGACAGCGCTCAGTTGGCCACTACTGGCGCCGAATGGCAGCGTGGCCGCGCCCAGCCACAGCTTCAGCGCCTCGCCTGGCACGGGTATGTATTCGCCCGCGACCAACCAACTCGCGCTGGCGGCTGGCGGCGTCCAGGTCCTGAGCGCGACCTCGAGCGGCGTCACGCTCCCACTCACCCTGACGGTCAGCGGGGCTACTACCCATGTCGGTGGCATCACCGCCCAGAACGGCATCTCGGTCACCGGTGGGTCGATTACCGGCTCAGGTTCGGTGCCAACTGGTGGCACCACGGGCCAGGTACTGACGAAGAACTCGGCCACCAACTACGACCTGATCTGGTCGACTCCAGCGCCGGCCATCACGTACCCGCTCCTGGCGCCGAATGGCAGTGTCACAGCGCCGAGCTTCAGTTTCAGTGCCTCGACCGGCACCGGCGCATATTCGCCAGCGGCGAACCAACTGAGCCTTGCGGCGGGCGGTGTCCAGGTGCTGGCCGCGAGCTCCACAGCTCTGACGCTGCCCCTGGCGGTGACCGCTGCGAACGGCGTGTCGGTCACGGGTGGCGCGATCACTGGCAACGGCAGCGTGCCGACTGGTGGCAGCGCCAACCAGGTGCTGGGGAAGAACTCCGCCACCAACTACGACGTTGGCTGGGTCAACCAGAGCGGCGCGGCGGGCGGCATCTCGGTGCTGGTGTACGAGGCCCAGGCGGTGACCGCCAGCACGATCACCCTGCCGCAGACGCCAATGTCGAACGGCGTGATCGAGGTCGCCGTCAACGGCCAGGCGCTGATCGCCACGCGCGACTGGACGATCTCGGGGGCGGTGATCACCTTCACCACGCCGCTGGCCGCCGACGACGTGCACGTCGAGTATCAGGTGGCGCCGTTCAATCCGGCGCAGTACGCCTCGCACTACGAGACGACGCTCGCCCCAGGCGCCACCACGATCACCCTGCCCGTCGCGCCCAGCGGCATCCCGCTGCTGAGCCGCTCGGGCGTGGTGCAGTACCAGTCGGCGGGCCACTACAGCCTCGCGGGCGCGGTGGTCACCCTGGCGGTGCCCATCGGCGCCAGCGAAGACGGGCGTATCTCGGTCGACTACATCGCCGGCGGCGGTACCGACGCGGCGACGCTCGGCGGCTACGCGCCAGCTACCGTGGCGCCGTTCGCCAACACCATTCCGGTGGCAGGCTCGGACGGCAAATTACCAGTAGCCGTGCTCCCCAGTTTGCCGACGGGCTCGGTTACTTCGGCGATGATTGTGGATGGGACGATCGCCGCCGTGGACATGGCCGCGGGTGCCGCCGCGGGCAACGTGGGCACCCTCGGTGGCGTGCTCACCGGGACATTGCCCAATCCCGGACTCGCGACCGGGTCGGTCACCTCGGCAAGCATTCTGGATGGCACCATTCAAACCGTCGATCTGGCGAATAACGCCGTGTCATCCTACGGCGGTCTTGTAAACGCGCCAGGTGGCTCGACCACGAGTAGTAGCTTTGTAGCCGCGCCCGCCCCATTTGGCACGACAGGCATCACCGTTAACTGTCAATCCGGGCATACCGGCATTCTTTTTTCGGGCACTATCAGTACCTATTCGCCTGTTGCTACGGCGAGCAATCCCGTGTTATGGCAGCTAGCTATTGGCCTCGATGGCGCGCTGTGGATGACTTCGCTGAGCCAATTCTCCATCATGTTGCCGAGCAGCTACGCTCAGAGCGCGGGCTTCGCATTTTATTACAACAATGCGTTGTCGATAGGCACGCACACGTTTACGCTGTATTGGCTCTCAACTACGAGCCAACAACTCAACTGGGGTACAGGCAATTACTCGGCGTTCTACGTGCAGGTGCTGAACCGATGAGCGTCACCACCTCAAGGCCAGTCAACCTGTATCAACTCCAGAGCGAGCTTGGCGTCACGGCGCTCGGCGCGACCTACGCGGGTAGCACGAGCACCATCTTCACCTACGACGCGCAGGGGCAGCCCGTCGATTTACCGCCAGCGGCGCAAGCGGTAGTAGACGCGCACGTCGCCATGCGCGACAAGACCGACGCCGAATACGCGGCCGAATTTCAGGACGGGACGACCACGCCGCAACGCAAGCAAGATATCCGTGACCAGCAGAGCGGCCTTCTCCCGCGCGAACAGGTGCAGATTACCCAACAGGAGTGGGACGAGGAGCACGCACCCTCCCAGTTGCGGGGAATATGACCTTCGAGCAGGTCGCCAACCCCAACCTCGGGCCGAGCGCGCAGCGCCCCAACCTGCTCACCAACGGGGGCTTCGAGATCTGGCAGAGAGGCAACGGCCCGTTCACGGCCAATGGGGTGTATACCGCTGATCGCTGGCGGACCAGCATCATCGGCACGGACACCATCAGCGTGAGCGCTAGTTCGACCAGTCTCGATGCCGGATCAAGTGTTCAAGCAGCGGTAACCTTCACGCTCGGCACTGGTGGCGGCGGCACGATTCTCCATCAGTATCTGGTGGAGACGACGTACACCTACCAACTGGGCGGCAAGACGCTCACGCTTTCTATGCGTGTGCGTTGCTCCACGGCAAATGCCGTACGTCTCGGCATCTACAACAGCACTGCCTGGACGTACGGGGCATACCACTCAGGCAGCGGCAATTTCGAAACGTTGTCGGTTTCGGTTGCTGTTCCTGTAGCTCCATCTCAGATCTGGGCTGGGGCAAGCTTTGCCGCGTCCTGCACGGCCTATCTCGACAACGCCATGCTGGTGGTGGGCTCGACGCCAGCGGATTACGTGCCCATGCATCCCGCCGACGACCTGGCGCGGTGTCTGCGGTATTACGAGAAGCAGCAACTTCGTGCGGCTCAATACGGCGTAGCCGGGAGTCAGTTGGAGTGGTGGCAGTCGTTCAAAGCCGTCAAAGCCGTGAGTCCGACCATCACTCTGGCTGATACGGGTTCCACCAATATCGGAACCATTAACTCAGCTTTCACGAATACCGTCGGCACGGATCTCTACGGCTTAACGACTGCGGTAGGAACGAGCGCGCTGTACACCACCTGGACTGCGGAGGCCAACCCGTAGCCTTGTCCACCCCTCTGCTCGATAATCGCCAACTCGGCCCCGACGTCGCCAGAGCCAATCTGCTCGTCAATCCTGGTTTCGAATGGTGGCAGAGAGGCAACGGCCCGTTCACGGCGAACCAGGCGTATGCGGCAGATCGGTGGTCGCTGTTCAACTCGGGCGGCATGAGTGTCTCGAAAGACTCGACCAACCAGGACACCGGCAGTGGAAGTTGCTTCGCCGCCAGTATCACGGCTGTTGTGGCTGGCTCAACGCAGGTGCAACAGAAAGTAGAAGACTATCTGAACCTGCGCGGTCGAACGGTATCCCTGAGCATCCGCGTACGCACGTCAACCGCCAATGCGGTTCACATTGGTATGTATGACGGCGCCTACACGTACGGGGCATATCACACCGGTGATGGCACGTATCAGACGTTGACGTTCACTCGGACATTGGCGACGGGTATCACGTCGCTTTACGTGGTCGTGGACTTTCAGCAGAATTGCACCGCCTACATCGACAACGCCTGTCTGGTGGTCGGCTCGCAGCCCGCCAACTACGTGCCGCTGCATCCGGCGGACGATTTAGCGCGGTGTCTGCGGTATTACGAAACGTACGGCTCGGCGGTGGTTCTCAGCGGCTATCAAGCCACTTCGACCAATACCTATTTCACGTTTGCGCATCGGGCGATCAAGCCCGTGACTCCGACGTTTACGAAAGTGGGCACGTGGAACAACTATCAGCCAGCCCTGTACAGCCAGGACACCGGCTCATTCGTCGTGTTCATCACGCCGTCCGCTGGCTCGTTTACGGCATTCCCACCGGCTGCACCGGGATTCACGCTGGAGGCTAATCCGTAACCATGTCAGTCCGACCCACGAACTTTTTACCGAATGGTGATCTTGAAGTTATCTACGACGAAGGCGGCCACATGGGCAACATCCCCGCCGCCGAGGTGAAGTGGAGCACCAATCCAGATGGCACGGAAAATCACAACTTCATCGTGTTGACGTGTCCCGATGGCTGCGGAGCGACCTCCACCTGGCCAGTGGGTGGCGGGGCTGACGCGCCGATGGGCCAGGAGATGTTCGTCCGAAAGATCGATCTGGAGGGTTGCTGCTGCGACGCGCCCCTGGCACGCACCTCCCAGGCGGCCATCGACCACGTCAAGGAACTGGTGACTGCTATGGATGGCGAGGAACGCTGGCAGCTGGACGAGACAGCAGTACTGGCGGCACTGGACGGATGAAGCGCATCGCTCTGCGGGTGCTGCCCGACCCACACTTGCCGAATCAGGCGACGACGGCGATAGCTACCGAAACGATCATTCGCGACGTGATTCGCCAGCCAAAGGACCGCCAGAACGGCGCGACGATCGACGAGATTCGGCGCGGCATTCGTATCCTCAACGCGCTCGACCTCGCGCTCGAGACGCCTGAACGGGTGCTTGTTCTCGAGGATGCCGACTACGCGGAGTTGCGCGAAAAGACGCTGGCGACCAAATGGTTTCTCATCGACCAGCGCCTGCTCAGCATCATCGAAAGCATCCTCGACGCGCAGGAGACGTTGACCCTCAACGACCAGCACGCTGCTGATTGGGCTCTCGCGGCGGCGCACGCCGTGGATCAACTCGCGAACTGACGCATGCCGATCGTTCTCGAGCCCACTGTCTGGCTTCCGCCGGGACCGGTGGGTGGCGGCTCTACAACGGGCCAGCTGCTCCAGGAGCTGGGTGCTCGCATGGGCGACTACGCCGCGGGCATGGTCAGCTCGACGGCAAGCGATGGCACCTACCTGGACGACAACACCCGCCCTGAGCCTGACGACGTGTTCCGCACCGGCTGGTTGACGTATCTCGGCCCGACCGCCCAGCAGAACATCGGCATCGAAACGCGCATCACCGGCTACGACGGCACGGTGAATGTCGGGCGCTTCCTGCTCGGCAACACCAACCCGAACGCGGGTCTGGCCGCACCAGCTGCGCAGGGGGATTCGTACGCGGTCAACATGCGCTGGCCGCGGCGGCGCAAGCTCGCGGCGCTCAATCGCGGTATCCGCCGCCTGCCCCAGAACTTCTGGCGCAGGATCGAAGACACGTCGATCACGACCACCTACAACACCTGGACGTACCTGCTGCCGCCAGGCATGACGCGCCTGTTCGAGGTGTACGTGCAGGCCAGCCTGAACCTGTCCGGCGCGGGTCCGCTGGCGCAGGGCCAGGACGGGCGCGGCTTCCCGTTCAATCGCCTGACGGGCTGGACGGTGCGCGAGAACGTCAATCCAGATGGCACGATCACCCACGTGCTGCAGCTCGACGCGGTGCCGCCCTGGCCGCGCGTGCTGCGCCTGATCGGCCAGGGCATCCAGTCGCTGCTGCAAAGCGACGCGGACATCGTCGCGGTCGGCCAGGACGACTACGATCTGCGCCTGGGTGAGTATCTGATGACCTATGCCCAGGCGTACCTGTGGCTGGAGGGCGCCGATGGCGCGCCCGTCGACCAGGCTGGGCGCAACACGGACATGTTCAAACTGTTGATGCAGGCCGCCCAGGAGCAGCGCAACGACCTGGTCATGCCCCCGCCGCCGCTCGAGATCGACACGCCCGAGACGGTGCCGAGCCGCACCGGCTGGGGCAGTAATCCGTTTTACATGTCTGCCAACTGGACGCCGCCTCCGCGATGACCTTCTCCGATCTGCGCGCCTACGGCGGGCAAGCCGCCTACCAGATGCCGACCGAAGGCCAGGTCGAGCTGGACGACGAGAAGCTCATGCTCAAGCAGGGCGCCGAGTACCACGTCAAATCCGCCTCGCCGTTCGCGCCCAAGAGCAGCCAGGGCGACCCCAGCTACGGGGATATGTCGCCCTTCGACAGCCCCAGCGCCCAGGCCAACTGGGCGGCCGGCTACGGCTACCTGCGCGCCTCGCACACGGTCAGCTCGGACGGCTGGTCAGGCGCGTACTGGGCCGGCTATCTCGAAGGCCTGAACGTCGACGGCAGCCTGGCCGGGCGCATCATCCTGTCGCCACCCTTTGTGCTCGAGGCGCTGCCTGGCCTGAGCAGCAGCTACACGCCCGTGCGCCTGGTCGAGTTAGGCGGCACGCTGCTGTGCGCGGCTGGCACGGCGCTGTATCGCCGCGACGATCTGCCGGGCACCTGGTCGGTGATCAACACCACGCCGTTTCCGCAACTGGCGACCGATATGGCGGTACTCGGCGGCACGGCGTTCATCGCGCTCGGCGACCTGGCCAACATGCAGTACGTCACCAATCTGGCCGGTGGCACGGCGAGCGTGTTCGGCACCACGTATCCGGCGACGTGCCTGACTAGCGACAAGGTGGGGCTGTACCGCTCGTTTCAGGGCAACCAGATCCAGGGCTCGGTGAGTGGTGTCGGCTGGGCCATCGAGCCAGTGCTGACCGTGGGCGACACCAGCTCGCCGATCACCAGCCTGGCGCCAGGTGGCGGCATGTCGCTGTTGTGGATCGGCAAGACGGACGGCTTATGGGGCATTCCGAGCGGCGCCGGCGGCACGGCGACCAAGTACCTGCCCTTCGAGCGCCGCTACGCGCGCAACAGCCGCCCGCTGATGTGGCATGGCCCGCTCGTGATCATTCCGAACGGCCGCGGTCTGTGGACCTTCCAGGCGTCGTCGCAGACCTCTGGCGAGGCGAGCAACATCGCCCCGGCGCGCGACGCGCAGCAGCTCGGCCGCGTGCGTGGCGAGGTGCGCGCGCTGGCCGACAGTGCGCGCTTCGTGTACGCCGCGCTGTGCGACCCGACCTTCAACCCGCCGCAGCTGTTCATCAACAAGATGGACACGCGCACCGGCCACTGGCACACGTGGGTGTATCCCGGTCAACAGGACTGCGAGACGATGTTCCAGCGCTCGACAGACACGCGCAGCGGGCCGCCGACGCTCTGGTTCGGCTTCGGCAATCAGGTGGGCAGGATCGGCATGCCGCTGACCGGCGACGACCCGCTCAGTGACCCGAATGCGCTCTTTACGACCGCGACTGACAACGTCGAGTTGATCACCAGCTCGTTCGACTTCAACCTGCCGGACACCGAGAAGGCGCTCATGTGGGTGGTGCTCGGCGCTGAGCGGCTGCAGGGCATGGTCAAGTACGTCTACATCGACTACATGCTCGACGGTGACGGGACGTGGCACACCGACCTGGTGCCCAACCTGGCGTACACCTCGCCGTCGACGCGCATGCTCTTTCCGCGCACCACGCGCCACTGTCACTGGATCCAGTTGCGCTACAAGCCGCGCACCTTCACGCCGATCGACACGCCGATCATTCGCTACGTGGTCATCCATGCGCGCATCCTGGTCGAGAATCGCTGGCGCTGGACGCTGACCGTCAGCATCGGCCAGAACCAGGAGCTGAACAACTTCGCGCAGAGAGAAGACTACGCCTTCAGGATCTACCGCAAGCTGCTGGCGCTCAGAGAGACGCAGGAGATGGTCGTCTTTCGCGATCGTGAGGGCTACAGCTGGACCGTGCTGCTCGACAACATCGACGCGACGGTGCTGCGCGAGAGCGGCGGCGTGCAGCCCGAGTACAGCGCGGGGCTCGAGTTGACCCAGGCGATTCCTGGCCTGGTGTACGGCGAGGCGAACGCCGTCGAGATTCCGACGCCCACGGACGGCGCTGCCGTGCTGGACGGCGAGACATACCTGGATCCGGATACCTGATAGCTATGCCTCTCGATCGTGGCAACATCAAGCCTGGCGCGCGACTGAAAAGTCGCTGGATCACGGATATCTATGACCTGCTGGCTGGCGTGATCACCGATACCGACGTCACGCTCGGCCGCAACTTGACCGTCAAAGGCGCGCTGAGCACGGTTGGCAGCGTCAGCCAGGTCGCGCCTGGTCCGACGAATGTGCCGTTCACGATCTACGGCGCGGTGGGCCAGACTGCCGATCTGTTCGACGTGCGCGATTCCAGCTCCAACCTGCTGTTCGCGATCAACGCGGGTGGCACGCTGCTGGCGCCGCGCATCAGCGACTACACCCTGGCGCAGCACAACCACAGCGGCCCGTCGCAGGGCGGCGTGCTCACACCCGTCACGCTGGAGGGCCTCTACGCGGGTGCCACCACCGTGCAGGGTGGCGCCTACACCGTCGCGGCAGGCATCCACTTCGTGTTCTGCACCGCCGCGTTCACGCTCACCTTACCGGCCGCGGCCAGCACGAATCGACCCATCTCGATCAGCGCGCTGAGTGGCACGGTCGCCGTCGCGGCGCTGGGTGGCGCGATCTACGGTGGCTCGTTCGATCCGAACAGCGGCGCGGTGCTCAACGGCACGGTGCTGCAAGGCGACGCGATCACATACAAGTCCGACCTCACCAATTGGCGCGCGATATGACCTACCTGGCCAGTTCGGCACACGCGCTGTGGAACCAGGTGCAGACGTGGACCTCGCGCGCGAATCAGGCGTGGGGTCCGACGCGGGTGTGGAATTCAGGCACCTCGTTCGAGCAGATGGCCAGCGACAACCAGAACACGGCTACCACTTGGCAGGGACGCGCCAATAACGCCTGGGGTGGATCGCGACAGTGGAATGTCGGCCAGTCGTTCGAGACCGATCGCAACGCGGCGTACGACAGCGGTGGCTGGGGCAGCGGCAACCTGTGGTCGACCGATGCGCACAACGATCCGAACGTGTGGACCAATCGCTACAACGCTGGCTACTCGCAGGCGACCTCAGACCTGCAGCCGCCGGGCTCGCCGCTGCGCACCGTGGTCACCATCAATGCGCAGGGCGTCGGCTCGAGTGGCAACCTGAGCTGGGGGCTGAGCAGCGACAACCTGGGCGCGTACAGCAGCACCACCACGCTGACGCTGAGCAAGCCAGGCCACTATGTGCTGTACGCCTACAACATGGGCACCAATCAGACGCAGCCTGGCGGCGTGACGATCTTCATCTCGGTCAACGGGGATAACGGCGTGTCCTGCCACGCTGACGTGTTCCAGGCCGCGGCCGTGCTGGGCTGTGGGCGCGAGTATGACCTGGGCTCGGGCAGCGTGACGGTGACGATGAACTACGCCGGCTATGGCGGGTGTTATCTGAACGCTGGTGGGGCGCTGGTGGTGATGTTCGTGCCAACAGCGGCGCACCCGCACTAGAAGGAGGACGTATGCCGGGCGGGAAAAAGTACACACCTCCTGCTAGCAAGGCCCAGGCGCGCCTGTTCGGCGCCGCCGCAGCTGGCAAGGTGGCTGGCTTCAGTCCTGAAGAGGCCAAGAACAAATTGCGAGGTGTGAACGAAAAGGCGCTGCCGGCGCGCAAGGCAACACCCAAGAAAAGCCGGCGCACACCCTGAGCGGTAGCTAGGCGAATCACCTAAGCTGGGCGCGTGAGTCGCTATCTGCTGATCACGCTCAAGGAGAACCTGGCCGCCGAAGGCACCACGCACAACACCGCCGTGATCGCCCACCGACTGGTACCAGGCACCGAAACCGTCGACGATGTTGGCGAGCAGACCTGGTCGACCATCCGTGCGATCTGCCGTCCAGAAGACGCTGAGCTGGAGCGCTACCTGCGCAGCAAGCCGCGAAAGGAACGTCATGCGCCACGTGACCGCGCCCAGGTGTAGGTTCAAGTGCCGCCTGCTCCCGATCACCGACAACCTGTGGCTGTGTCCGCACGCGAGCTGGGGTGATGCGGTGTACCAGCTCGGCGCCGAAGAAGAAGGCCGGCGGCTGATGGACAAAGCCGGCGGCTACGACGTGCTGCTGGCGAAGATCATGGACGCCGAAGACGAGCGCAAGCGCCATCGGCGCATCGACGACGAGCATCGGCGAGACCAGGCCGCGGCCGCTGTTCGCTATCGGTGACCGACGCCGACCTGGCCAGCATGCGCGCCGACGTGTGTCGCTCACTGGCGGACCAGCTCGAGAGCGTTGCCGACCTGGCCAACCAGCTCGGGCTCGACGGCTGGGCGCGGCACTTCCGGCGTGACGCTGAACTGTTGCTGCTGCGCGCCCAGCGTGAAGAAGCGCCACCGGAGCTCCCGGAGCTCCCGGAGCTCCCGCAATGAAAGCCGCTCGGGCGCGCGATCGGCCGTGCAGCTACCCGGACTGCGACGAGCTGGTCAGACGTTCGAGCGAGTACTGTCGGCACCACCTGGGCGTGGTGCATGGCGCCAGCTCAGCGCGCACCTTTCGCTGCTCAGCCGCGTGCCAGGCGCGTCACGTGCGCTGCCCGCGCTGCCAGACACTGACAGGTGGCTGGCACCCCAGACGGCTGCGTGACGGCGTGTGCTACCAGCATGGCGCGCCGAGCTGCTGGTCGCAGACGCACGGCGGCGCCGAAGACGAGTACCTCGTCGCCTGGACGGTGACGTGCATCATCTGCTCGCGCGCGACGGAGTTCCTGAACGCGCCGCCGCGCGGGTATCACTGCGAGCAGTGTGGCTCAGCGCTGCTCGAAGCAGAGCGCTTTCGTGTCACGCCCGGACTGCGTCTGCTGCGCGGGAATTTGCTGAGACAGCCGCCTGGCACGCTTTACACTGTCGACGCGGGTGGTGCTGGTCGGACGGTCTCCTTGTAGATCGACGTTCACAACGACCGACCAGCGCCGCCGTCAGCGCACTCGACGCTGACGCTGGCGCTCACGGCGCTCGATGTATTCCTGGACCTCAGCTCGCGTCAGGACACGCATCGGATCTTCGTCCTGCAACTCGGCGGCCCACGTCAGCGCCTGCAGCGCAGCGCGAATCTGGCGGTCCTTGGAGCGATGGGTGTGCTTGTGGCGATTGCGTTCCCAGCGTGAGATGGTCGAGACGTCGACGCCGCACAGCACGGCGACGTCCATTTGCGACAGACCGACGCGCTCGCGCAACTCGGCGATCTGCTGACCTATTGTCGGTGCGGCATCATCGTCCTCCGCGTCAGCGAGGGTGATCGGGACCGGGTTGGCGATGGGATACGGAATGGGAACGAGTGCTGACGTCATAGGCGCGACCTTTGTCCTTCCGTTGCGAGCTGAAGTAGCCAGGCCTGCCGTGTGCGTGGCGAGGTGTTCACAACTAGCTGCGAATAATAACGCGCCGTGCTAGGCGTTTCGCGCCTTGGTTGCCTAGAACATCCGCATGCACGGTGCATTCTTCATCAATGTCTCACGTTTCTTTTACGAACCGTTCACAGTTGCCTATGCGTCTGGCCACAACCCGCAGCGTTGCTGTGTCTGACTGTGCCTAGCGCATTTCCGGGTACAGGAAGCGGCCGATACCCCAGTTGACCGCCGCGCGTTTCAACCCGTCCGAGAATGCGGCTTTGAGTGGCTCGTCCTCGTATGCCCGGTTGCGACTGGTCTTGACCTCGCCGCTCTGCTCGTCGGTGTCTTCGAGCCATTCATCGACTGCGTCCGGGTTGTTCGAGTAGCCCACATCCCACTTCCAGACGCCGTAGATGGCCAGTCCGACCGCGATCGCTACCGGATGATCGGCGCGGATCACGCGCTGGTTGGTTGACCAGTTGCCCGGTCCAACGATGTCATCCAGGCGTTGCTGCACCTGGCGCGCGGTGATGTAGTCACGCGCTCCGCCTGGCTTGCGCGCGGTGCGCGTCGGCATCTTGTCGCGCAGCTTGCGACCGATCCAGCGCCAGCCGCCCGCGGTTGGCTTGCCGTCCGCGCCCAGCTCTGGCGCGATCTCGACGTCGATTGATCCGCGCTGGCGGATCGGCACGGGTTCGATGTCTGTGCTCACACTGCATGGTACCTGCCTAGTAGATACTGTTCGCCCCGGACAATCCCAGGCATACTCAGCGTGTGAACGTCGCATTAAGAAGAAGTCCCTTACCCAGCTATCGAGCTGGGGAACACGCGCCGACGCACGTCAGGATCGGCGCCAGCTCGTTCTTAGCCGGCTGCGGGTGTGGCTGGATCAGCGAACCGCGTACGTCGATCGTTGGTGTGCTGTACGACTGCTTCAAGCACTGCCAGCCCTACTTCCCACACGTCGAGATGTGCAGCGATCCGGACTGCCCGATTGACGCGCGTGCCTAGAATGGGCCTACGCACATGAGACTCGATCCTGGCTTCAATGCCGCCTCAGCCGTTGCCCTGATCGTCGTGCTGGCCTTCGTTGGCGTGGTGGAATATTTCCTGTTCTTCCGCACCTTCCGCCGAGCTGGGCGGGGCGCGTGGGCGTCACTCGCGCTCACCGCTGCGGCCGTGGCGCTCCTGGCGCTGGTTTACGCGCGCCACTGATGACCAGGCGCATTACTGAGCTGGTCGTCAGACTGCCGAATGGCCAGCACCACACCTATCCGCGCTTCGGTCACCCACACTTCAACACCGCCCGGCCGAAATTACTACCCACCTGTCACCGAAAAAAGTGACGAAAAACCGAAATCGGATTTCTGGTTTTTCCGGTTTTACGATGCAGGATTCTTCGGTGCCTGGATGCTAGGGAGCGACAGATTCATCGCGTTCGCGTAGTCCTTGGCCCATGCCCTGACGGTGTTCGGGTCAGTGTCCGCCCCGTCAGTCGAGAGCACCTTGCCGACATTCGGTCTGTGACAAATGCCGCCGGCACGCGCTCACCTTCTATCTGTCGCGCTTGAAGCCCACCTCGGCCTGGTGCCGCGACTGCATCACCGCGTCACAAACTTGAGAGGTGCTTGCCTAGCAAATACTAGGCATCTGCGTAGCGTGATGGCATATACTAGGCAGCGTGAACGTTGATCCACAGGGAGAGCGGGTGACTCCCAAAGCACGCCCGATGCGCGTCGACGCCGCGTGTGAATGCACACGCTTCGCGTCTGGCGCGCTCTTTTTGTGCCAGCTTCACGCGCCGATTCCGTACACGCTCACCGAGCGTGGTCACCGCGAGGCGCGTGCGCATGGCGAGAAGATGAAGCAGTGGGATGCGATCAAGGACAGCCTGGTCGCATCTGAGAAGGCACGGAGCGTGCTGCTGCGCGCAGCGCACCGCGAAGGTCGCAAGATCGAGCGGCGCGTGCGTCGGTTGAAGGTGGTGCCGGCATGAAGGTCAATCTGTTCGACTCCGATGGGAATGTGATCGACGGCCCCTTCGACCTCGACAACGAGGACGACATCGCCTCGATCGGGATCGCCATCGTTCAGCACTACCGCCTGGTCGCCAGCACCACCCAGCTCAACCGCACGATTGGCGTTCCTGACGCTGACGAGCCGTTCGTCACCATCGTGCCGGCAACTTCGTCCGACTGATCATCCACATTCGACCCAGCTCGAACGGTCATCCGCCCGTCGAGCTGGGTCTGACCAATTCAAGGAGAGGAGGCCTCCCGAAATGGCTACATCCACTCTATCAACCCGCATGCAGCGCTGCGCCTGGCCGACGTGTGAGCGCTGGTTCGAGCACTGGTGGCATCTCAATCAGCGCTACTGCTCGCAACCCTGTCGTGAGAAGGCCTACCGCGCGCGGCGCAACGCAGAACTCGCGCTTTCCAGGCAATTGCTAGGCACGCGGCCTACCATTGAACCTGTGAACGTCAACAAGGAGACTCACATGAATCGCATCATCCTCGTCCGTACTGCGAGCGGTTGGCTCGCCGTCCAGGCTGACAAGCAGACCGACAAGATTGTCGAGCTGTTCGGCACCGCGGCCATTCCAACGCCATTCGACCCAACGTTCCCTGCTGAGGACGTCCAGCGCGCGATCGCCAACAACAACCCGAACACCGAGGTCATCGTGCTGCCTGGCGATTGGCGCAACGTCGAGGTGCTTCGCCCGGTCAAGTCCGAAGCGATCATCGTGCACTACGACTCGACATGGACCGACCTGGCCGAGTGTGGCGCGGTCGCTGCGCTTGGCTACCCGCTGGCGCTCAGCAACGACGAAGATGAGGTCACGTGCTCCGACTGCATCACGGCCGCCGATCGTCGCCGTGAGGAGGAAACGTACGCCGAGACGCAGTACCTGCGCCCAGCTCATGCAGAGCCCGCCTGGCGCTCGTCGCAGCCATGAGCATCTACGAAGGCAGCATCACCCTGCGCGTGCGCTTCGCGGCCGACAACGGCTACGAAGCTGACAACGCGCTCTCGGCCATCGCGACAGAGATCCAGGACGAGTGGAACGAGGATCTGCCGCGCGACGACATCACCGGCGAGATCGACGAAGAGCAAGCCTTCGGCGCGGCGTGCACGATCGTCGTCGACTGGTCGGTCGGAAAGGCCAGCTCATGATCCAGTCACTGGTTGTGTTGCTGGTCGGCGCGAGCATCATCGCCGGCCTGCTCTACGAGCGCTCGCGTGGTAATCCAACCTATCGCAACGTCAGCTGGGCAATCGGCAGCATCCTCGTGCTGTTCGGCGGCGCATTCATCTACAGCCTGACGTTCTGGCACTAGCCGCCTAGGCAGCACCACCCCACAACCTACGCACTCATCGCGATTTGCCCTGCATTTGCCTATGCAATGCGGGGCTTTTGCATATCATCCGTCTTGTGAACGTCAACAAGGAGCTTTCAGCGCGCAGCGTCACACTGCCCGCTGCCATCGAAGCCCAGCTCGAAGCCGGCGCGGTGCTGGCCATCAGCATCAGCGGCGGCAAGGACTCGCAAGCGATGACCGAGGCGCTTGTCGCGCTACACCGCCAGCGCGGCTGGAAGGGCGAGGTATTCGCCATCCATGCCGACCTGGGTCGCATCGAGTGGCGACAGACGCCAGGTCACGTCAAGAAGATCGCCGACGATGCCGGCATCCCGCTGGTCGTCGTGCGACGCGACGACCAGGGTCGCGGCTGGGACATGATCGACCGCTGGATTCAGCGCGGCGAGGACACGTTGGCCGAGAGCGGCAGTGGTCGGCCATGGAGCAGCAGCCAGCATCGGTTTTGCACCGCTGAACTCAAGCGCAACCCCATCGACAAGTACCTGCGCCGCTACACCAACGTGGTGTGTGCGGTCGGCATCCGTGCCGAGGAATCCCCAGCCCGCGCCAAGAAGGCGAGCTGGGAGTACCGCCAGATCCACAACACCAAGCGCACGGCGACGAGCTGGCACCCGCTGCTGGAGTGGACGACCGCCGAGGTGTTCGAGGCCTGTGGCCACACGCTGCGGGATCTGCGCATGCGACGCGCCGTATACCAGGCCGGCCGCGCCGCCGAAGCGCTGGTGGGCTGGTCGCTTCACCCAGCCTACGTGTTCGGCAACGAACGCCTGAGCTGCCAGTTCTGCGTCCTGGCTGGTGACAACGACCTCAAGGTCGGTGCCCAGCACAACCCTGAGTTGCTCGACGAGCTGATCGCGATCGAGGAACGCTTCGACTTCACCTTCAAGACTGACCGCAGCCTCAAGACCTACCGTCCCGAGGTTCGGCAGCTGGCGCTGGCGCTCTGATGCTCAGCCAGCGCTCAGAGGATCGCCAGGTGCGCTGGAAGGCGTGTTCGTCGGACCAACCCCGCTGAAATCGCGCCAGGAGCGCGCTCAGCCAACGCAAGGCCGCTAGGCACCTAGCGGCCTTGTTGCTGCCCAGCACGCGCACATCACCGTGAGGTGGCCCGTTTGGTTGGCAGGCAGCGTTCCGGCATGTAAGCCAACCCCGGAGTGAGCCGAGATCAGAACGTCGAAGACGGAGGGGCTGGCGACTCGGCGACGGAGCAGCACGACGGGAGAGAGCTACCTTCGAACCTGAACGAAAATCAGCCTGATGTGACGTCACATAGCCATCACATTGCGACATTTGGGTGATCACTTCCGGGTTGGTTGAGCAGCGCAACCCTCCTGTTGGGGTTTGGTAGAGCTAATTCGCAGAACATCTACCAAACCCTTCTGTCAAGCTGAGGCCTCATCCCGCCGACCACCCCTCGCCAGCAGCTCCACGAGCGCCTCGGCGTGTGCCAGCGCCTGTCAGCGGAGCGAGTTGGACGGGCGCCTGGCGGCTCCGGCATCACGCTGGGACCCAATTTGAACTAAAGGAGATTGCTGAAACTCCTGGCTGGGACCCAGTTTGAAAGAAACTGGAAAACGGAAATTCCTGAGGGGACCCGCTGCGGAAGAAACGGGAAACCTGAAATCCGGAGACCCGCGGGGGAGCAGTGGAGGCTGGGGGAGTACCCCCGCGGGTTGTGGGGGAGTACACGTGCGGGTGTTCCTGGCCAGACCCTCCGAAGGTCACAACCTCAAAGAACGGGGCACGTGTAGACGGCACCCTAGCGTGTGGAATGTTTCACGGCCAATGTTTCACGCGACGTTGTCTCATCTTGAGAAGGACACGTGTGCTATTTGTGACGCCGGTGTGATGTAGGCTGGGTGGTGAGGTGAGACTGTGGTGGTATGTGGATCCGTCAATCTTTCTCGAGGGGGATAAGGGTAGGGGCGTAGGTACGGATCAGGTCGGCGATACGGTCGGGGGAGATGACGTCTCGCAGGCGCAAGACGAGGGATTCGTGGCTGGGGATCTCAAACTGGACGGTGAGCGTCTCGTGCTCCCCAGTGGCTGGATGCGCTGTACACGGCATGAGGATGGCAAGCGCGCGTATGCCATTCCGAGCAAGTCGGTCGAGGGGTTGTGGCATCTGGTTACGCTTCAGTGGTGTGACTGTCGGCGCTTTCGATTTGTGAGGACGTGCTCACATGTGGAGATGGTGCGGCGTTTTGTGGCGCAGGCGCGTGGGCGAGCGTCTGAGGTGCCACGCCATCCCGTTCCAGGAGGGTGCGCAGGTTGAGCTGGTCCTGTTCGGTGAGTGACGCGAACTCGGCGCCACGTTCGCGCACCACCAGCGCATCGCCCACGATCAGTCGCTCGCCGAACAGGTCGGCCAGCAGTGTGCGTGAGAAAGGGTTGGGTGGCAGGCCACTCGCCCAACCATCTTCGTTCACCAATCCGAGCAGATGGCGATGCTTGAGTGTTGGGCCGAGCGGGATCGGCTCGAGGTAGCCGCCTACCAGCTTCTGTAATTCCTCGAGCACGTGTGGCACGCGCTTGAAGGTGGCTTTGCCATCCGTGCCCAGGTGCAGCACAACCAGGAGCTGGTGTCTGGCCACGCGCTCACCCAACTTCGGCATGCGCCGGCCCGCGCAGACAGTCATGGCGGCGGCGTGGGTACAGCTCGTCGTGTTCGTGGCAGTACACACATCGACACAGGGGGCAGTAGGTTTCCATCGGCCGCTGGCAGCCGAATTGCTGACACACCTCTGGCAGCGCATCCTCGCTCCAGCCGGCGATCACCTCGTCCAATGTCATGCAATCCAACCCCGGCGCCGCATCTCGGCGAACCCGGCGCGTAGCTCTTTGGCGTCAAGCAGATTGATGTGGTGACATTTCTGGCAACGACCCCCGATGACGGCGTGTGCCGGAATGCTCGCCAGTACGCTTTCGTGCAAGTGGTCCGTGTTGCCGCACGCCGAACACTGAATATCAATCATGTGCGAGCCGTCATGGCAACCCGGCGTCAACGGCCGCGGGGTCAGCCCCGCGTAGATTGACGATGACGTTGAGCCAGCGCTGGCGCCCCGTGGCACCCTTGACGCCCGGCGGCAGGAAGATCGCACCGCTCACAGCGGCAAATCCTCAAGCTCGTTGCCGCCTTCTCCCTCAACCAGGGCGACGTTGTTGACCTCCGGTTCGGCCACCGCGCGGCGCACCTTCCAGTTGAACGACCTGGTCAACTCGGCATGCACGAACTTGCGCGCATCCATCAACAGCAGCTCCGGCAGTTCCTTGCGCGCCAGTGCGTCATCCTCAGGTGTGAGGGTGTACTCCAGCTCGCAGCGCGCCGTTTCACTCCCATAATCCCCGTCATTCGCCTGGCGCGAGAAACTGACGCGGATAACGCTCAGACTCATGCTGCCTCCCATAGCCGCGTAGCTCGGTGCGCAATTGCTCGATGTCGTCTTTGAGCAGCACCACCGCTGACACAACGCCAAGCCACGGGTTGTCGCGGTTGTTCGAGCCAGTCACTTCCTGCAGTGCCTGCAGTGCTTCGGCTGCGCGTTGGTCCATGCTGGCACGCGGCAGCGCCTCTAGCTGGGCGACTTCCTGCTTCAGCTTCCAGATCGTCTCCTCACACCACCTGTGCCCGGCCATGATCTTGACCTCGCGCAACTCCTGCTCCAACCTCAGGATCCGTCCCCGCAGCGCTTCTACCTCTGGTCGCCAGGTCGCTTCGATGGCCGCTTCGGCTCGCTCGGCTCGCTCACGCTGACCGCGCCTGCTCTCGGCCACACGGTGAAGCTCGGTCCGCAGCCGCTTGACCTCCTGCTCGGCCAGGGGCTTGTCCATGCATCACCCTCCTGCTGCCTCGACATCCTGCCAGCCGCTCGCCAGGATCTCACCCAGCTCCGCGTCGTCCTCGCCCAGCTCTAGAGACAGTTGTCTGGCGAAGTCGACGGCCTGCTGCAGGCTCGCGTGGTCTTTCACCTGCGGATGGGTGGCCACCATCTGCAGCGCGCTGATGACACAGAACCAGAGCCAGCGGCCGGCGGTGATGCTGAGCGCGCCCTCCTCGGCATACACCTCGCGCAGCTTGCGGCGCCTGCGGCGCGCATAGCCCTTGTCCAGCGCTTCACGCACCTGATCCTCGAGCTTCACCTCGTTCACGCCCACCTCCACCAGCCCACCAGTATTCCGGCCGGCAGGCCGAAACACGCGCCCAGCCACCAGCCGATGAACAGCCAGCGTTTCAGCGTGCGGCGTAGATCAGCCTCCTGCATCACGAGCATCGGCATATCCGAGCGCCTGCCGGACGGCAGCTTGCCGGCACCGTTGACCAGTGAACTGGACACCCTCACAGCATATACCCAGGCGCGGCACTTCACCCTATGTGCATAGGCAAACCGCGTTATGATGCCGGGGTTTCTTTCCGGGACAAGGGTGGGTCGCGTATGTCACCTCGAAGCTCCGCCACGCCAGTCAGCACTCGTCGTCCGCGTCGCACAGGCCAGGCCAGGCCGCCCAGTACGCGGCCTCCAAAAGCACCCCAACTGGTCACAGTGCCGGCGGCCGAGCCGCTGGCGACCAGGAAGCCCCAGGACTCGGCCATCGCCTCTGAGCTGAGCGACTTCTTCGCCAGGATCACGGTGGGGCAGGCGTGCGAGGCGGGCTGCGGCACGTCGGCGCGCTGGGCGGCGGTGGCGACTGGTCACACGCGCTGGGGCTGCGCGCAGCACCTCGACCAGTTGCTCGACCACGAGTTGATCTGGTTCCTGCATCCGGTGGGGTGAGGCATGCCGTACGTCGCTCAGATCGTGGGGCTGTTCCAGACGCCGCAGTTCCATACCATCCACGACAGCCAGTACCTGGTCAGCTACGACCAGGGCACCGGCAACATCGACTGGTCGATCATCTCTGACGCGGACATCAATAAAGCGCAACGCTACGCGGATAGCGCCAGCATCGACGCGCTGCGCTACGCGGTGCCGCCCGACTATCCCTGGCGCAACCAGTACATGTCCCCCCAGCCGAACGCCCCCCTGTGGCGCTACACGCTGAACGCGGTGTCGGTGCCCTCGTGAGCCTGGCGGTCGACCTGGTCGAGTGCGTCAGTTGCGAGCACTGCAACCAGTACAAGCCGGTGCTGACCTCGATGCGCTGCGCGTGCAAAGGCAACACGTGTGTCACGTTCGTCTTGCCGCACGTGATCTGCTTCGGCTGCGCCCAGAGCCAGCCAGTCGGCATGCTCGAGGCACTCGTGGTGCGCGTCATCGCCGAGTAATGCGCGCCTCAGGCGGGGTGTGTGGTGGGTTGTGTGAGGGTGTGGTGGGTTGACGCAATCTTCACAGGACGCTCACAGCCACAGAACACGCCGCGCGCCTGATCCCAGGCGATGCACCACGCCTGCTGACTGTAGATCGAGGCGTGCAGATAGCCAGCGTGGCCGCACGCCTGACAGCGCGCCGGCGGTTGTGACGCTACTGTGCTGCCCAGAGATGGCTCAGCCACTCGAACAGGCTCAGACGCCGTTTGGGCGGCAGCGCGGCCTGGGCTTTGACCAGCTCGGCGCGCGTTTTCGCCAGCTCCTCGTGCAGCTGGCTGTTCTCCTGGCGCTGCAACTCGCGGTCCTCGCGCAGCAACTCGAGGATGGCTTTGACGTTGGGGCTGACCTCGTCCTCGACGATCAGCGGGCGGATCGGCTGGGTGTTGGGTAAGAACACCAGGTAGCGCCCGGACTCGAGTTTGAAGGGCATCGAACCCTGCTTCAAGCGGCGCCTGACCGTGTCGGTGGAGCACCCCAGCGCCACCGCGGCTTCCGCCAGGGGGAGCCAGACTCCGTCCAGCGGGACCGCCCAGCTGACCTCGTCCTGGCCGTCCCGGACGTCTTCGATGGCCTCGAGCATAGTGCCTAGAGCATAGCGCACTGACGCCTAGGCAGCGAGAGCGGGACCGTCTCGTTTTGCCTGGCAAGGCGGGTGGGTCCATGCTGAAAAGATCGGCCCAGCTACCCGCACGTGACAGCGGCCGGCACCCACCCGGACAGACGTTCTGCGAGGCGCGTACCATGTTCAGTCAACTGCAAAAGAAAAGCCGCCAGGCGTGTGAACCGCCTGACGGCCGGACATAAAGGAGGTCGCTGGATGACCGGTCCTTCACATCGACGCACCCTTCGTGGGTGTCTCCATCCTACAGCCTGCCTAGCATGCCTATGCAAGACGCGCGGGCAGCGCTGATGGTCTGGGCGCGCATTGATGATGGCTACTTCACCCATCACAAAACGGCGGCTCTGTCCAAAGATGCAAAGCTGCTCGACCTGGCTGGCATCACGTTCTCGGCGCGCGAGTTGCGCGACGGGAAGCTCACTGATCGCGACGTACGCATCGTCGCCGCGGAAGTCGACGTCGTCGACCTGTCCGCCACACTCGACGAGTTGCGCCTGGCGCGGCGCTGGGTGCGCTTCGACGGCGGCTGGGAGATCCACGATTACCTCGAATACAACCCGTCACGCGAACAGGTCATAGCCGAGAAGGCTGGCTCCGCCAAGCGCATGCGTGGCTTGCGCCAGCGCCAGCGTTACGGCGTAACTGCGCCCGTAACTAACGGCGTAACTAACGGCGTAAGTCACGGCGTAAGTCACGGCGTAAGTCACGGCGTTGGTTCGGAGGTCCCGGACCCGGTTAACGACCCGGTTAAAGCAGCAGCAGCCGCTGCTGCAGCTACCCCTGCGCGCACGCACGCACGCACGCACGAGACGCGGTCCGATGTCGCCGCCGTGATGACCGCGGCTGGCATCGAGTCGCCGCACCCGGGGAGGTCGACATGGGCCTGATGACCACCGAAGAGGCCCGGGCGCTGATGGAAGAATTCGTGCCCCAGTTCAGCACCCGGGAGGCGTACGAAATCTCGATTCGCGCCTGTTTCGAGCGGCTACAGAATCAGCCGTCGTACGACAGCGCGCGGCGCTGGCTCAGCGAAGACCTGGAGGGTCAACGCCGCCTGGAGCAGATGCTGCCACCACCCGAGCGGCCCTACTCGAAGCAGGACTTCGCTCTCAACGCTTGCAGTCACTGCAAGGGCAAGCAGCATCTCAGCCGTGGGCCGAACGTGCTTTCGGTGCCGTGTCCGGTCTGCACCGGTGCTGATGACCCGGCTAATCACTGCGATGACTGCCGCGCCCAGGCGGCGGCGATGGCCGAGGACGAGAGTGAGCGAACCATCCGCCGCGACTACATCGCCGAGCTGGCCAAGAAACTCAGGACCAGGCCGAAGCGGAAAGTCGAGGCACCCGATGCGCCGATCGAGTGACTACGGCCGTTGCGACTGGTGCGCCTCGACGTACTCGTGGCTACCGCCATCGGTCGCGCTCACGCTGGTCGGACCGCGCTTGCCTGAGACCGGGCGCTGGCGCATCTGCGGCGAGTGCCACCTGAAGTTGCTCAATCTCATTGCGCGGTGCCAGAGTCACCTGGAGGTCTATAAACCCGCTGATGCCTGAGCTGGTCATCCCCAAGCGCTGGAACGTGCCAGCCCCCTCGAGTCTGCGCGGCCAGTGGGCGCAGCTGTACACCGACACGGTCAATGCGCTGCTCGAGCGCTACGCCAGCCGCGGCCCGCAGTACGAGTTGCTGTGCGACCTGGCGGCTGGGCTGTACGTCCAGGTGCGGCGCATGGAGGCCACCGGCGCCATCCGCGGCCTCGACTCACTCGACCAGATCATCGCCCGCCAGATCGCGCTCGCCGAGGATGCCGACCCCGAGCAGGTCGTCATCGAAGCCCAGGCGCAGCTGGCCGCCGCCGAGAAGGCCGTGAATGCCTACCTCAAGGCCATCGAAGTGCTCAGAAAACTCATCGAGCAGGCGCAGCGCTACACCGAGGCACGCCGGCAAGAAATCGTCGTGACCGAGGTCAATGCCGCGGTTGTGGAAACATTGCGCATTGTCGAGGCCTTCGTGGACCCCCAGACGTTCCTGCGGATCATGCTCGCGGTGCGCGCCCAGCTCGAGGGCAAGGCGGCCTGATGGGCGTCAGCAGGCCGTGGGTACGCATCGAGTGGGATCGCGAGGCGAACCCCGAAGGCATCGGGGTGCGCGTCTGCCGCGTGTGCGGCCAGAACGGCCCGATCCGCCTGTTCAAGCAAAACAAGCACAACTCGGTCGGCCACGAGAACCTGTGCCGCCACTGCTACGACAAGCAGCGCGGCGAGCGAAAAAAGCGCGCCCGCCACGCCGAAGCCGGCGAGATCAACAAGCTCTTCCTGAAGCAGACCAAACACGTGCCGCTCGAGATGCTGCCGCCCCAGCCACAGACGACCACCTCAGCCGTGGTGGGCGAGCTGTACGGCCAGCTCTCACGCGGTGCGCTGGACGCGACACGCCTCAGCTCGCGCTCGGGCAACAACCCGCTCGATCAGTTGCAGGATCGCGTCCAGGGACGCATCGCCGCGTCCCGTCCCTGGACACGCGCCGACGTGTTTCGCGGCTTCCAGTTGCTCGGCTTCGTACCGGGCGGGCTGTACGTGCCGGACGACGCCGCGCTCGGCTCGACGGTCGCCTTCAAGCTGCGCGAGCTGGGTCAGATCGTCGACGAGATCGACCGCGACGAGGCGTATCGCGTGTATCAGCGCGAGACCGAGCAGTGGGCACGCGACGAGTTGCCCGGTCGCTGGACCTGGCAGCAAGCGCTGGCCAGGAGCGAAGCGCGCTTTCGCATCGCGCGCTGGGGTCGCCGCGGCGGCAAAAGCGTGTACGCCGCGGCCGAGGGCGCCGCGTTGGCCCTGGTGCGCCAGCGCGCGGTGGTGTGGTGCACGGCCAAGACCGACGACGCGGTCGGGCGCTGCTTCAACGTGCTGGCCGAAAAGCTCGGGGATCGCGGCTATCGCAAGACGGCGCGCTTGTGGCGCAACGCCAGTGACAATCGCTACATCGAGCTGGAGAACGGCTCGGTGCTGCACGGCATCAGCCTGTCGAGCGACCTGAGCGCCGCGGGCACCGGCGTCGATTTCCTGATCCTGGACGAGGCCGAGTACGCCTCCGAACAGGACTGGACCAAGAAGTGCCTGCCCACGCTGGCCGACAAGATGGGCAAGGCGCTCATCATCTCGAGCGCCCAGCAGGGCGACGAATCCTGGTTCAACCAGCGCGTCGAGCAGGCGATCATCGACGAGGATCCGAACTGGGAGACGTTCGACTCGCCCTCGTGGATCAACTTCTACCGCTTCCCGCAGGGCCGCGAGTCGCAGGCGATCAAGGACGCCGAGCGCGAGCACGCCAGGGACCCGGCCGCGTTTTTAGCCATCTACGGCGGCAAGCCGACCGGCGAGCGCGATCGGATCTACTACGCCTACAAGCCGAGCGTGCACCTGTACGACGAGTTGCCCTTCAATCCCTGGCAACCCGTCATCTGCGTGGCTGACCCTTCGGGCGGCATCAACGAGTACTGCGTGCTCGCCTTCCAGGACTACGGCGCCGATCGTGTCGACGTGGTCGACGAGTTCTATCGCGCCGGCGTGACCGCCGAGGAGGTCGCGTCCGAGCTGGACCAGCGCCTGTGGCGCAACTGGGTGAGCGTCATCTACCTGGACCAGGGCGCCAACCCGATCGAGATCATGCGCTGGGCGCAGCAGGACTGGCCCGCCGCGCCGATCGTCAGCGAGAACCGCAAGGGCGAGATCGTGCCCGGCAAGCCGGACCTCGACTCGAGCGTGCCGATCGTCAACAACACGTTCCGCAACCCGCTGCGCTGGCGGCAGTACGAGCGCGAGCTGATGACGCGCGTGCTGCGCGACGCCGGCTTCGCGAGCCTCGACGAGGTGCCCGAACGCATACGCCCGCAGATCGCGATGGACCTCGAGGAACGCCTGGTCGATTCCGCGCTGAGCGGCGAGGACCTGGAGGCGCTGCGCGACTGCAGCGGCATCCGCATCAGCAAGGAGCGCTGCCCCAACCTGGCGCGCGAGCTGATCAGCTACCGCAAGCTCAGGCGCCGCGACACCAGCTACGTCGACCCGAAGCTGATCGTGCGCAGGACGCAGGACCACGCCTGTGACGTGCTCAGGTACTTCTGCTGGATGCACCGCAGGCATCTATGGCAGTCGGGCATCGAGGCCAGCACGTATCTGCAGGTCGACGTCGCCGGGCGCGACAGCTACCAGGGCACCAACTGGCTGGAGTCGGTGCGCCTGCAACTCATGCCCAGACGCATGGAAGGCCAGAGCTACCTGGAGATCGCGTGATTGAGCGTGTGCCGGCCATCCCGGCGCAAACGGAATCCGGATTACGCCGGGGACGGGTCAAGGTGGTCGACTCGAGCGGCCACGAGGACGTGCGCGAGGTGGTCTTCGGCGATGGCCCGGACGCCTGGGCCTTCTGGGCACGCGAGACGCGCTTCGCGCTCGACAACACCGCGTTCATCACCATCGGTGACGCCGTGTACCGTTCGGGCACGATCGACCGCATCGAGCCGATCGAGTCCGCGCAGAGCGGTGAGGGTGAGGCGCTGCGCGCCTGTATGGGCGTGCTGCAGGTGATTCGTGACGCTCAGGTGGCCGGCGAGCAGCACGTGCGCTTCCTGTGCGCCCAGATGCTCCAAACGCTCGAGCAACGCGGCTACTCGCTCCTCGAGGAGTGAAGCGGGATCTGTTGCCGCTGTGCCCTGAATGCGGCGCATTCCGACTGCGGCACAAGCTGTCGGTGCGCTGTGTTCGGTGCAAGGCGCGCCGGCGCGAGGCGCTGCGGCGCAAAGCGGCGTTGAACCTCAGCCCCCGCCGCTAGGGACCGTCTCGTTTGGTGATGACAGGCTAGCTGTCGCAGGCTGGTGGTATGAGCCGCCCGCAGCCACCCAAGCCGCAGCTCTCGTCGCTCGGCCGTATCCGCCCGCCGATGCGTGCCAAGGCCAGCACGATGCAGATGCCGAGCATGGCCAACATGGCGCTGCGCCAGGCGCCGATGCAGCGCCGTCGCGCCGGCCTGCCCTCTCCGTCAATGGCGTTGCCCAACATCGCGCTGCCCAGCCTGCCAAACGTGGGCGGCGGCGGTGGCGATCGCAAGGTGGGCAAGGGCGGTCGCCTGTCCGCGGCCGAGCGCAAGGCGTTGCCCGACAGCGCCTTCGCCGGCCCGAATCGCTCCTTCCCGGTCAACGACAAGAACCACGCTCGCGCCGCGCTGAGCATGATCGGCAACGCGCCGCCGGCCGCCAGAGCCAAGATCAAAGCCAGGGCGAACGCCAAACTGGGCAAAGCCTCGAGCAAACCCACCGGCAAGGGTGGTGGCGCCGGCAAACATCCGGTCGGCTGCGGCTGCGGCAACCATTAGCGTGCCGGTACCAGCCAACGCCCAGAATGCGTTGGATATCCGTGAGAATTTCCGCGCCACGATTCCGTCCGGTCAGGGCGCCGTCGAACAGTGGCGCTACACGGTGCCGAGCGGGCGGCGCGCGAGCATCGAACTGGGAGGTGTCTTTGCCCAGAATGCGCAGGGCGGCGATCAGGCGTGCAGCATCCGCGACCAGTTCGGGCCAATCATCGCCGCGCATTCGGGCGGCCTGTCTCAGGGCGCCTATGCCAGCGAGCAGCAGAACCTCGACTTCCAGCTGGACGCCGGCGAGTATCTCTTTGCCCAGACGACCAACAACGGCAACAGCGGCTCGGATCAGTCGGCGTGGCTCTACGCGGTCGAATATGACGCCGTGCCGGCTACGACGGTGGCGTGCATCAGCGTTCACCCGGTGCGGGGTGACCTGGTGGTCGTGCGCATGGCTATCTCGGCCATCGTCGCCTGGGGCACCTACATCGCCAGCGACAGCTCGCCCGGTCAGGCCTTCATCGCCACGCTCGATTCACGCTGGGAGGTGACCGAGACGCTCGCGCAACTCGACGCCATGCTCGGCGCCAGCGGCCAACCCCCAACATGACCGAAGCCCAACCCAGCCACACGCAGATCCTCAGCTGGCTGCTCGAGCTGCGCGGCGAAGAGCAGCGCCTGGACCGCGCCATCGACGTCGAGGAAGCGCTCTACTTCCAGCAATTCGACGTCGAGGTGCCCGAGGGCTATCAGCCGATCCGCCTGGGCACCGCGCCCGGCGACGTCGACCAGGCGCTCGAGACCGCCGCGCCGGGCGACACGATCGGCGTCGAGGTGCGCCCGCCCAAAGACACCCAGGACTGGTCGACGCGCGCCGACCAGCGCGAGAAGTGGATCCGCGCGCTGCTCGCCTTCTGGCGCGACCCGGACGACTTCATTCGCCAGTTGTTGTGGGGCATCCTGGTCCAGCGCCGCCGCTGGCTGTTCGTCGGCTACAACCCGCCGCCGGACGACACGATGCCGACCGCGTACGCCGACGAGACCTGGGACTCGTACAACCAGCGCTTGGCGGAGTGGCAGTCGCGTAAAGAGAGCTGGATTCCGCTCAGCATCGAGATCAAGCCGCGCGGCACCGTGTACTCGCGCGAAACCTCCAACGCGCAGCTGCTGTACGTCTTCGAGGAATTCACGCGCACCATCGCCGACCTGACCTACTGGTATCCACCGGAGCGCTTTCCAGCGGTGGCGCGCATCGTCGCCAATCGCAGCTTCAACGAGCTGATCACCTTCACCGCGTTCTGGAGTAAAGACTGGCGCGCGGTGTACGTCGAGGACCAGCCCATCCTGCCGGGCGCATCCTCCAGCTCGAGCGGCGTGGTGCGCAACGAATACGGCTTCATCCCGTTTGTGCCGGTCCACTTCCGCAAGCTGCCGGTCGACGAACCGGAGCGCCGCTACCGCGGTTTTCTCAGTAACGCCGTCGACGACTACCGCGCCGAGTCGACGGTCGCCACCCAGTTCCTGACCATCATCTCGCGCTCCGCCTGGCCGGTGGTGTTGACGCGCTTCCTGGATAACCGCAAGTTCGTGCAGCGCCCAGGCTGGCAATTCCCGCTCAGACCAGGCGAGGCCGTCGAAGCGTTCAATGGCCAGGCGCCGCTGCCGCAGGTCGGGGAGGCGTGGGACAGGATTCGGGCCGCGATCCGCCAGAACGCGCTGGGCGCCAGCGCCGGCAACATGCCCCCAGGCGTGCGTTCCGCCGAGGCGCTCAGCTTGATGCAAGGCCCCGACCGCAACAAGGTCGCGCCGGCGCTGCGCTCACTCCAGCAGGCGCTGGAGAAGTGCGTGCAGATGGCGCTGATCATTGTCGAGAAGCTGTACCAGCAACCGGTGACGCTACCGGTGGCTACCAAGGCCGGCTCCAATCCTGGTCGACCGCTGCAGGTCATCACCCTCAAACCGGAGGATGTGCGCGGCTACTACGACTGCGACATCAGTTTCGGACCGGCCTTCGGTCAGGACGTGCTGCAACGCGCGCAAGCGCTCAACCAGCTGGTGCAGACGAATTTTATTTCCAAATCCCGCGCGTGGCGCAACGTGCCGGAGCTGGTCGAATCGGAAGAAGACGCCTTCCAGGAGTTGATCCAGGAAGCGGCGGATCACCACCCGCTGATGGTGCAGGCGAATGTGATGAAGCGTCTGAGCATGTACGATCCACAGATCTTCGGCTGGATGATGCAGGTAGGCGCGTTCAACGGTCCGGGCCAATCCCCCGGACCACCAGGTGGAGGACCACCAGGAGGCCCACCAGGTGGTGGACCGCCTCCGGGTGGGCCGCCGCCGATGGCGGGCAGGCCCGGTCCCACCC